>Ga0070714_100005028_pt1 | contig 10051 bp, 11 predicted proteins | sample LARL83metaG_FD_65450 | JGI IMG/M metagenome (GOLD analysis project Ga0070714, IMG submission 65450) | Corn, switchgrass and miscanthus rhizosphere microbial communities from Kellogg Biological Station, Michigan, USA - LAR L8-3 metaG | ecosystem: Host-associated > Plants > Roots > Rhizosphere ... | reverse complement strand
AGGGTCGACCCCGATACTCAGCCCCGAAAACGCTCGTAACCTCGATGGTATGGACATGACACCGGGCGCCGTGGCTCGCACCACGACGACGACGCCGAACCCGGCGAAACGCATCCTGCCGCCGCACCCGCTGCGGGCCGGGATCGTCATCGCGTCCTTCACGGCCGTGCTGTACATCGTGGAACTGGTGAACACCGGCATCTTCCACGACTCGTTGGACAACGACGGCATCCGCCCGCGCTCGCTGGGCGGTCTTCTGGGGATCATCTGGGCACCGCTGCTGCACGTGGGCTGGGCACATCTGATCGGCAATACGGTGCCGGTGCTGGTGTTCGGCTTCCTGGCGATGGCCGCCGGGATCGGCCCGTGGATCGCGACCACCGCGGTCATCTGGGTGATCAGCGGGCTGGGCGTGTGGCTGATCTCACCCAGCGGCAGCGTGACCGTCGGCGCGTCCGGCATCGCGTTCGGCTGGCTGATGTTCCTGCTGGTCCGGGGCATCTTCAACCGCAGTGTCGGGCAGATCGTGGTGGCGCTGGTCCTGGTCTTCTACTGGGGGAGCGTGCTGTGGGGCCTGTTGCCCGGCCGCACGGACATCTCCTGGCAGGGGCACCTGTTCGGGGCGCTGGCCGGCGTGCTGTGCGCCTGGCTGGTGGCCAAGGCCAACCGTCGGCCCGCCGCACCGGTAACCGCGAGCCTGCCTGGACCGACGTTGCCCATATGACGCTGCCGAATAACGACGCGCCGATCGGGATCTTCGACTCCGGGGTGGGCGGGCTGACGGTGGCCCGCGCCGTCCTGGACCAGTTGCCGATCGAGCACGTGCGTTACGTCGGTGACACCGCGCACGCGCCCTACGGGCCACGGCCCATCGCGGACGCGCGGGCCAAGGCGCTGGCCGTCACCGACGAACTGGTGGCCAGCGGCGTGAAACTGCTCGTCGTGGCGTGCAACACCGCCTCGGCGGCCTGCCTGCGGGACGCGCGGGAGCGCTACGACGTGCCGGTGGTCGAGGTGATCGTCCCGGCCGTACGGCGGGCCGTGCACACGACGCGCTCCGGCCGGATCGGCGTGATCGGCACCGTCGGCACGATCCGGTCGCGGGCCTACGAGGACGCGTTCGCGGCCGCTCGGGACGTCCGGCTGACGAGCGTGGCGTGCCCGCAGTTCGCGGACTTCGTGGAACGCGGTGTCACCAGCGGCCGGCAGATGCTCGGCCTGGCGCAGGCCTACCTGGAGCCCCTGCACACCGCCGACGTCGACACCCTCGTGCTGGGCTGCACGCACTATCCGCTGCTCACCGGCGTCATCCAGCTCGTCATGGGGGATGCGGTCACGCTCGTGTCCAGCGCGGAGGAGACCGCGAAGGACGTCGTGCGTGTGCTGACCGAGCGTGACCTGCTGCGCGAGGAACCCACGCCGCCGCTGCACGAGTTCCGTTGCACGGGTCCGGAACAGCCGTTCGCCAAGTTGGCCGAACGCTTCCTCGGGCCGTCGGTGCCATCGATCCGGGACACGCTCGCCCGGTGGCCGTCCGCATCGTCACGTGTTGCGGGCGACACGCTCGTGTCAAGCTGATCACCGTGCGTCTCACCGTGCTCGGCTGCGCCGGCAGCGGCCCCGGCCCGAACGCGGCCGCGTCCGGATACCTGGTCACGGCCGGCGACACGCGGTTCACCCTCGATCTGGGCAACGGCACGCTCGCGATGCTGCTGGCCATCCGCGACCCGTTCGCACTGGACGCGGCCCTGTTCTCGCACCTGCACCCGGACCACTGCGCGGACTTCAGCGCGCTGACGGTGTTCCGTCGCTACCACCCGGCGCCCTCCCGCGATCCGCGCGTCCACCGGCTGCCGGTGTACGGGCCGTCCGACACGCACACCCGCTTCGCCGCCGCGTACGCCCCGAACGCGACCGAGGCGGCCGTGACCGACCTCACCGACGTCTACACATTTCACCCGTTCGGGGTCGAATCGGTCCGGATCGGGCGATGCCGGGTGACGGCGGCGCGCGTCGCCCATCCGTGTGAGGCGTACGCGGTCCGGATCGAGTACGAGGGCCGGTCGCTGTGCTACACCGGCGACACCGGCCCGTGCGACGCCCTCGTCAGGCTGGCCGACGGCGCGGACGTGCTGCTGTCCGAGGCGTCCTGGACGCACGCCGACGACCGGCCGCCGGACCTGCACCTGTCCGGCCACCAGGCCGGCGAACTGGCCACCGCGGCCCACGTGGGCCGCCTCGTGCTGACGCACATCCCGGCGTGGACCGACCGCTCGGCCGTGCTGGCCGAGGCCAAGGCCACGTACAACGGCGAGGTCGTGCTGGCCGAGGCGGGCGTCGACTACGCGATCTAGGTCTAGTGGGTGTTCCAGACGGCCTGCGCGCCGGTCGTCCCGATCCGCACCACGTCGACCGTCGTCACCACGGACATCCCGATCACCAGGACCGACGCCAGCACCGAGATTCGTCGCCACGTGGTCGACACGGGTGCGTCCTGACGCGCGTTCGCGGCCGTGCGTTCCCGGTCACCCAGCTTGCCGGCCACCATGAGCAGCACGACCGTGACGCCGAAACCGAGCGACCATGGCAGCAGTTGCGCGCTGATCGCCTCATGATGCGCCAGCACCGGGTCGGGCGGGCCGAGATGGTCGCGCAGTTGCGTGCCGCTGGCCTCGGCGAGCGCGACGGCCAGCACCGCGAGCGCGGTCAGCACCAGCACCGGCCACCCGAACCGCCGCCGCGCCCCGTGATGCACCGCGAGGCCGATCGAACAGATCGCGGACAGCGGCAGCAACACAGCGGCGGCGGCCGCCAGCAGCGGATGCGCGGGCACACCGGCGACGGTGAACAGTCCGGACACGTGCGGCACCCTGTCTAGAAGATCGGCGTCAAGCTCGCTCTAGGCTAGCGGCGTGCTACGTGCCGATGGACGCAGTGATGACTCTCTCCGCGAAGTGAAGATCACGCGGGGCTTCCAGAAGTGGCCGGCCGGGTCGGTCCTGGTCGAGTTCGGCAACACGCGGGTGCTGGCCGCGGCCAGCGTCAGCGACGGCGTGCCGCGCTGGCGGACCGGGTCCGGGCTCGGCTGGGTGACAGCCGAGTACGCGATGCTGCCCTCAGCCACCAACACGCGGTCGGACCGCGAGTCGGTGAAGGGCCGGATCGGCGGCCGGACCCACGAGATCAGCCGGCTGATCGGCCGGTCGCTGCGGGCGTGCATCGACCTGGCGGCGCTGGGCGAGAACACGATCGTGATCGACTGCGACGTGCTCCAGGCCGACGGCGGGACGCGGACGGCCGCGATCACCGGCGCGTACGTGGCGCTCGCGGACGCGATCACGTGGCTGGGCGCGGCCGGCCGGCTGGCCGACCCGAAGCCGCTGTCGTGCTCCATCTCGGCGGTGAGCGTCGGCGTCGTCGACGGCCGGGTGCGGCTGGACCTGCCGTACGAGGAGGACTCGCGGGCCGAGGTCGACATGAACGTCGTCGCGACGGACACCGGCACGCTCGTCGAGGTGCAGGGCACCGGCGAGGGCGCGACGTTCGCGCGGTCGACGCTGGACCGGATGCTGGACCTGGCGCTGGCCGGGTGCGCGGAACTGTCCCGCATCCAGGCGACCGCGCTGGAGCTGCCGTACCCCGGCGACCTGCCGGAACCGGCGCGGAAGGGCAAATGAAACTCCTCGTCGCCAGCCGCAACACGAAGAAACTGGCCGAACTGAACCGGATCCTCGCCGCCGAGGGCGTGTCGGGCCTGACCGTCGTCGGCCTGGCCGACGTGCCCGCCTTTCCGGAGGCACCGGAAACCGGCGCCACGTTCGAGGAGAACGCGCTGGCCAAGGCACGGGATGCGGTCGCGGCCACCGGGCTGCCGACCATCGCCGACGACTCGGGGCTCGCGGTCGACGCGCTGAACGGCATGCCCGGCGTGCTGTCCGCGCGCTGGGCCGGCGGCCACGGTGACGACCACGCCAATCTCGAACTGGTGCTGGGCCAACTGCGGGACGTGCCGGACGAGCGCCGTGGCGGCGCGTTCGTGTGCGCGGCGGCCCTCGTGACGCCGGACGGCACGGAAACCGTGGTACGCGGCGAATGGCGCGGCACGATCATCCGGGAGTCACGCGGTGCCAACGGTTTCGGCTACGACCCGATCTTCGTGCCGGAGGGCCACGACGTGACGTCGGCCGAACTGACCGCCGAGGCCAAGGACGCCCTGTCGCATCGTGGCCGGGCGCTGCGCCTGCTGTTGCCGGCCATCAGGAATCTGGTGTGAGCTCCTTGAGCAGTCGGGCGACGTGGCCGGTGGCCTTCACGTTGTAGAGGGCCTTGCCGATGGTGCCCTCCGGCGTGACGACGAACGTCGACCGGATCACGCCCATGATCGTCTTGCCGTAGTTCTGCTTCTCGCCGTACGCGCCCCACGCGGTGAGCACCGTCTTGTCGGGGTCGGACAGCAGCGCGAACGTCAGGCCCTCGGCCTCCCGGAACTTGGCCAGTTTCGCCGGCTTGTCCGGCGAGATGCCGAGCACGTCGAAGCCGGCGTCGTTGAGCTGCGCCAGGCTGTCCCGGAAGTCGCACGCCTGTTTGGTGCACCCGGGCGTCATCGCGGCCGGGTAGAAGTACACGACGACGGAACGGCCACGGAAGTCCGACAGCGACACCTGCCGGCCGCTGTCGTCCGTCAGGGTGAAATCCGGGGCCTTGTCGCCCTCGGCGAGGCGCTGGGAGTCGCTCATGGGCCGCACGCTATAGCAACGTGGGCGGTGCCGACGGCACCGCCCACGGGCAGCCTTGGCCGTCAATAGGCCGACGGCGGTCGGCAAGAGCGCGCCGGGGGGCTTCGCGTGCTCATCTCCCCCATCGGTGGTAACCCGCACGGTGCAACAATCGATGGGCAATTACACCCGTTTGGTCTAATCCACAGCCGTCACGTGGCCACGGCGAACAAAACGACGAAAGCGCTGACCGTGAGCAGCCAACCGGCGATCAGCCAGCCGAAGTCCCGCCACGTCGACAGCGTCCGGTTGTCCTCGCCCGGCACGTACACGCCCCGCGCCTCGAACCAGTCGACCCAGCGCACCATCCAGTACAACGGGTTGGCCCGATTGTGCACCGGCGATCCTCCGTGCTCAGTCCCACTTCGGGGCGACCTCGGGCAGGTCCTTGTCGATCTTCCACGCACAGAACTGCCAGGCACGCGCCGTGTTGTACTGCACGCCGGCCGCGTCGAAGTCGATCAGCGGCGGTGTCCGGACGTGCGCCGCCCGCGCCATCGTCATCATCTCGGCCGCCGCGTCGGTCAGCGGTAGCTGCCGGACCATCTCGGACGCCTTCTCGTACACGTCCGCGCGGCTGTTGGCCAGCGTCTCGCCGAACAGGTCACCCTTGGTGTGGTTCTTGATCGCGGTGCCCCGGGCGGCCTTGGCGTAGTCGGCGAACATCCGGGACAGCTCGCCCGGCTCGAGGGGCGCGAAGGCCGAATGGCCCGATTCAACAGGGTTCGGTTCGGGTGCGTCGACACTCAGTTGGCCGGTAGCCGGCTCCATGGTGACCTCCCGCGTCGCCCACGGTTCGTCGGGCGAGACATGACGATAGCGCGGGTTCGGCCTAACGGACGGAACTGTCACCCGTCCGCTCTGTCGCCCCCCAGTTCCGCCCGGTGATATCTGAACCTACTTCATAGTAGGATTACTCACCGGTAATCCAGCGAGAGGGTCGATCATGACCGCGTTTCCGCTGCTCACGAGCCCGCTCGACCTCGGCTGCCTGACCCTGCCCAACCGAGTCGTGATGGGTTCGATGCACACCGGGCTGGAAGATCGCCCGGGAAACTTCGACCGTCTCGCCGCGTACTACGCGGAGCGGGCGCGAAACGGCGTAGGCCTCATTGTCACCGGCGGTTACGCGCCGAACCGCCAGGGTTGGCTTCTGCCGTTCGCCGCGAGCCTGCGCACCACGCGCCAGGCCGACCAGCATCGGCCACTGGTGGACGCCGTACACGCCGAAGGTGGCCGAATCGCGCTGCAGATCCTGCACGCCGGTCGCTACGGCTACCACCCGTTCGCGGTGTCCGCGTCGAGCGACCGCTCGCCGATCACGCCGTTCCGGCCGCGCGCGCTGACCACGGCCGGTGTGCGGCGGCACATCGACGACTTCGTCCGCTGCGCCGAACTGTCCCGCGCGGCGGGATACGACGGCGTCGAGGTGATGGGGTCGGAGGGTTACTTCGTCAACCAGTTCCTGGCCGAGCGGACCAACCGGCGCACCGACGAGTGGGGCGGGTCGTTCGCCAACCGGATGCGGGTGCCGGTCGAGATCGTGGCCGGGATCCGACGGGCGGTCGGGTCGGACTTCGTGGTGCTGTACCGACTCTCTGTGCTGGACCTGGTCGAGGGCGGCCAGTCCTGGGACGAGGTCGTCACGCTGGCGCAGGCGGTCGAGGCGGCCGGCGCGACGATCATCAACACCGGCATCGGCTGGCACGAGGCGCGCGTGCCGACGATCGTGACGTCGGTGCCCAGGGCCGCCTTCGCGCACCTGGCCGGCCGGCTGCGCGAGCACGTGTCGGTGCCGGTGGTCGCGTCGAACCGGATCAACACGCCGGAGGTCGCCGAGGAACTGCTGGCCACCGGGCAGGCCGATCTCGTGTCGCTGGCCCGGCCTCTGCTGGCCGATCCGGCGTGGCTGGCCAAGGCCGCGCAAGGGCGACCGGACGAGATCAACACGTGCATCGCGTGCAACCAGGCGTGCCTGGACCACGTGTTCCGGCACCGCGAGGTGTCGTGCCTGGTCAACCCCAGGGCCGGCCACGAGACGGAACTGGTGCTCCGGCCGGCCGACAGACCCCGGCGAATCGCCGTCGTCGGCGCCGGACCAGCCGGCCTGTCGTGCGCGACAGCGCTCGCCGGCCGCGGCCATTCGGTCACGCTGTTCGAGGCGGCGGCCGAGATCGGTGGTCAGTTCACGCTGGCCCGCCGGGTACCGGGCAAGGCCGAGTACGCCGAGACGATCCGCTACTACGGCCGCCAGTTGGCGCTGCTCGGTGTCGACGTGCGGGTCAACATGACAGCGAAGCCGGCCGATCTGGCCGGCTTCGACGACGTGGTCGTCGCCACCGGCGTGCTGCCCAGAGCCCCCGGCATCCCCGGGATCGACCATCCGATGGTGTTGTCCTATGTGGACGTGCTGGAAGGCAAGCCGGTCGGAGCCCGGGTCGCGGTGCTGGGCGCGGGCGGGATCGGTTACGACGTCTGCGAATTCCTCACCCACGACGACAACGTCGGATGGTCGGACGAGTGGGGCGTGGCCGATCCGGCCGTCGCGCGTGCCGGCCTCGTAACGGAACGCGCGACCCGGACGCCGGTGCGTACCGTCCATCTCCTGCGCCGGACACCGGGCCGGATGGGGACCACGCTCGGCAAGACCACCGGCTGGGTGCACCGGGAGACGTTGCGGCGCAACGGAGTCCGGCTGATGCCCGGTGTGCGGTACCTGGGCGTGGACGATCGCGGGCTGCGGATCGCGCGGGACGGCGTCGAGGAACTGCTGGCCGTGGACAACGTCGTCGTGTGCGCCGGGCAGGAACCCAACCGCGGCCTTGTCGGGCCGTTGCGGGATGCCGGGCTGTCGGTACACGTCATCGGCGGTGCGGACGTCGCGGCGGAGCTCGACGCCAAGCGTGCCATCGACCAGGGCACCCGGCTGGCCGCCCGGCTCTAGAGCCAGCCGTTCTCGGTCGCGGTGGTCGCGGCCTCCAGCCGATTCCGGGCGCCGGTCTTCTGGATGGCCGAGGACAGGTAGTTGCGGACCGTGCCCTCGGACAGGTGCAGGCGCTGCGCGATGTCGGTCGCCGTCGAACCGTCGGTCGCGGCGCGCAGGACGTCGCGTTCCCGTGGCGACAGCGGATTGTCACCGGCGGACAGCGCGGCCACGGCCAGCTTCGGGTCGATCACCCGCTCACCGGCCAGCACCCGACGGATCGCGTCCGCGAGCAGTTCGACCGGGCCGTCCTTGACCAGGAATCCGCTCGCGCCGGCTGCCATCGCGCGCCGCAGGTAACCCGGGCGGCCGAACGTGGTCAGGATCAGCACCCGGCAGTCCGCGTTGGCCGCCCGCAGCGCCTCGGCCGCGGACAGGCCGTCCAGGCCGGGCATCTCGATGTCCAGCAACGCCACATCGGGTTTGAGCCGCATCGTCTCGTCGACCACCCGCGTGCCGTCGGCCACCTGGCCGACGACCTCGAGATCCGGCTCCAGGTTCAGCAGGCTGGCCAGCGCGCCGCGCACCATGCCCTGGTCTTCGGCCAACAGGATCCGGATCATTCGCCCACCGCCAACGGAAGCCGCGCCGACAAACGGAACCCGCGCACCGGTGCCGGCCCCGAGTCCAACTCGCCACCGGCTCCGGAGACCCGCTCGGCCAGCCCGGCCAGGCCGTGCCCGTCGCTCTGGCTCGTCGTTGGGCCGACGCCGTTGTCGTTGACCGCCAACGACACCGAGCCGTCGTCACGGGACAGGCGGAACTCGCACGCGCTGGCCTTGCTGTGCCGCAACACGTTCGTCGTCCCCTCTCGCACCACCCAGCCCAACAGCGTGTCCAGTTCGACCGGGAGCGGGAGGCTGTCCAGCCGGACCGTGACGTCGATCCCGGCGGCGGACAGCGTGGCCCGTGCCGCGTCCAGTTCCTCGGCCAGCGTCCGGCTCCGGTAGCCGGTGACCGCGTCGCGCACCTCGCCGAGCGCCTGCTGCGTCACGGCCTCGATGTCGGAGACCTCGCGCGCCACGTCCGATCCCGGCGCGGCCAGCCGCCGCGCCAGCTGCGCCTTCAACGCGATCGTGGTGAGGCTGTGGCCGAGCAGGTCGTGCAGGTCACGGGCGAACCGCAGCCGTTCCTCGGTCACGGCCAGCCGGGCCAGTTCCACCCGCGCCTGCCGCAGTTCCGTCACGACCATCATCGCCCGCCGGTAGAACCACATCATCAGGCCGAGGAAGTACGTGAAGCACAACGCCGTGGCGAGTTCCGGGAACCGCTCGCCCGGCCCGAGGCCCAGATAACCGACGTTGCGGAAGTCGGCCACGAACGCGAGCGCGGCACAGGACACCAACGCCGGCTGCACCCACCGCAGTGGCACCGACACCGCGCACGCGATGCTCAGGTAGATCAGCAGGCCCTTGTACTGGCCGCCGAGCACCGCCGTCATCGCCACGCCGAGCACGGCGACCCCGGCCACCCACGGCCGGATCGCCGGCCACGTGACCGTCGTGGCCAGAGCCAGCCACATCGTGCGCATCCACAGCAGCCCGAACACGGTCTGGAACAGCAGGATCGGCACCACAGCCGCCCAGCCGTAGTGCCGGTGCACCAGGTCGGACAGCGGGTAGGTGTGGAACGCCTGCATGGCCACCAGAAAGCCCAGCCAGCGCATCTTGCGTGCGCGGCTGGGCGTTTCCTGGCGTCGACTCATGGCGCCGAAGATCGGGGTCGGCTCGTTCATCCGCGTAGACCGTACTTCTTCAGCGGGTCGCGTTGGACCGTCGGTACAGGACCCCGGCCAGCCCCGTGAAGACCACCAGCCAGCCGGCCAGCACGATCGCGCCCAGCACCGTCGGCGCGTGGCCGGACGCGATGCGCCAGCCCATCTCGGCGAACCGGTTGGACGGCAGCACGGTCGCGATGTGCTGCAACGACGTCGGCAGGATCGTCACCGGCATCCACAGGCCACCCAGCGCGGCCAGGAACATGTAGATCCCGTATGTCACGCCGAAGGCCGCGTCGCCGCCGGTCAGGTAGCCGATGAACGTGCCGAGCGCGGCGAACGGCGCCGTCCCGACCCACAGCAGCGCGCCGATCGACACCCACTGCCATGCCGCCATGTGCACGCCGTGCGCGAGCACCGCCGTCACGTCGACCAGCACGATCGCCGGCAGGCCCCACACCATCGCGGCCAGCACCTTCGCCGTGATCACCTGGCCGGTGGACACCGGCATGATCCGCAGTTGGCGTAACCAGCCGTTGGTGCGCTCCTGCGCGATCCGGGGCGCCGTGGCCAGCA
>Ga0070714_100005027_pt1 | contig 10053 bp, 7 predicted proteins | sample LARL83metaG_FD_65450 | JGI IMG/M metagenome (GOLD analysis project Ga0070714, IMG submission 65450) | Corn, switchgrass and miscanthus rhizosphere microbial communities from Kellogg Biological Station, Michigan, USA - LAR L8-3 metaG | ecosystem: Host-associated > Plants > Roots > Rhizosphere ... | reverse complement strand
AGCCGAGCACGGCCCGGAAGCTGCCGACGTAGTCCGATGCGACGCCCACGCCGACCACCGGGATGCTCAGGCCTGCGTAGGCGAACACGAAATAGGTAGAGATCGCCTTGGCGCGGGTTCCGGGCGCCGCCAGCCGGTTGGCGGCGGACAGGCTCCCGATGACCAGAGCGCCGAAGGCGCTCCCGGCCACGACGGCGCCGACCAGGAACAGCGCCAGGGATGCCGCCGACATCCCGGCTACGACCAGCGCCAGCCCGACGAGGAAGAGCCCGCGCCCGCCTAGCAGGACCGGCCTGCTGTTGAACGGCGCCAGGCCGAGCGCCGCGACGGCGCCGGCCGCGAAGAAGACGCACGTGACGCCGCCCGCGACCGCGTAGTCGGGATGATGCAGCATGACGGTCGTGAATCCGGGCACCAGCGACGCGAACAGCCCGTTCAGCGCGTAGGCGGCGAACACGGCCACTCCGGCGGCGATGAACTCGCTGCGGCCCTCCGCGGGGATGGCGAGGCCGTTGAACCGGAGGCTCAGCCGCTCCCGCCCAGTCACCGTCTCCGGTATGAAGGCCAGGGCCAGCGCCGCGGCGCCGAGGAAGACCAGGAAGACCAGGAAGACGAGCACGGTCGGCTGCGGCAGGTACTGGGCGAACAGCCCGGCCATGAGCGGGCCCAGGGCGCCGGCGCCGCTGTTCGCGGTCGTGGCTACCATCGACGCCCGCCGCGAGTCCGAGGCCTGGACCATCTCGCTGAGCGCCGCGGTGGCGGCGCCCATCATCAGGCCGGCCGACACCCCGGACAAGATCCGGGCCGGGTAGAGCCAGGCCGGGCTGGCGGCGAAGATGAACACGACGGTGCTGGCCACGCTGAAGCACAGGGCGGCCGCCAGCACCGGCTTGCGCCCGACCTGATCCGAAGCCTGCCCGGCTAGCAGCAACGTGGCGAGCACGGCCACCGCGTAGACCGCGAAGATCAGGGTGAGGACACCCGAGGAGAAATGCCACTGACGCTGGTAGATGGCATACAGCGGGACAGGCAGGGCGGTGCCCAGGATGACGGTGCCGAACACGTACCCGACCAGCCAGAACGCGGCCTCCCGCGGCACGGCGCGCCGGTGCAGGCGAAGCGCTGACTGCTCCAGACCGTCGGCGCAGGGCCGGTCCTGGGTCCGGACTCCCGGGGCAGCCGACATGAGACCTCCACGCGCAGACAGCTAGAAAGTCTGACCCTGCTCCGTCGCCGTCCGCGGCACATCACCAGCCCATGTAATTCATCGCAGCCGCACGCAGGCTAGCCGAACGGGGTGATGCGGACCGCCGCCGCGGCCGTCAGGCTGGCCTGCAGACCGCATGCCGACGAGGCAGCAGGATCGGTGATGATTACCCGCTGGTACCGGACCGGCGTCTTCTACTCCGCTGACGTCGGGCTGTTCCAGGACTCCAACGACGACGGGGTAGGCGACTTCCGGGGCCTGATCGCCGCCGACGGCGAAACCACCTGATCTGGGGATGTGGCCGGCCGGCAGCCGCGGAAGCATGGGTGAACCGGGCGCGGCGCGACAGCGCGCGAGGGCCGTCCGGTTATCCGGCCGCCGCCCGGTGCCCAGGAATCCGCCCGGGCCTCCGGGTGCCGGACGGCGGCTTTCCGGCCGTAGATCCCAAGAAATCAAAACGGTATCGAGGAGAAAGCATGGCTCGTGACCTCAGCGGCAAGCGTGTCGCGATCCTGGCCACCGACGGCGTCGAGAGGGTTGAGCTCGAACAGCCGCGCGGTGCCCTATACGGTGCGGGCGCCGACACCGAGCTGTTGTCGATCCATCCTGGCGAAATCCAGGCCCGGCAGTTCGACCTGGTATCGGCCGGCACGTTCTCGGTCGACAAGCTCGTCACCGACGCCTCCCCGGATGACTACGACGCCCTGCTGCTACCGGGAGGCACCGTCAACCCCGACCAGCTGCGGATCAACCCAGACGCGGTGGCGTTCGTCAGGGCCTTCGCCGAGACAGGCAAGCCCATCGCGGCGATCTGCCACGGCCCGTGGACGCTTATCACTGCGGGCGTCGTCCAGGGCCGCCGGCTCACCTCGTGGCCCAGCCTGCGCGATGACCTGCGCAATGCCGGCGCGGAGCCAGTCGACGAGCAAGTCGTCGTCGACGGGCAGTTCACCACCAGCCGCTCCCCGGCGGACCTGCCCGCCTTCTGCCCGGCGATCGTCGAGCAGTTCGCCGGCAGCCGGGTGTCAAGCTAATCGCCGGGCAGGTCCCTGCCGTCCCGGCGACCCCGAGTTCAGCACTTCCGAAGGAGATTCTTGTGAAAGCAGTGGTGTACCACGGTCCCCGTAACGTCAGTGTCGATGAGGTGCCGGACCCCAAGATCGAAAAGCCGACTGACGCTCTGGTGCGGATCACGGCGACCAACATCTGCGGCTCGGACCTGCACATGTACGAGGGTCGTACCGACTTCGAAGAGGGCCGCGTCTTCGGCCATGAGAACCTCGGCGAAGTCATCGGGGTCGGCGATGCGGTCGACAAGATCAAAGTCGGCGACATGATCTCGGCTCCGTTCAACGTCGCCTGCGGGCACTGCCGCAACTGCGAGGAAGGGCTGACCAACTACTGCCTGCGCGCCAACGAGCCAGGGGTAGCCGGCGCCGCCTACGGGTTCGCCGACATGGGCCCATGGCAGGGCGGCCAGGCCGAGTTGCTGCGCGTGCCGTGGGCCGACTTCAACTGCCTGCGGCTGCCCGAGGACGCCCGCGAGAAGCAGGACGACTACGTGATGCTCTCGGATATCTTCCCCACCGGCTGGCACGCGGTGCGGATGTCCGGCTTGCGCCCAGGCGAGACCATCGTTATCTACGGCAGCGGACCGGTCGGGTGCATGGCCGCGCTCTCGGCGACGACCATGGGCGCATCCAAGGTCATGGTCGTGGACCGCCATCCGGACCGGCTCCGGCTCGCCGAGCAGGTCGGCGCGATCCCGGTCGATGACTCGAAGGGCTCACCGGTCGACCAGGTCATGGAGCTCACCAACGGCATGGGCGCCGACCGTGGCGCCGAGTGCGTGGGCTACCAGGCGCACGACCCGCGAGGCCATGAAGACAATTCCGCCACGCTGAACGATCTGGTCTCGTCGGTGCGGTTCACCGGAGGAATCGGCACCATCGGCGTGTATGTCCCGCAAGACCCCGGCGGGCCGAATGAGCTGGCCAAGCACGGCAAGGCCCCGTTCGACTTCGGCAGCTTCTGGTTCAAGGGCCAGCACATGGGCACCGGGCAGTGCCCGGTGAAGCGCTACAACCGGTACCTGCGGAGCCTCATCGCCGAAGACAAGGTCAAGCCGTCCTGGATCGTTTCCCACGACCTGCCTCTCGACCAGGCGCCCGAAGCTTACAAGCACTTCGATGCCCGCGAAGAAGGCTGGACGAAGGTTGTCCTACACCCAGGGCAGGCGGCCTGACGCGGACTGCGGACGGCAGTCACCACGGTCCCGTTCGGATGATCCTTGAATTTATCCCGAACGGGCCGTCGGTGACTCGCGGCGCTGCGTGAGCACGCGCGTTCGGGTGCGGAATACTGGGATGATCATTGGGAGATGCCGTGCTGCACATCCCACTGAGCCGGATCGCCGCGGATCCGCCCGCACGACTGCGTCGCCTACATCGAGAGCGAGGCCCGGCAGGCGGTGGAGTTCCGGCCGGGCAGCCTGGGCATTTCGGATGCTGACGGACCGGGCGGAGGGCGCCGCGCTATTCGGGTCGGTCTGGGCGTCTTCGGAGGCGATGAGCGCGGGCGAGGAGACAGAAGCGCCGCTGCGCGCGGAACTGGCCAAGCGGGCCGGCACGCCGATGCTGCCGATTCCGGCACGGGGCCGCGAAGCCAGCGGTCAGGCGGCCGGTCCGATGCACTCAGGGGTCCGCGCCGAGGTGGTGAACCTCCGGGAACGCGGCCAGCTCTTCCCAGCGGTGGGTGATCCACAGCAGCGACCGGTCGGCCGCGCGCTCCAGCACCGCGTGGAGCACGGCGTCGGCCGTGGCCGCGTCGAGGTGCCTGGTGGGTTCGTCCAGAAGCAGGACGGGGCGGTCGGCCAGCACAGCCCGGGCCACACTGAGGCGCTGCAGCTCTCCGCCGGAGACCGGATGGTCCCAGGGCGCGAGCACGGTATCGAGGCCATGCTCGAGCCGGTCCAGCCACGGGCCGAGGCGGAGCTGGCGGAGGAGGTCGGTTATCTGCCGGTCGGTGACGTGCGGCGCGCCGACTCGCAGGTTCACGCGCAGGGAGGTGGGGAACAGCGTCGGCTGCTCAGGACTCCAGGCCAGCAGAGCCCTGACCTCCCCGGGTGAGCAGGCCCGCGCGTCGGTGCCGTCAATGCTCAGATTGCCTGCGGTGAGGTCGAGAAAGCGCAGCAAGGTGAGGACGGCCAGCGTCTTTCCCGAGCCGCTCGGTCCGGCCAGCGCGACCGGCCGGCCGGGGGCGAGCTCCAGGTCCAGGTCGCGGAGCACGGGGCCCGGACGGTTCGGGTAGGCCACGGTGGCCCCGCGCAGGGCGACGGTGGCGGTTCGGCGCGCTCCGGGCGCTGGACGGGGCTCGGGGGCGGGATCGTCCGCGGGCAGCGCGGGGGCGGGGCGACGCAGGGAGCTGAGGCTGGCCAGGCGGGTCAGGGAGGCCAGACTGACGGGCAGGCGGCCGACGGCGTCGGGCAGGCCCTGGAACAGAGCGGCGACGCCCAGCGCCAGGAAGACCAGGACGCCGAACTCGACGGCGCCGATCCGCGCGGCTCGCAGCGCCGCCGCGCCGGTCCAGGCCACCCCGGCCAGCCCGGCGCTCCCGGCGAGCGCGCACGAGCCGCGGCCCAGCCCGGCAGCGGCGGCGGCAGCTCTGGTGCGGGCGCCGAGGACCCGCTCGCGCTCGGCGAGTTGATCCAGGGCCCATTCCACGGCGCCGAGAGCGGCCAGTTCCTCCCGGGCGGTGAGGGTGCCGAGGACCCAGGAGGCGACGGCACCTCGTGCAGCCGGAAGCTCCGCCGCTGTCCGGTCGGCGAGGATCACCGCGACGGCGATGCCCGCCGCCGCGAGGATCCCGGCGGCCAGGATGGCCCAGCCGGCCGGGGGTAGCAGGGCGACGGCGGTGACGACGGCGGCGGCCCAGGCGGCCGCGGCGGCTAGGACCGGGACGGCAGCGCGGACCACTAGATCCTGGGCCTCTTCGGTGTCGCGGATCAGCCGGGTCAGCAGATCGCCGCGGTCCCCGCCGGGCAGCCCGCAGGGGACCAGCTGGGCCAGGCGGCGGTACAGCCAAGCCCGAAGCTCGGCCTGGAGGCTGAGTCCGAGACTGTGGCTGGCTAGCCGCTCGACGAAGCGGGCGGTGCCGCGCAGGAAAGAGAACAGCTGCACGGCGCCGATCGCGATCGAGAGCAGCAGGATCGGCGGGCGGAGGGAGGCTGACAGCAGCAGCCACGCCCCGGTGGTCAGCAGGCCCAGCGCGGCGAGCTCGCCGGCCAGGCCGACGCCAACGGCGACGAGCACCCGGTGCCGGTCCCGGCGGTCCAGGCCGAGCCGCGGGCTCCCGGTCGCCGAGCGCGGGCTCCCGGTCACCGGGCGTCCCTCAGGAACGCCGACCGCGATCCGGGGCGGAGCCGGCCGTGACGCAGTTCGATCGTCCGCTGCCCGAGAGCGGCGGCCGAGGGGTCGTGCGTGGCGATTATCGCGGTCGTCCCGTCGATGATCCGGCTGAGTTCCGCCACCAGTCGCCGGACGCCGGCCGGGTCCAGGCCGGAGGTCGGCTCGTCCAGCAGCCACAGTCGCGGGCGGGGCCCGGCCAGGCTCCTGGCCACGGCCAGCCTGCGGCGCTCCCCGAGGCTGAGTGCAGCGTCGAGTCCGGACAGCGGCGTACGCAGGCCCAGCGGCAGGGACCTCGCCCAGGATCCGAGCCCGGCTACTTCGAGGACCTGGCGGGCGATGCGCTCGTCGACACCTGGCCGGCCGAGTGCGATGTTCTCCAGGACGGTCGCGGGCACGACGGTAGGGTGCTGCGGGACCCAGCCCGGCGCGGGCAGCGGGCCTTCCAGGTGCACCCGGCCCGCCGTGGGCGGGACGAGGCCCGCCACCACCCGGAGCAGGCTCGTCTTGCCGGCGCCGCTCGGGCCGACCAGGCAGACCCGCTCCCCGGGGGACACCCGCAGGTCGATCCCGTCCAGCACCGGAAGGCTCCGGCCTTCGGCCACGAGGCACACTCCCTCCAGGAGGACGCCGGGGACGGGTGCCGCGGCGGCCCGGGAGACCCGCTCCGTGACGGTGAGGCCGCCGAGCCTGGCCAGCACGGCCCGGCCGGTGGCGCCCGCGTGGAAATCGGCCGTCAGCCGGCGCAAGGGGAGAAACACCTCGGGGACGAGGATCAGCACCGCAAGGGCCTGCGGGAGGATCCGCTGGCCAGCGTCCAGACGCAGACCGAGCCGGACGGCCACCAGGGCGGTGCCGACGGCGGCGAGGAGTTCGAGGACCAGGCCGGCGAGCAGCGCGATCCGCAGGGTGGCCAGCGTAGCGGTGCGGACCTGTTCGCCCGAGGCGGCCACGGCCCGCTCGTGGTCGGCGGCCCGGCCAAAAGCCCGGAGCAGCGGCAAGCCCTCCACCAGCGTGTCGAAGCGGTCGCCGAGGCGCTCGAGGCTGGCCAGCCGGTGCCGGACCGCGGCCGCGGTGTCCGCCCCGACCAGCCCGGCCAGGAGCGGCGCGATGACCAGGGTGACGGCGGCCAGGGCGGCTGAGACCAGGTCCAGGTGGCCGATCCAGGCCAGCAGCAGGGCCGGAACGGCCAGGGCCAGCACGGTCCTCGGCAGGACCCGGGCCACGAAGGGGTCGAGTTCGTCGACCCCGGAGCCGATCAGCGTGGTCACGCCGCCCGGTCCCAGGGGCTCGTCGCCGCGGGACCTGACGGGCACGGACGGCCCCGCGGTACCCGTGAGGCCAATGGGGCTCACAGGGTCCAAGGCGGCGGCCAGCGCCCAGCGCCGGACGGCCGCCCTGGTTCGCCGGGCGGCGGCTTCCGTGCAGGCCTCCCAGGCCCAGGTGAGCAGGGCCTGACCGAGGGCGAGGGACGCGATCGCCGCGCAGTAACCGGTCACCGCGCGGCCGGAGATCCCGCCGTAGAACGCTCCGGTCAGCAGGCGGGCCAGGATGCCGGCCTGCGCGACCAGGAGAACGGCCTGGGCGAGCCCGACGGCGACGGCTCCGGCCAGCCACGCCCTGGCCCCGGCGGGCAGGAGGCGCACCGCGGCCGTCCTAGCGGCGGTCACGCTGCGCGCCGACCGACGGCCCCGGAGGCGGCGATGCGGGGGACGGGCCGGGCCTGGTGAGCCGCTGGCGGAACACCCAGTAGCTCCAGCCCTGGTAGACCAGCATGACCGGGACGAAGATCGCCGCGACCACGGTCATGACCAGCAGGGTCTGGTGTGCCGAGGCAGCGCTCCAGACGGTCAGCGCCGGGCCGGGACCGGAGGAGACCATCACCCGGGGGAACAGCGCAGTGAAGACCGCCGCGACAGCGGCCACGATGCCCAGCGCGCTCAGGCCGAACGCCACGCCGGGCCGACCGGCCCGGACCAGGATCCCGGACACCGCGAAGGCCAGCCCGCAGCCGGCGGCCAGCACGACCGGTACCGTGCCGCCCAGGGCACCGGGGCCGTGGGAGCCGCCGGCCGACAGCCACGCCGCGGTGCCCACCACCAGCGCGCCGGCCAGCGGCGAGAGCCAGGCGGCCCCCCGGGCGGCCCGGGCGGCCAGGGGCCCGGCGGTCTTGAGCGAGAGGAACGCGGCCCCGTGCGCGGTGAACATGGCCAGGCTGGCCAGCCCGCCGACGACCGCCACCGGGGACAGCAGGCCCGGCAGGCCCCCCAGGTAGAGACCGGACGGCGACAGGGGCAGGCCGTGGACCTGGTCGGTGAAGACCACGCCCCAGGCGAATGCGGGCACCAGACTGCCGATGGCCAGGGCCACGTCCCAGCCGCCCCGCCAGCGGGCGCTGTCGCGCTTGCTCCGGAACTCGAAGCTCACCCCCCGGACGATCAGCGCGACCAGCACGACGAACAGCACGAGGTAGAAGCCGCTGAACAGGCTGGCGTACCAGACGGGGAAGGCGGCGAAGGTCGCGCCGGCCGCCACGATCAGCCAGACCTCGTTGCCGTCCCATACCGGGCCGATGGCGTCGCGGGCCAGCCGCCGGTCCAGGTCGTCCCGCCCGATGGCCAGGCTAAGCACACCGACGCCGAAATCGAACCCCTCGAGCACGAGGTAACCGGTCCACAGCAGGCCAATCAGGGCGAACCACGCGGTGTTCAGGCTGGCTACTGGTCCGTGCATGGTCAGTACACCAGTTCGGTGGCGGTCGGGTCGCTCGGCTGCCCGGGCGGACGGGGTTCGCCGACGTCACCGAGGCCGCCCCGGGCGGCGCGGAACATGAGCACGACGTCGATGACCCCGAGCACGGTGTAAAGCAGCACGAAACCGCCCAGGGTGACCGCTACGTCGGCGGTCGAGACGCCGGGCGAGATTCCCGCCCCGGTCTTCATCAGGCCGTACACGATCCATGGCTGGCGTCCCATCTCGGTGAACAGCCACCCGAACGTGTTGGCCAGGAACGGCGTGACGATGCAGGCCGCCAGGAACCACAGCGTCCAGCGGCCGAGCTCGAAGGCCTTGCGCCCGCCGCGCCTGGACCGCCACAGCGCCCACGCGGACGCGGCCAGCATCACGAAGCCGAACCCGACCATCAGGCGGAAGCTCCAGTACGTGACCCACAGCACCGGTACGTAACCGCCCGGACCGTACCTGGCGGCCTCGGCGTTCTGGACCTGGGTGATGCCGTCGACCGTACCGTTCCACGACAGGGTCGCGATCAGGCTGAGCAGGTGCGGGATCCGGATCTGGAAGACGGGCTGGCCGGACAGGTTACCGATAGTGAGCAGCGAGAAGCTGGCCCCGGCCTGGGTCCGGTAGACCGCCTCGGCCGCGGCCATCTTCATCGGCTGCTGGGTGTCCATCAGCCGGGCCTGGATGTCGCCGGTCACCATCACCAGCACGGTGCAGACCAGCGCCACGCCCGCGGCCAGCCGGGCCGACCGGGTGAACGCCGCGACGTGCCGGCCGCGCAGCAGCTGCCAGCCGGATACGCCGAGGACAACCATCGCGCCGGTCACGAAGGCGGCCAGCACGGTGTGCGAGAACTCAGCCCACAGCGTGTCGTTCCGCAGCACGGCCCAGAAGTCGGTCAGTTCCGCCTTCCCGCCGACAATGCGGTATCCGACCGGATGCTGCATCCAGGCGTTGGCGGTGAGGATGAAGAACGCGGACACGATCGTGCCGAGGCTGACCACGCAGATGGACAGCACGTGCGCCAGCGGGGGAAGCCGGTTACGGCCGAACATCCACAACGCGATGAACGTGGACTCGGCGAAGAACGCGAGCAGGCCCTCCATGGCCAGCGGGGCACCGAAGATGTTGCCGACGAAGACCGAGTAGTTCGACCAGTTCATACCGAACTGGAATTCCTGGACGATCCCGGTGACCACGCCCATGGCGAAGTTAATCAGGAACAGCGTGCCGAAGAAACGCGTGAGCCGCTCCCAGACCTCGTCCCGGCGACGGTAGGCCAGCACCTGCATGATCGCCACCAGGAAGGCCAGTCCGATGGTGAGCGGGACGAACAGGAAGTGGTAGGTGATCGTGACGCCGAACTGCCAGCGATCCAGGAGCACCTTCATGTACGACAACGCTCCCCGCCTGGGCGGACGGCCACATCCTCAATCCGATTAGTCCGCGAACTACCCGATCTGCGGATGTGGCCGGGGGGGCGCGGGGCAAGCCTGGCGTGGTAGGGCCGGCATGCTCACTTGGGAGGTACTGCCATGAGCGACCTGATCGTTATCGGTTACCCGGACGAGGAGACGGCGCAGAAGGCCTGGGGCGAGCTCGTCAAACTGCAGCAGGACTTCCTGGTCGACCTGGAGGACGCCGCCATCGTCCGGCGTGACCGCACGGGGAAGCTGCACGTCACGACCCCGGCTCATCACG
>Ga0070714_100005024_pt1 | contig 10055 bp, 4 predicted proteins | sample LARL83metaG_FD_65450 | JGI IMG/M metagenome (GOLD analysis project Ga0070714, IMG submission 65450) | Corn, switchgrass and miscanthus rhizosphere microbial communities from Kellogg Biological Station, Michigan, USA - LAR L8-3 metaG | ecosystem: Host-associated > Plants > Roots > Rhizosphere ... | reverse complement strand
CGTCATTCTCCCCGCCGGCTCGGCGCGCCTTGGCAGCCGCGAATACTACGTCCGCCTGAACGCCACGCCCGACTCGGCGCAGCAGATCGCGGATCTGCCACTGAAGACGATCAATGGCGCGCCGGTGCGGGTCGGAGACGTCGCGCAGGTCCATCTCGGTGGCGCAGTGCAGACGAACATCGTGCGCGAGAACGGCCACCGCGGCACGTATATCTCCGTCCTCAAGAACGGCAATGCCTCGACGCTCAGTGTCGTGCAGCGGGTGAAGGACATGCTGCCGCGGATCAAGGCCGGGTTGCCCGACGACGTGCACCTCGACCTGATGGGCGACCAGTCGCTGTACGTCCGCGCGACCATCAAGGGCGTGATCCGCGAGGGGATCCTTGCCGCCTGCCTCACGGCGATGATGATCCTCGTGTTCCTCGGAAGCTGGCGGTCGACGATCATCGTCGCGATCTCCATCCCGCTCAGCGTACTCGCGTCCATCATTCTGCTGTGGGCGACCGGCCAGACGCTGAACGTGATGACCCTCGGGGGCCTGGCGCTCGCCGTGGGCATCCTGGTAGACGACGCCACGGTCTCGATCGAGAGCATCCACCGGAACCTCGAGCACGGCGCACCGCTGCGAACCGCCATCATCGAGGGATCGCGCCAGATCGCGGTGCCGGCGTTCGTGTCCACGCTGTCGATCTGCATCGTGTTCCTGCCGATCTTCGCCCTGTCCGGACCGGCGGCGGCGCTGTTTCGTCCCCTCGCGCTCGCGGTGATCTTCGCCATGGTCGCCTCGTATTTCCTCTCGCGCACCCTCGTGCCGACGATGGCGGACTACATGCTGCCGGGCGAGCTGGCGGCGCATGCGCGGCCAGGCACGGGGAGCTTCCGTCGCCTCGTGGCCGCGTTCGACCGGGGCTTCGAGCGCTTCCGCGCCGGTTATCACGCGCTGCTCGCGACCGCGATGGTGCATCGCCGCGCCGTGCTGAGCGCCGCAGCGGTCTTCGTCCTCGGCTCGCTCCTGCTGGTGCCGATGATCGGCGAGGATTTCTTTCCCCGGGTGGACGGCGGGGAGTTCCAGCTCCACGTCCGCGCGCCGACGGGCACGCGCATCGAGGAGACGGAGGTCCTCTTCTCCAAGGTGGAACGCACCATTCGCCGCGTCATCCCGCCGCGCGACCTCGGGCTCGTGCTCGACAACATCGGCTTGCCGATCAGTGGCGTGCAGCTGGCCGTGGGGAGCAATGCGAGCGTGGGACCGGCGGACGGCGACATGCTCGTGCAGCTGACCAGCGACCACAAGGGATCGACCTGGGACTACGTGCGCGCGCTGAGACGTGAGCTGCCGAAGGAGTATCCCGGCATCACCTTCTTCTTCCAGCCGGCGGACATCGTGAGCCAGGTGCTGAACCTTGGCATGCCCGCGCCGATCGACGTGCAGATAGCGGGGAAGAACACGACGGCGAACTATGCGCTCGCCCGCAAGCTCTCGGCGGAGATCGCGCGCATTCCCGGTGCCGCCGACGTGCGCGTGCAGCAGGTGATGGATGCGCCGGAGCTGCGCTTCGACGTGAACCGCATGAAGACCCAGTCGCTCGGCCTCACGGAGCGCGACGTCTCGAGCGACCTGCTCATCTCGCTCAGCTCGAGCGGCCAGACGGCGCCCAACTTCTGGACCGATCCGGTGAATGGCGTCCAGTACAACGTCAGCGTGATGACGCCGCAGTACAAGATGGCGACGATGGAGCAGCTGCAGAGCACTCCGATCGGCGGGGACGGAGGGGCGCAGCTGCAGACCTTCGGCAACCTGTCCGGCGTCAGCCGTGGCGTCGCTCCGGCGGTGGTGAACCACTACAACATCCAGCCGGTGTTCGACGTGTATGCCAGCGCCGACCGCCGCGACCTCGGTGGCGTCGCTGGCGCGATCGATCAGGTCATCGCGCGCGAACACGACCACCTCCCGAAGGGAACGGAGGTCGTGATGCGCGGCCAGGTGCAGAGCATGCGCACCTCCTTCACCGGGCTGGGGCTGGGAATCGTGTTCGCCATCCTCCTCGTGTACATCATCCTCGTCGTGAACTTCCAGAGCTGGCTCGATCCGCTGATCATCATCATGGCGCTTCCTGGCGCCCTCGCGGGGATCATCTGGATGCTCTTCGTGACGCACACCACTTTCACCGTGCCGTCACTGATGGGGGCCATCATGGCCATGGGCGTGGCGACGGCGAACAGCGTGCTGCTCATCAACTTCGCCGATGACCGGCGCCGCGCCGGGCATTCCGCCGTGGCCTCGGCAATCGATGCGGGCTACGCGCGCCTGCGGCCCGTCTGCATGACGGCAATGGCGATGGTCATCGGCATGCTGCCGATGGCGCTCGGGCTGGGCGAGGGTGGCGAGCAGAATGCCCCGCTCGGTCGCGCCGTGATCGGCGGTCTCGTCCTCGCGACCTTCTTCACGCTGATCATCGTCCCACTCATCTACGGCATCCTCCGAGCGGGCAGCGTGCATCACGCCCCGGAGGAACGCCTCGGCTCGCTCGCCGCATGACGGCAGCCGCGCATCTCCTGTCCCTTCTTCACCCGATGACCGGGTTTCGGCCGCTTTCATGAACGCCAACGAGCACCCCGACCGCGACGAGCGACTCGTCGACCCCGCGCCGCGTGACGAAGGGTCAGCGCCACCCGTGCAGCCACTGCCGACCCGCCGACTGGTGACGTTCGGGCTCGGCATCCTGGGCGTCCTCGTCCTGCTGATGGTCGTGACGATCGTGCCGCGCCGCAACGTGCAGCACGAGCTGCTCGCCGACGTCGCGCAGCGGGACAGCGCGCCGCTGGTGGAGGTGACGAGGGTGATGCGCGCTCCTGCCGGCAGCGAGCTTACGCTCCCGGGCACGATCCAGGCGCTGCACGAAGGCGCCATCTACGCTCGCGTGTCGGGTTATGTCACGCGCTGGCGAGCCGACATCGGCAGTGTCGTCCACGCCGGTGACGAGATGGCCGAGATCGACGCGCCGGAACTGGAGCAGTCGGTCCAGCAGGCACGCGCGCAGCTCGCGCAGACGCGCGCTGCACTGGGGCTGGCGCGCGCCGACCTGGAGCGGTGGAAGCAGCTCGCCACCGACAGTGCCGTGACGAGCCAGGAGCTCGACCAGAAGCGCGCGGCCTACGAGGCTGCCGTGGCGAACACCAGTGCCGCGGAAGCGAACGTGCGGCGCCTGGAGCAGACGCGTCGGTACACGCGCGTCACGGCGCCGTTCACCGGAGTCGTCACGGCGCGGAACGTGGACATTGGCTCCTTCATCACGGCCGGCGGCGCCACCAGCGCCTTGCTCGGACAGGGCGGGGGCGGGGGCAGCCTCTTTCGCCTGGCTCAGACGGACACGATGCGCACGTACGTGACGGTACCGGAAGTGTACGCGACGTCCATCGCCCCGGGGTTGCAGGCGACAGTGGACGTGCAGGGGATCCCCGGGCGGCAGTTCAGCGGCCGTGTGACGCGAACGTCCCGCTCGCTGGACCCGGCCTCACGCACGTTGCTCACGGAGATCGACATCGCGAATCGTGACTTCGCGCTGCTGCCGGGGATGTACGCCGAGGCGCGGCTGAGCTTTCCGCGTGTCACGCCACCCCTGCTGATTCCCGCGTCCGCCCTCGTGCTGCGCGGCGCGGGCCCGCAGGTGATGGTGCTGGATCCGACGCCGGGCCGGGGAAGTGCCATCGTGCACCTGCGTCCGGTGACAGTCGGACGCGACTACGGGTCGACCGTCGAGATCGCATCGGGGCTGAAGGACGGGGAGACCGTGGTGCTGACGCCGAACGCCGACATCGCCGACGGATCGGCGGTTCGGGTGGCGCCGAGCCGCGCACCGGCCCGGCGCGCCAGCAGTCGCTAGCCACCGTCCGGCGAGGTCCCGGCCACCCAGCGAATTGCGTATGCATCGCGTATTGTGACAGGCGCGCCTGCTTTGGCGCGCTCCACTTGTCGAGGAACGGATCCAGGCACACGTGATTACGCTTTTCGCGCCAGCCTACTTCGCGAGGCGGGGCTCCGGCAGGTCTCGGAGATCCCGCCCGCTGCACTTTGGCCGGCTGTTGCCGGCGCTCGTCGCGTTGATCAGCGCGTCCTGCACCCATGCTCCGCTTCCGCGTATCGACGGCGCTCCGGCGTCTCCGCCGTCCGCCAGCGAGCCGTGGCGCGTACCTCGCATCGCCGTTCCGCCCGAGCCGGCGCATCCAGCAGTGGCGACGCTGCCGGCGGATCTCGCGCCACGCGGTGACTCGCTGACGCTGGGCGACGTGGTCGACATCGCCCTGCGCAACAACCCGCAGACGCAGCTGTCGTGGGCACAGGCGCGGGCTGGAGCAGCGACGTACGGCGCCGCCACCGCCGCGCGATTCCCGACGGTGGACGCGTCGGCCAACGCGTCATACTCCCAGACGAGCATCGGACAGACGCTCGGAGGGACGGGCACGCGCCGGGTGATCACGCCGGCAGTCACGCTGTCGTACCTGCTGTTCGACTTCGGCGGTCGAAGCGGCAGCATCGAGGCAGCCAGGTCGGCTGCCGTGGCGCTGGACCTGACCCACAACGCCACCCTGCAGAACGTCGCGCTCCAGACGGAGGCGGCCTACTTCAACTACCAGGCGTATCGCGGTCTCGTGGCAGCGGCCCGGCTCAGCGTGGCCGAGGCCGATACCAACGTCGCCTCCGCGGAGCAGCGCAATCGCGCCGGCGTGGCGACGATCGCCGACGTCCTCCAGGCGCAGACACTCCGCGCGCAGGCGCAGCTCGATCTCGAGACGGCCGAGGGCAACATGCAGATCGCGCGTGGTGCGCTGGCCACCGCGATGGGGCTGCCGGCGAGCACCCGTTATGACCTCGCCGCCGTGAACGATTCCGTTCCGGTGGCGCTCGCCGCGGCGGATGTGGACACGCTGATCAACCGGGCACTCGTCAACCGGCCCGATCTCGCCGCGGCGCGCGTGCAGATCGAGCAGGCGCAGGCGGAAGTGCGCGTCGCGCGCTCGGCGGAACTCCCGTCGCTCACGCTCGGTTCCTCATTCGCGCATCCCTACTCGAGCCAGCGCAACGCGACGGGGTACAACTACAGCCTCAACCTTGGTGTCGCCGTCCCGATCTTCAACCTCGCGCGGCCGTACAACGTCATGGCCGCTCGTGCCCAGGTGGATGCGTCGTCGGCGCGCGCGGATCTCCTGCGGACCGAGGTGGCGCAGCAGGTGTATGCCTCGTACTACACGCTCCAGACGGCCACCCAGCGCGTGCGCACGGCGGACGTGCTGCTCGCGAGCGCCTCGCGCTCGGAGGTGGCGGCGCGGGAGCGGTATCGCGCGGGAGTCGGGACGATCCTCGATCTCGTGACGGCGCAGGCGGCACTGGCCAGTGCGCGTGCGCAACAGACGCAATCCCGCTGGATCTGGTCCGCGTCGCTGGCGCAGCTCGCGCATGACGTCGGCGTGATCGGACCGCGTGGTGAACCATTGATTCCTCTTTCGGCGGACTCCACGGGGGTACGCCGATGAACCTGCACTCAATGCCCAGTACCTTCGCCTTGAATTCCCGTCCGCTGCGCGGCGCATTCGCCGGCGGGCTCGCGCTCGTCGCCCTTGCCGGCTGCTCCAAGGAGAAGCAGCAGCGGAATCGCCCCCCGGTCCCGGTGGTGGTGACCACCGTGAAGAGGGTGGACGTCCCGTACACCGTCCAGGCGAACGGCGTCGTGACGCCCTTCCAGTCGGCGAACGTCGCGTCGCAGGTGGCGGGCATCGTGCGGCGCGTGGCCTTCACCGAGGGAGCGGACGTCGTCAAGGGACAGGTGTTGTTCGAGATCGATCCGCGTCCCTATCAGGCGGCGTATCAGCAGGCCCTCGCGGCGCTGGCCCGCGACCGCGCGACGGCGGCCAACGCGCAGCGCGACTACCAGCGTTACGCCTCGCTCGCGCAGCAGGACTACGTGACGAAGGAGCAGGCGGACCAGATGCGCGCCACGGCGGAAGCACAGGCTGCCACGGTGTCGGCAGACGAAGCGGCGGTGGCCAACGCGCGCTTCAACCTGGACAACACGAGCATCAAGGCACCCATCTCCGGCCGCACGGGGGCGTTGCTCGTGCGGGAGGGCAACCTGGTGAGCGCGAATGGCTCGGCGCCGCTCGTGACGATCAACCAGGTGAGCCCGATCCTCGTGCGCTTCGCCATTCCGTCCACGCAGCTGCCGCTGCTCCAGCGATATGCTACGTCGGGCGGCCTCCGCGTGAGCGCCACGCCCAACACGGGCGCGAACAACATCGTTGATACCGCGAGCGGGCCGATCGGCCTCTCGGTGGGCAGCCAGGGAGACCCGACTCCCGGTGGGGCGCCCGCTGCTTCGGCGGGACCGCCGGGCGCCCCGACGTCCCAGCTCACGGCGCTGAGCCAGCCGGAGCACGGTTCACTCTTCTTCATCGACAATGCGGTGGACACCACCACCGGCACCGTGCAGCTCAAGGCGTCGTTCCCGAACCCCAACCGGCGGCTCTGGGTCGGAGAGTTCGTCGCCACCCAGCTCGACCTGTTCGTCGAGCAGGGAGCACTCGTCGTCCCGGCGACCGCGGTGGTGACGGGGCAGCAGGGCCGGTACGTGTACGTCGTCACGGACAGCATGACGGCGCAGCAGCGGCCCGTGACGGTGGAGCGCACCGCGGGCTCGCTGATGGTCATCGCCAACGGGCTTCACGAGGGTGAGCGCGTGGTGACCGATGGCCAGTCGCGTCTGACGCCCAATGCGAAGGTGATGCTCAATACGCCGCAGGGCGCGCCGGTGGCCGGCTCCCGCCGCGCCGGCGGCGCACGCGGCAGGGCGGGGGGCCGCGCCGCGCCGTGAACTTCACGGGGTTGTTCATCCGGCGGCCGGTCATGACGACGCTGCTCATGGCAGCGATCCTCGTGTTCGGCGTCGTCTCCTATCGGAAGCTCACGGTGAGCGACCTGCCGGCGGTGGACTACCCGACGATCAGCGTCGGCGCGAACCTGCCGGGTGCGAGCGCGGAGACGATGGCCGCCACCGTGGCCACCCCGCTGGAGAAGTCGTTCTCGGCGATCGCCGGCATCGACAACATCACGTCGAGCAGCTCGCTCGGGAACACCAACGTCACGCTCCAGTTCTCGCCGGATCGCGACATCGACGCGGCGGCGCAGGACGTGAACGCGGCCATCTCGGCCACGCTGGCCTTCCTGCCGTCCAACATCATCCCGCCGTCGTACCGCAAGCAGAATCCCGCCGCGGCGCCGATCCTCTTCTTTGCGCTCACCTCCAGCACGATGTCGCTCACCGACCTCGACGAGGTCGCCGAGACGACGATCGCGCAGCGGCTGTCGATGGTGGAAGGGGTGTCGCAGGTGAACGTGTGGGGCTCGGCCAAGTACGCCGTGCGCGTGGACCTCGACCCGGCGCAGCTCACGGCGCGCGGGCTGAGCGTCAACGAGATCGCGCAGGCGGTGCGCTCGAACAACGTCACGCTCCCCACCGGCGTGCTGTATGGCCGCGACCGCACGCTCACCATCATGGCCACCGGGCAGCTGAGCAACGCCGCCCAGTTCAGGAGCATGGTGGTGGCCAACAGGAACGGCGCGCCCATCCACCTCGGTGACCTGGGTCGCGTGTACGACGGCATCCAGAACACGCGCAACGCCGGCTGGTACAACGGCCAGCGCGCCATCGTGCTCGCCGTGATGCGCCAGCCAGGCACGAACACGGTGACGGTCGCCACCGCGGTGAAGCAGGCGCTCGCCGAGCTGAAGCCGTCACTGCCGCCATCGGTGAACGTGGTGACCCGCTACGACCGGTCCCAGGGCATCCAGGCGTCGGTGCACGACGTGAAGGTGACGCTCATCGTCGCCCTGGTGCTCGTCGTCATGGTGATCTTCGTCTTCCTGCGCAACGTCACCGCGACGCTCATCCCGAGCCTGACCCTGCCGATGGCGATCGTCGGCACCTTCTCGGTGATGTACGCGCTCAACTTCAGCATCGACAACCTGTCGCTGATGGCGCTCACGCTTGCCGTCGGCTTCGTGGTCGACGATGCCATCGTCATGCTGGAGAACATCGTGCGCCACCTCGAGCGCGGCCAGGCACCGCTCGAGGCCGCGCTCGACGGCGCCGAGGAGGTCGGCTTCACGATCCTCTCCATGACGCTCTCGCTCGCCGCCGTGTTCATCCCGCTCATCTTCATGGGCGGGGTCATCGGCAAGCTGTTCCGCGAGTTCGCCATCACGATCAGCGCGGCCATCCTCGTATCGGGGCTGGTGTCGCTCACGCTCACGCCGATGCTGTGCGCCCTGTTCCTCAAGGCGCCGTCGCATCAGCAGCACAACCGCTGGTTCAACGCGACGGAGCACGCGTTCGAGCGCATGCTGCGCGGCTACGAGCGGTCGCTCGCCTGGGCCATGCGCCGACGGCCGCTCACGCTCGTCTTCTCCGCGTTGATCCTCGTCGTGACGGGCCTGCTGTTCGTGCATATCCCCAAGGGGCTGTTCCCGAGCGACGACACCGGGCTGCTCAATGCAAGCACCCAGGCGGCACAGGGCACGTCGTTCAACGAAATGGTCCGGCTGCAGCAGCGGGCCAACGCCATCGTGGCGCGTGACTCGTTCGTCGACGCCTACATGTCGAACATCGGCGGCGGCAACGGCGGCAACATCAGCATCGTGCTCAAGCCGCAGGGACAGCGTCCCAACGCCGACCAGATGGTGCAGCGCCTCACGCGTGAGCTGAGCCGGATCCCCGGCCTGAACGTGTTCATCCAGAACCCGCCGAGCATCCGCATCGGCGGCCGCGGGTCGCGCAGCCAGTACCAGTACACCCTCCAGGCCAACGACGTCGCCACGCTCTACGCCAGCGCGCAGAAGCTGGAGCGCGCGATGAAGGGTCTGCCGCTCATCACGGATGTGAACAGCGACCTGGAGAACCGGAATCCCGTGGTGAACGTGAGCATCATGCGCGATCGCGCGGCGATGCTCGGCGTCACGCCGCTGGCCATCCAGCGCGCACTGGCCAATGCGTTCAGCGAGCAGCAGGCGAGCACGATCTACACCCCCACCGACGAGTACTGGGTGGTGATGCAGATCCAGCCGCAGGACCAGACCAGCATCGCGGATCTTGGCAAGGTGTACGTCACCAGCTCGCGCGGCGCGCTCGTGCCGCTGACCGATGTGGCGACGTTCTCGGAGGGGGTCGGACCGCAGAGCATCGCCCATTCTGGGCAGCTCGCGTCGGTGACGATCTCCTTCAACCTGCCGCCGAACGGCAACCTCGGTGCGGCGGTCGCCGCGGTGGAGAACCTCGCGCGCCGCACCCTGGATGCGAGCGTCTCCGCCAACTTCTCGGGCACGGCCCAGGCCTTCCAGGATTCGCAGCGCGGGCTCGGCGTCCTGCTGCTCATCACCGTGTTCGTCATCTACATCATCCTCGGGATCCTGTACGAGAGCTTCATCCATCCCGTCACGATCCTCACCGGGCTCCCCTTCGCCGCGTTCGGGGCGCTCCTTGCGCTCACGGTCACCGGTCAGCAGCTCGACGTCTACGGCTACGTCGGCGTGATCATGCTCATCGGCATCGTGAAGAAGAACGCGATCATGATGATCGACTTCGCGATCGAGCGCGAGCGGTCGGAGCACACGACGCCGGCGAGGGCCATCGTCGAGGCGGCGAGCGTGCGCTTCCGTCCGATCATGATGACCACCGTCGCCGCCATTGCCGGTACGCTGCCCATCGCCATCGGGCTTGGTGCGAGCGGCGCGTCACGCCGACCGCTCGGCATCGCCGTCGTCGGCGGACTCGCCTTTTCCCAGATCGTGACGCTCTACGTCACGCCGGTCTTCTACACGTACCTGGATGACCTCCAGTCGTGGCTCGGCCGCGTCTCCAGCAGGCTTCCCTGGTCCTCGGGGCACGAGGAGGGCGCCAGCGGCGCCCCCGTGCCCGCGGGCGACTGACGGCATCGTGGAATGAGCATCACCACCGTCTTCATCAAGCGCCCGGTCATGACGTCGCTCGTCATGATCGCCATCCTCT
>Ga0070714_100005022_pt1 | contig 10058 bp, 8 predicted proteins | sample LARL83metaG_FD_65450 | JGI IMG/M metagenome (GOLD analysis project Ga0070714, IMG submission 65450) | Corn, switchgrass and miscanthus rhizosphere microbial communities from Kellogg Biological Station, Michigan, USA - LAR L8-3 metaG | ecosystem: Host-associated > Plants > Roots > Rhizosphere ... | reverse complement strand
GGGGGCCTGAACACACCGGGATTGGGCAACAGCAGTCCGCCAGCCTGCGAGGCCGGGCCGCCACCGCCAGGCCGAGCCGGTGCCCCGGCCGGCGCGTTCGCGCGTGGAGCCCTCACGGCAGTGCGGCGCGTGTGATTGACTCGCGTGGAGTACGTCGCGAGCAGCGGGGCGGGATGGCAATCACGGAGAAGACGGACTACAGCCTCATCGGACCCAACGCGCAGCGCGCGGCCGAGCAGGGTCTGGTGGCGGCGGAGTGGTATCACCCCGACGTCCCGCGCAAGCGCATGAAGGAGCTGATGCGGCGCAGCGACGGGCCCGCGCTGCGCGACACCGCGCTGTGGCTGGCGCTGCTGGTCGCCTTCGGGGTCGCCGGCGGGCTGTTCTGGGGCACGTGGCTCGCCGTGCCGTGCTTCGTCGTCTACGGCGTGCTCTACGGGTCGACCACCGACTCGCGCTGGCACGAGAGCGGGCACGGGACCGCCTTCAAGACGTCATGGCTCAACGACGTGCTCTACCAGGTGGCCTCGTTCATGAACATGAAGGAGCCGACGTTCTGGCGCTGGAGCCACGCCCGCCATCACACCGACACGATCATCGTGGGGCGCGACCGCGAGATCGCGGCGATGCGCCCGCCCGACGTGGCCAAGCTGGTCATCAACGTCATCGGGCTGCACGATGCCTGGCACACCGCGGTCAGCGTGGGACGCCACGCCGCGGGGCGGCTGACCCCGGAGGAGAAGGATTTCATCCCGGAGAGCGAGCGCTTCCGCGTCTACCGCGAGGCGCGCGCCTGGGTGACCGTCTACGTGCTCGTGGTGGCCGCGGCGATCGCCCTGCACTCCTTCCTGCCGCTGATGTACGTGGGGTTGCCCTCGCTGTACGGCCGCTGGCTGGCGGCGCTGTTCGGTCTCTCACAGCACGCCGGCCTGGCCGAGAACGTGCTCGACCACCGCCTCAACGCCCGGACCATCTACATGAACCCGGTGTTCCGCTTCCTCTACTGGAACATGAACTACCACGTCGAGCATCACATGTTCCCGATGGTGCCCTACCACGCTCTCCCCAAGCTCCACGCCGAGGTCGCCCACGACCTGCCCACCCCGTATCCCAGCCTGCTCGCGGCCTACCGCGAGATCGTGCCCACGCTGCTGCGCCAGATGCGCGAGCCCGGCTACTACGTGCGACGCGAGCTGCCTCCGGCGGCCCAGCCGTTCCGGCCCGAGATGCACGACGCGGTGTTCGAGACGTGAGCGCCGTGGACGCCGACGGCTGGGTCGAGGCCTGCGCCGTCGACGACATCGAGGAGGAGGACGTCCTCGAGGTGCACTGCGGCGGGCGCACCTTCGCGGTGTACCGCAGCCCCCAGGACACCTTTCACGCCACCGACCCGCTCTGCACCCATGAGCGGGCCAGCCTCGCCGACGGCCTCGTCCAGGGCGACATCATCGAGTGCCCCAAGCACAACGGACGCTTCAACTACAAGACCGGCGAGGCCAAGCGACCTCCGGCGCGCGAGAACCTCTGCATCTACCCGGTGAAGGCTGAGGGTGGGCGAGTGTTCATCCGGCTCGGGTGAGGTTGTGCCATGGGGGCGGGGGGCCTCGTGGGCGCGGGTGGTGGGGGTCCCGTGTGTGTTGGGGTATGTGGCCGCGTCAACGGCGGGGCTTGGGAGGAGCAGGTTCGGGGCTTGTGGCGGTCGCGAGGCGCGGGAATGCGAGAAAAGTGCGTCTATCACGCACTTATGTCGCAAATGACGCTGCACAGAGGGGGTTGTGGGAGGAAAGGGTTCTGAGAGAACCCCAATCGCCCACGCCCCCGTCTCGCGGCCGACCGCCCAGCCCACCCTCGAAAGCTGCCGTTGACGTGCGCCGATACCCGGACGCAACGCCGCCCGGAGAGCACTACGCCCGCCGGCGGCCGCTCGGAGACCACTCCGCCCACCGGCGGTCGCCCAGTCACCGCGCCCAATCGATCTGCTCAAAGCGCCGTCGGAGCTTCTCGCCGCGCCCAGGGTTCAGAGAGGCGATCCAGGCGATGCGGCCCTGCAGCTCGGCCGCGCGTCCCGTCAGCCCCTGGGCCGCGGCCCCGTCGCGGGCGGCGTTGTGGAGGATCGCCTTGAGGCGGTCGTACTCGGCGCGGCTCACGTTGGGGGTGGCGTTGACGACGATCCCGCACACGGTCTGACGCGCCGCACGGGTGCGCAGCACGGACTTGCCGGCGTTGAGGGCGAAGCCCTCGTCACGGACGATGGTGGCGACCAGCGCCTCCAGGTCGCGACCGCCGCGCGGCAGCCGCGATCCCGAGAAGGCGAGGTCGTCGGCGTAGCGGGAATAGCGCAAGCCTGCGGCGGCCGCGAGCCCGGCCAGCCGGCGGTCGAGGCGGAACGCGGCGAGGTTGGCCAGCGCGGGAGAGGTCGGAGCGCCCTGCGGCAGATGGGGGGTCGCGAGCGCGCGGCCCAGGTGAAAGGTGGCCGGGACCGGGGCGGAGGAGGCCGCGCGGACGACGTCCCAGACGTGCCGGGGGACGGTGTTGGTGGTGAGGCCGGTGAGTGTGTGGGCCACGTCGGAGTGATAGCCCAGGGTCTGGAAGATCCCGAACACGCGACCGGCGGAGACCGACGCGAAGAAGTCGGCGAGGTCGAGTCGCAGCAGCACTCGGCGGCCGGTGTGCAGCCGCGCGTGGTCGATCACCGAGCGCCCGCGGGTGAAGCCCTGGGCCGCCGCGTGGACGGGAACGTGATCGAGGACCTCCCGCAGGATCCAGCGCTGGACCTCCTTGAGGCGCATCTTCGGGGCCTCGATCAGCCGCGGCAGGCCGCTGCGGCGCGGCACCGCCGCGTAGCGGTAGTTGCGCAGCCGCTCGGCGGCGACCGTCCGCTCCAGCGAGCGGACATCGGCCAGCCAGGCGAGCTGTCCGTCGGAGAGCTCGAGCGTGTCGGCGAGGGCCGGAGTGGATGGGATCCGGGCCACCGGCCAATCGCGGCTCACCCGCCGCGCGTGTGCGATCGCATCGCGCAGGGCCGGCGCCGGCGCGGGGGGCTCGGCGCCGGCGCCGTGCTCGGCCAGGAACGTATCGATGACGCGGACCAGCGCGCCGGACCCGGACACCGGCGCACGGCGATAGACCGACGTGACGTGCAGGGCCAGTGGGTCCAGCCAGCTTGGCCATTGCAGCAGGTGGGCCCCGGCGGCCTCGGCGACCGCGTCGACCCGCCACCGGCCCGCGAGCATCGCCCGGGCCAGCTCGAAGGCGAGGGCGCTGCGCTCGGCGTCGTCGTACATGACCGGAATGATCGCGGCGCCGCGCCCGACTGCTCCGTGTCGTGCGTGCCCCGCCTGCCTCCGGACGGATGCAGTTACGGGCTCGCGATGCACTGTCCCAGGTACTGGGGGATCCCCGGGGTGACCCCGGAGGGGGCGACGCGCCCGCAGGCGCGCCTGGCCCACCCTCGGTGCTACGACGCCGCGGCGGGGACGCTACCGGACCTGAGCGTTCTCCACGATCGCGTCGATGATCTCCGGCCACAGGGCGCGGGGCAGGTCGTGGCCCATGCCCGGGAAGATGACCAAGCGCGCGCCGGGAATCGCCTCCGCGGTGGCGCGGCCGCCGGAGACGCCCACCAGCGGGTCGGCGTCGCCGTGGATGACGGTGGTGGGCACGTGGACGCCGGCGAGGGCCTGGGTGCGGTCGGGGGCCGAGGTCACCGCGCCGAGCTGCCGGGCGCTCCCGGCGGGGTAGACACCGCGCTCGAACAGGCGAGCCGCCCGCTCGCGCTTGTACTCCTCCTCGAAGTCATAGGTCTTCGATCCGATGGCGCGGTAGGTGGCGATGTGGTCCTCGATCCAGGCCTCGCGCTCACGCTGGCTCTTGCGCATCAGCCGCATCATCATCTTCGGCTGCGGCCGGCCCACCTTGGGATTGCCGGTGGTGGACATGATCGAGACCAGCGACAGGACCCGGTCGGGGTGGTCGATCGCGACCAGCTGGGCGATCATGCCGCCCATCGACGCCCCGACGATGTGCGCGGCGCCGATCTCCAGGTGGTCGAGCAGGCCGACGCTGTCGGCGGCCATCTCCTGAAGCGAGTAGGCGGCCCCGCGCATGCTGCGCCGCAGCAGCTGCCAGCGTGTCGGGATGACCGCACCGCGCAGCAGCGAGGAGCGGCCGACGTCCCGGTTGTCAAAGCGGATGACGTGAAACCCGCGGGAGGCCAGCTGCTCACAGAACGGGTCATCCCACAGCAGCATCTGTGAGGCGAGCCCCATGATGAGCAACATGGGCGGTGCCGACGCCGACCCGAACGTCTCATAGCAGAGCTCCAGTTCGCCGACCTGTGCGGTCAGCTCTCCGGAGGCGGTCGATGGCGGGTCAGCGGCGGGCAGGCGCGTCACCGTACCAGGGAGCGCGCGGGAGGTCGCGGTGGCGTGCGGGGGGCGGGCTAACGCAGCAGGCGCACGGCCCGGCCGGTGGAGCGGGCTAACGCAGCAGGCGCACGGCCCGGCCGGTCGAGCGGGCTAACGCAGCAGGCGCACGGCGGGCAGCTTGGCGGCGCGGATCACGACCTCCGCCCGTTCGGCCACGTGCCGGGGCTGCGTGACCGTGAGGATGATCCGATCACCCGGCCGGTACACCAGGCGCTCCAGGCGCCGCCACAACCGGGGGAGGCCCTTGCGCCCGGCCCGCTGCACGCCGCGCGGACAGCCGCGCGCGGTGCAGCGCACCGCCAACCGCGCCCGCTTGGGGAAGTCAAACGCCTTGGCATGGACCATGCGCGTGCCGCGGCGGTTCCAGGTCCAGCTGATCTTGATCTTCACGCGCACGTGTGGGCGCGAGTGGTGGCCCGCCGGAGCCGGCAGGATGGTGGTGGGCACCGGTGTGGTCACCGACGGCGGGGGTGGCGGGGCGACCGCCCCACCGAGGCTCAACGGCCCGGCCCAGCCGCCGGCGTCGCTGTACACCGATTCGCGCAAGGCGCTGTTGGCCGACTGCCAGTAGACGTCGACCTCGGTGCCGCTGCGAAACACGTCGGCACCGGGGGCGGTCGCCGCGGTCCCGCGGGTCCCCGGGAGCTCCAGCGCGCCGCTCCAGCCGCCGGCGTCGCTGTAGACCGACTCGCCGATGCCGCTGTCGCCGGTCCGGTAATACACGTCGACCTCGGTGCCGTTGCGGAACACGTCGGTCGCGGGGGCGGAGGCGAGGACGCCGGCAGTGCCGCCGATGGCGAATGCTCCGCTCCAGCCATTGGCGTCGGTGTAGACCGATTCGCCGAGGCTGCTATCGGGGCGGCGGTAGAAGACGTCGACCTCGGTGCCGTTGCGAAACACGTCAGCGGTGGGGGCGGACGCGAGGACGCCGGCGGTGCCCCCGATGCTGAACGATGGGCTCCAGCCATTGGCGTCGGTGTAGACCGATTCGCCGAGGCTGCTATCGGGGCGGCGGTAGAACACGTCGACCTCGGCGCCGTTGCGGAACACGTCAGCGGTGGGCGAGGAGGTGGCGACGCCCGCGGTGCCGGGGAGCTCGAACGGCGCGCTCCACCCGGCGGCGTCGCTGTAGACGCGCTCCCAGATCCCGTTGTCGGCGCCCCGGTAGTAGACGTCGACCTCTCTGCCGTTGCGAAAGACGTCGGCCGCGACCCCGTCGGAGGAGTCGATCGCCGAGGCGGTCGCGGGCAGTCCGAGGCAGAGCCCGAGCAGCAATCCGATCAGCGGCCCGGCCAGGCGCCGTCGCCATCCAGGGCCGCCGCAATTGATCAGGCCGGTCTGCATTTCAGTGTCCTGAACACCCGGCACCGTCTTCCGGTGCGCTCCGCGCCACGTGACAGTAGAGCACGTGCATTGACGGGCGCGGCGGCGCGACGGACAATGGCCGCGGCGCAGTTTCCAAAACTGTCGGGATCGGAGGGGACATGACAGATACCCATGTGGTGCTGTCCGGAAGTGACCGACCGCGTAAACACGACGCGGAGCGGATCAGCGACGTGGACCCCGCGTCGGCGGTCGAAGTGACCGTCACGGTGCGCGGGCCGGACCTGCCGCAGGTGGCGCCGGGCAAGTCGATGAGCCGGGAGGAACTGGAGCGCAGCTATTCGGCCAGCCAGGCGGACATGGACGCCGTGGCCGAGGGGCTTGCGGACTACGGGCTGGAGGTGCTCGACTCGGCGCCCTCGGTTCGCAGCCTGCGCGTCCGCGGTTCGGCGGCGCAGATGGACGCGGCGTTCCGGGCCAACCTGGGCATCTATCGCCACAACGGCCACGAATACCGCGGCCGCGAGGGGAGCCTGGAGATCCCCGCCGGCCTGGAGGGGATCGTCACCGGCGTGTTCGGGCTCGACCAGCGGCGCGTGGCGCGCCGCGTGCCGGGGATCCCGCCCACCCAGGAGCCGGCCGAGGCGGTGGCGCAGGGCGCGCTGTCACCCGCTGATCTGGAGGAGCGTTATCGCTTCCCCGCGGGTGAGGCCGAGGGCCAGACCGTGGCCATCGCCGAGTTCGGCGGTGCGTACTTCCCCGGCGACCTCACGACGTTCTGTCGCCAGCAGGGACGAGCCGAGCCGACGGTCAGGCAGGTGGGCCTCGGCGTGCCGGTTCTCACCGAGCAGCAGGTGATGGCCCTGCCGCCGACGCAGCGCGAGCAGGTGCTGGGCGAGGCGGGCGAGGTCAATATGGACGTGCAGATCGTCGCCGGGCTGTGCCCCGCCGCCGACATCGTCGTGTACTTCGCGACGTGGGACCAGAAGGGCTGGATCGACCTCCTCAACGACGTCGTCCGGGGCGTGCCCGCCGGAGCGGTTGCGGTGTCGGTGAGCTGGGGCCTGTCGGAGGACAGCACCGACTTCTCCCCGGCGGCTCGCCGCATCATCGATCACCGGCTCCAGGCAGCGGCGCTGCTGGGGGTGACCGTGTGCGTGTCGGCGGGCGATGACGGCTCGGGCGATCAGCTGGACGATGGCCGGGCGCACGTCAACTTCCCGGCGTGCAGCCCGCACGTGCTGGCCGTCGGGGGCACGCAGCTGGAGGGTGACAGCGAGGTGGTGTGGTGGCAGACGCCGGGCCGGCGGCGCGACGGTGGCGGCTCGACCGGCGGCGGCGTCAGCCGTGTGTTCCCGCAGCCCAGCTGGCAGACCGTCGAGGTGCGCCCGCCCGATGGCAGCGGCGTCACCGGGCGCATCATCCCGGACATCGCCGCGCTGGCAGGGCCGCCGTACTACCAGCTCGTGCTGCTGGGCCGGGCGGCCCCCAACGGCGGCACGAGCGCGGCGGCACCGCTGTGGGCGGCGCTGATCGCCCGGTCGGCCGCGGCGCTGAACCCGCCGCGTGCGCCCGTGTTCCTGGCGCCTCTGCTCTACGGCGCCGGCCCGGACGGCCATCCGCTGGGCACCTCAGTGTGCCGGGACATCACCTCGGGCAACAACACGTCGACGCCGCCCGGGTGGGGCTTCAGCGCCGGCCCGGGGTTCGACGCGGTGAGCGGCTGGGGCGTGCCCGACGGGCCGCCGCTCGTCGGCACCCAGATGGCGCCGGGCGCGGCCGCCGCGCAGACGTAGACCCGAGGGCCAGGGGGCGGGGCGGCGTGTGGCGCGGCCCCGCCCGCCGAAGTCTGAAAGAGCCTTGCAGATCTCGCGCCCACGCGCTATACAGATCTGAAACGCTCTTTCAGAAAGGAGGTGAGCGATGGCCGAGCGCCGGCCCGTGCTCACCGACCCCGACGTGCTGGAGGCGCTGGCCCACCCGGTCCGCCTCGACCTCCTCGGCTATCTCATGTCCAGCGGCCCGGCCACGGCGTCGGCGTGCGCCCGGGCGGTGGGCGACACGCCCTCGAACTCCAGCTACCACCTTCGGACGCTGGCCCGGTACGGGCTGGTGGAGCCCGTGGAGTCAGCCGACCGGCGTGAGCGGCCGTGGCGGGCGACGATCACGGGGTTCGAGCTCGACCAGGATGCCGACCCGGCCACGCCCGCGGGCCGTGGCACCGCGGCCGTCATGGCCGCGTCGGTGGCGCTCCAGCAGCGATTGCTGCGCGACTACCTCTCCCAGCGCGACGCCGTGCCCGCCGCCTGGCGCGAGGTCGACCTCGCCTCCAACTACACCCTCTGGATCAGCCCCCAGGAGCTCCGCGTCCTGGGTGAGCAGATCGATGCGCTCATCCGCCCCCTGATCGCCGCCGGCCGCGCGTCGGCGCCCTCGGACGCCGCGCTGGTCGAGGTGGACCTGTTCGCGTTTCCCCGGACGGAGGAGCCGTGGCGGCGCGGGGACCGCTGAGCGTTCCCGCCTTCAGGACGCTCTGGGTGGCGGGGCTGATCTCGGACACGGGCGACTGGCTGCTGCTCATCGCGCTGCCGATCGTCGTCTACCAGCTGACGGGCTCGGCGGTGGGGACATCCGCGGCGTTCGCCGCCGAGCTGGCCCCCGGCATCGCGCTGGCACCGCTGGGCGGCCGCCTGGCCGACGCCTGCGACCGCCGGGCGGTGATGATGGCGCTGAGCGCCGCGCAGGCCCTGGTGCTGCTGCCGCTGCTGCTTGTCCACGGACGTCAGGGACTGGCCATCGTCTACGCGGTCATCGTGGCGCAGTCGGGTCTGAGGGCCCTGTTTGACCCGGCCAAGAACGCGCTGCTGCCCGCTCTCGTCGAGCCCGGGCAGCTGGTGCCGGCGAACTCCCTGGCCGGGCTCGGAGCCGCGGTGGCGCGTCTGGCCGGAGGTCCGCTGGGTGGGCTGCTACTCGCGGCGGGGAGCCTGCGCACGATCGTCGTCGCCGACGCGCTCAGCTTCGGCGTCGCCGGTCTTCTCATCGCGCGGCTGCCACGGCGGGCCGGCCCCGGGCGCGCCCGCCCGCGGGGGGCCGGTGGGGCCCGCGCCCGCCTGCGAGGGGCCGGTGGGGCCCGCGCCCGCCGGCGACCGGACTCACGCGGCGGTCTGCGCGCCGTCGTGCGCAACCGTGCGGTCGCCGCCGCGCTGCTCGTTGCCCTGATCGCCGACACCGCCCAGGGGATCTTCGTGGTGCTGTTCGTCGTGTTCGTGGCCCGGCGGCTGCATGGCGGCGCGGCGGAGATCGGCCTGCTGCGCGGCGTGCAGGCGGTCGGTGCGGTCGCCGGCGCGCTTCTCCTGGCGGCGCGCGGGCACCGGTGGGCCCCGGTCGCGCTCGCCGGGGTGGGGGCGATCGCGTTCGGCGTGATCGACATGACGATCTGGAACGGACCGCTCGTGACAGGGTCAGAGGCGGCGTACGTGGTGCTGTTCGTGTGCGCCGGCGCCCCCGGCGTGATCATGGAGACGGCGGGGATCAGCTTCCTGCAGCGGACGTCGGCGGACGCGGAGCGCGGGCGCGTGTTCGCGGCAATGGGGCTGACCGAGAACGCGGGTCAGGCGGTGGGCATCGTGGTCGCGGGCGTGCTCACCGCGCCGCTCGGGCTGATGGCGCTGCTCGACGCCCAGGCCGGCCTGTACCTGACGGCGGGCGTGTTGGTGATGCTGTGGACGAGGAGGGCGAGGCCGTCTCGCGCTGCCCACCGCCGCATGACGGGCAGACGAGACGGCCTCGCGGTGGGGGAGGAGCCGTGGTCTAAGGGTTCTTCAGCGACGTGAAGGCAAGGTCCCAGGTGCCCTCGTTCCACAGGGAGTTGACACCGACGACGTCCTTTGACTCGAGGTTGGCCTGGTTGTCGAAGTCCTCCGGGATCGCCACCGCCTTGTCGACGAGCATCTTGTCGACGTTGGCAAAGGCCTGAGCGCGCGCGGCCGGATTGGAGACGAGCGCGGCCTTCTGCATGGCGGCGTTGATCTGCGGATCGTTGACCTGACCCCAGTTGGAGTTGTTGGTCGGCACGATCGACGGGCCGTAGAACGGGACATAGAGCACCGTCAGCGGATCGGCGAAGTCGCGCAGCCACCCCGACGTGGGGCAGACGTCGATCTCCTGCTTGGGCACGCCGCAGTACTTGGCGTACATCACCGACTGGTCGACCAGGCTCACGTGGGTGTGGAAGCCCAGCTGGGTCATGTCGGAGTTCAGCAGCTGGATGATCGCCGGGTCGTTGCCGTTGTTGGCGCCGACGATCTG
>Ga0070714_100005021_pt1 | contig 10058 bp, 10 predicted proteins | sample LARL83metaG_FD_65450 | JGI IMG/M metagenome (GOLD analysis project Ga0070714, IMG submission 65450) | Corn, switchgrass and miscanthus rhizosphere microbial communities from Kellogg Biological Station, Michigan, USA - LAR L8-3 metaG | ecosystem: Host-associated > Plants > Roots > Rhizosphere ... | reverse complement strand
CCGCGAGCAGGTACCCCCGCTCGCGCAGCCGCCGGGCGATTCCGCGCGCTGCTGATCCGACGAGCCACACGGGTTTGTCCGCACGTGTGTCGAACGCCGCGACGCGTGGGCCGCAGGCGCCGTTCGGCAGTCGATCGATGAATCCGCGCACGCCGATCCCGACCTCGCCCTGCCCGCCCTGATCGAGCGCTCCGTGGCGCGAACGGCGGCTGGAGACGCCGTGGATGTGCGTCGGCGCTCCGATGACGAGGAGGTCGAACCCTCCGAGCTCAGGCACGGGGGCGTCGACCGAGACGAGCTCGACCTCACCCTCCTCCTCGAGCGCCTCGGCGACCTCCTCGGCGATGCGCTTGGTGTTGCCGAACCACGACTCGTAGACGACGAGCGATCTCATCGCACACACCTCCGGTTGTCGTTCTTTCCAGCGTCGCGTCCGGGAGGGCGGCACGCATCGTGGTTTGTCCGGATCCGCTTGCTCGAATGCCGCACCTAATCTAGAATTTAGGCATGGCTCAACTTCCGGCACCAGCACCCGAAACGCGCGAGCTCACCGTGGCAGTGCAGGACTACGCGAAGGCGATCTACACCCTCGAGTCCCGCCATGGAGCAGCCTCGACCACCGAGCTCGCTGCCCTGCTCGAGGTCCGCCCCGCTTCCGTGTCGGGGATGCTGCGCAAGCTTTCGGCGCTCGCGCTGGTCGAGCACGAACGCTACCGCGGCGTCCGTCTCACCGATAACGGCCGGCGCGTCGCCCTCGAGGTGATCCGCCACCATCGGCTCGTCGAGCTGTTCCTCGTCGAGAGCCTCGGCATGACGTGGGACGAGGTCCACGCCGAGGCCGAAGTGCTCGAGCACGCACTGTCGGAGGAGCTCGAGGAGCTCATCGCCGCAAAGCTCGGCAACCCGACCGTCGATCCGCACGGCGATCCGATCCCGACGCGCGACCTCGAGCTCGCGGAGACGCCCGGTCTGGCGCTCGTCGAGCTCGAGCCCGGCGATCGGGCGACGTTCGTGCGCGTCTCCGACGCCGACCCCGGGATGCTCCGCTTCCTCGGCGAGCGCGGGATCGTGCCGGGCGCCCGGCTGGAGCTCGTCGAGCGGCAGCCGTTCGACGGCCCTCTCTTCGTGCGCGTCGGCGAGGAGACACACGTCCTCGGGTCGACTCTCGCTCGCGCGATGCGCGTTCAGAAGGGGAAAAGGTGAGCGACGAGGCCTACGAGGCGTTCCGGCGGGGGTCGACGCCGCTCCACACGATCGTCGCCCGTGGCCGCGTCCGCGCGACGCTCGCGATGCTCGGTCCCGCGTTCGTCGCCGCCGTCGCGTACGTCGACCCGGGCAACTTCGCGACCAACATCCAGGGTGGCGCCCGCTACGGCTACCTCCTGCTCTGGGTCGTCCTCGCGGCGAATCTCATGGCGATGCTGATCCAGTACCTCTCCGCCAAGCTCGGCGTCGTCACCCACCGGAACTTGCCGGAGCTCTGTCGCGACCACTACCCGCGGCCGGTCGCGTGGGGACTGTGGATCCAGGCCGAGGCGATGGCGATGGCGACCGACGTCGCGGAGTTCATCGGCGCTGCGCTCGGCCTGAACCTCCTCTTCGGCGTGCCGCTTCTGCCCGCCGGCTTCATGACCGGCGCGATCGCGTTCGCACTGCTCGAGCTGCAGCGGCACGGCTTCCGGCGCTTCGAGCTGGCGATCGCGGGGCTGCTCGGGCTGATCATGCTCGGCTTCCTCTACGAGACCGTGAAGATCGAGCCGTCGGCGAGCGGCGCGGCGCACGGGCTCATCCCGCACCTCAACGGCTCGAACTCGGTCTACCTCGCGGTCGGGATCATCGGCGCGACCGTCATGCCGCACGCGATCTACCTCCACTCGGCGCTCACCAAGGGACGAACGCCGGTGCGGAACGAGGCGGAAGGGCGGCGCGTGCTGCGGTTCGCACGGACGGACGTGATCGTCGCGCTCGGCCTGGCCGGGCTCGTGAACATGGCCATGCTCGCCGTCGCGGCTAAGCTCTTCCACGGCACGCCCGGCTACTCGCATCTCGACACGATCCGCGCCGCGCACGCCGGTTTCTCGCACCTCGTCGGCGGCACGGCCGCGCTCGCGTTCGCGGTCGCGCTGCTCGCGTCGGGCGCCTCGTCCTCGAGCGTCGGCACGTACGCGGGCCAGGTCGTGATGGCCGGCTTCGTGAACCTGCGCCTCTCGCTGCTCGTGCGGCGGGGCCTGACGATGATCCCCGCACTCGTCGTCCTGGGGATCGGGGTCAGCCCGACGAACGCGCTCGTCCTCAGCCAGGTCGTGCTCTCGTTCGGGATCCCGTTCGCGCTCGTCCCGTTGCTGCTGCTGACGAGCCGTCGGGACGTGATGGGCGAGCACGTCAACCGCCTGCCGACGACGGTGGTCGCGGTCGCGATCGCCGCCCTGATCAGCGCGCTCAACGTGTTCCTGCTCGCGCAGGCCGTCGGGCTCGCCTGAACAGCGGCTAGTGCTTGGGCTGCGGCACGATGCCAACGGGCTTCCGAGCTGCGGCGATCACGCCGGTGTCGAAGCCCATCCAGTGCATGCGGCCCAGCAGGCGCGCGTGCTCGACCTTGAGACAGCGGTCCATCACGACCTTGAGCCCGCCGTCCTGCGCGATCTGCGCGCCCTCGTGGCTGATGACTCCGAACTGCAGCCACAGTGCGCCCGCCCCCACCTCGACCGCCTCTCTTGCGATGTCGGGAACCGCAGCGGGATCGCGAAAGACGTCGACGACGTCGATCGGCTCGGGCACCTCGCGCAGGCTCGGATAGACCTGCTCCCCCAGCACTCGCTCCTCGTTCGGATTGACGGGGATGACGCGGTAGCCGTGCCGCTGGAGGTAGTAGCCGACGAAATGGCTCGCGCGCAGCTCGCTCGCCGAGAGCCCGACGATCGCCACCGTGCGCGCGCTGAGCACGATCTCCTGGATCGTGCCGCGATCCTGGTACTCGCTCACGCCGTCACTGCCGCGCCCCGTGCGGCGCGCAGGCCTTGCTCGAGATCCCACAGGAGGTCGTCGACGTCCTCGAGCCCCACGGAGAGCCGCACCGTCCCGGGCGCGACACCGGACGCTGCGAGCTCCTCGTCCGAGAGCTGGCGATGCGTCGTCGAGGCCGGGTGGATGACGAGGCTCTTCGTGTCGCCGACGTTGGCCAGGTGGCTCCAGAGCGAGAGCGCCTCGATGAAGCGGCGCCCGCCGTCGCGACCGCTCTCGAGGTCGAACGAGAAGACCGACCCCGCGCCGAGCGGCAGGTAGCGGTCGACGAGTGGCCGGTACGGACTGTCGGGAAGCGCGGGATGGCGCACCGCGGCCACGCCGGACTGCTTGCGCAGCCACTCCGCGACGACGAGGGCGTTCGCGACGTGGCGGTCCATCCGCACGGCGAGCGACTCCATCCCGAGCAAGAGCAGGAAGGCGTTAAAGGGCGCCAGGACCGCGCCGAAGTCGCGCAGCGTCTCGGAGCGCAGCTTCATCAGCAGCCCGTAGACACCGAATGTCTCGTGGAACTTGAGTCCGTGGTATGCAGCCGACGGGTCCGCGATGGACGGGAAGCGGCCGTTCGACCAGTCGAACGTGCCCGAGTCGACGACGGCGCCGGCGATCGTCGTCCCGTTGCCCGCGAGGAACTTGGTGGCGGAGTGGATGATCAGATCGGCGCCGAACTCGAGCGGGCGGCAGAGGTACGGCGTGGCGAACGTGTTGTCCACGACGAGCGGCGCGCCGACCTCGTGCGCGACCGCCGCGGCGAGCTCGATGTCCAGCACGTTGCCACCTGGGTTCGCGATCGTCTCGGCGAAGAGCGCCTTCGTCTCCGTGGTCACGGCGCGGCGCCAGCCGTCGGGATCGTCCATGTCGACCCAGTCGAGCGTGATCTGGAGCTTGCGAGCGAGGTGGTTGAGCTGCGCGGTCGAGCCGCCGTAGAGCGCCTTCGCGACCGCGATCCGGTCCCCCGGCTCGAGCAACGCAAAGAAGAGCCCGGCCTGCGCCGCAAGCCCGCTCGCGAAGGCGACTGCGCCGGCGCCGCCCTCGAGGTTCGCGAGCCGCTCCTCGAACGCGGCCACGGTCGGGTTCATGATCCGGCTGTAGACGTTGCCGTACTCCTGCAGGTTGAAGTACGCGGACGCCGATTCGGTGTCCTCGAACACGAAACCGGCGGTCTGGTAGATCGGCGTCGCGCTCGCACCGGTGTACGGATCCGGTCGTTGCCCGGCGTGCACGGCGCGGGTGTTGAACCCGAACTCGCGCGGTGCCTCGTCCATCGAGTGAGCGTATCCTCGGCGGGCCGCGTTCTGCCCGGCTGCGAAGGCGTGCGCCACGTCCTACGCCGGCTGGACCTGATCCCCCGTTAGGGGGAGAGCGGCTGAAACCCATCTCATACCTCCGACACACCGAAATCGTGGTCGCCGCGACCACGGTGATAACCAAGCAATCAAACGTGGCCGGCTCGGCCAACCAAGAGCTCGACCGAGGTCGTACAAGGAGGCACGGATGGGGAAGCACCTGCGGCATCCGGCAACAGTCATCGCGGCGTTGGCGCTGTTCGTAGCGCTCGGCGGAGGCGCCGCCTGGGCGGGCGGCTTGATCGTCGGCTCGCAGATCAAGAACCACTCGATCCCGACCAAGAAGCTGACGAAGCGCGCGATCAAGTCCCTGCGCGGAATGGCCGGCCCCGCGGGGCCGCAAGGACTTCAGGGCCCCCAGGGCACGCCCGGCACGCCCGGAGGGCCTCCAGGCCCGGCTGGGCCCACGGGGCCGATGGGGCCGATGGGGCCGCGCGGACTGACCGGCGCAACCGGACCGGCCGGACCGACTGGCGCCAAGGGTCCGATCGGGCCGGCTGGAGCGACCGGCCCGCGCGGGCTGACAGGGGCCACGGGGCCGGCAGGGCCGACCGGCGCGGCAGGGCCGGCAGGAGCGCCGGGAGCGACAGGGCCCGCAGGAGCGACCGGGCCGAAGGGAGCCACGGGAGCGACCGGCGCCACGGGCGCCACCGGCGCGCAGGGCCCTGCAGGGCCGGCCGGAAGCACCGTCGGCTACTCACAGACCGGCACCACGGTCGCCGGCTTCCACGCCGTGCTCCTCACGGCCAAGGCCGCCGGCACGACCATCAAGCTGACCGGGGCTGCAGTCTTCGCCTCAGCGACGACCTATGTCTGCTTCGGGTCGGACGTGACGGCGAAGCACACGAGTGCCGTCGTGACGTTCACCTACAGCAGCGGATCGCAGTTCGTATACGCACTCAGCGGGAACCGCGCTGCGGCGAGCGACACGATCGACATCGTCTGCCAGGGTCACTAGCTCCCAATCCGAATGAGGATCGCCGGAAGGCCCGCCAGCGGGCCTTCCGGCGTTTGACGCCGGGTTACGACTCGCGGTAGACGATCCGACCCTTGGTCAGGTCGTACGGCGAGAGCTGGATCTTGACCCGGTCGCCCGGGTTGATCCGAATCCGGTACCGGCGCATGCGGCCCGACGTGTAGCCGAGCGTCTCGTGCCCGTTGTCGAGGACCACTCGGTGCTGGCCGCTCCGGAACGACTCGACCACGTCACCTTCGACCTCGATCTTCTCTTCCTTCTCCGCCATGACCCTACGCTCCCTTCGACAGAAAAGCCCCGCAGCTGCGGGGCTTTCCGAGTAGCGGGGGCAGGATTTGAACCTGCGACCTCCGGGTTATGAGCCCGGCGAGCTACCTGACTGCTCCACCCCGCGTCGCGGCCCCGATTGTAGCACCCTCGTTACCGTTGTCCTCATGTGGGATTGGGCCGTCTGGGGCGCGTTGATCCTGGGGGGCGTCGCGGGAGCCGGCGCTCTCGGGCTGCTCGCGATGCGCGCACGCGAGGCTTGGCGCGCTCTCAAGGACGCGCGCCGGGAGGTCGTCGCTCGCCTCGACGACCTCGCCACCGCGGGCGAGACGACGGCGGACAAAGTCGCTCACGCCGGCGACACCCGCGAGCTGCAGGAGAGCCTCGCCCGCCTGCGCGTCTCCCTCGCACGACTCGCCGTGCTGCGCGCGGCCATCGGCGAGGCGCAGGACGTGGTCGAACACGCCACGGCGCTGGTGCCGCGCAAATGATCGTGGCGGCGATCGACCAGGGCACGAACACGACGCGCCTGCTCGTCGGCGTCGTCGACGACGGACGCGTCGAGGAGCTGCATCGCGAGACGCGAATCACGCGGCTCGGGGAGGGGGTCGACGCGCGCCGCCGCCTCCTCCCCGTTCCGATCGCGCGCGTGCGCAACGTCCTCTCCGACTACCGCCGGATCGCCGAGTCGCTCGGCGCCGAGCGCACCCTGCTCGTCGCGACGAGCGCCGTCCGTGATGCGGAGAACGGCGAGGCATTCCTCGGCGAGATCGAGTGGAGCTACGGGTTCGTCACGCAGCTGCTCTCGGGAGACGAGGAGGCGGAGATGACCCGCCGCGGCGTCGGCGAGCTTGATACCGCGACGCTGCTCGTCGACATCGGCGGAGGCTCGACGGAACTCGTGCTGGGCGACTTCCACCAGAGCCTGCCGATGGGCTCGGGGCGCTTCACCGAGCGACACGGCGAGGAAATCGACGCGAGCATCGAAGCAGCGCGTGCTCTTCTGCCGCAACTCGACCCTGCGGACGCGATCGGCGTGGCCGCGACCGTCACGAGCCTCGCCGCGCTCGACCTCGGGCTCGCCGAGTACGACCGCTCCCTCGTGCACGGCCACGTCCTCACGCGAGAGGGCGCACGCACCCAGGTCGAGCGGCTCGCGGCGTTGCCGCTGGAAGAGCGCCGGCGGGTGCCTGCGCTCGAGCCGGAGCGAGCGCCGGTGATCGTCGCCGGCGGCGCGATCCTCCTCGCGATCCTCGACGCCTATGGGCTCGAATCGATCCGCGTCAGCGAGCGCGACCTGCTCGATGGCGCAGCGCTCGCGGCGGCCGAGCTTCCGCAGCCGGACGAAGGCGCGGCACCCCCCGGCGCCTACACGTGCTGCTAGAGGACGACTGACCCGGGCTCGGGCTCGCCCTCGGGCGGCTCGTCCTCGGCGAGGCGCCGCTGGACGACAGCGCGCGAGAGGACGCCGACCAGCCGGCCGCCCTCCTCGACGACAGGCACGCGCTCGAGGTCGTGCTCCTCGAGAAAGCGAAATGCCTCGTCGAGCCCGAGCCCGGCGTCGAGCGTGAAGTTCGGCGGCTCGGCGATCTCGCGCATCGTGACCCTGCGCGGGTCGAGCCCAGCCGCGACCACCTCGCGCACGAGCGTCTTCCGCGTCGCGACACCGAGCAGCTCTCCGCCGTCCTCGGTGACGAAGATCGCCCGCACTTCGCCGGTCTCTGCGAAGAGGCGGCCGGCCTCCTGCGCGCTCGCCGCGGCGGCGAGCGTCGTCGGCTCGGGCACCATCGCGTCGCGGACGGTTTCGGGGCTCATCGTGCGCATTCTCGTCCTTTAGGGGAAGATGCCGCGCGATTCGAGCGCCGCAGCCACCTCGCGGATCGCCGCGACCATTGCCGCCTGGCGCAGCGTGATCCCCTTGTCCTCGGCGACCGTGTAGACGCGGTCGAGCGCGTCGGTCATCTTGTCGGCCAGCTTGCGGCGGATCTCGTCGCGATCCCAGAAGAGCCGGCCGAGGTCCTGCACCCACTCGAAGTACGAGACCGTGACGCCGCCGGCGTTCGTCAGGATGTCTGGCAAGACCGTGATCCCGCGCTCGCCCAGGATTTCGTCGGCCTCGATCGTCGTCGGCCCGTTCGCGCCCTCGACGACGAGCGACGTGTGCACGCGATCGGCGTTCGCGCTGGTCAGCTGGTCCTCGCGGGCGGCGAGTACGAGGACGTCGCACGGGAGCTCGAGAAGCTGCTCGTTGGTGATCCGCTCACAGCGGTCGTAGCCCGCCAGCGACCCGTGCTCGGCTGCGTAGGCATGGAGGGCCGGGATGTCGAGGCCGCGCCCGTCGTGCAGCCCGCCCGAGACGTCCGACACCGCGACGACGAGAGCGCCGCGCTCGTGCAGCTCCGATGCCGCGACGCCGCCGACGTTCCCGAAGCCCTGCACGACGCACGAGCGCCCCGCGAGCTCGAAGCCAAGCCGGCGCGCGGCCTGCTCGGCAACCATGATCACGCCCGCGCCCGTCGCCTCCCGCCGAAACACCGAGCCGCCGATCGAGATCGGCTTGCCCGTCACGACCTCCGGCACGGCGTAGCCGGTCTGCATCGAGTACGTGTCCATCATCCAGGCCATCGTCTGCTCGTTCGTCGCCATGTCGGGCGCGGGGATGTCCGTCTGGGGACCGATCTCGCGGATCAGCTCGGAGGTGAAGCGCCGCGTGAGCTTCTCGAGCTCCCGCTGCGAGAGGGTGTGGCTGTCGCAGCGGATGCCGCCCTTCGCGCCGCCGTACGGAATCCGCAGCAGCGCGCACTTCCACGTCATCCAGCTCGCGAGGGCAGCGCACTCGCCGAGCGAGACCTCGGGGTCGTAGCGCATGCCGCCCTTCGACGGACCGAGCACGGTGGAGTGCTGCACGCGATAGCCGGGGTACATCTCGACGGTGCCGTCGTCGCGGCGGAGCGGCACGCTGACGATGACGGCGCGCTCGGGCCACGCGAGCCGCTCGGCGACCATGTCGGAGACCTCCGCGTAGGGCAGCGCCTGCTCGTACTGGGCGCGCGCCATGCGGAACAGCTGCGTGTCCCACTCGAGGACGGGTTCCGCCTGGGACGCATCCAGTTCGGACACGCGGCGGAGTGTACGGTCGGGCGAGAGGCGGCCGCTTGCCTGGGGCCACCCCGCGCCTCCACCCACCTTCGAGCCTAGTGGGAAAGGGTGCGCGTGTCCGTGACGGAATCGTCGCGAGATGCGGGCGCCTCCGCGGCCGGATCGCGAGGTGCATCGACCGGCTGGAGCATGCTTCGTCCCTCCATCTCGGCGGGCACCGGCTCGCCGAGCAAGTCGAGCAGCGTCGGCGCGACGTCGTGGATCGCGCGCTGCGGCCCCGGCCCGGCGGGCACGCCGTCTGCGACGAGCGCATACAGGCCCTCGTGCGCGTGGTTCGCGTCGTCAGGCCCGGTGTCGTTCTCGAACACGTGCACCGTCCCGGTCCCGACCTGGCCGACGCTGCGCCAGAAGAGATCGCCGAAGTAGACGAGCAGGTCGGGCGCGATCCCGTGCGCCTCCGCGTACAGCTCCTCCGGCCGGTGCGCCACCGTGCCGATCGGCCGCCCCTGGTCGTCTCCGAGCGCCTCGAGCTTCTCCTTCAACTCGCTCCGCACGCGCTCATAGTCGGCGCGGGAGAGGACGCCCTCCGGCTCGCGCCCCTCGACGTTGAGGAAAAGGCGACAGTAGTAGCCGCCCTCGCCCCACGCGACGGTGCGCGACCAGTCGATGAGGTCGGGAGTCAGCCGCGTCGGCCCAGGCGGCTCCTCGCGCAGGACGAGGTAACCCTCGCGCCGCAGCCACTCGTTGACGCAGATCCCGCCGTCCATCCGCTTCGCGCCGTGGTCGGAGACCACGAGCACCGCGGTGTCCTCGTCGGCGAAGCGCAGCAGGCTCGCGATCTTCGAGTCGAGCCGCTTGTAGTAGTCGAGCATCGCGTGCTCGTACGGGTTCCCCGCCTCGTACAGCCTGTGCTCGGGATCCGTGAACCGCCAGAAGCCGTGGTGGATGCGGTCGGTGCCCATCTCGACCATGAAGAACAGATCCCACGGACGCGTCTCGAGCAGATGCTCGGCGAGGCGGAACCGCTTCTCGGTCATCTCCTCGATCTGGTCGAGGAGACGATCCTTCTCCTCCGAGCGGAAGTTCTCGACGTCGACCATGTAGTGGCCGACGAGCTGCTCGATCTCGTCCTTCAGCTCGGGCGGGTACGTGTACCGACTCGTCCGCGTGTCGGGCGTGAGGAAGCACGAGACCATCTCTCCGTTGACCCGACTCGGCGGATACGTCTGCGGCACGCCGAGCACGATCACGTCGCGCTCCTTGGCCGAGAGGATGTCCCAGACGCGCGGCACCTTCACGGCTCGCGAATCGGCGAAGACGAGCTGGTCGTACGAGTGGTCCTTCCGGTT
>Ga0070714_100005019_pt1 | contig 10060 bp, 11 predicted proteins | sample LARL83metaG_FD_65450 | JGI IMG/M metagenome (GOLD analysis project Ga0070714, IMG submission 65450) | Corn, switchgrass and miscanthus rhizosphere microbial communities from Kellogg Biological Station, Michigan, USA - LAR L8-3 metaG | ecosystem: Host-associated > Plants > Roots > Rhizosphere ... | reverse complement strand
GGCCACCGGCGCCGAACGTGAGGTCAACAGCTTCACCCAGAGCGTGTTCGACCGCGGTCACGAGGTCGAGCCCCTGGCGCGTGCCATCGCCGAGAAGATCATCGGCCAGGAGCTGTTCCCGGTCACCAGCCCCGAGGACAGCGGCAAGCTCTCGGCTTCCTTCGACGGCATCACGCTCATGGAGGATGTGATCTGGGAAGGCAAGCAGTGGAACGAGGACAAGGCGCGCCGGGTCCGTGCCGGCGAGCTGCCTGTCGAGGACAAGTGGCAGGTCGTGCAGCAGCTGGCCATCAGCCGCGCCACCAAGTGCCTGTACACCGTGTCCGACGGCACCGAGGACCGCACGGTCCACCTGTGGGTCACGCTGGACCCGGCCGACGAGACCGCGTTGCGTGCCGGCTGGGCCCTGTTCGAACAGGACATGGCGGCCTACACGCCGCCCCCGGAGGCGGTCGTGGTCGCTGGCACCGTCCCCGAGACCTTGCCCACGCTCTTCGCCAACGTGAAGGGCGAGGTCACCGGCACCAACCTGGTCGCGTTCAAGGCCAAGGCCACTGAGATCCTGGGTGCGATCAGCACCGACCTCAAGACCGACGAGGATTTCGCCACGGCTGAGGCCACCACCAAGTGGTGCAAAGAGGTCGAGGAACGGCTGGAAGGCGTGAAGCAGAACGTGCTTGGCCAGACCATCACCATCGACGAACTGTTCCGCACCATCGACGAACTCAAGGAGTTAGCCCGCGCCAAGCGGCTGCTGCTGGAGAAGTCCGTCACCTCGCGCAAGCAGGCGATACGGGACGAGATCCTGGCTGGTGGCAAGACCGTGTATGAGACCCACGTGAAGGGGCTCAATGACGGGCTGCCGGCACGGGTGTTGTCTCCCTCAAACATCCCCGTGGCCGACTTCGCCGGCGCGATGAAGGGCAAGAAGTCCATCAAGAGCCTGCGCGATGCCGTGGACCAAGAGGTGACGCGGGTCAAGCTCGAGGTGAACGCCCTGGCCGAGCGGCTGCGCGCCAACTTCAAGCGCCTGGACGATCTGTCCAAGGGCTACGAGACATTGTTCCCGGACCGTGGACAGCTGGTGTTCAAGGCCTCGGATGATCTCGAGGCCGTCGCCAAGGGGCGCATCGCCGAACACGAGGCGCAGGAACGGCGCAAGGCCGAGGCGGTTCCGGTGGCTGTCCCAGCACCTGCAGTTCCCGCGCCGGCACCCGTTGCCGCGCCCCCGCCTGCAGCTCCTGCCGCCCAGACATCGGCACCCGCACCGTCGCCGACCCTGGAAGCTGATCTCGAAACATGGCGGAAGAAGCACAAGGTCACGCCGGCGGTATACGCCAGCCTGCGCGCGGTCTTGGTCCGTCACAAAGTCATCAACTCGGAGGCCGCATGAACCGCGTAGCCGTCACGTCATCGAACATCGTCTCGGTCGGCTATGACCAGGCGACCCAGGTCCTGGAAGTGGAGTTCCGCAGTGGCGGCATCTACCGCTATACCGGCGTAACCCAGGAACAGCACCAGGAACTGATGGCGGCGCCGTCCATCGGCAGCCACTACCACGCCCACATCAAGAACAAGTTCCCGGCCGAGAAGGTGGAACAGGAGGCAGCAGCATGAGCCGCGGTGTCAACAAAGTGATTTTGGTCGCCACGGTCGGCAAGGACCCCGAGGTCAAGTACATGCCGAGCGGTGGCGCCGTCGTGAACTTGAGCGCGGCCACCAACGAGTCCTGGAAGGACAAGCAGACCGGAGAGAAGAAGGAGCGCACCGAGTGGCACCGGCTCACCTTCTACAACCGCCTCGCCGAGATCGTGGGCGAATACGTCCGCAAGGGCTCTCAGCTCTACATCGAAGGCCGCCTGCGGACTCGCGACTACGAGAAGGACGGCCAGAAGCATTACGTCACCGAGATCATGGTGGACGAGATGCAGATGCTGGGCGGTCGCGGCCAGGGCGCCGAGGGCTCCAGCCAGAGCGCGCCTGCCCGTCCCAGCACCGGTGCCGCCCGTGCACCGGCCAGTGAGCCCGCCGGCGGCGGCGGCTGCCAGGATGACGACATCCCGTTTTGAACCGAACCCAGAGGGAGTAACCAATGAATCAGGAACAGGAAAAGGTCTTCGAGTTCACCCACCGCGGCGTAGCCATGAAGGCCCCGCATGGCGTCGTCGCCGAGGCTCTGATGGAGCATGTGCGTGGTCCGCGCCTCAGCAGCCTGATGCCGGTGTTCTGCTCGGTCGGCGATGCCGTACCCAAGCTGGGCGACGTCTGGGAAGGCCAGGGCGGCATCCGCGCCGCCGAGTGCCGCGCCGAGGACGGCGGCATCTACGACCTAGTGCTGGTCACCGGGGCCGATGGCAAACCGCTGATCCTCAAGGACCGGGAGTGGGGCTGCCGTGGCAGCGAGATCGCGGCGGAATCGCTCCGTGATGGCGTGGTGAACACCAAGGCCATGGCCGAGGCCGGCAGTCAGTTGGCCAAGGACATCGTGGCGGTCAAGGCTGAGGGCAACACGGATTGCTACCTGCCCGCGCTCTGCGAGCTTAACCAGGTGTTCGCCAACATGGGCCATCTGTTGGAGAAGGACGTGTACTGGTCCTCGACGCAGTTCTCGGCCGGCTACGCGTGGGGCCAGGCCTTCAGTTCCGGCACCACGAACACCTGGGACAAGAACGACAGCTACCGAGCTCTCGTCGTCCGCAGAGTCTGGCGGTAATTCGGTAATTCATCCATTCAGTTTTTAAGGTTTCAGCAGCATGGGTCTGCATTACGACACGGAAATCTATCAGACGAGCTACAAGCTCTTCGACTTGGTAGATGTCATTGCTGTGAACATGAAGCGGCCATACAACCGCCGATACGGCAGCAAGCTCCAGGATGAGCATTTCGAGGTGATGGCGTTGATCTTCGACGTCAATACCGAGCCTTCCTCCCAGAGGCGGGTCAGGTATCTCCGGCGGATCCTGCGGCGCGTCGCGACGATGGAGACCATCCTCAGGTTCGTTCGGGACAAGGGACTGTGTGCGCCTTCGCATCACAAGAAGGCGGTCCCGCTCCTGGCGAGCATGGGGAGGCAAGCAACGGCGTGGAAAAACAGTGAACAAGCAAAAATCACCAAGCCCGCATCCTGACCGGCAAGCCGAGCAGGACAGTGCTTACAGTGACTCTGGTCGTGCCGCTGGCCGACGGGTACCCGTGGCCACCGCCTCGCGAGTACCAGATACCACCGGCGCAGCCGGCAGGTCTGGCGCAGTTTCCGGACAGATCAGCTTCGGCTTTCTGCCCGGCGATGCCCATAGCACGACAGGACGCAGTACTCGGCCAACAACGCGTGGAACCAGAACTTCAGTTCCGGCAACACGAACAACTGGAACAAGAACAACAGCAACCGAGCTCTCGTCGTCCGAAGAGGCACACCAGCCAAGCCATGCTGCTCCTTCTTTCGCGGACCTGTACCAGGCCTACTACGACTGCCGCACCCGGAAGCGCAACACGCACAGCGCCCTCCGGTTCGAGGTCCGCCTGGAGCGCAACCTCGTCGAGCTCTACGAGGAGCTGGTGGACGGCAGCTACCGCCCGGGCCGGAGCATCTGCTTCGGCATCAGCCGGCCCAAGTTCCGCGAGGTCTGGGCGGCGGACTTCCGGGACCGCATCGTCCACCATCTGCTCTATAACCACATCGGGCCCAGGTTCGAGCGCGCGTTCATAGCCGACAGCTGCGCCTGCATGAAGGGGCGCGGCACTCTGTATGCGGCCAAGCGCCTGGATCGCCATGCCCGCAGCATCACTCAGGATTGGAGCCGGGACGCCTTCTATCTCAAGTGCGACCTGTCCAACTTCTTCAACCGCATCGACAAGACAGTGCTGTGGCGCCTGCTCCAAGCCAAGATCCATGAGCCGTGGTGGCTCGGGCTGTGCGGCACCATCCTCTGGCACGACTGCCGGGACAACTACGAGGTCCGGGGCGACACCGCTGTCCTGGCCAAGGTGCCGGCGAACAAGCGCCTGACCAACCAGCCCGCAGGCTTCGGCCTGCCCATCGGCAACCTGCCCAGCCAGTTCTTCGCCAACGTCATCCTGGACCCGCTGGACCAGCGGATGAAACACCGCAACCGGGCCCGGCACTACGTCCGCTACGTCGATGACTTCGTGGTGCTGGGACGCTCGCCGCAGTGGCTGGAGGCGGTGCTGGCGGATGCGAACCTGTTCCTGCCCGATGCGCTGCACCTCGAGCTCAACCCCAAGAAGACCATCCTGCAGCCGTGCCGCCGCGGCATCGACTTCGTGGGCCAGGTCATCAGGCCTGAGGGCCGCATCACCCGCCGGCGCACCGTGCGCCAGGCCGTGCAGAACATCGAGACCGTGGACGCCGGCGAGCTCATGGAGACCGCCAACGCCTACTTCGGCATCGTCGGACAAGCGCCGGTCAGCAGGAACGACCGCATCGAATTGGGCCGCGCGGTCAGGCGTCGCGGCTTCATGGTCAATGGCGACATCACCAAGACATATAGGAGCGCACTGGCATGAGGTGGTTCAAGAAGTCCGCTGCGCCAGTGACACCGAACATCGTCAGGGTCGATGGGGTCGAGCAGCTAAGGCGATTCCGTGACATCGGCGATGAGTTCAACTATCTCGGCGTCCGGATGGTCGTGACGCGTATCCATGATCTGCGCATGCACGGCATCCATATGCCCATCCTCCATGCCGATTACGTTGACAACAGCGGCTGCATCCGCCATGCGGAGTTTCATTTGCGCGAGTTGCCAGCACTCATTAAACAGAACCAGGAGTCTGCATGATCGACGTTCGCGAGATTCGTCACGCCCATCTCTTCTGCGGCCTCGGCGGCGGCAAGAAGGGTTTCAACCGAGGCAAGGCGCAGGTCGGCAGCATGGTGGCCAGGGCCCGGTGCATCGGCGGTATCGACAGTGTTCCGGCCTGCATCTCGGACTACAACCGTGCCGGCGACGGCCACGGCACCGTCATGGACCTGTTCGACCGCGAGCAGTACATCGCCTGGCATGGACATCAGCCGCCGTCGCACTGGCGCGAGGCCACGCCGGACGACATCCGCCGTGCCTTCGGCGGCGAGCGCCCCCACATCATCTTCACCAGCCCGCCCTGCAAGGGATTCTCTGGGCTGCTGAGCAGCAACCGCAGCATCAGCGATAAGTACCAGGCCCTCAACCGCCTAACTCTGCGTGGCATCTGGCTGTCCCTGGAAGCCTATAAGGACGACCTGCCGGAGTTCTTCCTGCTGGAGAACGTCCCGCTCATCCAGAGCCGTGGCAAGCACCTATTGCAGCAGATCCGGACGCTCCTGGAACACTACGGCTATGCCGTCGCCCTGACCACGCACGACTGCGGCGAGCTCGGCGGCCTTGGTCAGAGCCGAAAGCGGTTCCTACTGGTGGCGCGCCAGCAAGAGAAGGTGCCGGCATTCCTCTACCAGCCCCGCAAGAAGCCGCTGCTGCCTGTGGGCCGCGTCCTGGAGCGCTTCCCGCTCCCCGGCGACCTGAGCGCCGGCCCGATGCACCGCATCCCGCGCCTGCAATGGCGCACCTGGGTACGCCTCGCCTTCGTCGAGGCAGGTTCGGACTGGCGGTCACTGGAGAAGCTGCAGGTCGTGGACGGCATGCTCCGCGACTTCGGCCTGATGCCGGAACACGAGTATCGCCAGGGACCTTTTGGCGTGACCGCATGGCAAGAGCCGAGTGGCACCATAGCCGGCCGCAGCGGCCCCACGAACGGCAAGTTCGCAGTGGCGGACCCGAGGGGCGAGACCTTCAAGGGCGGCCGTGGCGTCCTCAACTGGAACGAGACGGCTGGCGCGGTGTCGGGCGAGAGCCTGCCTTCGAATGGCCGCTATGCGGTCGCAGACCCGCGCATCGACCCAGAGACCGGCACCTACTACGGCAGCTACGGCGTCAGTCCGTGGAAGGGGCCTGCAGCGACCGTGACTGGCAGTGCCGCGCCTTCGGGCGGTGTGCGGTCCGTGGCCGACCCTCGCTTCCAGAGCAGCGACGCATGGCACCAGGGCCAGCAGCTCGGTGTGCACCGCTGGGACGAGTCCACCGGCACCATCGGTGGCCAGCAGAACCCGGCACAGGGCCGATTCTCGGTCGCCGACCCGCGCGTCCGTGACGGCCGCTTCAACAACATCTACCGGGTGGTCCGCATGGACCAACCTTCACCATCGATCACAGGCGGCAACGGACCCAGTGCCGGCGGATTGGCGGTGGCGGACCCGCGCGGTAACGTGTTCGGCGGCAAGTATCGCGTCACCGGATACGACGAACCCGCTGGGACCGTCATCGGTGGCAGCACCACGGGTCAGGGCGCGTTTGCGGTCGCTGACCCTCGGATGAAGGACAGCCCGAACCGGCACTACAACCAGTTCAAGCTCGTGGACTGGGAAGAACACTCCAAGACCGTCATCGGCGCCACCCGTCCAGGATCCGGCGCGCTCAGCGTGGCCGACCCCCGCACCGGTCTCGGCGGCCGTGACCGCTACATCACCAGCGCCCACTACGGCGTGGTGGACTGGAGCAGGCACAGCAACGTCATCAGCGGTTCGATGCACCACGACCGCGGCGCCGGCAATGTGGCGGACCCAAGGTGGGACGAGGCGCTGCCGGCGGCGGCCGACAAGCTGGTCTGCATGATCCGCAGCCTGGACGGCACCTGGCACCGTCCGTTCACCACGCTGGAACTGGCGGCCCTCCAGGGCCTGGTCGAACCCGAGGAATACCTCGAGCTCTCCGGTACCAGCGACAGCGCTTGGCGTGAACGCATCGGCAACGCGGTCCCGCCGCCGGCGGCCGAGGCCATCGCCTCGATCATGTACCAGACCCTGCTGCAGGCCTGGAGCGGCGAGACCTTCCTGCTCAGCGACACCGACATCTGGGTCCGTGATGTGGCCATCGCGCTGACGATGCCGGGACAGGTCATATGAGTCTAGATCTCGCGCCCATCAACGCCATGCTTGAGGCCGCCACGCAGGAAGCCGCCGCCAATGCTGTCACTGGTCGGTTCCTGGCACAGGACGAATACACGGCGCAGAGCCGATTCAATCGCTTGGCCAGAGAAGCGCTGCCGGCGATACGGGCTCTACTTGCTGAGCGCGAGGGTAAAGCATGACCGCCCGTCCCATCCTCTTCAGCGGTCCGATGGTCCGCGCGCTTCTGGAAGGTCGTAAGACCCAGACCAGACGTGCCATGCGGTATCAGCCCAAGTGGTACAGCGGTCGGCGCTTCGTAATGGACGACGACGTGCCGGAAGCCTGGCAGGACAGCGACAACATCCTTGACCTTTGCCCCCATGGCCAAGCGGGTGACCTGCTGTGGGCTCGCGAGACATGGGCTGCGCCACACGCCTATGACCATCTGCCGCCGCGGCTGGTGCCACAAGAAGCGAACATCCATTTCCTTGCCTCCGAAGAACGCAGTGGCCTGATGTGGCGCCCGTCCATTTTCATGCCGCGATGGACCTCGCGCCTGACGCTTCGCATCATCGAAGTTCGGGTCCAGAGACTCCAGGACATCGGTCAGGGAGACGCCTGCGCAGAGGGCGCTCCTGCGCCTCACGAACCAATTGGCTGGTACTCAGAGCTTTGGGACGCCATCAACGGAGATGGCGCATGGGCCGAAAATCCCTGGGTTTGGGCTCTGACCTTCGAAGTCATCAAGGCCAACGTGGACCAAGTCATAAAGGAAGCAGCATGAACGTCCAGTTCCAACCGCCTACAGACGACACCCAGTTCTCCGAGGTCAAGATCGAGGGCGTCACGGCTGAGCCGAAGGGTTGGGCCGTGAAGTTCGATGACGGCTGGTCCTTCTATGTGCCAGGCGAGCCCGGCATCGAGCCCAAGGTTGGCATGACGGCGCGCCTCTATGGCCAGGGTACCGGTTCCCGTGTCCGGGGCCTCGTGCTCGATGGCCAGACGGTCTTCTACCGGTCCCACGCCGAGGATGAGGCGTACCACGAACAGCAGCTATACGGCGCCACCATCCAAGACTGGCTTGATCGCTGGGACTCCGGCCGCACGGTGTGGTCCATATCCATGGGCGGCCTCGGACCCGGCTACGAGCAGGCCATACAGGTAACGGTGGTCGAGATCATCCGCCACATGTTGGCGGCGAACTATGTGGCCGAGTCCTGGGAGGACCAGGAGGTTTGGAAGGCCGATCTCAAGAAGATCGAGGCCTGGAGCTACCAGGACGAGACCATTAAGAAGCTCGGTCTCAGCGGCGCCATGTGGGGCGCGGCCCTCAACCTCGCCTGCATGCTGTACCACCACGGACCGATAGCGGTGATGACCGACAAGCGCGTCAAGGACCGGCATATCCAAGTGTCGAAGAATTTCCCATGAGCGACGCCACCACCATCGAATGGACCGATGCCACCTGGAACCCTGTTCGCGGGTGTTCTCGCGTCTCCCAGGGTTGCGTCCACTGCTATGCCGAGGGCGTGGCCCGCCGGTTTAGCGGGCCCGGCCAGCCCTATGAGGGGCTGATCAACAAGCACGGCTCTTGGAACGGCAACATCAAGTTCGTGGACCACGTCCTGGAGCAGCCCCTTCGCTGGCGCCGACCGCGTCGCATCTTCGTCAACAGCATGTCCGACTTGTTCCATGAGAACTGCACGGACGAGCAGATAGACCGCATCTTTCGCGTAATGGACAGTACGGATGGGTCGCGTCACACGTTCCAGGTGCTCACGAAGCGGCCCGAGCGGATGCGCGACTACATGCTCCGCTATGCCGACAAGATGATGGGGCCGCCGCCGAACGTGTGGCTTGGCGTCAGCGTCGAGAACCAGGCTGCCTACGATGAGCGTGTGCCGCTGCTGCTGGAGACTCCGGCCTACGTCCGGTTCCTGAGCGTCGAACCTCTGCTCGGGCCAGTCTCTATCAAGGTCACTGACAACCTGGAGCGACCCCAGCTCCACTGGGTGATTGTTGGCGGCGAGAGTGGCCCCGGAGCGAGGCCGATGCATCCCACATGGGTCCGTGGCCTTCGCCACCAGTGCAGGACCGCCGGCATAGCATTCTTCTTCAAGCAGTGGGGTGCATGGGCTCCGAATGAGACACATCCCGAGCGCATGTTCGTCTACGCGGATGGCAGCACCGACATTCCTGATATGCGCGTCGCCGCGCCCGAGAACAACGGCGAGACGGAGATGGCTCGAGTCGGCAAGAAAGCCGCCGGCCGCCTCTTGGATGGCCAGCTACACGATGAATTCCCAGGGGAGACAGCATGACCAAACAGCTCGCCATCGGCACCACGTCCAAGGGGAAGGCCTTCACGCTGCCCCTGGACCTCATCACCCAGACCGTGGCCATCCTGGCCAAGCGCGGTGTCGGCAAGACCACCACCGGCGCCGTGATCTCGGAAGAGCTGATGGACGCCGGCCAGCGCATCTGCGTCATCGACCCGACCGGCGCACACTGGGGCCTCAAGAGCACGGCCGATGGCAAGGGCGCTGCCTATCCGGTCGTCATCTTCGGCGGCGAACATGCCGATGCGCCTCTGGAGAAGGGCGCCGGCGAGATCCTGGCCCGGGCTGTGGCCGAGGGTGACTTCAGCTGCATCATCGACCTGTCGGCCTTCCGCAAGGGCGAGACCATCCAGTTCCTCACCTCGTTCTTCGAGGAAATCTACCGGCTCAACCGCCGGCCGCTGCACCTGGTCTGCGACGAGGCCGACACCTACGCGCCGCAGAAGCCGATGCCGAACCAGTTGCAGTGCCTGGGCGCGATCGAGGACGTCATCAAGAAAGGCCGCATCCGTGGCCTCGGTGCCACGCTCATCACGCTCCGCAGCGCCATCATCAACAAGAACGTCCTGGCCATGTGCGAGATCCTGGTGGCCATGCGCGCGGTCCACCCGGCCGACATCGCACCGGTGAAGGAATGGGTTAGCGTGCACGGCGACCCCGATACCGCCAAGACGCTGGTCGCCAGCCTGCCCAGCCTGCCGGTGGGCGCAGCCTGGTTCTATTCCCCGGGCTGGGGCGACATCTTCGAGCGTGTCCAGGTACGGCCTAGGCGCACCTTCGACAG
>Ga0070714_100005017_pt1 | contig 10062 bp, 4 predicted proteins | sample LARL83metaG_FD_65450 | JGI IMG/M metagenome (GOLD analysis project Ga0070714, IMG submission 65450) | Corn, switchgrass and miscanthus rhizosphere microbial communities from Kellogg Biological Station, Michigan, USA - LAR L8-3 metaG | ecosystem: Host-associated > Plants > Roots > Rhizosphere ... | reverse complement strand
CTCGACCAGCCTGCCCCAGGCGCTCACGGCCGCCGCGGGCGACGTCTGGGCTGCTCGTTCCGCCCTCGCTGTGGCCGCCGTGCTGTCCGCGCTGCTCGCGCTCGCCGCACTGCTGCTCGCGGTCCGGCTGCTGCGGGCGCGCCGCGAGATCGAGAGCGCCACGCTGCGTGCGCGCGGCGGTGCGGGATGGCAGCTTGTTGCCATTAACGCGAGCGAGTCCGCGGCGTGCGGCCTGGTCGCCGTCCTCGGCGGGGCGTACGGCGGGGCGTGGCTCGGTGCCGCGCTCGCGCCCGCCGGGCTGCCGCTCGGCGGACCGGATCTCGGCACCTGGCTGGCCGCGGGCTTGGCCGCACTCGTCAGCACCCTGGCGATCGCCGGGGCATCGGCCGGCGTGTCGTCCCCGGTCGAGGCGTGGGTGCGCCGAAGCCGCCAGTCCACGGTGCTGGCGCTCGCCCGGGTCGGCGGCGACGTCGCGGTGGTGGCGCTCGCCGGGGTGGCGGTGTGGCAGCTGCGCCAGATCACGCTCGCCTCGACCAGCAGCGACGGCATCGATCCGGTGCTGGTGGCCGCTCCGGCGCTCACGCTCGCCGGCGCGACCCTGCTGCTGATCCGGCTGGTGCCGCTGGCGGCGCGGCTCGCCGAGCGGTGGGCGCGCCGCCGGCCCGGGCTGCTCGGGCCGCTGGTCACCTGGGAGGTCAGCCGGCGCCCGGCGCGATTCACCGGCGCGCTGCTGCTGTCGGTGCTCGCGGTGACCACCGGGGCCTTCGCGCTGGGCATGCACGCGTCCTGGCACAGGTCGCAGCTGGACCAGGCCGCGTTCGACACCGGCTCGGACGTCCGCGTCGATCTGGAGACCACCCGCCCCGGTGACGCGGCCGCGATCGCCCGGGCCTCGGGCGTGACGGCCGCGACGCCGATGGCGGCCGTTTCGCTCGACACCGGCACGGCCGTGGCCGTCAACGCCGCCACGGCGTCGGCGATCGCGCTGCGTCCCGATCTGTCGCAGGGTTCGGTCAAAGCCTTGTGGGGCGGGATCACGCCCACCGGGCAGCAGTCGGGCCTGGTCATGCCCGGGAAGCCGCTGCGCCTTGCGGTGACGGTGAGTTTGCAGGTGAAGGCGCAGACGAGTGGGAAGGCGAAGGGCGGGGGTTCGGGGGCGGGAGCAGGGACGGGCTCGGGCGCGGCGGGAGCAGACGGCGGCGCGGCGGTGTTGCCGGCGGGGGTCGTGTTCACGCTGCTGGACGCCGACGGCGCGGCGTATCAGATCGCTGCGAGCAACTCGCTGCCGGCGGATGGCCGGCCGCACGTCGTGAGCGGCGTCGTCAGCGACGAGGCTCGCGCGCTCTATCCCCTGCGGCTGGTCGATCTCGCACTCAGCGGGCCGTTCGCCAACGCACAGCTGTCGATCGTCGGCGCGTCGAGTTCCGTCTCGGCGGCGGGCCCGATGGTTCCGTTCGCGTCAGCGGCCTCATTCGCCGGATGGCGGCAGAGCGCTCCGACGTCGCAGGGCACGACGACGCTCGCCGCCCCGTGCAGGGTCCGCGCGACGGCTTGCGTCTGGCCGGGCACGACCGCGCTGGGCCAGGTCGTCCTGGATGCCTCCGCCCCGTCGAGGATCGTGCCCGGGATCGCGACCGCGGCATACCTCCGGACCGAGGGGGCGGCGATCGGCGACCTCGTCCCGGTGACCGCCAACGGAGTCGCGGTGACAGTGCGGCTGGTAGGCCAGATGAACGCTTTTCCAACGAAGGGCGACGCTCCGGTCGTCGTCCTGGATCTGACGACGCTCCAGAACGCGCTGCTGGCCTCCGCCTCGCCGCCGGTGACCGTGACCACGTGGCTGCTGCGCACCCGCGACGGCTCGGTTCCGCCCGGATTGCCGGCCGCGGCAAAGGCGGCGAGCCGGTCGGCCACGGCGGCGCAGTTGCTGAACGACCCGCTCGCGCTGCCGCCGCAACGCACCTGGATTCTCGTCGCCTTCGCGGCTGCCGCGCTCGCCGTGTTGGGCGGCAGCGTGAACGTGGCCGCGGAGATCCGATCGCGGCGGCGCGACGCGGCCCTGCTCGCCGCGCTCGGCGTCTCGCGGTGGCAGCAGTTGCGCGGGCTCTGCCTGGAGCGGTTCGCGCTCGGGATCACGGCCTCCGGATTCGGACTGCTGCTCGGCACGACGCTCTCGGCGCTGCTGATCGCGCCGCTCACGCCCTCGGCCTCGGGGACGGCGCCGATACCGCCCGTGTTGGTGAGCTACGTGTGGCCGTGGTCGATCGCGCTGGCGGCCGTGGTCGCCCTCGGGCCGGTGGCGGCCATCGCCGTCAGCACGCTGCGACGTCCCGACGCGGCGGCCGAGCTGCGGCTGGCGGAGGCGATATGAGGCCGCTGATACGCAGGCTGGCCCGGGCGTCCGGATCGGCGGTCGCCGGGACGGCGGGCGCGGCGGCGGTCGTCTTCGCGCTCATCACCGCCGCGCTCGCGCTCGCCGTCGTCGCGCTGCCGCGGTACGACGTCGGGTTCCGCGATCGCGCGTTCGCCCAGCGGCTCGCCCAGGCCCCGCCGGACGCCACGTCGATCGTCGTCTCCAGTTCGGTGTCCATGCGCGGCGGGGAACAGCCGGACTCGCTGCTCGACGAGGCGGCGCAGGCGATGAACGACGTGCTCGGGCAGCGCCTGCCGATGGCGGCGCCCGAAGCGGGCTGGTTCTCGGCCGAGACGGCCGGGCAGTACGCCGCCGACGCGCCGCCCGAGGACAAGGCCGCGATCGGGCCGTACCTCTCGCTGGCGTACAGATCAGGCTTCGACCAGCACGTGCGCCTGGTCGCCGGGGTCATGCCCGGCACCGTTCCGGTGCCCCGCGGCAGCGCCTACACCGTGCACCAGGTCGCCTTGCTGCAGGCCGAGGCGACACAGTTCGGCCTGCGCGTCGGCTCGGTCGTGCACACGACCGGCGATCTCCAGCCGTTGACGCTGGAGGTGACCGGCATCGTGGTGCAGAAGGACCCTGAGTCGGCGTACTGGACCGAGGACCCGGCGCCGTGGAAGACGCGTCTCGTCGCGGCGTCCGGGACCATCCCGAGGCACTGGGACGGCGCGGTCTTCCTGGACGGGCAGGGATTCGACACCCTGATCAGCCCGGACCCCGACGTGCCGCCGGTCCAGACGACGGTGCGATGGGTCATGCCGCTGGCGCTCGCGGGCTTCGACGCCGACCAGATCCGGCCCGTCGTCGCGCACACGGCCGCCGTGATCTCGGAACAGACCGTGGCGCAGCCGGACTCCGTCGGGGCCGAGCTGCTGCCGGAGCTGCTCGCCGACGCCACGATGTCGAGCCGGCTGCCCGACTACCTGGGGCCGTGGGTCGCGGCTCAGGACTCGATCGTCGCGGTGCTGTCGCTGCTGCTGTCCGGGATGGCCGTGATCGGCGCGGTGACGGTTCTCGTCGCCGGCCGGCTGCTGATGGCGCGGCGCGAGTCGGAGCTCGCGCTCAGGCGTGCGCGGGGACAGTCGGTGCGGCAGCTCGCGCTGCGGGTGGGCTGCGGCACGGCGGCGGTGGCGCTGCCGGCCGCCGTCGTCGGCGCGCTGATCGGACGGTCGCTGGCCCCCGGGCCGCCGAGCGCTCTGGCCTGGTGGCTCGCCGCGGCGGTGGCCGCGGCGAGCGTGCTCGGGCCGGTCGCGCTGGTCTTCGCGCGGTATCGCGGGGCCGCCCCGAGCGGTGAGCAGGGACGGGAACAGGAGCGGTCCGGGGGCCGGTATGCGCGGTTGCGGCGCTGGGTCGCGGAGGGCGCACTTGTCGCCGCGGCGCTCGCCGGACTGGTCCTGCTACGTCAGCAGGGAGCACCGAAGCAGGGCGCTGCCATCGACGTCTTCCCGGCGGCGGCTCCGGTGCTCGTGGCGGTGCCGCTGGCGGTGCTCGCGCCGTACGGCTGCGTGTACGCGACGCGGCTGGCGCGGCGCGGGGCGAGCCGTCGCAGGGGCGCCGCGGTGTTCGTCGGCCTGGCGCAGGCGGACCGGCCGCGGCCGGGGATGGCGACGGCTGTCTTCGCGCTGGTACTCGAGCTGGGATTGGTCTCCTTCGGCCCGATGCTGCGGGAAGCCGTCGCGCGCGGGAAGGTCGCGGCGACGTGGGCCGCCGTCGGCGCGGATGCGGTCGTCGATGCGTCGCAGGGCGCAGACGGGCTTTCGGCAGCTGCCCGGCGCGCGCTCGTCGCGGCGTCGCACGCGACGGCGAGCGCGAGCGCGGTGCAGACACAGGCGACCTTCCCGAAGACCCTGCCGACGTATCAGTTCACTGCCGCGGTCGTCGATCCGGCGGCGTATTCGGCGCTGCTCTCGGGCACTGCGGCGCCCGCGCCACCGCCCGCGTTCGTCATCCGGGGGCCGGCCGGTGCGCCGGTGCCGGTGGTGGCTTCGCCGACTCTGGCCGCCGAACTCGGCAGCGGCGCCGTGGCTCTGTCGCTGCCGGGGGCGGGGCAGCTGACGGTCCGGGTGGCCGGCATCATGAACAGCTCGGCGCTGGTTCCCGCGCCCGGCGACTTCGTCCTCGTGCCGAGCTGGGCCGCCGACCAGGCCGCGGGCGGAACGTTCGGCGTGCCGGATCTGCTGGCGCTGCGCGGCGCGCCGCTGGACGGGCCCGCGCTGGCCGCCGCGGCGGCCAAGCGGGCACCCGGCGCCCATGTGACGCTTCGATCCTCGGCGCTGACCGACCTGCCCGGCGCGTCGCTGCAACCCGGTGCGTATCTGATGCTGACGCTGTGCACCGCGGCCGCGGCCGCCTTCAGTGTGCTGATTCTGCTGCTGGGACTGTCGCTCGACGCGCGGGGTCGCGAACTGCTGCTGACCCGGCTGCGCTGCCTCGGGCTCGACGGCACCCGGGTGCGCGCGATGGCGATCGTCGAGACGCTGCCCACGCTGCTCGCGGCGGTGCTCGGCGGCGTGATCGCGGCGGCGGCGGTCGCGCCGCTGGTCGGGCCGCGGCTCGATCTGTCGCTGTTCACCGGCTCGCCCGTCGCGGTGGCGATGCGGCCCGGCGCGGTGCAGCTGGCGCTCCCGGCAGCCGGGCTGGTCGTGGTCGCGGGGCTGACACTGCTGCTGCACACGGCGCTGACGCGTCGCCGAGGCCTGACACGCTCGCTGCGCACTGGGGACTGGTGATCGACCGTGGACATCGGCAGTGCACGTATAGACGGCGGCATCGCGCACGCGGGCGACGGCGCGCATCGCGATCCGGCGCAGAGCGTGGCCGCGCTCGGCGCCGAGGCGCGCGGCGGCAAGGCGCAGTTCGGCGCGGACGCGCTGATCGCCTGCGACCAGCTGGTCCGCATCTACACCGTGGACCGGATGCGGGTGCAGGCGTTGCAGGGGCTCGATCTGCTGGTGTCGGAGGGCGAGCTCACCGCGCTGGTCGGCGCCTCCGGCAGCGGCAAGTCCACGCTGCTGAACATCCTCGCCGGGCTCGACGCCCCGACCGCGGGCGTGGCGCGCGTCGCAGGGCACGACCTCGGCGCGATGACGGCGGCGCAGCGGCTGGCCTACCGGCGGCGCACGGTCGGGTTCGTGTGGCAGCAGGCCACGCGCAACCTGCTGCCGTACCTGACCGCGGCCCACAACGTGGCGCTGCCGATGCGGCTGGCGGGGATCGGCCGCGGGCAGCGGCGCGGGCGGGTGGCGGAGCTGCTGGAGCTGCTGGGCGTGGGCCACTGCCGCGACCACACGCCGGACCAGATGTCGGGCGGGGAGCAGCAGCGGGTCGCGATCGGCGTGGCGCTGGCGAACCGGCCGCGGCTGCTGCTGGCCGACGAGCCGACCGGCGAGCTGGACAGCGCCACGGCCACGGAGGTCTTCGACGCCCTCCGCGCCGCCAACCGGCAGCTCGGCATCACGGTCCTGATCGTCACGCACGATCCGTCCGTGGCCTCGCAGGTGCGGCGCACCGTGGCCATCCGGGACGGCCGCACCAGCACCGAGACGCTGCGGCGGGCGCGCCCGGACGGCGGCGCGGCGGGCGGTGACGGCGAGGGAGGCGGCGATGACGGCGAGGCCGGGCAGCACACGGTCGAATACGCGGTGCTGGACCGCTCGGGCCGGCTCCAGCTGCCGCGCGAGATGACCGAGCGATTCACCATGCGTGACAGGGTTCTGCTGCGCGCGGAGGAGGACCACATCGGCGTCTGGGCGGACGATCATCCCCCGTCGCGTCCCGACCGCCCCGGCGACGAGCAGGGTGGCGATCAGGATTCTGACGGCGAAGGGCCGCGGCGATGAGCGCGGACGCCTCGATCGAGGCCGCGGCCGCCGCGGCGGGCGGCGACCCGGAGCAGCCGCTGGTCGCGGCGCGGGACCTGACCCGCACCTTCGGCTCCGGCCGCACCGCCGTGCGGGCGCTGCGCGGCGTCTCCTTCACGGTGCTGCCGGGCGAGCTGGTCGCGCTGCGCGGCCGGTCGGGCTCCGGCAAGACCACGCTGCTCAACCTGGTCGGCGGGCTGGACCGGCCGTCGTCGGGCACGATCGCCGTGGACGGCCGCGAACTGACCGCGCTGAGCGAGGCCGGACGGCTCCGGCTGCGCCGCTCCACCGTGGCGTTCGTGTTCCAGTCCTTCGGCCTGTTGCCCTCGCTGTCGGCCGCGGAGAACGTGGGCGTGCCGCTGCGGATCCTGGGCACGGACCCGAAGCGGCGCGAGGAGCGGGTGGCGCTGCTGCTCGACGTGGTCGGCCTCGGCGGCCACGCGGCGCAGCGCCCGAACGAGCTGTCCGGCGGCCAGCAGCAGCGGGTCGCCATCGCCCGCGCCCTGGCCGCCAGCCCGCGCCTGCTCGTCGCCGACGAGCCGACCGGCCAGCTCGACGCCGAGACCGGCCGGCACATCATGCGCCTGCTGCGCACCGTAGTGCGCTCCGAGGGCGTGACCGCGCTGGTGGCCACCCACGACAGTACCCTGATCGACCTCGCCGACCGGGTCCTTGACCTGCGCGACGGCGTGATCGTCGAGGGCTGATCTATGCGGGCGGGAAGGCGGCGGGGCCGGGGGCGGTGCCCGGCCCCGCCGCGCCCGCGTGTCAGCAGGTGGAGTTGGTCTGCGTCAGCAGGCCGATCCGCCAGGGCAGCAGGTTGTAGCTCTGGGTCGAGCCCGGCGCCACGCCCTGGTAGAGGTATTGCAGGTGGCAGGGGCTGATCTGGTCGGTCTGGTCGAAGTTGGCGCGGATCGCCTCGCCGCTGCTGATCGACTGGGTCCACGGCGTCCCGGTGAAGGTGACGTTCTCGTCGCCGGCGAACGGGTTGCTGCCGGTGGCGGCGAGCGGCGTCCAGGTGCCGGTCAGGCTGGTGGCGGTGAAGGAGCGGAACTGGCGCTGGCCGTCCGGTCCGAACGCCTCCATGATCATCAGGTACTGGTTGGTGCCGGCGACCTTGTACACGTTGTCGGCCTCGAAGAAGTTGTTCTTGTTCGGGTCCGAGGCCGCTATCACGGTGCTGCTGTCGAAGCCGTTCGGGAACTGCGAGAGCGAGGTCGTCGAGCGGTACAGGTGCCCGTTGTCGTCGGCGGAGAACAGGTAGCAGTTCGCCGAGTCGCAGATGACCCAGCTGTCGACCCAGAAGCCGCTGCCGATGTTCTGCTGCACGATCGAGGGCTCGGAGCTGTAGAAGTTCTTCGGCGCGCTCCAGCCGGCCGGGTTGCCGATGTCGGGGTTGGTGGAGTAGGCCATGTTGGAGCCGGTCTGGAAGGTCACGTACCACAGCTTCTGCGGGGCGAAGTAGAACACCATCGGCGCGGTCTTGTAGCCGCCGCCGATCGGGGTCTTGTCCAGGTAGAACAGCGGCGCGGAGTTGGCCTGGGACCAGTCGGTGAAGCTGGTCTGCGCCATGCCGTAGTTGCCGTTGGTGTCCACTGTCGACAACAGCACGTACCACTTGCCGTTGAAGTTGACGACCGAGGGGTCCTTGACCGCGTTGATGCTGTGCGTCGAGTCCGACTTCGGCGAGATCAGGATATTGCTGGAACTCCACTTGAAGCTGCTCGGCAGCTGTCCGCCGCCCGTGCCGGTCGGCGAGGCCGAGGCCGAAGCCGAGGCGGACGGGGACGACGACGCCGAGTTCGTCGGGGTGGGCGTGCCGCCGACGCTGCCGTTGCAGGTGACGCCGTTGAGCGCGAAGTCGGTCGGGACCGGGTTGCTTCCGGCCCACGCCCCGTTGAAGCCGAAGTTCGTGCTGCCGCCGGTGGCGAGCGAGCCGTTGTAGGACAGGTTCTTGACCGTCACGTTCGCGCCGGACTGCGTGAACGCGCCGTTCCACAGCTGGGTGATGGTCTGCCCGGCGCCGAAGGACCAGGTCAGGGTCCAGCTGGTGACCGGGCTGCCGAGATTGGTGATCCCCACGCTGGCGCCGAACCCGCCCTGCCACTGAGAACTGATCGAGTAGGACACGGAACAGCCGGCGGCGGCCTGCGCCGTGGTCACCACGGCCACGCCGGCGCCGGCCACCGTCAAGGCGACCGCGCCGACCGCCCAGGAGCGGTGGTGATTGCGTCTCATCGGACCCTCCGGATGCGTGCAGAGACGGGACAGATTTTTGTTAGCGCTCACAACAATGCGGGCGCGGGGACACGGGTATTCGGGTATTCAGTTGTCGGACACGCGGCCTCGCCGCCATACGAGGCGTCGGAGGGTGACGGTGCCAAAAGGTTCCGGAAACCTCAAGCGCCACAGCGCGGCCCTGCGGCTCCGCACACGGCGAGTGCGCGGCGCAGACGCAGGTCGTGCCGTGGATCGGGGCTGACCAGTGCGCCGCGTCCTGCGCAACTCGATTCGAGAGTGGAACGAAACTTTCTACGCCGAGGCGCGGCCAGCTCGTGGATGTGCGGCGGCTGAGCCCCTCCCCCGACGCTCCCCAAGCTCTTCGGCAGCCTCAGGCGGAGTGTCAGAGATCTGAATTGTCCGGCAAGAACGGACAAGACAGGGATCTGGTATGCGCGGATCGGGAGGAGTCCGTGGAAGACATGCCGCCGCCCGACCGGTCGGGGAATCGGTCGGGCGGCGGAGCCGTCTTCGGCGCTGTTCGCCAGCGCCCTGCTTAGTGGGGCGTCAGGGCTTGAGGGTCACCGAGCCGAGCAGCTTGCCGGGCTTGGGCGCCTTCGCCGCGCGCTGGTCCGGCGGGACCTCGAAGAACGCGAACTTCAGCTCGGCGTTCGACGGCAGCTTGTTGCCGTTGAGGCGCAGCGAGGAGCGGATCGTCGCCACGTACTGCGCGGGCAGCTCGTCGACGAAGGTCGACACGGCGAACTTCGTCGCGTTCGTGACCTTGGTCGGCGCGACCGAGACGTTCACGGTCCCGTCCAGGTTGTGGAACCAGATCTCGCTGCCGACCGGCACGTTGAGCGCGGTGAGAGAGGCGAACGCCATGCCCGTGTACGGCCCGCTGCTGAGCACCGAGTCGACCGCCGCGTCAGGGTCCTGCGGGTTCGGGGGCTTGGGCTCGGTCTCCTTGACCGAGACGGTCTCCGTCTCCACCTCGCTGACCACGGTGCGCGTCACGGCCACGTCGACCGTCTGGGCGCGCGTCCCGAAGATCGACCAGTACTTCTCGGACCAGGCCACGCCGGAGAACAGCAGCGAGGCCGCCTCCCCCGCCTCGTTGCGCCGGGAGACCCCGTAGTCGCGGTCGATGCCGTTGACCGCCACCGGCAGCGTCTGCATGTTGCTGCTGCCGAGCTTGATGCCGGTGCGCGGCCCCGCGTGCGGGATCGCGGTGGCCGAGACGCCGAGCTCGGTCAGCGGGCGGGCGTAGCGGCCCAGCACCGGGTGGTCCGCCGCGACCGGCATGACCGCGTCGAGCCAGATCTTCATCCCGGGCAGCGGGACCTTGTTCTCGCTGAACCAGGTGTAGGCGATGTCCGAGGTCCAGTTCTCCGGGATGTCCGTCAGCAGCGTGAGGCTGTAGCGCGGGCCCTGGGTGGTGTCGGTGTTCTGCACGACGCCGGACATCTTGATCATCGGGTCCGGGCCGGGGGTGCCGCTGCTGAACTCCACCCTCGAGCCGTCCGGCACGTTGTCGCAGCGCAGGATGAGGTACACCTCGCCGCC
>Ga0070714_100005016_pt1 | contig 10065 bp, 3 predicted proteins | sample LARL83metaG_FD_65450 | JGI IMG/M metagenome (GOLD analysis project Ga0070714, IMG submission 65450) | Corn, switchgrass and miscanthus rhizosphere microbial communities from Kellogg Biological Station, Michigan, USA - LAR L8-3 metaG | ecosystem: Host-associated > Plants > Roots > Rhizosphere ... | reverse complement strand
TCCACGTTTCCATGAACACCGCGCTTCCTTCCATGTACCAGCGCGGGGTGAGGTTCCTGGGGCTGGTCAGGAAATTATAGAGGATCGATTCCGGGTGCTTCTGGATTGGTGCCGGCTTGCCGCCGAGGAAGTGGCGCCAACCCGCATCATGGCTGTTCCACACGTCAATCGTCCCGACGTGCGTCAGCTCATGGTTCATCAGGGTGAAGAAGCGCTCGCCTGGGGAGAAGGTCTCCATCGATAGCGATAGCGGCGCGACGTCGAGGAGAATCATGTTGCTCGGGCTGCCGAGCGCCGCCGCATTCCCGTAGTCCGAAAAATCCTTGAGCAGGATGGTTGTCGGCTCCCACGGCTTCCACTGGAGGTTCTTCTCGTGGAACCGCAGCGAGTTCTCGTACGCGCGCGCCAGATAGGGCGTCAGGTAGGTCTGGATCGGGTCGATGTAGAGAAGGGACAGGTCCTTCGTCTCGAGGGTCGACAGGTGGAATCCAGACGCGTCCTCGGGGACATGCTCCGGCCCCTTCGGCTCGGGCGCGTTCGGCGCCGTCGGCGGCGGCGTCGCGGGCTCGGATGGAGGCTCGCCCTGGGGCTGCGGCGGGACCGCGTCCGGTTTCTCCACCACCACTGTCGTGTCCGCGGGCGGCGGAGACGGCGGCGGCTTCGCGGGTGTCTGCGCGACGACGCCGCTGGCCGATGCAAGGAAAAACGCCGCCGTCAGATACGCAAGACGGCGCCTCACCCGATACGCAACCCCCATGTACGGCCCCCCAGCCGGTCCGTCAGTCGGAGTGCGACTGAGACGCCGCCTGTGACACGCCCGCCTGGTTGAGCGCTGCCGAGAAGCTCGGGTTCGCGGCGAGGGCGGCAAGGTTCGGCTGCGCCGCGATCGCGGCGAGCGCCTTTGGATTGGCGGCGAGCGCCGCCATTGCCGCCGAGTTCTGGCTGACTGCCGAGAAGGCCTTCGGGCTTGCGAGCATCGCCGAGAAGGCCAGCGGACTGGCAAGCGCCGCCTGCGACGCGGACGCATTCAATGCTTTCGCGGCCGAGGCCGAGGCAATCATCGAATGGGCGTCGAGCGACTGCAGCGCATGGGCCGCGGCGCTCAGTTGCGACGCATTGCTCGCCATGTTCGCGAAGCTCGAAGAGCTTCCGCCGATCGCGGCAACCAGTTGCGGGCTGAGGCTGCGCGCGTTGTTTGCGAAGCTTGCGAAGGCGAGCGCGTTCTGGCTCATCGCCGAGAATACCCTCGGATCCGCCTGGAGCGCCGACATCGCCTTGCTGTCCCCTGCAAGCTGCTGGAAGGCAGCGGCGCTGCTGGCCATGCGCGCGTCCGCTGCGGCCTTTGAGGCTGCGTCGCGGAATGCGTTGGCGTTGCTTGCAAAGCTGCCGAACGAGGATGCGTTCGCAAGGATCGCCGCAAGCGCCGACGGATGGTCGGCAAGCGCGGCGAAGGCGTTCGAATGCGCGGCGATCGCCGCCAGTGCCTTCGGCTGACCCGCAAGCATCGCGAAGGCCGACGGGTTGGCTGCCAGCGCCGACATCGCCGAGCTCGAGATCCCCGCCGAGCTGAGCTGGCTGGCGGCTGCCGCCGCGCTGCTGACCGCTGCGGCAAGCGCCGCCGGCTGACCCGAGAGCGCCTTGAACGCGCCTGCATTGGCCGCAAGCGAGCTGAAAACGCCGGGGTCGGCCTGAAGCGCGGCCATCGCCTTGCTGTCGCCCGCGAGTTGGCCGAACGCCGCGGCGCTGCTTGCCATGCGCGCGTCGGCCGCCGCATTGCTTGCAGCGCTGCGGAATGCATTGGCGTTGGACGCAAAGCTTGCGAATGCGCTTGCGTTGCGCGCGATCGCGGACAGCGCCACCGGATGCGAAGCAAGCCCCTGCATCGCGGCGATGTGGCCGGCGACGGCGCTCAGCACCGCGGCGCTTGCCTGGCGCGAAGTGGCGGACAGGGCGGCCGAACTCTGGGCTGCCTGCGCGACGCCGGCGAACGCCTTGGGATCTGCCGCCAGCGCACTGAACGCCTTGGGATTCGACAACAGGGCCGACATCACCTGCGGCTGGCTCGCGAGCGCCTGGAAACCCGGGCTGGCGGCGAGGGCGCGGAAGCTCGGGTCATGAACCATCAGCTCAAACGCGTCGGTCTGCATTAGTTCGGGAACGGCGGTATCGCCGAGCGTCACGTCCGCGTCAGTAACCTGCGCCGAGACATAGCGCTGCGCGGGACCGACCGTCCCTTCGCTGGGACCGAGCGGCGGATAGACGCGCCCGAGGCCGTACGCCGCAAGACCGAAGGCGAGCACGCCCGCGGTGGTCAGAATCATCTTACGATTGTTCTTCGTCGAAACGACACTTGTCATGGTTGCCCCCTTGACTGAGTCAAGACGGCCAATCTGCGCCCCCGTTAATACAAAGTCAATGAAGGTCGGCTGGGCGACAATGGCGCTAACCCATTGCAATCTCGGTATAAATTCGCGCCACGCGAGCACGCGGGCGCGATTCCTTCAATGTTCTTAACCAGTTATGCAAAGGCATCGGAAAGGATGATCGGCGTAGCTGACGACCAGCCCAATCGAGGAGCCGGTCATGAACGCGCGCTTCCTGTTGATTTCCGCCGCGCTGGTGAGCGCGACCGCCTTTGCCGCCGAGCCGCCCAAGGCTCCGGTCCAGCCCGCCGACCAGCCGCAATCTGCGCCGCCGCAGGTGGTGCTCGCGTCCGCCGGCGAGGTTCGGGGGCCGGCTGCGGATGCGCCGTCGCCGACACCGCCAAAACGCCGCGTCGCCCGCGTGACGACCTGTCGCTGCGGCGGCCAGGAAGCGGATCCGCCCGCCCAGCCGGAGCAGTAAGTCCCCCGCTACTTGCCCGCCTGCGCGATGTTCTGGACGGGACGGATTACCGGGATCTCGCCATCGCCGACGACGGCGAACGCCGACCAGTAAAATGGGTGCGACGTGTTGACGTCGTCCATGAGCTGGCGCTGCGACAATCGCAGTGCGGTCACTGTCGCCGTTCCGGGTGGAGCAGAGAACAGGCCCGTCATCAGCCGCTGCGTCGCGTCATAGTCGTCGGGGATCGGCCAGTGGCTTGCGATGACCAGTCGCGCCCCGGCTCCGACGAAGGCGCGCACCAGGCCGTCGAGGGCGACATCGCCGCCGCTTGCGAGGCCGGCCTGCTCGGTCGCCGCACTGCTCGCCTGGGCAGCCGTGTCGCACGCCGAGAGGATCACCAGGTCGGCGTCGAGGTGAAGGTCGAACACCTCCTTGAAGGTCAGCAACCCGTCCGAGCCATTTCCGCCGAAGCTGGTCAGCAGCGCCGGCTGCGCCGGGCATTTGGCGGCACGCGACGTCACCACGCCGTGAGTGGCGAAATGGATGATTCGATATTGGTCGAGGTCGCTTCGGCTCTCGAGGCCGGTATCGGTGAAGTCGTCGCGGGTGACCACCTGGACGCCGCCGGGATCATAAGGCTGGAGGATCGCGCTCGCGGTCTCCAGCTCCTTGGCCGAGATCGGGTGGGACCAGGATGACATTGGCAAGGTGCAATCGCGGTCGGCGGCCGCGGGGACGAGCCCCTGCGCAGCGGCCGAAGGCGGCGTATTCTCGCCAAGCCCGAGATACTCGCGCCGGCCCGACGACGGCGGCGCGTTGCGCAACTGGGCGAACGAGCGCGGGCTGACGGCCGTGCTGATATCCCGGTCCCGACCGAGCCAGGAGATTCCGCGGAAGTCGAACGCTGCATCGTCGCTTGCCTTCGCCCGCTGCTGGTAGGAATCGACCGACGCCTGATCCATCACGAGCAGGTTCGGGGGCAGGCGCAGCATCGCTCCGTCGGGCTCGAAGATGAGGTGCTTGGCGGCAGCCACGTCGGCGGCGAAGGGACCGAACAACTCACCATACATCTGGTGCGAAAGCGCGACATCGAACGGGTAGGTCGTGCGCTGGCCGTTCTCGACCGTCGAGATGGTGTCGCGAAGCGCCTGCACCTGGTCGGACAGCTGATCGGCAGTGACGTCGAGCTTCGCCGAATGCGCGGCGGTCGGTGTGACGAGCATCGCGTACACGCGGTCGCCGACGATCGTCATCCGGTAATAAGCCTCCCCGGCGCGCAGGATCTTCTGCAGGTCCGCGACCGGAATGACTTCGCTCGACACCGCGCGATAGCGCGGGAAGCTGCCCAACGCAGCCTGGGTGGCCAGCTGCTCCTTTTGCGACTGGTCGAGCGACGCGTGGAGAACGCGCGCCCGCGCCGCCTCTTCCGGCGTCGGCTTGGCGATGTCCGAGATCCGCGCAAGCTGGATTCGGGCCGCTTCGACCTGGCGGCTGAGGGTCACCGACTGGCGGAACAGGCGGGATGCTTCGTCGGTGCCGCCGGTCAGCTCACGCGCGAGCACGGCCTGCGTCTGGGCGAGGCCGGGACGCACCATCAGTTGGGTCGCAGTGAAGATTTCTGCGTTCGCGGCCGGATCGTCGCCCTTCTTGAGGAGGAGGTCGACATAGGGTCTAAGCACGTTCGCGAAGGATGGCGGGAGGTTGCTCGTGTCCGGCTGCGAATGAACGATGTCGTGGAACATCGCCTCTGCGGTTGCCAGCTGTCCGCTACGCGCGAGGAAGCCTGCGAGCCGCGCCTTCGAGTTCAGCAGCGCAGCCGAGCCGGGGTAATTGGCTTCGAGCAGTGCGACCCCTTGGCGGTAGAGCCGGTCGGCGTCCGCCATGTTCTTCTGGTCTTCGGCGATCGCCGCAAGATCGCCGAGGATTTGCGCGCGCAGCCACAGGATCGAGGCCACTTTGCCGTCGCGCACCGCTTCAAGCTTCGCGTCGGCACGGCGCAGCGCATCGCTCGCACCGGCAAGGTCGCCACTCAGCCGCAGCGACGTCCCGCGCAGCTGAAGCGCCTGACCGTCGAGAATTTCGGCCTTCTCCGCCGGAAGCAGTTCTTCGGCTTCCTGCCCGAGCTCTTGCCCGAGCTTCGACCCGACGTTGAGACTCTGCGCCGTGACCGCATCGATTGCGAGCGAGCCCGCGCCCGTTGAGTCCTGCGTTCCCGCAGTCACCTTGGGCAGCGGCTTGTCGAGCTCGGTCAGCGCGTCCTTGGGCTTGCCCTGGTTGAGCAGATGCATCGCGCGATAATTGCGCAGCCGGCGGACGACGATCGGGTCGGAACCGACTAAGCCGGCGGCGCGTGCAAACAGCGAATCCGCCTCCGCGTATCGGCCCAGGTTCGATTTCTGCAGCGCTTCATTGGCCAGCGCTTCGGCCTGGCTGAGCGGGGCATCCTTGACGTTGCTGACGGCGGCGAAGAATTCCGCCGCCTCGGCATAGCTGCCGGCATTGTTGCGGCGATAGGCTTCGGACAGCGCCTTGGCGGGATCGAGCGTGCCCGCCTGGATCCGCGCGAACGACGCGGGGTCGCCCACGCCGGTGGTCGCAATGGAGATTTCGCCCTTTGCCGGCTGGTCGGCGATGAGGCTCCTCAGCCCAAGCTGGAGCGCGCTGTCGTATCCGGCGAGCCCCTCCGCAGCATAAAGCAGCTTGCCGCGCCTGACTTGATAGACTCGATAGGCGACGTCCGCGTCCTTCAGCTTGCAGTCGATCATCTGCACGGTGCCGAGGCCGGCGAGCTGACCGAGCCTTGGCGAAGAGCAGGTGGCGTCATCGCTGCGGGCGGCCGCGAGCCGGGCGGCCGCGCCGGTGAGATCGCGCAATTTGTAGAGCTTGCCGACCGGCAGCGCTGCATCGCGGCATGTTACGGAATAGCCGATATCGAACATGTCGCTCAGCGCCTTGTCGGTGCTGACGCTTTGCGCCGAGCAGAAGATCGTGCCCGAATCCCCGATTCGGAAGCTGTCCCGAACGCTCAGCGGCACCGCGGCAGGCGCGGGTGTGGCAGCCGCAAGGGATAGAAAAGCGGTTGCGATCGCCAGGACTGTCTTCGTCATACGATCCTCCGATCAATGGGCTTCGTCGGGCGCGTCGCCGATGTTCAGGTCGATGTCGCTTCCGCTCGTGACCGGCTCCTCGATCTGCTCGTCGAGATTGATCGGCCCGGCATTGATGAGCCCAAGCCACACCTGCACGCCATCATCGGCTTCGTCGTCGTCCTTCTTCTTCTTGTCGCCGTCGGATTGGCCGTTGTCGGTCGAAGTGGCGGTGTCGGTAAGACCAAGCGGACCGAGCACCTGGTCCGCTGCGATTTGCGGCGGCGGCGGAGGCGGCGGTGGTGCGGGCGGCGGCGACGGTGGAGGCGCTGGCGGCGGCGACGGCGGTGGGGCCGGTGGCGGCGCTGGCGGCGGCGAAGGCGGTGGGGATGGCGGCGGTGAGGGCGGCGGAGATGGCGGGGGCGACGGCGGCGGCGAGGGCGGCGTAATCAGCTGCCCGTTGATCGTCGAATCCGCGGTGACCGCTCCGTTTACCGTGACGGTGGCAGGAAATTGATCGTTGGTGATCGTGCTCCCGTCGGAGAGGACCTGGCGTCCGTAGATGTCGATATCGGCGGCGCTTGCAGTCGATGCGGACGTCATCGCCATCGCTGTTTCCGCACCGGCGGGCGCGTTGATCGTCAGCCCCGCGTCACCAACGGTGATGCCCGCGAGATCGTCTGCCGTCCCGCTGTTCTGAACATAGAAGGTATTGCCGATGTCCGCGGTGACTCCGCCCGCGGCGACATAGCCGCCCGGATCGTCGGCCCCATTGTTGGTGGCAAGCTGATCGGCGGTGACCGATGTCGAATCCTGCTCGAGCTGGCTGAGCAGCGAACCATCGACCACCCAGACATTGTCGGCGTTGAGATCGAGCATGCCCGACAGGCCGCCCGAGCTGTCGGTCATCGAGATGCTGCCGCTGTCGGTGTTCACCTCGATATTGGCGCCGGCGTTGAGGGTCAGTGCGTCGGACGCGCCCGCGTCCTCGAACGCCACGTCGCCCGACACGATGATCGAACCGCCGGTGTTCAGCGTCACATTGGCGACGCCATCGGTTCCCGTGCTTTGGCTACCCTCGATCTGTACATCGCCGACGTGGATGTCGGGTGCAGCCGCTTCGCCCGAGGATTGCGCATTGATCACCAGCGCGTCGGACGCGATGTCGCCGTCTTCGTTGAGCGAATAAGCCCCATCGGGGACGGTGAGATTGCCGCCGATGTAAACGCCGGCATCGTTGACCGCATTGAGCGTGATGAGTTGCGTCACACCCTTTACGCCGAGCGCTGCATCGGCAGCGATATCGATATCGCTCGACGTGACGGTGATGTCCTGCGCGGAAACGGTACCGAAGAAGTTGGCCATGCCTGCGGCAACGAAGTCGGCACTGGCGGCGTCCACGTCGTCCACCGAAGTGTCGCCGCCCGCCACGAGTGAAACCGCCAGAATCGCATCGAGATTCCCGGTTACGATATCGCCGCCGGCAACGACGCTGATGTTACCGCCGGAATTGATCGCGCCGGTAGTCAGATTGTTTGCCGCAACCAGAGTCACGTCCGCGCCCGAGCCCGAACTGACGCCGCCGAGATTGAGGTCCTGGCCCGCGTCGACAGCGACTGCGGCGCCCGCGCTGAGATCCAGGGCGGTCAAGTCGGAGGCCGACTGGAGAGCGATGCCGCCCGCCGCCGTCACGTTGCCGAGGTCGACGGCGCTGCCGCCGACGATGTTCGCATCCCCACCGGAAGAAAGATCGCCGGTAGTGAGTGTCCCGGTCGAGTTCAGTGCGATCGAGCCGCCGGCAGTGACGTTCGCAAAGTTGAGCGCGCCGCCAGCCGATGCGGTGACGCTATCGCCGGCATTGATGTCTCCGCTCGACAGGTCCGCACCCGCCGCCGCCTGGTATCGGCCGGTCGTAACGGCGCCGGTGGTGATCGATCCCCCCGTGGCGACGGGCGCCGCATCGAGCACCTGCGTCGCGTCGAAATTGTCAGGGCCGCCAGCGTCGGTGAACATGGAGGAATCGGCAAGGTAGACTCGCCCGTCCGAGGCGGTTGTGATTCCGCCGGTGACGATATCGCCGCTGACCATCGCAAGGAACAGGCCGCCCGCGCTGACATTCCCCGTCGTGAGATCGCCGAAGCTCGCAAACCCAACGTCGCCCGTACTCGTCACATTGCCGACCGTGATCGATGTCCCCGAGCCGAATCCGACCGAGAAGTCTTTGTCGCCCGTCGGAGTCCCGGCGGTGATGTCGCCGAGGGTTATCGAGCCCTGGGCTTCCCCTCCGACCTGGTTGGTTGCAACGATGTTGCCGCCCGTCACATTCCCACCCGCGGAGAAGGCGAGCCGCCCCGCGGTGACGTCGCCGAAGCTGATGTTGGCATCGCTTTGAAGCTCGAGCTTGCCGCTCACCGTGATATCGGTGCCGATGGTCGGCAAGTTGATGTCGTTGCTGGAGATCAGCATAAGGTCGCCCGCGGAGATGGTTCCCGCGCTGCAATCGCAACTCCCCGCGGAGATCGCGACCGACCCGGTGCCAAGGTCGCCCTCGGCGGAAAGTGTCAGCGCATCGGCTGTGAGCGTGCCGGCATTGAGACTGTCGACAGTGGCGGTTCCGGCGTTGGCTGTTCCCGACGGTCCGGCGCTCGCGCTTCCGCCGACCGCGTCAGCGACGACGAAGCCTCCGCGGCTGCCGATGTCGGCGGAGCCGCCATTGACCTCGAGCGACGAATAGCCGCCATTCGCGTTTCCGCCGTTGGTCACCCCGTTGCCGCCGGTGGCGGCGGTGGCAACGTACATCGTTGCCGTGGTCAGCGATCCGCTGACGGTGATGGAGGCATCGCCAGCAGAGGCGTTGCCGCCGGTCCCGCTCAGGCCCAGGCCGCCCTGCGCCTGAGCCGCGGCCTGGACGTTTCCGGTCGCGGTCAATGATCCGGTGACGTAAATCGATGAACTGCCCGCCTCGGCCGACCCTCCATTCGCGCCATCGCCGCCCTGGGCGTAGGCGGTCATCACGAATCCCATGAAGTCGTCGGACGATCCGCCAAGCGTCGCGTCGCCGTCGATCTCAGCCTCATTCCATCCGGAGCTTGCCGAGCCGCCATCGCCCCAGCCGGTGGCGCCTGCGCCGCCGCTGCCGCCCTGGGCTCCAACATTGCCCCAGTAAGACGACGCGTCGAACGTCGCTCCGCTCGAAAGCGAGAAGTAATTGCTTCCGCCCTGCCCGGACCCTCCAGCGCCGCCATTGCCGGATGAGCCGGAGCCTCCGTCTCCACCGACGCCGCGCGCGAAGCTTACGATATCCCCGGCCATGGCGGTGCCGGTATCGATTTCGATGTAGCCTTCCCCGCCATAGCCTTCACCGCCGGCCCCGCCGGTGGTCGAATTGCCCCCCGCTCCTCCCCGACCGTTAGCGTTCAACGACACGTCGTGGACCGCGATGTTGGTCGGGGTGAGCGCCGCCGGGCTCACGGCAGCACCGCAGACCTCGCTGCAGCTTCCGCTCGAGCTGGCGTAGAAATAGGCTTCGCCGCCTTCGCCGTAGCCGCCGGTGCCGCCGATTCCGTCGACGCCGGCACCGCCCGATCCGCCGACCGCGCGGGCGCTGATGTCTGTTTCTCCGCCAACCGTCAGCGAGCCGCCGTAGATCGAAATCCCGGCCGAGCCGCCGTATGAATCTCCGCCGTCGAGAGCGCCGGCGCCTCCGTCGGGCACGCCGTCGCCGGTGAGATCGGCGTTCGCGACAGCGCCGATGAACACGTCGCCGGAAACATCGACACTGCCGCCGTCGATGTAGAGGCTTGCATCTCCGCCTTCCGAATAGCCGCCATTTCCGCTGCTTCCGTTACCACCCGTGCCGCCCGCGAAGATGACAAGCGACGGAGCGTTCAGGCCGCCTTCGACATAGGTGTCGACGGAACCGCCATAGGCCTCGCCGCCATTGGCGCCATCGCCCCCGATCGCCTGCGCCGACAAGCTGAACGCGCCGTCGACTGCGCCGCCCGATGCGATATCGAAATAGGAATAGCCGCCATCGGCATAGCCGCCGTCGCCCGCGGTCGAGCCGGCGCCGCCGGCTCCCCCAATCGCATCGGCATTGCCTTGGATGTCACCGGTGACGGACGTTGCAACATAGCCGAACGAATAGCCTCCA
>Ga0070714_100005015_pt1 | contig 10065 bp, 11 predicted proteins | sample LARL83metaG_FD_65450 | JGI IMG/M metagenome (GOLD analysis project Ga0070714, IMG submission 65450) | Corn, switchgrass and miscanthus rhizosphere microbial communities from Kellogg Biological Station, Michigan, USA - LAR L8-3 metaG | ecosystem: Host-associated > Plants > Roots > Rhizosphere ... | reverse complement strand
CGCTCCGGCGGCAGCAGCCCGGCCAGCACCGCCTCCTGGGTCAGCGCGTGCCGGAACCTGAACGTGTCCCGGTCCGCCGCGACCAGCTGCAGGGCCACGCCGCGGCGCAGCGCGGCCACGACCGCGGCGTCGGGCAGGCCGGTGACCGGGCTCAGCAGCGCCCAGTCGAAGCGGCGGCCGAGCACCGCGGCCGCGCCCAGCACCTGGCGGGCGTCGTCGTCGACCGCATCGAGCCGCCGGCGCACCGCATCGGCGAACGTGGCCGGCAGCGCGGACCTGGCCAGGTCGCTGGCGTTCCAGCGGCCGTCCCGCTCGCGCAGCGCCCCGGCCCCGATCAGGCCGGCCAGGACCTCCTCGACCAGGAACGGGATGCCCTCGGCCCGCTCGGCGACGAAGGACTGGACCGGGTCAGGCAGGTCGGCAGCACCCACGCAGGCCAGCGCCATCCGGCCCGTCGCCGCCTGGTCGAGCCGGCCGAGCGGCAGCACGGCCGCGGACCCGCGCGCCTCCAGCATGCTGGCCAGTCCGGCGGCGCCCAGGCCCTCCTCGTCGCGCAGCGTGCCGAGGCAGAGCACCCGCTCCGCGGACAGGTTGTCGGCCAGGTACTCCAGCAGCGCCAGCGTTTCCGTGTCCGCCCAGTGCAGGTCCTCCAGCACGAGCAGGCACCCGGCGTCCGGCGACAGCACCCGCAGCAGCCGCAGCACCGCCTCGCCCAGCACGACCAGCGACTCGTCACCGGCGGCCGCCCGCGGCTGCCGCCACTCGGGAACCAGCCGGCCCAGCGCGGGCCGGAACGGATCCAGTTCCCCGCTGTCGGGCAGGCGGCCGGTGCGCCCGGCCGACACCAGCGCCTCGGCAAAGGGCCGGAACGGCGTGGGCACGCCGCCGGCCACGGCCCGGCCGGTCAGGACCGTGAACCCGCGCGCCGCGGCGGCGTGGGCGGTCTCCCTGACCAGCCGGGACTTCCCGATCCCGGCTTCCCCGGTGAGAAAGGCCGTACCGCCCCGGCCGGCCTCGGCGGCCGCCAGTGCATCCAGCAGGTGACGGTTCTCCCCGTCCCGCCCCACGAGCACCGGACACAGCACCTGCCGCACGTAACCAGTATCGGCCGCCGCGATCTGGCCCGCACCTACCGCGCCCGGCCGCGCCGGCCGCGCGGCGCGGTCAGGTGCCGGAGCCGGACAGGACGGGCAGGGCCGCGGCCGCGCGCTGCGCCGCATCCAGCGCGGCCACCGCGTCGGCGCCGGTGGCGCCCTGGGCCGGGCCGCCGGCCGCGAACGCCGCGAAGCTCTCGGCCTGCAGGCGGAGCGCCTCGAGCTGGGCCCGTTCACCCTCGGCTGGGTCGAGGAAGTCGCAGCGCGCGGTGCCGTGCGTGCCAAACACCTCGGCCCGGGCCATGTCCCCCGCGGGGTGGAACCGGCCCAGCGAGATGAGGCCGCTGCCGCCGCCGGAGAGCTCCGCGATGACCTGCACGCTGTCCACGTCCATCGACTGGTGCGGCGGCTCGCCCAGACCGCCGGGGACCAGCCCGGAGGCGACCGCGCGCAGCGTGCCGATCTCCTGGCCGGTCAGCCAGCGGAGCTGGTCGAACTCATGCACGCCCATGTCGATGAGGATGCCGCCGCTGTGCGCCCGGAACGCCGCCCACGGCGGCTGCTCGTCCCACTGGTAGCAGGTCACCAGGTGCACCTCGCCCAGCTCGCCGGCGGCGATCCGGTCCCGCAGCGCGCGCAGCGCGGGCACGTAGCGCCGCCAGTAGGCGACCTGGAACGGCACGCCCGCGGCGGTCTCGGCCGCGGCGGTGGTCTGGGCCACGGTCAGCCCGCACGGCTTCTCGCACAGAATCGGCAGCCCCCGCGCGGCGACCTCGGTGATGACCGGCAGGTGCTGGTCGCTCGGCACCACGATCAGCACCCCGTCGACAGCCGCGCGGTCCAGCATCTCGGGGATGCCCGGGTACAGCTCAGCGCCTGGTGCGTCGACCTTGCGCCGGGTTTCCTCGGAAACCTCGGCGATCGCGGTCACCGCGACCCGCGGCGACCCGGCCAGCGCCCGCAGGTGGGTGCGGCCCATCCGGCCCGCCCCGATCAGCCCCAGCCGGAACGGCGCCACGTCACACCCCCCGCGCGGTGAGGAAGGCCCGGTTGTGCCGCTGTTCCTCGGCGGCCTGCGCGAACCGCTCCGCACTGCGCGGCAGGATGTCCTGCTCCACCACCAGCCAGCCGCCGAACGACATGCCGCGCAGGCCGTCGAGCACGGCGTCCACGTCGAGGTCGCCGCCGCCCAGCGCGCAGAACGCCTCGCGCACCCAGATCTCGGTCACCGGGACCTCGTCGGCCACGATCTGCCGCATGACCGACAGCGTGGCGTCCTTGAGGTGGACGTGGTTGATGCGGTCCTGCCAGTCCCTGAGCATGGCCACCGGGTCGCCGCCGCCCAGCATCATGTGCCCGGTCTCCAGGCACAGCCCGATGTCGGACCGGTTCAGCACCTCCTCGATCTCCCAGGGTGCCTCGACGTAGGTCCCGGTCTCCGGGTGGAAGGTGGGGTCGTAGCCGCGGTCGTGACAGCGGCCGACCACTCGGGCCAGGCCCTCGGCGAACCGGCGCCAGCCGTCGCGGTCCAGCCCCAGCGAGTGCTGCCCGGCGGACCGCCCGGGGCGGCTGCGGCGGTCCAGGCTCCCGGCGTCGGCCAGGGTGGGCCGCGGCGGCGGGCCTGGCAGGTAGCCGCGCACGGCGTCGAACGTGGTCAGCAGGTCGTCCAGGTCGGGCAGCACCTGCTCCAGCGCGTCATGGTCGGCGTAGGGCAGCTCGAGATAGGCGCCGGCCAGGCCCAGGCCGCGCTCGGCCAGCAGCTCCCCCAGGCGCTCGCCGCGGCCCAGGTAGCCGACCGGGCCGAGGTCGATGCCCGCGTACCCGGCCGCGGCGACCTGGTCGAGCACGCTCACCCCGTCCGGCACGTTCGGGTCGTGGCCCACGGTGACCTCGAACGCGCCGTAGCTGACCGGCGCGTTGGCCACCGATATCGCGGAGCTCTCGCCCATCTGGCCGCCCTTCGCTAGCCGACCCTGGTCGGGTCGTCCACCGGCGCCTGCCGGCGGTGACACTCGATGATCGCCTGGCAGAGCGCGATGTCCCGCAGGCCGTCCCGCCCGGACGTGACCGGTGCGATACGGCTGATGGCGCTGTTATGGAACGCAATAAGCTCGCGGGAGAACCCGCTCTCATAGGACACGAGTTCCTCGGTGCGCCAGGCCCGGGCCGAGCCGGAGTCCCCGCCGTCGATGTCGAGGACCGCGGGGGCGCTGCGCAGGAACGGGGAGGGGAACGACAAGCGCAGGCGCCGGTCCGGAGCGTAGAACGCGAACTCCATCGCGTACTGGGCGATGCCCGGCAGGTCGATCCAGTGCAGGGCGACGGGCAGCTCGCCGAACCGCAGCATCACGGTGACGCAGTCCTCGCGCAGGCTCACGTAGTCGAGCCGGTCCGGCTCGCCGAGCACCCCGCGAATGGTGTTCAGCTCGTGCACCAGCGTGTCGAGGAGCACCAGGTGGTAGACGTTGCGTTCCAGTGAAGTGGACTTCCCGATCGCCGCGGTGATCCGGCGCTCGGTGTCCTCGGCCAGGCGCTTGATCACATCCGCAGGCGCCGGGGTGCGGGGCAGCAGCGGGTAGTGCTCGACGTACGGCTGCAGCGGCGACTCGAACGTGGTGACCCGCATCAGCCGCACGCCGTCGAGCTGGGCCGCCTCCTTCTGGAAGCGGGCGAACGCGGGGTCGTAGCGCTTGGGGTAGCCGACCATGAGCGTCACCCCGGCCTGCTCGGCCGCGGCCACCATCTCGCGTCCCTCGTCGACCGAGAAGCACATGGGCTTCTCGGTGAACACGTGGAGCCCGGCCCGGGCCGCGGCCACCGCGATCGGCGCGTGGCTGCCCGAGGTCAGCACCAGGACCGCGTCGAGCGGGTGGCGGAGCATCTCCTGCCAGTCGGTGAACACCGCGGGGATGCCGTACCGCTCGGCGCACGCCCGGGCGCCGTCCTCGGCGATGTCGCACACCGCGGCGATCTCGAACCGGTCGGCCAGCTCGGTCAGGTAGTGCAGGTGCATGACCTGAGCGATGAGCCCGGTGCCGACCAGGCCCACCCGGAGCCGCCGGGGGCCGTCGGCGGCGGTCATGCGGGCACCGCCGCGGCGGCGTCGATCGCGGCGCGCAGCACCCGGGCCGCCTCGGGCACGCCCGTCTCGGCCGGCGTGAACGGGTCCTCGTGCTCGATCGACACCACGTGGGCCTGGGACGCGGCCAGCCGCCGCATCAGGCCGGTCCACCAGTCCAGGTCGTGACCGCGGCCGGGGATCGCGAACGTCCACGGCATCTCGTCGGCCGGCTCGGGCCAGCGCCGGTCGAGCAGGCCGTTCAGGGCCAGGTTGTCGGCGTGGAACACGGTGTCCTTGCCGTGCGCGTGGCCGACCAGGTCGCCGAGGGCCTCGGTCACCCGGTGCCCGTCCATGCCCATCCAGAAGAAGTGACTGGGGTCGAGGTTGGCGCCGATCGACGGGCCGAGCGCGGCGACCCGGCGGAACGTCTCCACGTTGAACGCGCAGGTCCCGGGGTGCAGCTCCAGGCAGACCCGCAGGCCGGGCGCTTCGGCCGCCGCGAACTCGGCCAGGCCGGACCAGTACGGCTCGATGGACTGCTCCCACTGCTGCTCGTAGACGCCCTCCAGGTAGGGCAGCCAGCCGCCCGCGGCGAAGTGCGGAACTGCCCCACCCGCCTCCCCTCCCCCCTTCACGGCGGCCGCGCTGGCGGCCCCGCCTTCCCCTCCGCCCGGTGCGCGGGGCGCGGCGCCGGGGCAGCCCGCCATGGCCACCACCCGGTCGGTGCCCAGCAGAGCGGCCAGGCGGATGGCGTTCCTGAGGTCCTCGTCGTGGCCGCGGGCCAGGTCGGGGTCCGGGTGCAACGGGTTGCCCCACGCGTTCAGGCAGTCCAGCCGCAGGCCGTGCCGCGCGATCTGGTCCAGCCAGGCGGCCCGGGCGGGCGCGCTGGCCAGCAGCCCGGCCACGTCGCAGTGCGGATGCGGGGCGTACCCGCCGGCCCCGACCTCGATGTCGGTGACCTCGGGCGCGGCCTCAGGCAGCCAGGCCAGCACCCGGTCGAGCGGCCAGTCCAGGAAGGCCTCGAGCACCACGCCGATCCGCAGCTCCCGGGCCGGGCCGGTGTCCGGCCCGGCGGTTCCGCTCTCTTCGTGCTCCTCCCGCGACGACATTCGGCTCAGCCTCCCAGGACCACGAAAATCTGCGGTTAGCGGCATCTTTTGCCGAGTTTGCCCCGGCGCATATGGCCTGTCAAGAGACTGTGAAAATGTAGGGACAAAGTGCCCGTGGGTGACCGGGGCCGCGGCCATTCTGGCGCATCGGCGCTGCTCAGCCCCGCCGTGGCCGGCCGTCGGGTCGGGCCGGTCGCGGCGCCATGCGGCCCGCTCCGGGGGCGTGCTGTGGCCAGCAGGCGCTCACGCTCTGGACTAGCTCCACGGTACATATAATGTCCGAACAAACATTCCTCGATACCTGCCGGGCCGGGCCAGGCCCGCGCGGGTCACGCACTGCCGACGGGGGCTGGATGACAACCCGCATGCCGGAACCTGAGACCACCGCCCCCAGCGTGATCAACATCGACCGGACCAGCCCGGTGCCGCTGTACTTCCAGCTCGCCCAGCACTACGAGTCGGCCATCAGGTCGGGCGGGCTCAAGGAGGGCACCCGCCTGGACAACGAGGTGCAGCTGGCGGAGCGGCTCGGCCTGTCCCGGCCCACGGTGCGCGCCGCCTTCCTGTACCTGTCCAACAAGGGCCTCGTGGTCCGCAAGCGCGGCGCGGGCACGCTCGTGGCCAGCAAGCGGATCGACCGGGACGTGGAGCTGACCAGCCTGTACGACGACCTGGCGGCGGCGGACCGGTCGCCGGAGACCCGGGTCATCCGCAACGAGGTCACCCACGCCAGCGACCGGGTCGCGGCCGCCCTGCAGCTGCCCGAGCCCGCGATGGTGGTCTCGCTGGAACGGATCCGGCTGGCCGACGGCGAGCCGATCGCGCTGCTGCACAACTTCCTGCCCACCGGGCTGGTCCACCTGAGCATCGACATGCTCGAGCAGCACGGGCTGTACGAATTGCTGCGCGCGTCGGGCATCCGGCTGGGCTCGGCCACCCAGCGCATGTGCGCGAAGAACGCGTCGGCCGCCGAGGCCAGGACTCTGAACGAGAACCGCGGCGCCGCGCTGCTGACCATGGAGCGCATCGCCTACGACGAGACCGGCCGGCCGCTGGAGTTCGCGCAGCACCTCTACCGGGCGTCCCGGTACGCGTTCACCACCAGCCTGTCCCGGGCCGACCCGGCCGCCACGCTGCCGGGCTGAGCCGCTACTCCTCGCCGGAGAACCTGGCCCAGGCCGACTGGCGGGTCATGCCGAGCGCGTCGCCGATCCGGGCCCAGGTGGCGCCGAGCTCGCGGGCCCGGCGCACCCACCCGGTCAGGGTCTCCTCGACCAGCGCACCCGTGCGGGCGATCCGGGGCAGGTTCTCCAGGACGGCGCTGACGTCGTCTATCTGCTGCCACGGGGCCAGCTGCGGCACCGACCTGGTCGTCGCCGCGTCGATGACTTGCTGCGACAGGCTTACGCACTCGTTGCAGATGCAGACGCCCGGCCCGGCCACGAGCCTCGCGACCTCGGTGTTGGGCTTCCCGCAGAACGAGCACGAGGCGACCACGGCCTCCTGGGCAGCGCTGGCCATCGCAGGTACCTCCCGAATCTGTCAGGTTAAAACTGACATCTGTCAGTCGTTACCTTACAGCGTCAGTTTCAGACTGACAACTTCAGGGGAAGGCGCGGGTCACGGCGGCGGTGCGGCTGCTGACGTGCAGCCGCTGGTAGATGTGTTCCAGGTGGGTGCGCACGGTGGCCTCGGAGATGCCGAGGCGGCGGGCGATCTGCGCGTTGGTGTGCCCGACGGCAACCAGGCGCAGCAGGCTGGTCTGCCGAGGCGTGAGCTGGGGGACGGGGTGGCGGCGGCGCTCGGCGTCGAGGTAGGCCCGCCCCAGGTGCGGCCGCAGCAGGGTGAGGACAGCCCGGTCCCGCTCGGAGAAATCCGGGCCTGGGCCGCGGAAGAAGAACAGCCGCACGGTCCGCCCGGCCGCCGCGGCCGGGCCTGGTGGCGGGGGCAGGGTCAGCATCAGATCGTGTTCCAGCCCCTGCGGCCGGTAGATGTCGCAATACGTGCCCACGGAATGCCATTGCCGGGCCGAGTAGAAGTCCGCGATCGTCACGATGCGGTCCAGGTCGCCGGTGCGGTCCGGGTAGCTGCACGGCGCGCAGGTCCAGTAGTGCTGCCAGTGCACCGGATCCAGGTCCTCGACCACGGCACCGCCCCGGTCCGGGATCGACTGCAGGAACCAGGTCTCCTGCCGCTCGCTGTCGAAGCCTTCGAACGCGATGACATCACAGCGGATCTGGCCCATCAGATCGGCCAGCAGCGATTCCGGCAGCCCGGCTTCGGGCAGGTCGGGACGATTCTCGCTGACGATCCCGGCCAGGGTGCGCAGGTCGCGTTCGCTGGCGGTCATCGGCCCCCTCATGGCCGCCCCCTTCCTCCCCGGTAGCTCCCACGCTATCCGGGCCGGGCCGGCCTGGCCATCGGCAGAACGTCCGATAGCGGACGAGGCGGCGCCCCGCCCACACTCGCAGTTGATACATCCGCCAGCAACTGAGAGAGACCGTGATGAACCCCATCTCCTACCCGTGCTCGCCCGGGTGCCCAGCCAGCTTGATCACGCACCTGGCCCGTCCGGTGTACCAGGTGCACACCGTCGTGGCGGGCGGGACGCCCGGCTGGCAGATCGCGCTGATCGCGCTCGGGGCGGCGCTGGCCGCCGCGCTGGCCGCGGCGGCCGCCGCGGTGACGGCCGACCGGGCGCGCACCGCCCGCCGCATGTTGGGTTGAATGGGTTCCTCACCGCCGCCGGGCCAGGAGGGAACGTCATGCCCGACGAAGGCTTCACCGAGCTGGCCGGGCCGCGCGTGGCACTGCGCCGCTTCCACCCGGACGATGTGGCCGCCTTCGTGGCGTACCGCTCGTCTGAGCAGGTGGCCCGCTATCAGAGCTGGGACGTCCCGTACCCGCGGGAAGAGGGCGAACGCTTCATCCGGGAGACCGCGGCGGATCATCCCGATACGGCCGGGGAGTGGTTCCAGTTCGCGGTGGCGCTGCGCCCGGCCGGGCAGCTGATCGGCGACTGCGCGGCCCTGCCGCATGCCGACGACCCCCGCCAGTGCGACATCGGGTACACGCTCTCCCCCGAGCATCAGGGCCACGGCTACGCCACCGAGGCCGTGCGCCTGCTGCTGACCTACCTGTTCACCACGCGGGGCAAGCACCGGGTCACCGCCTACTGCGACCCGCGGAACGCGTCATCGATCGCGCTGCTGGAACGGCTGGGCCTGCGGCAGGAAGGTCACCTGCGCGAGAGCACCTGGGCCAAGGGCGAATGGACCGACGACCTGGTGTATGCCCTGCTGCACGATGAGTGGCAGTCCGGGTGAGCGGGGCGCAGGCTGCCCGGTGAGACGGCCCACTGCGCCGGCGAAGGGCCGCTTGACAGCTTGTGAGCCGGCGGAGGCGGACCTATCGTGGCCGCATGAACGGGTTATCCGACCCCACAGAATGGTTCGCCTGGTGGTCTCGGCTGTGGAGCGAGATGTACGCGCGGGCCATGCCGTTTCCTTCTCTTGCCCCGCAGGTGCTCACCCAGCCGATTCTTCCGGGCTGGCTCGTCGGGAACAGCATCAACGTGACCGAGGAGAATTCAAGCTCCCCGGAGACGGAGCGGGAAATCGTCTCCAGGTACAGCTACGGGCGCCAGCTCGGCCGGGTCATCGACGTGCTCGGTGACCTGATCGAGAGCTGGCCGGGCGGGGCGCCCGATGAACCGTCCGTCCGGCGCTTCGCCGAGTTGCGGGACGACATCGAGGGAATCAAGGCGGAGCGGATCGCCCGGGCGATCTCCGATCTGGCCGACATGAAGCAGCGCAATCCCGGTGAGTACGAGCGCCTGGCGCCGAGGCTCCAGGAAATCCTGCAGGCCGGCCCGGAATAGGTCACAGCAGGCCGACCGCGGTGTCGACCGCGGCCGCCACGTCGCCGTCGGCCGGGTAGAGCAGGGACCGGCCGGCCACCAGCCCGATCACGTTCGGCAGCCGCAGCGCCTTCTGCCATCCGGCGAACGTCGGCCCGGGATCGTCAGGGACCTCGCCGCCCAGCAGCAACGCGGGCAGCGTGGACGCGGCCATGACCTGCTCCATGTCCGGCACCACGGGAACCTTGAGCCACGTGTAGGCCGAGGTCGTGCCGAGGCCGGAGGCGACGGTGAGGGCCCGGATCATCGCCTCGGGGGTCAGGTCGTTGACCACGCGGCCGTTGGCACGGTGCGAGATGAACGGCTCGATCATGGCCATGAGCTGGCGGCCGGCCAGGCCGGACACGGCCTGGGCGCAGGCCTGGATGGTGGCGGCCGTGGCCGGGTCCTCCGGGTCGATGCGCAGCAGCATCTTGCCGCCGTCGAAGCCCATCCGCGCGATCGCCGCGGCGTCGTACCCGGTGAAGCGGTCGTCGATCTCGAAGACCGACCCGGCCAGCCCGCCCCGGTTCATCGACCCGATGACGATCTTGCCGTCCAGCGCGCCGAGCAGCAGCAGGTCCTCCAGCACGTCAGCGGTGCCGAGCACGCCGCCCACGCCCGGGCGGTCCAGGGCCACGCAGAGCCGCTCGAGCAGGTCGGCCCGGTCGGCCATGGCCAGCCGCTCCCGCCCGGCCGCCAGCGATCCCCGGGCCGGGTGGTCCGCGGCCACGACCACCAGCCGGCCGCCGGGGCCGACCACGGAGGGGGCGCGGCGGCGGGCGGACGCCAGCTCGGCCACCAGCCCCGGCCGGCGCACCCTGGTCTCGGTGACCGTGGCCAGGCGATCAGAGAACATCGCGGGACATCAGCTGGCGCGCCTCGGCCGGCGGCGCGCCGCTC
>Ga0070714_100005010_pt1 | contig 10069 bp, 5 predicted proteins | sample LARL83metaG_FD_65450 | JGI IMG/M metagenome (GOLD analysis project Ga0070714, IMG submission 65450) | Corn, switchgrass and miscanthus rhizosphere microbial communities from Kellogg Biological Station, Michigan, USA - LAR L8-3 metaG | ecosystem: Host-associated > Plants > Roots > Rhizosphere ... | reverse complement strand
CTTTTCCATGATGCGACTGCAACGCGGGCTGCTGCGGTCGGACGCGGCAGCCGCAGGGGCGGGTGCGGGGAGAGATGGTTCGGCCTTCGGCTTGATCTTCGCGGTCGTCTTTGCCGTCGGAGCCGGGACGGATTCGGGCACCGTCGAATCGGGCGTGGCTGCGCTTGCTGCAACGCCGGCGGCGGGGACCGGAGGCGCCGGTTCGCGCTTGGGCGGGATCGCGGCTTGCGAGTCGCTTGCAGCCTTCTCCGATGGCAGCGGCGAGGCAGTCGTCTGTTGCGGCGTTGTCGCGGGTGCCGTCGACTCGATCGTTGCTTGCTTGCCGGTCGACGCACCGGGCGCGGTCAGCTTGCTGACGGCAAAGAGCGAAACAGCGCCGAGTGCGATCACCGCGATGAGGGCGAACAGCGACTTGCGCGCCATCTCGCTGCCACGGCTTGACTTGGCGGGACTGTCGTTGGCGCTCGCGCTCTGGGCTTTCGGCGGCGGCTTCGGCGGCGCGGGAACCTTGGCGGCAGATTGGAGAGGCTCATCGGCGGCGGGCGCGAGATCGAGCTTGAGCTTCCGCAGCACCGCTGCACTCGGAGCGACGGCGTACAACTCGTGCGCGCGACCGTGCTTGTCGTCGGGTGCACCGATATGCCTGAACAGGTCGGCGTAGGCCGAATCCAGGCTGCCGACGGCCTCGAAAAACGCGCGCGAAGCGGTGATCTGTCCGGGCTCCGCAAAATCCATGATCCGCTTGGCCGCGTTGATGCCGTCGCCGACGAAATTAGGTCGCGCTTCGAGGTCCGTCGACTCCTTGACCGATCCGAGATGAAGTCCGGTGCGCAGGCGATTCGACGGAAAGCCGGCGGCGCCCGCGGCCTGCCCGAAATCCTCCGCAATCGCCAGCGCCATATAGAGCGCGTGCTCGGGACTGGACGTAAACGCGATCAACGCGCCGTCGCCTGTGTCCTTTATGCGATAGTCGACATCGAGAAGCGTTGAAAGATTCCTGCGCAGAACCGACGACAGCGTAGCCTTGGCAGCGTACTGCTCGGCCGCCGTCCCCTTCGAGTAACCGACCAGGTCGGTGAAGAGGAAGCTCGCGACGAGCGCGCGGCTCGTCGGGTGCCGCTCGGTTTCGGTCACGGAGAATTCACCCAAGGAAGTCTCGCGCCTGCGATTTCGCTGCGCCGGGAAATAGTCTAGCGGAAAAGACTGGTGTGAGCGACAGTCCGGAAGCCGCTTCTCGCCCGTTACCTCCGGGAATCGGTCGCTCGTACGCGGTCGTCGCAACCGGGCCCCGATGCCCCCGGTATCCTGCTATGCCCGCATGCCGCCCAAAAGGTCGTTCGCTTCCCTCAAAGTTGGCGCATCGAATCCCGGCGGCAGCATCGCGCAGAGCCCACGCAGCTCGGCAATACCTTCCACCGGTCGCCCGGCCTCGATTCCCGCGCGCGCAAGACTTACCGCTGCTCGGAGTTCGAGCAACGTCGCCGTTTGCTTGCGGGCAATGCGAACCGCCGTGCGCAGCGATTCCATCGCCGCGTCCACGTTCGCCCCGTGGCCGGCGCGCAGCAGGCAGATGCCTTGCAATCGATACAGTTCGGAAATGCAGAGACCGATCCCCGGCTCGGACATGGTTGCCAGCATCTCGCGGACGAGCGTCAACCCCTCCTCGAATCGGCCCGTTCTCTCCCGGCCCTCGACCAGCAGCACCGCGTAATAGCGGCCCATCGGGCCCATGACCGATGCCCGCGGATACTCGGCCTCCATCACGGCCATGCCGGCTTCCAGGTCGGTCGTAAAGGCACGCGTCCAGCCTGATACGAATAGGGCATGCGTACGCACGGGCGGCAGGTTGTACTTGTCGGCCAACGCGATGAGGCGCTGCGCATAAACCTCCAGCTCCGGGTATTCGCAACGGATCTGAGCGTTGATCAACGCATTGAGGAATGCGTGCGCAAGGCTGGTCGGGTGCTCGAGCTCTTTGCCCAGCGCGATGGCCTCTTCCTGGCTCCGCTTTGCCTGCTCATGCTGGCCTCGCAGCGTGAGCGCAAGGGATCGTACCGCGTGCGCGCATACGCCGGGATCATGGCCGCCAAACACATGACCCATCCAACTGTGGCGCTCGCGGTCGTAACGCGAGATTCCCTCCTGACTGAGCTCCAGAGAAGCGGCCACGTCGCCACGGAATTGGGCGGTCGACCAGAGACAATGAAACCCTTCCAGAAGGTAGTCATCGTTGCCGGACTTCCGCGCCAGTCCCACTAGCGCGTTGGCCTGATCCCGCGCGCGGTCCAGCCGGCGCGTCAGAATGCCATTGATCCATAGGCCCCAGGTCGCCTTGAAAAGCCCGTCTTCGTCGCCCAAGGCTAGCGCGCATTGGTGCGCGCGCTGATAGGTGTTCAACGCCTCCGCGCTCTGGTGCCCCTTGATCGCAGCAATCGGAGGACCCGACTTGAGCAGCAACCCAAGCTCCCGCCGCAGGCGATCTGGTGTCTCGGCTCCTTGGCCGAGTTGCGCTGCTTCGCTCAATGCCGCGTTGAAGTGCGCGATGGCCTCGGCAAATGACGAGCGCGCCACGGCACGGTCACCGGCGCGCTCGCGATAGGCAAGCGCCAGCTCGAACTGATGCGCTTGATGGAAGTGATGCGCGAGCAACTCCGGCTCGGATTCCGCGACCGATGGGAATTTCTCGACAATGGCGTGGCCGATACGCTCGTGCAAATGCTGCCGCCTCGCTCGCAGCAGGTTTTCGTAAGCTACGTCTTGCAGCAGCGCGTGTTTGAAGGCGTACGTCGTCTCCTCTGCGCGGCCGCTGCAATACGCGAGTCCGGCATCGACCAGGCGCTGCAGGCCTGCCGAGAGCTCGGCCGGAGAACAAGAGACGATCGTCGCCAGGAGCTGGCGTTGAAACTGCTGCCCGATGACGGCCGCAACCTGCGCGATGTCCTTGGCTGGCCCGAGGCGATCGAGCCGTGCCATCAGCGAATCGTGCAACGTAGCGGGCACCACAGGTCGATCCGGCGTCGGCGACTCGAGCACTGTCTTGGTCAGCTCTTCGACGTAGAGCGGCACGCCATCGCTCTTGGCGACGATGTCGTGGATGATCGGCGGCTCGAGCACGTGCGGCGCGGCGATCTCGGCTGCGAGCTGCGCGGCTAATTCACTCGTGAGGCGCACGAGCTCGAGCGACGAGACATGCGCGCGGCCGGTCCAGGGCGACGCGAATTCCGGCCGCGCCGTGATGAGAGCCAGCAAGCGCTTGTCCACGATACTGTCGATCAATCGTGTCCACAGTTCCCGAGTCGTGGGATCGATCCAGTGCGCATCCTCGAGCAACAGGAGGACCGGCTTGTCAGCGGCCAAACGCGTGAGCAGTTCGACCAGTGCTGACAGCAGCGCGGCCTTGCGCTGAGGGATCGACATGTCGAGCGCCGCATAGCGCGCGGTCGGCAATGAAAGCAAGTCTGCGATGAGACTCTTGGCCGCTGGGCCGGTGCCCAATCCGTCCAGCAGCGCATCGAGTTTCGTCAGCTTGATCTCATCGCCGTCGCCCGTCGCGAAACCGGCCGCGCGCTCCAGATGCCGGATGACCGGATGAAGAGCGCTGTTGGTGTGATAGGGAGAACACTGGCAGGTCACGTGGTAGTGGCTCTCGTCGCCGAGCCCCTCGAACAACACGTGGGCCAGTCGCGACTTCCCCATGCCGGCTTCGCCGGAAATCAGTATCGCCTGGCCCTGAGCTTGTGTCGCGCGCCGCCAGCGGTCGAGGAGCAGCGACGATTCTGCGCTGCGTCCGACGAACGCCGCGCGACTCACGGCACGCGTGGCCGCGAAGCGCGTTTCGACGGCCGCTTCCCGCTCCACGCGCCAGACGGGCACCGGCGCCGCAAAGCCCTTGAGCGTGCGCTCGCCGAGCCCGTCGTATTCGAAGCGTTGGCCGAGCAACTGGCGGGTTCGCGCGCTCACCAGTATTTCGTTGGCGCCGGCCATCGCCTGCAGCCGCGCCGCAAGATTCGGCGTGTCACCGACGATGGCGCGTTCGCGCGCCGACCCGGCACCGAGCATGTCGCCGATCACGACGGTGCCGGTGGCGATGCCGATGCGAACTGCAAAGCGGCGCCCGTCGGGATGCCGGAGCTCCCTAACGGCGCCGATGATGGCGAATGCAGAGCGAACGGCTTGCTCGGCCGCGTCCTCGCTCGCCTGCGGGTAACCGAAGTAGGCGAGCAAGCCGTCGCCCATGAATTTGGCGACGTAGCCGTCAAAGCCGGCCACGACGCCCGAACATGCATTCTGGTAGCGGCGAATCAGTGCGCTCGCATCCTCGGGGTCCAGTGCGTGCGCAAGCTCGGTCGAGCCGACAAGGTCGCAGAACAGCACCGTGATCTGACGTCGTTCCGGATTTGACGCATCGGTTGAAACCGGACTGGTCTCCGCCGCGCCTGCCGGCGCTTTCCCGGCGGATTCACGTCGGCGCAATTCGAGTGCCCGCAAGAGCTTGCGGCGATGGCCAAGCGATACGCCCAGCTTCTCGAGGTCCGACTCGGTAAGGTCGCCGAGGACCTCGAAGTCGATGTCGTTGTCGGCAAATCGGGGCGCGTATTGTTCCAGGCCCTGCGCGGTGAGCCATTGCTCGAGGTCAGTCATCGGATCGGCGGCTCTCTACGTGCGAATGCATCCCTGATGGCAGAAGCGGGACGGCCGGGGTCGAAAGCAGAAGCAGCGGTTTTGCGTGCGGCCTCCATTATTCCGGAAACGGCACGTCGGAAATTCGCGCGCACGTCGCGATAAGCCGGTCTTGAATCTGCACATCTCGAGCGGCCGCCAGCGGCGGCCGCCGCTTCCGATGATAGAAGCACTCGCCGCTCACCATCGCCGCCGGGTCCCGGCTCGTCGCCAGCCAAACCTGGGTCTCGGCGCCCGCATCCAGATCATCCGTCGCGCCTGGACCGCCCATCTTGGTCGGCACCCAGCCGGGATCGACCGCGTTGGAAAGAACGTCCGGCCACTTGCGCGCGACGGCGAATGCCAGCATAACGTCGTACAGCTTGGAATCGGCGTATGCGCCCGAACTGTTCCACTTGCGCTCGTTCCAGCTCAGGTCCTTGAGGCTCGGATCGCCGCTTCGATGCAATCCCGACGTGAGATAAACCAATCGCTTCGGCTTGGCGATCAGCGCGGTGAGGACGTAGGGCGCGAGCGTATTGACCGCGAACACCTGGGGCAGGCCGTCCACGGTCTCGATCCGCCGCGCCTGCAGATAAACGCCCGCGTTGTGGATCACGGTGTCGAACGCGCCGAGCGCGTTGACCGCTTCGGCGATCCGCTTGCACTCGGCGATGCTGGAGAGATCGCCGGCGATCGCAGTTTCCGCGCCGGGAACGCCCGCCAGCGCTTCCTTCGCGCGCTTATGATTGCGCCCGTGCAGGACGACGCGGTGGCCATCCGCGACCATGCGCCTCGCGGCCATCTGGCCGAGGCCGTCGGCGGACCCGGTGACGAAAATGCGCGCCATCGACGAAAGCCCTGATTGCCTGTTCCGTATCCCTTCCGGACGCGTCCTAGCGTACCGACCCAAACCGCCGCAAGCAAGTCGTGGACGAGTGCGGGCTGCTATCCTTGGAGCCAAGCAAGCGTCCAAGCGATCCTGACACTTCACGATGATGCCAGTGCGTCGAATCCATCCGAGCGTATTCCTGGTCCTGATCGTTCCGTTTGGCGCGATGGGTGGATACCTGTCGGTCGCGATCGGCTATCAGCTCACGCAGGCCGGCGTCGGCGTCGAGGAGGTCGCCGCGCTCATCGCGGCCAGCTACATCCCGCAGACCTGGAAGTTCCTGTGGGCGCCGGTGGCGGACATGACGCTGTCGCGCAAGACCTGGTATCTGCTCGCCGGCCTGGTCAGCGCACTGGGCATTTTCGTCACCGGCGCGGTTCCGGCCGACGCCGCATCGCTGCCGTTGTTATACGCAGCGGTGCTGATCTCGAGCGTGGCGTCGACGTTTCTGGCGATGGCGAGCGAAAGCCTGATGGTCTACAACACGCCGCCGGAACTGCAGGGTCGCGCCGGTGGATGGTTCCAGGCCGGCAACCTCGGCGGCAATGGCCTGGGCGGCGGCGCCGGGTTGTGGCTCGCGCAGACGCTGCCCGAGCCGTGGATGGCCGCGGCCGTGATCGCAGTCGCCTGCGCGATGTGTTGTGCGGCGCTGTGGTTCGTCCCCGAGCCGCCGCCGCTCCCGCGAACCGGACACTACGGGCGCATGCTGGTCGAGGTGCTGAAGGATCTGTGGCAGGTGGTACGGGCGCGCGCTGGCATTCTCGCACTTCTCATCTGCTTTCTTCCGATCGGTTCCGGCGCTGCGTCCAATCTGTGGGCTGCTGTGGCCGACGATTGGCATGCCAGCGCGAACACCGTGGCGCTGGCCACCGGAGTGTTCAGCGGCATCGTCTCCGCACTGGGTTGCATCGTCGGCGGATACGGCGCCGACCGAATGGACCGCAAGACGGCGTACGCGCTCTACGGCCTGCTGATGGCGCTATCCACGGTCGCGATGGCGGTGGCGCCGCGCACCGAAACGATGTATGTCGTGTTCACCCTGATCTACGCGTTCATCCAGGGGCTGACTTATGCCGGCTTCACCGCGGTCGTGCTGGAAACGATCGGCCTCGGCGCGGCCGCAACCAAATACAACCTGTACGCATCGCTGTCGAACATGCCGATCGCCTACATGACGCTGGTCGATGGCTGGGCGCACACGCGGTGGGGCGCGGCAGGGCTGTTGAACGTCGAGGCTGCGTTCGGGATATTGGGGATCATCGTGTTCATGGCCGTCGCGATGGTATTGCCGCGGCGAGCGCTGCCGGAAAGCGCGAAGCAGGCAATTTGAACCCCTCGTAGCGCCGTTCCCGTACGTGTCCCAGCGTACAGACGGCGAACGCCGGGAAGCAAGATGATTTCTTGCTGTTGGTGCGGAGCTTGCTTTTCCGCCGCGGTCTATCCCTTCGCGGCGAGTACGACCAGAACCGACTCCACCTCAGACTACGCCTGGCACGAAGGTCGCACATGCTCGAAAAACGAAGCGATTCCCTCCTTTTGGACGACGCCCGCAAGGCGGATCGCATCGTCGAAGGTCTGCGCCAGGAAGCGTTGCTCAAGACGGGGGCCCTGCAGAATGCGATCCTGACCAGCGCCAATTTCTCGATCATCGCCACCGACGAAAAGGGCATTATCCAGTTGTTCAATGTCGGCGCCGAGCGAATGCTCGGTTATCAGGCCGCCGAGGTCGTCAACAAGATAAGCCCGAGCGACATCCACGACCCCCAGGAGGTAACAGCGCGCGCGCAGACGTTAAGCGCCGAGCTCGCGACCACGATCACGCCCGGTTTCGAAGCATTGGTCTTCAAGGCATCGCGCGGCATCGAGGATATTTACGAGCTCACCTATATCTGCAAGGACGGCAGCCGCTTCCCGGCGATCGTTTCGATCACCGCGCTGCGCGACGATTACGGCCGAATCATCGGCTACCTGTTGATCGGCACCGACAATTCGGTGCGCAAGCAGGTCGAGCGGGCGCTGCATGACGCAATGGCCGTCGCGGAAAAGGCCAATCTCGCCAAATCGGATTTCCTGTCCAGCATGAGCCATGAGCTGCGCACGCCGCTCAGTGCCGTCCTCGGGTTCGCGCAGCTGATCGAGTCGGGTTCGCCGCCGCCGACGATAGCCCAGAAGCGATGCGTCGATCAGATTCTGAAGGCGGGTTGGTACCTGCTGGACCTGATCAACGAAATTCTCGATCTCGCGCTGATCGAGTCCGGCAAGCTGTCGCTGTCGCTCGAGCCGATATCGCTGTCCGACGTGATGCAGGAATGCCGGACGATGATCGAGCCGCAAGCGCAAAAGCGCGGCGTCAGCGTGACCTTTCCGGTGATGGAAATGCCGTGCTTCGTCCAGGCCGACAGGACACGGGTCAAGCAGGTCCTGATCAACCTGCTGTCCAATGCGATCAAATACAACAACGTCGATGGAACGGTCGCCGTCGAGTGCGTCGTCAGCACCGAGGGGCGCATCCGCATCGGCGTCAGAGACACGGGCGACGGACTGAGTCCCGAGCAGCTGGCGCAGCTTTTCCAGCCATTCAATCGTCTCGGCCAGGAAGGCAACGTCGAGGAAGGCACCGGCATCGGCCTGGTCGTGTGCAAACGGCTGGTCGAGCTGATGGGCGGCGTCATCGGCGTGGAGAGCGTTGTCGGAAAGGGCAGCGTGTTCTCGATCGATCTGAACCTGACGGCCGAACCGCAAGCTAGCGCAGCTCCCGCCGAATCCATGGACTCAGTTCGCGCGCCGGTTGAACCGGGCGCGCAAATACGTACGCTGCTTTACGTCGAGGACAATCCAGCCAATCTGATGCTCGTCGAGGACCTGATCGCGCGCCGCACCGATATTCGCTTGTTGAGTGCGAGGGACGGCAACCGGGGCATCGAGATTGCGCGTGCCTCGCGACCGGATGTGATCCTGATGGACATCAATCTGCCCGGTATCAGCGGAATCACCGCGCTCAAAATTCTCGGCCTGGACCCGGCAACGGCGCACATCCCGGTCGTTGCGCTCAGTGCCAATGCGATGCCGCGCGATATCGAAAGAGGCCTGGAGGCCGGCTTCTTCCGCTATCTGACCAAACCGATCAAGGTCAACGAATTCATGGAAACGCTCGATCTGGCCTTGCACTTCGCGGAGACGCAATCGGCACGCACCGGCAGGAAGGAGACGGCATGACCATCAGTGACCGCGACATTCTCGGCGCCGGCATCCTGATCGTCGACGACCAGGAATCGAACGTCAGTCTGCTCGAGCAAATGCTCGGCGACGCCGGCTATACCAACGTCGCGTCGACGATGAAGCCGCAGGAAGTCTGCACGCTGCATCGGAAAAACCGCTATGACCTGATCCTGCTCGATCTCCAGATGCCCGGCATGGATGGATTCCAGGTGATCGAGGCGCTGAAGACCAACGCTGCCGACGGCTACCTTCCGGTCGTGGTGATCACCGCCCAACCCGGACATAAGCTACGCGCGCTGCGAGCAGGTGCAAGGGATTTTGTCAGCAAGCCGTTCGATCTGGTCGAGGTCAAGACGCGCATCCGCAACACTCTGGAAGTGCGTCTGCTGTACCGGAAACTGGAAAGTTACAACAAGCTGCTGGAACAGACGGTGCGGGAGCGGACCGCCGAGCTGCGCGAAAGCGAGGCCCGGTATCGCAGCCTGACCGAGCTTGCGTCGGACTGGTACTGGGAGCAGGACGAGAACGGCAAGTTCACCAAGGTTTCCGGTCCCGCGCTGGAAATGCTCGGCGTACGGGTCGACGCGTTGAGCGGACATACCAGCAGTGCTCCGGCCGAAGGCTGGAACGAAACGGAACGACAAACGTTGCAGGCGACGATCGCGGCCCGGCAGCCGTTCCTGGATTTCGTCTTCAGTCGCGTCAATGCCGACGGCTCGAAGCAGAAGTTCCAGGTGAGCGGTGAGCCTATGTTCAGCCAGTCATGCCGCTTCATCGGGTATCGAGGCATCGGCGTCGAGCTCATGGCGAGGAAAGCCGGCGATGGGCTCAGCGCCTAGCCCGAATCAGAATCATCTTCTCGCCGCGCTCCCGACGGCGGAGTTCGAGCGGCTCGCCAAGCATCTGGAGCCGGTCGCGATGCCGCTCGGCCAGATCCTTTATGAGCCGGATGGTCAGATGCAGCACGCCTATTTTCCGACGACCGCAATCGTGTCGCTGCACTACGTCACCGAGTCCGGCGCGTCTTCCGAGACTGCGGGCGTCGGAAACGAAGGCGTTGTCGGCATTGCGCTGTTCATGGGCGGCGGCACCACGCCCAGCTCGGCTGTCGTGCAGACGGCCGGCCACGGCTATCGGCTGGAGCGAAGCGTGCTAATGCAGGAATTCAATCGCGGCGGCCTGATGCACCGCCTGTTGCTGCGCTACACGCAGGCGCTGATCACGCAGATGAACCAGACCGCCGCGTGCAACCGGCACCATTCGCTGGAACAGCAGCTGTGCCGCTGGCTCCTGTTGACG
>Ga0070714_100005008_pt1 | contig 10072 bp, 10 predicted proteins | sample LARL83metaG_FD_65450 | JGI IMG/M metagenome (GOLD analysis project Ga0070714, IMG submission 65450) | Corn, switchgrass and miscanthus rhizosphere microbial communities from Kellogg Biological Station, Michigan, USA - LAR L8-3 metaG | ecosystem: Host-associated > Plants > Roots > Rhizosphere ... | reverse complement strand
TCGAGCAGGATCACGTCGGGCTTCACCTCGTCGACGAGAATCAATGCCTCCTCGCCGTCGCCGGTGCGGGTCACATCGTAACCAGCGCGGTCGAAATGGAAGGCGACGAGGTCGGCGAGCGCCCGATCGTCTTCAACCAGAAGAAGGCGTGTCTTCGACATCGGTTACCTCGGCGACTTGCCTGGACGGTCGGCCATGTGTTCGCCGGTCGCGGCGTAGTAGACCATCTCGGCGATGTTGGTCGCGTGGTCCCCCGTGCGCTCGAGATTCTTGGCCACAAACAACAGGTGCGCCGACGGCCCAATATTGTGCGGATTTTCCATCATATGGGTCAACAGCGCGCGGAAGATCGAGTCGTAGAAATCGTCGACCGCAGCATCGCGCTCGCACACCCGCACCGCAGCTTCGGCGTCACGCTCGACGAATGCGTCGAGCACATTGTGCACCATTTCAGTCGCAATCCTGGCCATCTCAGGCAGGAGCGATAGCGGTTCGATCTTTGTGACGTTCTCCAGCAGCGGGACGCGCCTGGCGATATTCTTGGCATAGTCGCCGATGCGCTCGACGACCCCGGAAATTTTGAGTGCAGCGACCACATCGCGGAGGTCACCGGCCATTGGCGCCCGCAATGCGATGATCTGCACGGCGTGGCGCTCGGTCTCGACCTCGAGTGCGTCGAGTTTCTTGTCGTCCCGCACGACCTGTGCCGCACCTTCAACATCGCGTTGCATGAGGCAGCGCATCGCTTCTTCGATCGCATGCTCGGCCAGGCCGCCCATCTGGCTGATGAGCGCGCGCAGCCGCTCGATATCCTCGTCGAAGGCCTTGAGGGTATGTCCGCTAACTTGCTGCATGTCTGCTACTCCGCTCAGCCGTAGCGGCCGGTGATATAGTCGCGAGTCTTTTGCTCGCGCGGATTGGTGAACATCTCGCTGGTGCTGCCGAACTCGATGAGCTCGCCCAGATGGAAGAAGGCAGTTTGCTGCGACACGCGCGCCGCTTGCTGCATGTTGTGAGTGACGATGACGATGGTGAATCGCTGGCGCAGTTCGTCGATCAGTTCTTCCACCTTCGCGGTCGAGATCGGGTCCAGCGCAGACGTTGCCTCGTCGAGGAGCAATATCTCCGGCCGCACCGCGATCGTGCGGGCAATGCACAGTCGCTGTTGCTGGCCGCCGGATAAGCCGAGAGCGCTTTGGTTGAGCTTGTCCTTGACTTCGTCCCACAGCGCCGCCTGCCTCAGGGCATCCTCGATGCGGTCGTTGACCTCGGCCTTCGACAGCCGCTCATAATAGGACAGCGCAAACGCCACGTTGCTCCGGATCGAGGACGGGAAGGGCGTCGGCTTCTGAAAGACCATGCCCACCAAGCGCCGAAGATCGGACAAGGGATAGCGGCGGTCGAGGACGTTGCGACCGTCGATCGCGATCGAGCCGGCGGCATATTGCTCGGGATAGAGTTCGAAGATGCGGTTGATCGTCCGCAGCAGCGTGGACTTCCCGCAGCCGGAAGGGCCGATAATCGCCGTGACGCTGTTGGCCGGAACAGCCATGTTCACGTTCTTCAGCGCCTGCGTTTTGGCGTACGAGAAGTCGAGGTCGCGGATATCGATCGCGATCTTCGTCGAGGTCGGCGCCGATGTCACATCCGCCGGCTTGATCCGAAGCGCTGTGGCGGTGTCGTTCATCGTTGTTGACCTTTGCGGGCGAGCAGCCGGACAAGGATGTTGAGGATGAGCACGAAGGCGGTCAGCACGAACGCGCCTGCCCAGGCGAGCGTGTGCCATTCGTCGTAGGGGCTCATCGCATATTGGAAGATGACCACTGGAACGTTGGCGAGCGGCCCGCCAAGGCTCGAGCTCCAGAATTGGTTGTTGAGCGCAGTGAAGAGCAGCGGCGCGGTCTCGCCCGCGATGCGCGCCACGCCCAACAGGATGCCCGTCAGAATCGCGCTCCTTGCTGCCTTGTAAAGAATCTGCCGGGTCACCCGCCAACGCGGCAGTCCGAGCGCGAAGCCTGCTTCGCGCAGCTGGTCAGGGATCAGGCGGAGCGATTCCTCCGTGGTGCGGACCACGATCGGAAGAAGGATCATGGCCAGCGAAAGCGCCCCCGCATAGCCCGAGAAGTGGCCCGCTGTCCGGACCGCCAATTCGTAAACGAACAGGCCGACGACGATCGACGGCGCGCTGAGCAGGATGTCGTTCACAAAGCTCACGATCGCGGCGAGCCGGGTGTAGCGTCCATGTTCCGCGAGGTAGGTACCAGCTGCAACACCGATCGGCGTACCGATGACCACGCCGAGCAGGATCATGGCGGCACTTCCGAAGAAGGCGTTGAGCAGCCCGCCGCTACTGCCCGGCGGCGGAGTCATTTGGGTGAACAGCGCGGGAGTCAGCGCCGCTGCGCCCTGACGCAGGGTGGTCCACAGGATCCAGGCGAGCCAGACAAGTCCGAACAGCGTCGCTGCGGTGGCGAACGCAAATGCGGCATTGTCCGCAACGCGCCTGCTTGTGCGGATGGCCATCTCAGTGCGTCCTTCCGAACTGCCGATTAAGCCGCAGCAGCATGAGCTTGGCGATCGTCAGCACGATGAAGGTGACCACGAACAGCAGGAAGCCCAACGCAATCAGCGACGAGCGATAGAGATCCGTATCCGCCTCGGTGAACTCATTGGCGATCGCCGCGGCAATCGAATTGCTCGGCATCAGCAGCGATGCGGAAAGATCGTGCGCATTTCCAAGCACGAAGGTGACCGCCATGGTTTCGCCCAAGGCCCGGCCGAGCCCGAGGAAGACCGCGCCGATGACCGCCGATCGGGTGTAGGGCAAGGTCACGTGGCTGAGGACTTCCCAACGAGTTGATCCCAGCGCGACCGCCGACTCCTTTAGCGGCGCCGGTACCGCGCTAAATACTTCGCGAGCGACCGAGGAAATGAACGGGATCACCATGATCCCGAGCACTATGCCGGCGGTAAGCATGCCGATTCCGATTGGCGGACCGCTGAACAAGGGCCCGATCAACGGTTTGCCTCCGAGGTGATCGCTGAGCCATGGCTCCACGTGACTCGCCATGAACGGGGCGAAGATGAACAAGCCCCACATGCCGTAGATGATGCTGGGGATTGCTGCGAGGAGCTCGATGGCGATCGAGATCGGTCCTCGGGTCCAGCGTGGGGCGATGTCGGTCAGGAACAAGGCAATGCCGATGCTGACCGGAACGGCGATGATCAACGCGATCGCCGAGGTGACGAGCGTCCCGTAGATTGGGACGAAGGCGCCGAACTTGCCGCCGACCACGTCCCAGTCCTTGCCGGTGATGAAGTGCCAGCCGAATGTTCGGAACGCCAGCCTGCCGCCCCAGGCCATGGAAACCGCGACACCCCCGAGCAGCACGAGCACTAGGCCCGCCGCCCCCGCGGTGATCGCCCCGAACATGCGATCCGCCGCCGCACCGCTCTTCCGTGCGGGCGGCGCCAGATGCGCAGCACCGGCGGCGGTCGCGTTCACTTGATGTTGGCGCCGATATAGGTCTCGATCTGCTTCACCAGATCGTCCGGAAGCGATACGTAGTCGAGCTTCTTGGCCTGACCCTGGCCCTTTTCCAGTGCATTCTTGAAGAAGGCGATCGCCGCGCCCGACTTCGCCTTGTCCTTGGGTTGCTTCGGCAGAAGGATGAACGTGCTGGCTGCAATCGGGTAAGCGTTCGCGCCCGGCGCATTCGTCATCACGAGGTTGAAGTCCTTGGCATCCTTCCAGTCCGCGGTGCCGGCCGCCGCTGCGAAGGAATCGGTACTCGGGGCCATGAAATTCCCAGCCGCGTTCTGCACCAGCGCATAGTTCATGTGGTTTTGGACGACATAGGCGTATTCGACGTAGCCGATGGCGCTGGGCAGCTGCCTGACGTAGCCGGCCACGCCCTCGTTACCCTTGCCGCCCACGCCACCGATCCAGGCCACGGTCTTGCCTTCTCCGGGGCCGCTCTTCCAGGCCGGGCTGACTTGCGAAAGGTAGTGAGTGAAGTTGAACGTTGTGCCGGAGCCGTCTGAACGGTGGACGGGGGTTATGGCCGAGTTTGGGAGATTCACGCCCGGATTGATCTTCACGATTGCCGGGTCGTTCCAATTCTTGATTTTCCCCTGATAGATATCCGCGAGCAACTGCCCAGTCAGCTTGAGCTTGCCCGCCGTAATGCCCGGGATGTTCACGACAGGAACGATCCCGCCGATGACAATGGGGAACTGCGCAAGATTGCTCTTCGCAAGATCGTCGCTGGCGAGCGGCTGATCGGTGGCGCCGAAGTCGACCGTTCCCACCTTCACCTGCGCGATTCCGCCACCCGAGCCGATCGACTGATAGTTGACGCTGGTTCCGGTCTGATTGCGATAGTCGGCGGCCCAGGCTGACAGGACGGGATAGACGAAGGTTGAGCCTGCGCCGGTGATTTGCGCGCCCCCACCTCCCTGGGCGCCATTTTCGTTGCCGCTACTTTGGCCACAGGCCGTCAACAATGCGAGCAGGGGCAATGCAAGAAGCACCTTGTGCACGGATCCCTCTCCTTCCGGGAAATGACTCAAGGCGGCCCTAGCGATGCATCGGCGAATGATCTGTGACGCTTCCGTTGCACATTTATGACGACGACGCTGGAATTTGCCTCGGGTCCGCGACGGTCGTAATCGCGCCGCATGGCGAGCAAGTATGAAACCTTCGCGGCGCTGCACGTGCCCGGCGATCCGGTGATTCTTTACAATATCTGGGACGTGGGCAGCGCGCTCGCCGTGGTTGCCGCCGGCGCCCGCGCCCTGGCGACCGGGAGCCACCCAGTGGCGGATGCGAACGGCTGGCCCGATGGGCAGAAGGTCCCGCTCGACTTCGCGCTCGCCAATGCAAAGAGGATCGCCGAGCGCATCGAGGTTCCGCTGACCGTCGATTTCGAGAGCGCCTATTCGGCCGATCCCGATCAAGGAGCGGCAAATGTCGCTCGGCTGAAGGCGACTGGCGCGGTAGGTTGTAATTTCGAGGACCAGGTGATCGGGGGGGAAGGCCTGCACCTGCTGGAGTTGCAGGTGAAGCGGATCTCGGCAATCCGTGAAGCCGTCGGCAGCGACTTCTACATCAACGCGCGCACCGACCTCTTCCTGAAGACGCAGACCTACGACGATGCACTGATCGACCAGGTGGTCGAGCGCGGCAAGGCCTTCGCCGACGCCGGCGCCAGCGGCTTCTTCGTCCCACGTCTCGCCGATCCCAAGCAGATCGAGCGTGTTGTCCGCGAGGTGCCGCTGCCGCTCAACGTCATCGCCTTCCCGGGGGCGCCCGACAAGAAGGTGTGGGCCGATGCGGGTGTCGCGCGGATCAGCCACGGGCCGTTCCCGCACCGGGCGCTGATGACCAAGCTGACGGAGATGGCCTCAGCCGCGATCAACTAGGCGCGGCCGAACTTCCACCAGGGCAGCCGCGGGCCCGATTTCAGCACAGTCTTGCGGAAGAGCTGCGCCCCGAACCGAAGGATCAGCGCAACCCATGCGGCTTGCCAGAGGACGGCGACGACGTGCGGCCAGATTTCCGGCTGCTCGGCGCCACGGGCCATCATGGTCAGCGGGGATGACAAGGGAAAAGCGGCCGCTGCTAACGCCATCGGCGAATTCGGTGCGTTGATGGCCGTCGCCGCCAAGGCGAAGATCAGCATCTGGGCGAAGGTCACGGGCAGCGACATCGTCTGGACCTCCCGCGCTGTCGACGCCTGCGCGCCGATGACCAGGAACGCGGCGCCAAACAGCAGGTAATTCATTCCGAAATAGATCACGGAGAGCAGGAGGAATTCGGGCCAACCGACCGCCGGCGGAGGCAGCGAGGCGGCGCCGCCGTGCTTAATCACCTGCAGCAGCAGCGCGCCGGCGGCAATCCAGACGATCAGCGCCAGAACCGACGCTGCCAGCATGGCGAACAGCTTGCCGACGAACATCGCATCGATCGGCACGGCGGCCGCAATCACCTCGATGATCTTGTTCGATTTCTCCTCGATCAGCTGCGACATGACCATCGTCGACAGCATCAACGTCAGGAAGAACAGGATCGCCTGAGCGCCCCACGCGGTGCTCACGCGGTCTGACTGAGATGGACCGGAGGGGCTTTGAACCTCGGTCACGTCCATGTCGCTACGCTGGTCGCGGTCGCCAGCGCGGGCTTTCTCGATCAGCAGCTGGAGTTGGCTGAGGGTGGCGGGATCGTTCCCCAGAGAGCCGACGACACGCGGATGATCGAGGCTGCCGCTCAGCACCGCGCGGATCGGGGGCGTGTGGCTTGCGAGCAAGCGCTGCTCCTGCGCGGCGCGATCGGGTTCGGGCGAATAGCCGACGAGCTTGATGATGGCCCCGTCGCCCAGAGCTTCGACCAACTGGTTCCGGGCCTCGTCAATCCGCCTGAACTCGGTCTGCTCCGCCACAATCGCGACCGCCGGCCGCTCGGTCTGGGCAGCAACGCGGGCTCCAATGCCGCCGAACAAGGTCCCCATCGCCGCCGGGAAAAGCGGGGCGAGGAGGAAGAAGATGAACGTCTTCGACAGCACGGTCGCCGAAAAATCCCGTCGCCCGACAACGAAGGCGGAGCGGAGGAAGCGCATCATTGCGGCTTCTCCTCGCCCATCGCGGCGGCGACGCTATCGCCCGCTATCGCCACGAACGCATCGTGGAGGCCAGGGCGCTCGATGTTGAGGGTGTCGATGCCCGCGCCCCCATCGATCAGCGCCTTCAGCAGGGGCTCTGGGCCACCCTCAGGAAGCTCGAACACATATTCGCCTCCCTCGCGCCTGGCGCTCGCGGGAATGGCCGAGCGCCACGGTCCGTCGCTCGCCCGCGTGCGGAGGCGCACGATCGGACGGAGCCGGGATCGCGCCTCGTCGACCCGGCCGTCAAACGCGACCTTGCCCTTGGCGATGATCGCGACCTGTTCGCAAAGCCGTTCGGCATGCGCGATGACGTGGGTCGAGAAGAGGACCGTCACCCCGGATCGGGTTTCCCGACGAATCAACTCCTCGAGGCGCGCCTGGTTGATCGCGTCCAGTCCGGCGAACGGCTCATCGAGCACGATCAGGCGTGGCTTGTGGACGATGGTGCCAAGCAGCTGGACGATTTGCGCCATGCCTTTGGACAAGGTCCGGATGGGTTTCCTTGCCCAATCGCCAAGCTTGTGGTCGACGAGCAGTTCGTCGGCGCGCCGGCGGCCTTCTGCAATGGGTAAGCCACGAAGCGCGCCCATGAAGGCAATCGCATCACGGGCATGCATCGCCGGATAAAGGCCCCGTTCCTCCGGCAGATAGCCGATTTCGGAAGCCGCCTCGAGCGGCCGCTCGCGACCGAGCACGCGACGTGTGCCGCTTGACGGGTCGATGATGCCGATCAGCATCCTCAGCGTCGTTGTCTTGCCGGCGCCGTTGGGGCCGAGCAAACCGTAGATCGAGCCGGTAGGCACGGCCAGATCGACGCCATCCACCGCACGCGTGTCGCCAAAGTCCTTGACCAGGTCGACAGCCTGTACCGCCAAGGCCTGATCAATCCGTTCGTGCTGAGCCTGTCGAAGCACTGAAATTCCTACGAAAATAGGCGAGGCCGATGTACAGGCCGGGGTGTGCATACGGGCCAAAGCCTTGAGGAAGCAATAAGAAGCGAAGCGTTGCGGCTGGGTTTCGCCGCGTGCGGCTTCACCCGCGCCGATGCGGCGGACGATGCCGGGCTCGACATCAAACGCTGGGTCGAGGCGGGCCATCACGGCACGATGGGCTGGATGGAAGCGCGGGCGCATCACCGGGTGTCGCCGCTCGCGTTGTGGCCGGAGGCGAGGTCGGCCATCGCGCTCGGCATGAGCTATGCTCCAGCCGCCGATCCGCTGGTGCTGGACGCGCATCCCGAGCTCGGACGAATTTCAGTCTATGCGCAGGGCGGCGACTATCACAAGACGGTGAAGAAGGCGCTGAAAGCGCTCGCCCGGTTCATCGTCGGACAGGTCCCGAGCGAGCTCAAAGTCTTCGTCGACACCGCGCCGGTGATGGAGAAACCGCTCGCCCAGGCGGCAGGAATTGGTTGGCAGGGCAAGCACACCAATCTGGTCAGCCGCGAACAGGGCAGCTGGCTGTTCCTTGGGGTCATCCTGACCAGTCTGGAGCTGGAGCCGGATGTGGCCGCCGATCACGGTCAGCATTGCGGGTCGTGCAGCCGGTGCCTCGATGCCTGCCCGACCCAAGCTTTCCTCGGCCCGCACAGAATCGATGCCCGGCGCTGCATTTCTTACCTGACAATCGAGCATGATGGCCCGATCCCCGGCGATCTACGCGCGGCGATGGGCAATCGCATTTACGGCTGCGACGATTGCCTGGCGGTCTGCCCGTGGAATCGCTTTGCGGATGCGGCGGCGGCAAATCGCGCGTTCCTGCCACGCGCGGAGCTGGCGGCGCCTCGGCTCGCCGACCTGCTCGCGCTGGACGAAACGGCGTTCCGGGAAATGTTCGCGGGCTCCCCGATCAAGCGGATCGGCCGCAACCGGATGATCCGCAATTGCCTGATCGCTGCCGGCAACAGCGGCGATGGGTCGCTTGCCGCTTCGATCAGGCCTCACCTTACCGATCCGGACCCGGTGATCGCCGAAGCCGCCAGCTGGGCGCTAAATCAGCCCGGGTTGCGGAGGGAGAAGATGCAGGCAGCCTGATCGATGTCGCCGCCCGACGGCAGGCGTGTATCGACATGGGTGACCTTGAGCGTGCCGGAATTTCCGGACGGATAGAGATAGGCGTCCATCACACAGCGGGGCCCGCGAAACTGCAGCTTGAGGCTGCTGCCCTCGCGGATTTGAAGCGCCGGCGTTCCGTAGCGCCCGACGAGTTCCTGCGCCGTCAGGCCGGCAAGGCTGTTCTGCTCCTCCGGAGCCTCCGCGGTGGTCGGTGGCGTCGGGGCGGAAACCTCCTGCGGACGGGCGGCGCAGCCGGCAACGAGAACGGAAAGGGAAAGGATGGGTAAGCGGCGCATGGTCATTTTCTGTCATTGCGAGCGCAGCGAAGCAATCCAGTAACGGCATCTGCTCAATTGCTTCGTCGCTAACGCTCCTCGCAATGACGATTGTCTGAACGGCAGCTGCCCGCTAGGCGGCGCACTTTCCCGCAACCTCCGGAGTAACGAATGCCTGACCCGCGCCTCGATGTGCTGTGCATCGGCAACGCCATCGTCGACGTGATCGCCAATGCGAGCGACGAGTTCCTGACTGCCGAGGGCCTGGTCAAAGGCTCCATGCGGCTGATCGACGCAGATGAGGCGGAGCGGCTCTATGGCCACATGGGGCCCGCGCATCAGGTGAGCGGCGGATCGGCGGGGAATACGGCTGCGGGCGTCGCCGCGCTCGGCGGCCGGGCGGGCTTTATCGGCCAGGTCGCTCCCGACCAGCTCGGCGAGTTCTACCGGCATGACCTTACCGCCGCGGGAGTCGAGTTCATTACCGCTGCGGCCGACGTAGGCCAGCCGACCGCTCGTTCGATGATTCTTGTGACGCCCGACGGGCACCGCACCATGAACACCTTTCTCGGCGCGGCGCAGCACTTGCCGAAAACGGCGCTGGACGAGCAGCAGATTCGCGATTCTGGGATCCTCTATCTGGAGGGGTACCTGTGGGACCCGGAGACCCCGCGCTACGCGATGGTCCGGGCGATCGAGGTGGCGCGCGAAGCGAAGCGCAAGGTCGCCTTCACGCTGTCGGACATGTTCTGCGTCGACCGTCACCGCGACGGCTTCAACCAGCTGCTCGACGAGGGCCGGATCGACATCCTCTTTGCCAACCAGGCGGAGATCGAGGCCCTTGCTGGAGTGGCGCATCTCGAAAGCGCGGTGGCAGCGGTCGCGCCTAAGGTGGAGACGCTCGTCGTGACCCGCAGCGAGGATGGGGCGCTTGCTACCCGAAGCAGTGAGCGCGCAGACGTTCCCGCCGAGCGGATCGGCGAGTTGGTCGATACGACCGGCGCTGGCGACCTGTTTGCCGCCGGCTTCCTGCTGGGCACCGCGCGCGGCCAGAGCCTCGAACATTCGCTGCGCCTCGGCG
>Ga0070714_100005007_pt1 | contig 10073 bp, 4 predicted proteins | sample LARL83metaG_FD_65450 | JGI IMG/M metagenome (GOLD analysis project Ga0070714, IMG submission 65450) | Corn, switchgrass and miscanthus rhizosphere microbial communities from Kellogg Biological Station, Michigan, USA - LAR L8-3 metaG | ecosystem: Host-associated > Plants > Roots > Rhizosphere ... | reverse complement strand
AGAAAACCCCGCCTGGTGCGGGGTTTTCTTTTGAGCGCATCGCCGGAGTCACCGTGGAAAATTCGCAAAGACCTTGTGCCAGATTTTCAGGTGGCCAGGTACAAGAAAGCCCCGGGTGTCGCCACCCGGGGCTTCGCTTCATGCAAGGTTGTGGAACTCAGTGCCCCGACGTGGAAGGCACGGCAGGCTCCTGTGCGGAAGCCTTGGTCTTGGCGTCCACCTTGGCATCGGCGCCGACCGACTGTTCGGTGGCGGTCTGCTTGACCGCCGTGCCGACCGAGCCGGCGGTGCGGTCGGCGGACTGGATTGCGGAATGTGCAGTGTCACGTACGGCGCCACCGACGCCCTGGCCGGCTTCACCGGCCTTGCCGGCCATGTTGGCGGTGTCGATGCCCGCACCGGTATCGACGTTGGCGTTGGCATGCGTATCGCCTGCGCTCGCCCCGGCCGAGCCACTGGCATTCATGCCGGCATTGGCGCTGCCATTGCCCGTGATGGTCGAACGGGTTTGGTCGACTGCCTTGTGCGTCATGTGCTTCGTATGGCGCAGGGTCTGGGTAGTCTGCGCGTCGGTCTGGTCGACCGCATGCATGACGCTGGGCATGGCGTTGGGCAAAGCTGCACCGGCATTCACGCCGGCGCCGACGTGTCCCGCGCCACCGACGTGGACCTGGGCGAACGCGGGAATGCTGAGCGCACTGGTAGCAACGATGAGGGCGGCAAGCATGGTCTTGTGCATGGCATGTTTCCTTCGGATTGAGTGGGCGCGATGGAGCGTGCTGCTCCAGCGCTGTGATGACGCTAGTCGCCATTACCCCACTGATGGATGAACACACTCGCCAAGACTTCAGCCGGCAGACAGCTCACTGAATCGCAGCCCGAATCGGGATATGGCGACGACGTCGTTTTCACAAGTGCATGCCGAACGAATGTCCGGGCATCCTGCCGTGTTCACTGCGGCAGTGCGGTGGCGGCCTGCGCTTGCATCGGCTCGGTGCTGCTGTGGGCAATGTCGCTGGCAGGCAGCGAAACGGACTTCGGCAGCAGTTTGTCGAGTTTGCCGTCCATGCGCAGTTGATTGACGCTGGACATGGCCTGGTCGAGCTGCTGCTGGTCGCTGTCTTCGTCGGGCGGCGGCGCACCGGGGGCCTCGGTCAGTGGGGCGAGCTGCGGGCCGATCAGCCTGGTCAGCGCGTAATAGGCATCGTCATGGATGCCTGCCTGTTCCAGCAATATGCCTGGCAGCAGCCACGCTGCGGTGTCCTCCTGCTCGGGCCGTCCCCGCTGGTGCGGATCGACCAGCAGCCAGGTACCCGCCTGCGCCAGCATGTCCTTGTCATCGACGAAGCCGGTGATGCGATAACTGTTGCTCAGTCCCGGCAGATGATCGCCGTAGAACAACACCAGGCTCGGCCGTTGGCGCTGAGCCAGCCATGCCACCAGCCGGCCCAGTTCGGCGTCGGCGTGTTGCAGGTGGTAGAGGTAGGTCTGCAGCTCCTGCTTGTCGATGCCGGTGATGCCATCGGGCACCGGAATGGCATCGCGTTCGGCGCGGTTGGCTGGTTCGACGTCGTAGGGGCCGTGCGCCTCGATGCTGATGGCGAAGAGGAATTGCGGCGGCCCGTGGTCCTTCAATTGGCGCATGATCTCGTCGGTCATCGCGCTGTCGGCCATGTATTTGCCGTCCATCGCCGCATGGGCGGGAAACGACGATTGCGATACGAAGCGATCGAAGCCGAGCAACTTGAACGCGGTGTTGCGGTTCCAGAATGTCGGCTCATTGCCGTGCAGCGCGATGGTTTCGTAGCCATGCCTCTTGAGCGTGTGCATCAGGCTTGGCACTGCCTTGTGACTCATCTGCAGATAGGGAAACTGCAGATTGTCGAAGTAGCGCAGCGACAGCCCGGTGAGCACCTCGAACTCGGTGCGGATGGTGCCGCCGCCGAAGGTCGGCACATGCAGCTTGCCGGCGATTCCGTGCTCAGCCAGACGGCGCAGATTCGGCGCGAAGTTGCTGGTTTCGTAGCCGCGCATGATGGCGGGGTCGAAAAACGATTCGCTCTGCACCACCACGATGTCGGGCAACGGACCGTTTGCCGTCGGCACCTGCATGGACTGTTGCAGCGCTGCCGCAGACTGGTCGATCAATTGCGCGGCGGCTACGCGATCCGGCTTGCGCTTGCCGTGACCGTATTGCAGATGAAACATCACCAGCGAACTGAGCAGGCCCGAATGGGTGCTGGTGGCCGAAGCCGACCACGGTTCCAGCCACAGCACCTGACCGTTGTAGATTTTCCCCCAGACCGGCAGGCCGGCCAGCAGGCTGGTCAGCACCAGTGCCAATACGCCACCGACCAATAGCCGCTTGCCGCGGGTGCGTCGGGGAAACAAGGGTGGCTCGTAGCGCCACATCGCGACGACCAGGCCCACGCCGATCAGCAGCCCCAGATACGGCCATGCGCTGTGCGGCAGGTAGCCGGCGAGCAGGTGCATGCCACCCCTGCGCAACTGGCCGACCATGCGGAAATCGTCCGGCAGCAGCGGCGTGCCGAGGTTCGCGATCTTCAGCACATTGACGCTGTAGACCAGTCCTTGCAGCAGGAAAGCCAGCCCGAACGACAGCAGCACCCGGCGGCTGATCACCAGCAGCAGGCCGGCCAGCAACAGCCCCGGCCACGCGTTCGCCAGCGGAAACCTGGGTTGATCGAGCAGCCGCAGCGGAGTGACGCCCATGCCGCCGTCCACCATGCCGGTCAGCAGCACGAACGCCAATGCCAGCAGCAGCACCAGTGCGACCCGTGGAGTCCATGTGCGCCAACGGCCGGGCGTGTTTGCGAAGCTCAGGGGCATGGCCGTCCTGCAGTTGCTGTCATGGGGTGGACACGAGAATGTAACGGGATGCGAATGAACAGGGTGTAGGCGGCGAACGGCGAGTTTCGGGCTTGTCCGCGTGTTAATCAACGCGCAATCGACACATAACCAACGCGCAGGACACGAGTCGGTGCACCGGATGTGGCCGCGCATACCAACCCGGGTCGGCCGCATGTCCTTTGCGGCACAATGGCCCGATGCCTGTCCATGAATCCCCTGCGCTGCGCGCGTTGATCGACGACCGCTACAGCGACCTTGCTGCCCGCTGCCGCGCCGCCGGCGTGCCATTGCACGACGACGCCGGCGTGGCCGAACGGATCCGGCGCACCTTGCTGGCCAGCGACTTCGCCTTCGAGGTGTGGCGGCGCCAGCCGCAGCTGCTGGCGCCGCAAGGGCTGGAGCGCCTGCGCTCCGGCAGCGATGCCAGCGCGCGCATCGACGCGCTGAAGCTGCCCGTCGATGAAGCCGCCTGCATGGTCGCGCTGCGCCGCTTCCGTCACGCCGAGGCATTGCGGCTGGTGTTTCGTGACGTCAACGGACTGGACGAATTGCCGGAAACCTTGTCGGCCACCAGCGTGTTGTACGAGGCGCTGCTGGGTGTGGCGCTGGACTGGTCCGAACACGCGCTGGCGGCGCGCTACGGCCACAGCCGCACGCAGGAGGGCGTACGGCAGCGATTGCTGGTGATCGGTTTCGGCAAGCTCGGTGGCAGTGAGCTGAATTTCTCCTCCGACATCGATCTGGTCCTGGCTTATCCGCACGGTGGCCAGACCGACGGTGCGCGTCCGCTGGACAACAGCGAATACTTCATCCGACTCGGCCGCCAGTTGGTACGGCTGCTGAACGAGCCGACCATGGACGGCATCTGTGCGCGGGTCGACCTGCGGCTGCGTCCGTTCGGCAATGCCGGTCGCCTGGCGCTGTCGTTTGCGGCCATGGAGCAGTACTACCAGAGCGAGGGACGCGACTGGGAACGCTATGCCTGGATCAAGGCGCGACCAGTGGCCGGTGATCGGGCTGCCGGCAAACAGCTGCAGGAACTGCTGCGGCCGTTCGTCTACCGCAAGTATCTCGATTACACGGCGTTCGCCGGACTGCGTGAGATGAAGGCGCTGATCGATGCGGAAGTGGCGCGCAAGGATCTGGCCGACAATCTCAAGCTCGGTCCCGGCGGTATCCGCGAAATCGAATTCATCGTGCAGTTGACCCAGCTGATCCGCGGCGGTCGCGAACCCAGCCTGCGGGTGCGCGGCCTGCTGCCGGCGCTGACCGCATGCGAGGCGCGCGGACACATCGGCGCCGCGCGCGCGCGCATGTTGCGCGAGGCGTATGTGCTGCTGCGCCGTGTGGAAAACCGCGTACAGATGCTGCGTGATGCCCAGACCCACGACATTCCCGATGACGCCCTCAGTCGCGAACGCATCGCGCTGAGCCTGGATTATCCCGACTGGGACACGCTGGACGCGGCACTGGCGAAACAGCGCGCCATCGTCAGCGAGGAATTTGCCGCTGTGCTGATGCCGCAAGGCGGTCGCGCCGCCAGCGTGCCTGCAGCGGACATGGTCTTGTGGCAACGCGCTTGTGACGGATCGCTCGATGCCGCGGTGCTGGAGGCGTCCGGTTTCGTACCCGGTGCCGAACTCGCGGACGTCCTGCTGAAATTGCCGCAGGCCGCATCGGTGCGGGCGATGTCTGCGCGTTCGCGCGAACGGCTGGATCATTTGATGCCGCAGTTGTTCAGCGCCGCTCGCGTCACGGTGGCACCGGTGGCTAGCCTGCTGCGTCTTTGCCGGCTGATGCAGGCAGTGGCGCGGCGCTCGTCGTATCTGGCCTTGCTGGAGGAACAGCCGGCCGCGCGCAAGCGGCTGGTGTGCCTGTTCGGCGAAAGCGCTTTCCTGGCGGAGTGCGTGATCGCGCAGCCGTTGCTGCTGGACGACGTGCTCGACCCGCGCATCGATCAACTGCCGTTCAAGCGTGCCGACATCGCCGCCGAGATCGCCCGTGTGCTGACCACGCTGGACGAGCGCGAGGCCGAGGCCGAACTCGACCGTATCAACGAGTTCAAGGCGTCCACCGCGTTCCGTCTCGGGCTGGCCTTCAACGACGGTCGCGCCAATGCGGTCGCCACCGCACGGCGGCTCGCCGCCTTGGCCGAATCGGTAGTGGGCGCCGTGCTGGCGCTGGCCGAGCGCGAGCTGATCGCCCAGCATGGGCGGCTGCCAGGCGAGGGCTCCGGTTTCGGCGTGCTCGGCTACGGTAGCCTCGGTGGCGAGGAGCTGGGCTTCGCGTCGGATCTGGATCTGGTGTTTGTCTTCGATGGCCGTCGCGCGCAGGCGCTGAGCGACGGTCCGCGCCCGATCGAGGGTTCGCGCTGGTACCAGCGGCTGGCCCAGCGGGTGATGAACTGGCTCACCATATTGACCCGCGGCGGCCGTCTGTACGAGGTCGATACGCGACTGCGTCCGGACGGCTCAAAAGGTCTGCTGGTCAGCAGTCTGGACGCGTTTGCCGCGTACCAGAAAAGCCGCGCCTGGACGTGGGAGCATCAGGCTTTGCTGCGCGCGCGGCCGGTGGCCGGCGATGCGGCACTCAACCGCGAGCTGGCCAACGTGCGTCGCGAGATTCTTGCCGTGCCGCGCGATCTCTCCGCTGTGCTGACCGACGTCAGCAACATGCGGCAACGCTGGCGTGCCGAACGCGACCGCTCCGACGCACGCCAACTCGACCTCAAGCAGGGCCACGGCGGCCTGCTCGATATCGAGTTTGCGCTACAAGGCCTGGTGCTGGCGCACGCGACGCAACGGCCCGACTTGCTGGGTGTCACCGCGAATGCCGGCTTGATCGAAGCGTGTCGCACGGCTGGCTGGCTCGATGCCAATCAGGCCGCGATCCTGACCGTAGCGCATGCCGACCTGCTGCAACGCGCGCTGGCCTGCACGCTGGATCTGCGACCGCGCGTGGCGCCGCGCGATGCCGAGCTGGAACAGCTGTGCGCAGGCGTGCGTGAAGTCACCGATACGCTCGGTTTCGTCTTCGACGCATCCGGCAACCCGGGATAGCGGTTGGATGCGGCGGTGCCGATGCGCTCCATGGACGGGTGAACGAAGGCCCACCGACGAAGCTTGTCTGGCACCTCGTTAACAGGGCAAGATCAGCGCAAAGCTAACGTCACCCGGAAGTATCGACGTCGTTCGCAAGGGGGGACATGACAAGGCGGTTGCCCGCGATTCTGTTCGCGATCTCGATCTGTATATCCGGTACGCGGTCAGCCGCCGCATTGGATCCACAGACGCCGTTCCACGCCTTGATTCTCGATCATTGGAGCGTAGAGCAAGGTCTGCCGCAGATCACTGTGCTCGGCATCACGCAGGACAGCGCAGGCTTCCTGTGGATCAACACCCAGCTCGCCGTGGCGCGTTTCGACGGCGCGCAGTTTGTCACGTTTGACCGTGCCGCCACCGGGGTCGACACCAGCATGCTCACTGCTGTCTGGGCAGATCCGCTGGGACAAGTCTGGTTCGGCGGCGCACACGGCTTGTTGCGCGAACGCAACGGCCATTTCACGGCTTTTGGCGGCGATGCAGTCCAGGCGATCATCGATGCCGGCGACGGCACGCCGCTGCTGGCCACCTCGACCGGTCTGGCGCGGGTGCATGATGGACGGATCGTGACGGTTCCTGGCTACAGCGGCCCCGCGTTCAGTCTGCTGCGCGAGGGCAAGGTGCTGTGGATCGGTGGTCTGGGTCGCGTATGCCGCCTCACGGGAACGCTGGATCAATCGACCGTGGCATGCGTGCAACAAGGCGCCGCGCCGCGCCAGCCAGTAGGCGTCACCAGCATGGCCAGCACGCACGGTGTCCTGTGGCTGGGCACGCGCCTCGGGCTGATGCGCATGGACGGGAGTCACATGCTCCCCTCCGGTCTGGGTGACGAACTCGACACCACCTCGATTGAAAGTCTGTTGACCGATCGTGGCGGTACGTTGTGGATCGGCACCGTGCCTGCGCTTTATCGGCGCTTGCCTGACTCGGGTCTGGAGCGGGTGGACGACGGCGACATCATGCACGCCCCGTGGATCCAGGCGCTGTACGAGGACCAGGCAGGCAATCTGTGGATCGGCACGCATATCGGCGGTCTGTACCGGGTCTGGAATGGTTGGGCACGGCGTGTGTCAACTCGCGATGGAGTGGCGGATTCACTGGTCTGGAGCGTCGTGCGCGGACCCCACGGCGAGATCGTGCTCGGTACCAATTCCGGCCTGGAAGTCTTTGACGGGCAGCGGGCGCACCCGCTGATTCCGGGCAGCGCGCTGCCGAATCCGTCGGCCTACGATTTGTACTACGACCATCGAGGCCGGTTGTGGATCGGCACCCGCGCGGGCATCGCGGTCTACGACCACGACAGCAACGTCACTCCATCCGCGTTGTCTGCGCTGGACAGCTGGCAGATCAACGATATCCGCGAAGCCGCCGATGACGACTTCTGGATCGGCACTTCCGGCGGCCTCTATCGCTGGCATGCCGGCATGCTCAGCCGCGCCGACTCCGGAGCGTTGGGCGCTGCGGTGATGATCCGCTCGATCCTGCCGCTGGCGCCGGACCATCTGTACCTGGGCACCGAAGATGGGGTACGCGAACTGCGCGATGGCCGCCTGACGCAGCCGGCATGGGCCGAGCCGCTGAGCGGCCATTTCGTCACCCGCGTGGCCATGCTGGACCACGACAAGCTGGGTATCGCCACCACCGATGCCGGCGTCGGTGTCATGGTCAACGGACAGTTGCGCATGACCAGCCAGAAGGATGGCCTGCCCAGCGACAACGCCTGGACGCTCGACGTGCTCAACGGCCAGCTCTACGTCGGCTCGATTGTCGGCGCATGGCGGCTGCCGTTAGATCAGCTGCCATTGCCGGGTTCGCCGGCACGCCAGGTTGTACCGCAACTGATTGCCGGTGAGGCGCGCGCTACCAGCTTGCGCAGTGTGCACTGCTGCAACGGTGGTGCCGGCTCACGCAGCCTGGTCGCAGGTGATGTCATCTGGTACAGCACGACCGATGGCGCGCTTGGGCTGAATACGCGCACGCTCGGCGCCCAGCCGAAGCCGCCCGCGGCGGCGATCGAATCCATCGAACATGCCGGTGTACTGCTGCCGGGCGAGCCCCTGGATTTGCGCGAGGGAGTGCGCGACCTGGCCATTCAATACACCGCACCCTACCTGCGCATCGGTACGCTGAAGTTCCGCTATCAGCTGGAGGGCTACGATACGGACTGGCAGGACGCGGGTGTCCGGCGCAGCGCGTTCTACACGCACCTGCCGCCTGGCAAGTACCGTTTCCGGGTTGCTGCCACGCTTGCCGGCGCCCCCGGGTTCGGTCCCGAGACGGATCTGGCGATCCGGATCGAACCGCATTGGTACGAACGCGTGCTGGTACGCGGCATGGCATTACTGCTGTTGTGTCTGACGATCATCCTGCTGGTCGCGTGGAGCATGCGCACGCAACGCCGCCGCAGTGCGCGGCTGGAAGAGCAGGTCACCCAGCGCACCGAGCAGCTTGCGCGGGCGGTCGAACGCTTGCGCGTGACCAACCTGGCGTTGGCCGAGGAAAGCCACACCGATGCCTTGACCGCGCTGCACAACCGGCGCTACCTGTTGATGCGTCTGCCCGATCTGCTTGCCGGCGACGAAAGCATCGCGGTGCTGCAACTGGACATCGACTATTTCAAAGACGTCAACGACGGTTACGGTCATGCAGTGGGCGATGCCGTATTGCGTGCGCTTGGCCGCTTGCTTACGGCTGCGAGACGCGACAGCGACATCACCGTGCGCTGGGGTGGCGAGGAGTTTCTGCTGCTGCTGCGCGACGTCGATGCGGCGAGTGCGCTGGCCATCGCGGAACGTCTGCGTCGCGATATCGCCGCGCAGGATTTCATCGATGGCCGCGGCGGCAAGATCAAACTGAGCTGTTCGATCGGCTTCAGTCTGCATCCCGTCGCCGCGCACGTCGACAGCTCGACGTTCGATGCGGCGCTGGAACTGGCCGACCTTGCCCTGTATCGCGCCAAGCAGGATGGGCGCAACGTCAGCGTTGGGCTGGTCGCCACTGCGCCGATACCGGCAGAAATTCTGTGCACGCCGCTGGCGCCACAACTCGATGGACTGCTGGCCTCGGGTCACCTGCGCTGGGTGCGCGAAGCTTCTTAACGTCTGTGCGGACGCCCAGCATCGCCGTGCTTTCCGATCGCGTCGCTCAGCCCTCGACGTGGCTGCAAATCCGGTCGCGCAGAACACTTGCGATCATGCCGGTCTCGCGCAGTGGCGGCGCGCGCCCCACCGTGGCCACATCGTCGATATCCTGCAGCAAGCCGGCGCTGCGCAATGCATGATGAAACCGTTCGATCTTCGCCGGCAGTGGCGCGTTGACGAAGGTTTGCACCGGGCAGCCGACGGCGCAGGCCTCGCTGAGCATGTTCACCGAGTCGGGCGTGACGACCAGCCGGTCAGCCCAGCCGAGTACGCCGGGATACGGATTGCGACCGTCGTCGCGACTGGCCCAGAGCAGGCCGGGTACGCCTCTCAGGGCGTCACGAAAAACCTCGATCAGCGCGGGGGAGGTGCGCCGCGAGGCCAGCACCAGCAGGCTGCCGCCTTCGTGGCGCTGGCGTTGCAGCAGGCGTGCGGCCAGTTGGCCGGCATAGTCCGCATTCAGCGCGATGCCCTTGCGCGGACCGCCGAGCAGTACGCCGACGCGCGGTTGCGGCAGATCGGCGAAGTTGGGGCAGGATTCGCGCCCATCGGCCAGCCATGTGTCATCCACCGAATTCAACGAACCCAGCGGCTTCAGCACGTTGGCGCCGTCGACCTGGTCGTGCTGCGGCGCGATCACCGTATCCCAGTGGGCAGGGTCGATACGCGGATCGAGGATCTGCACGGTGTAGCACTGACGATCGGACAGGCGGCGCAACAAGCGGGTGAACAGTGCCGCCGCGCGACCGCAGCCGATCGCCACATGGGGCCATGGCGGCGCAAACAGTCCGCGCTGGCTGACGGGCAGGGCGAATCGGTTACCGAGCGTGAGCCGCGGTGCCAGCCATGACCATGGTGCGCGCGGCTCCAGCAGCAGGTGGCGGATCGGCATCTGCAGATGTTCGGCCAGTGCCAGGGCCTGGCGCTGATTGCCGGCGGCCGCATCGGTGATCACCCAGCA
>Ga0070714_100005005_pt1 | contig 10075 bp, 8 predicted proteins | sample LARL83metaG_FD_65450 | JGI IMG/M metagenome (GOLD analysis project Ga0070714, IMG submission 65450) | Corn, switchgrass and miscanthus rhizosphere microbial communities from Kellogg Biological Station, Michigan, USA - LAR L8-3 metaG | ecosystem: Host-associated > Plants > Roots > Rhizosphere ... | reverse complement strand
GGTCATTGGCCGAGTGCCGACTCCATCACCTCGCGGGCGATCGGCGCCGCCACCGTGCCCCCGACGCCGCCGTTCACGACCAACACGGCCACCGCCACGGTCGGATTCTCGGCCGGGGCGAAGGCGATGAACCAGGCGTCGCTGGGGCGGTGCGGCCCAACCTCGGCGGTTCCCGTCTTGCCGGCCACGGTGACGCCGGGGATGGCCGCCGAGACGCCGGTGCCCTCGGTGACCACGGCCTCCATCATCGAGCGCACGTCCTCGGCCACCGAGGCCGGGATCACCCGGCGCTCCTGCGGGCGGTCGACATGTCGGCTCGGCGTGTGGACGATGAACGGCGGCCGCTGGACGCCCAGCGACCCGATCGTCTGGGCCACCGCCGCCATCTGCAGCGGCGAGGCATCGACGCCGCCCTGGCCGATTCCGGCGACGCCGAGCGACAGATCGGAGTCCATCGCCTCCGCCTTCGGCGTCACGCTGGTCGGCACCGGGTAGGCGATGCTCGGCTTCTGGTTGAACCCGAAGCGGTTGGCCGTCGCCACCAGGTTCTCGGCGCCGACCTGGTCGGCCAGCGGCGCGAAGACCGAGTTGCAGCTGACTGCGAAGGCGAGCACCAGCGAGCCGCCGCAGTCCTCGTGGTGGAAGTTCCGCAGGTGCCAGCCGTCGAGGACGACGAAGCGGGCATAGGGGTAGGTGCTCGAGAGCGTCGCCTTGCCGTCCTCGAGCGCCGCCGACGCGGTGATCGTCTTGAACGACGAGCCCGGCGGCTGCAACGTGTCCATGCCCAGGCCGGCATCCGCCTCGACTGCCCCGGTGCGCGGGTTGAGGACGACGACGCCGCCGTAGCGCGACCCGAGCGCGGTCGCGCTCGCCTTCTGCAGCGAGACGTCGAGCGTCGTCGTGACGCCGTGCGGCGCCCGCCCCGGGTTGACCGCGAGCACGCGCTTGCCGGCAGGCGACACGGCGACCAGGTTGATCCTCGGGGCGCCGGCCAGAATGCGGTCGAGCGACTCCTCCAGGCCGCCCTGGCCGTAGGGCCGGGCGGCCGGCCACCCGGCCGCCTCGCGGGCCGCGACCTGCTCGGCGTCGGGCGGCTTCAGGTAGCCGGTGATCAACGAGAACGACGCCCCCTGCGGGTAGACCCGGTCGTCCGGCGGTCCCTCGGCCAGGATCGTGCCGTTGCTGGCCTTGATGTCACCGCGGGTGGTGGGCGGATGCGACTTCGCCTTCAGCTGCTCGCCGCGCTGGAGGCCGGGGAAGGCGAGCGAGGGATTCCAGACGATCCGGTACCCCCGCGGTGTGTCGACCATCGGCAGCCGGGTCGTCTGCGAGACATGGCCGAAGGCGCTCGTGGCGGCGATCATCGGAACCGTCACGGCTGACCCGGCGACCCGCATCCGGCCGTCCTGGAGGACCCGGCGCAAGCTGCTCGTCTTGGCATCGGCGGCGTAGGCGCTCGCGAACTGCTGGAAGCTGACGTGCCGCCGCACCGGCCGCGACACCAGCCGGTACATCGTCGCCATGTCGTTCTTCTGCCAGGCGCCGACGAAGGCGTGCGCGGTCACGATCGGCGTCGGCCCGGCCCGCGAGGACGCGGTGTCACCCACGAATCGCAGCACGGCGACCGCCGCTCCCGCGACGGCTAGCACCAGCAGAACGACGGCGGCGGCCCTAGGCCACCGTCTACCGCGAGCCGTGACCATTGCTGCATTCTGCCTCAGACTCGGCTGATGTCCAGCAATACCCTGCCGGTCGCCGCGTCCGCGCTTCTGACGCAGACCGTCAGCGGATCCGCCAACCGCACCCGGGACCCGGTTCGCGACCCGACCATCGCCACCCCCAGGCGGTCGAGTGCGAACCATTCATCGCCCAGTGCTCGGGCCGGCAGCAGGCCCTCGAAGAGCCCCTCGAAGCGGACGAACAGGGCGCCGTCGATGAGGCCCGACACCTCGCCCTCGAACGTCGCCTGCCAGCCCAGGTCGTAGAGCCGTCGCCGGAGCAGCCGGGTGAGGCAGATGTCATCAGCGCGCCGCTCCAGCTGCGCCGCGTCGCGCTCCCGCCGCGAGCAGTGCTCGGCAAGCTCCGCCAGATCGCCGCCGGCGCCGCCGGGCTCGCCCAGCCGGTGCAGGAGCGCCCGGTGGCAGACGAGGTCGGGATAGCGCCGGATCGGCGACGTGAAGTGGCAGTAGGCGGTGCTGGCAAGACCGCTGTGACCGAGATTCGTGGCCTCGTAGCGTGCGCGCTCGAGCGCCCGCAGGACGAGCGAGGGCAACGTCTGGCCGCGGCCGCTGGTGGCGGCGAAGCGGGTAACGGCGGCGGAGAGCAGGCCGGCGTAGCGGCCGGCCGCCGCGCCCGATGGGTGCGCCGGCATCGGCGGCGTCGGCACCTCGAGCTCCTCCAGACGCTCGACCAGCGCCTCCAGCGCATCCGGGGCGGGCGCCTCATGCACCCGGTAGATCGCGGGCTCGCGCGCCTCCCATAGCCGCTCCGCCACCCGCTCGTTGGCTCGCACCATGAGCTGTTCGATCAGTCGGTGGGCGGGCGTCGCCCGTTCCAGCTCGGCCGCGACCACCTCGCCGCCGTCGATTCGAAACACCGGCTCGGGCGCGTCGATGACGAGCGAGCCGCGGGCCTGCCGGTCGGCGTCGAGACGCTCGGCAACCGCCGACGCCGCGCGAAGCGCCGCCGCCAGCCCGGCCGGCGCCTCGGCACCGGCCAGGATCGCATCCGCCTGCTCGTAGGTCAGGCGATGGTCGCTGCGGATGATGCTTCGCTCGAACGACGCCGAGTCGCCCGGACCGAGCGTGACCGTCACCGCAAGACGGTCCTCGCCCGGCACCAGACTGCAGGCGCCGTCGGCCAGGTTCGGCGGCAGCATCGGATCGACGCGGCCGGGGAGGTAGACGGACGTCGCCCGCTCCTCGGCCTCCTCGTCCACCTGGCCGCCGGCGCTGACGAATGCCGAGACGTCGGCGATGTGCACGTGCACCCGCTCGCCGTCGACGCTGATGGCGTCGTCGAAATCACGGGCCGTCGCCGGGTCGATGGTGAACGTCAGCAGGCCGCGGCGGTCGGCACGCCCCTGCACGGGCGGCTCAGCTGCCTCGCCTGCCGGGTCGCTGCCACGGACGACGCCCGCCTCGGCCGCCAGCGCGTGCATCACGACGTTCACGTCGTCGGGCGAACCCAGCACCTCCACCACCCGGCCGCCGCCGCGCCCCCGCGGCTCGACCAGCACCAGGTCGCCCTCGCCCGCCGGCACATGCAGGCGGCGGCCGAGCGCGATCGCCGGGCCCGGGTCGAAGTAGGGCTCGGCCACCGCAACACGTCCCCGGGCGGCAACCGTGCAGGCGATGACCGCCGGCGGCTCGGGCGTCAAACGCGCAGGAAGCGGCGCAGCGTCAGCATCGAGCTGAACGCGCCCAGGGCGAGGCCGAACAGGCTGAGCCCGCCGATCAGGAGCGGTATCCCGACCGCCCGCGCCGGGTCGGTCAAGCCATGGTGGATGTTGTTCAGCGCCACGTACACGAACGACAGCAGCACGACCGCTGAGACTGCCCCGGCCAGGCCGGTCATCATCCCCTCCAGCATGAACGGCAGCCGGACGAAGCTGTTGGTCGCGCCGACCAGCTTCATGACCTCGATCTCACGCCGCCGCGAGAAGATCGAGAGCCGGATCGTGTTCTGGATCAGGACGACCGCCGCCACCACCAGCAGGACGATGAAGACCACCAGGGCGACCAGGACGATCTCGGTCTTGTCCAGCACCTGGTTCGTGATCTTCTGGCCGTAGGAGACGCACGGCCCGGGCGGATCGCAGTTGTGGATCTGGGGGATCGTCCCCAGCTGGGCGGCCACCTCGTTCACCTTGCCCGGGTCGGTCAGCTTGACCCAGAAGGACGGTGGCAGCGGGTTGCCCGGCAGGAGCTGGATGTTCTTGCGCTCGGACGGGGTGAGCAGCGCCAACGCCTTCTGCGGCGAGACGTACGTCACCGTCTTCACGTACTGGATCCCCTGGATCCGGTCATATACCTTGCCCCGCTCGGCCGCATCCTTGGACATCGCGTCGGGGACGTAGGCCTTGATCGTGACGTCGTTTCGAACGCCGACGGTGTAGTCGTAGACCCACTTGCCGGCCGACACCGTGAACCCGAGCAGGAACGTCACGATCAGCACGGTGACCACCGCTGCCAGCGTGGTCGCGGCATTGGAGCGGATCGAGGTCAGCGCCTCGGCGAGGAAGAACCGCCACTTCATGCCTGGTAGCCGCCCCGGCGGTCGTCGCGGACGACCCGGCCGTCCTCCAGCTGGATCACGCGCCGGCGCATCTTGTCGACCATCTCGCGGTCGTGGGTGGCCATGACCACCGTCGTGCCGGCGCGGTTGATCCGATAGAGCAGCTGCATGATGCCGACCGACGTATCGGGGTCGAGGTTCCCGGTCGGCTCGTCGGCGATCAGGAGTGGCGGATGGTTGACGAACGCGCGCGCCACCGAGACGCGCTGCTGCTCGCCGCCGGAGAGCTCGTGCGGGTAGCGGTCGCTCTTGTCGGCCAGCCCGACCAGGCCGACGATGTCGGGCACCTTGCGCCGGATCTCGGCCTTCGACTTGCCCTGTACCTGCAGGGCGTAGGCGACGTTCTGGTAGACGGTGCGGGTGGGCAGCAGCTTGAAGTCCTGGAACACGCAGCCGATGTTCCGGCGCAGCACCGGCACCTTGGAGCGCTTCAGCTTGGGCAACGACTTGCCGCCCACGATCAGGTTGCCCGAGGTCACCTCGAGCTCCTTCAGGAGCAGCTTGATGAACGTCGACTTGCCCGACCCGGAGGGGCCGACCAGGAAGACGAACTCGCCCTTGTCGATCTGCACCGAGACCTCGCTGAGGCCGACCACACCGCCCTGATACTCCTTGGTGACGCCGTCGAAGAGGATCATCGCGGCGCTTGCCAGGCGAGGCTCCTCGTCGATCAGGGGCGGGGCGTCGTCGACGGCGGTCAGCGCCACAGGCGGACGGTGCTCGTCTTGGTGCAAAGCGTCAGTCATGGGCACGGGCCAGCCACTCGAAGCTCGAATGGCTCCGCACCAGGGTACTCTTCGGCGCGGACGCGCGCAAACGGGACGCGATCAGTTTTCGCTCAACCATGCGCATTTCTTGAGCAATCGGTAAAGACGGCCCAGGAGTTTAGGACCGAGCCGCCCGGGCCAGCAGCTGGGCGTGGATGAGTTCGTCCAGATCGCCGTCCAGCACACCCTGCACGTTGCCAATCTTGAGCCCCGTGCGGTGGTCGTTCACCTGCGTATACGGGTGCAGGACGTAGGAGCGGATCTGGCTTCCGAAGGAGATGTCCTGCGCCTCGCCGCGTTCCCGGGCGAGCGCCGCCAGCCGCTCCTCCTGCTCGCGCTCGACCAGCCGCGACTTCAGGATCCGCATCGCCTGCGCCTTGTTCTGGAGCTGCGAGCGCTCGTTCTGGCACTGGACGACGATCCCGGTCGGCAGGTGGGTGATGCGCACCGCAGAATCGGTCTTGTTGACGTGCTGGCCACCCGCCCCCTGGGAGCGGTAGGTGTCAATGCGCAGGTCGCCCTCGTCGATCTCCACGTCGACGTCGTCGTCGACCAGCGGCGAGGCCTCGACCTGGGCGAAGCTGGTGTGCCGGCGGTGGGCGGAGTCGAACGGCGACAGGCGGACGAGCCGGTGCACGCCCTTCTCGGCCTGCATGATCCCGTAGGCGTTCTCGCCGGTCAGCGTGAAGGTCGCGCTCTTCAGCCCCGCCTCCTCGCCCGGTGTCGCCTCCAGGAGCTCGGTCTTGAAGCCGCGCCGCTCGGCCCAGCGCAGGTACATGCGAAGCAGCATCTCGGCCCAGTCCTGGCTGTCGGTGCCGCCGGCGCCGGCGTGCACGCCGACGACCGCCGGGCCGGCGTCGTACTCACCGGTGAAGAGCGCCTCCTCCTGCAGCCGGGCGACCTCGCCCGACAGCCGCTCCAGCGTCGACTCCAGCTCCTGCTTCCACTCGTCGTCGTCGACCGCCATCTCGAGCATGCCGTCCAGCTCGCCGGCGTCCGCGAGCAGCCGGTTGTAGGTCTCCAGGCGCCGCTGGGCGCGGTTCAGCTCGGACGAGACGGACGCCGCCCGCCGCTGGTCGTCCCAGAAGCCCGGCTCCAGCGTCTGCTGCTCGAGCTCCTGGCGGCGCGCCTCCAGTGCATCCGGGTCAAAGGTAATCACGAACCCAGTGCAGCTGGGCTCTGATCTCCCCGACCGCTCCCCGCAGGTCGTCCAGCGAGCGCGGCTCGTGTCCCTCCGCCGTGCTCATGCTCCGTGGCACCGCTTGAACTTCTTGCCCGATCCGCACCAGCAGGGGTCGTTGCGGCCGATGTTCTTCTCCGGGTCGACGTGCCGCTGCTCGACCACCGGCAGCCCGTCATCGGGCGCCTGCGCCGCCTCGCCGGTGGCCAGCGCCTCCAGCGCCGAGGCGTCCAGGGTGGCGTCGTCGTGGCGGTAGGAGAGCTGCTCCGACGGGGCGGCCTCCGGCGTGTCCGGCGCCGCCTCGATCTGGGCGTGCATGAGCATGCGCACGATCTCCTGCTTGACGACCGCGTTCATCTCGTCGAACATCGCCGTCCCCTCGGCCTTGTACTCGACCAGCGGGTCCTTCTGGGCGTAGCCGCGAAGGCCGATGCCCTGGCGCATGTAGTCCATGTTGTCGAGGTGCTCGCGCCAGCGCACGTCAAGCACCTGCAAGGTGAACCAGCGCTCGATGTCGCGCGGCAGCGACGGCTCCATCTCCGCCCACTCCTGCTCGCGCTCCTCGTAGTAGGCAACCGCGTCGTCGAAGGCCAGGTCGAGCACCTGCTCGCGGCTGGTGTTGCCGCGGTCGATCGACTCCAGCTGGATGCGCACCGGGTAGACGGTGTGCAGGCCGGTCCAGAGCGCCTCCCAGTCCCACTCCTCGGCGAACTCGGCGCCCTCGGTATGGACGTCCACCGTCGCCTCGATCACGTCCTCGATCCAGCCCATCACCGACTCGCGCAGGTCCTCGCCGTCGAGGATCTCCCGCCGCCGCCGGTACACCTGCGAGCGCTGCTCGTTCAGGACGTCGTCGTACTTGACCACGTTCTTGCGGTTGACGAAGTGGAACTCCTCGACCTTCTTCTGGGCGCCCTCGATGCGCCGCGTGAGCATCGAGTGCTCGATCGGCTCGCCCTCGCCGGGGCCGATCTTGGAGTCGAGGATGCGGTAGATCCGCTCGCCGGCGAAGAGCCGGATCACCTCGTCCTGGGCGGACAGGTAGAAGCGGGTTTCGCCGGGATCGCCCTGGCGCCCGGAGCGGCCCCGCAGCTGGTTGTCGATGCGACGGCTCTCGTGCCGCTCAGTGCCCAGAACATAGAGCCCGCCCAGGTCGGCGACGCCCTCGCCGAGCTTGATGTCCACGCCGCGGCCGGCCATGTTGGTGGCGATCGTGACCGCCCCCGGTTCGCCCGCCATCTCGATGATCGCCGCCTCCCGCTCGTGGTTCTTGGCGTTCAGCACCTCGTGCGGGATCCCGCGCCGCTCGAGCAGCCGCGACAGGTGCTCCGAGACCTCGACCGAGATCGTGCCCACGAGCACCGGCTGGCCGGTCCCGTGGCGCTCCACGATGTCCTCGCTGACGGCGGCGAACTTCTCGTCCTTGGTGCGGTAGATGAGGTCGTTCTGGTCGCGCCGGACCATCGGCATGTTGGTCGGCACCGGGACGACCTCGAGGCCGTAGATCTCGTGGAACTCGTTGGCCTCGGTCATCGCCGTGCCGGTCATGCCGGCAAGCTTCGTGTACATCCGGAAGTAGTTCTGGATGGTGATCGTGGCCACGGTGACGTTCTCGTCCTGGATGCGGACGCCCTCCTTGGCCTCGACCGCCTGGTGCAGCCCCTCCGACCAGCGCCGGCCCTCCATGATGCGGCCGGTGAACTCGTCGACGATCTTCACCTCCCCCTCGGCGACCACGTACTCGACGTCGCGCTGGTACAGCTCCTTGGCCTTGATCGCCTGGATCAGGTGGTTCACGAGCTGGCCGTTCTCCGGCGCGTACAGGTTGTCGACGCCGAGCGCCCGCTCCACCTTGGCCACTCCGTCCTCGGTCGGTGCCGCGGTCTGGAACTTCTCGTCCACCTCGTAGTCGATCTCGTTCTGGAGGTCGCTGACGGCGGAGGCGAAGGCGTAGTAGGTCTCGGCCGCCGCCTCCGGCTCGCCGGAGATGATCAGCGGCGTCCGCGCCTCGTCGATCAGGATCGAGTCGACCTCGTCGACGATCGCGAACCAGTGGCCGCGCTGCACCGTCCAGTCCAGTGACGGCGCCATGTTGTCGCGCAGATAGTCGAAGCCGAACTCGGAGTTCGTGCCGTAGGTGATGTCCGACGCGTAGGCGACCTTCCGCTCGTCATCCGGCATCTGGCTCTGGATGACGCCGACCGAGACGCCGAGCGCCTGGTACACCGGCCCCATCCAGGCCGCGTCGCGGCGGGCCAGGTAGTCGTTGACGGTGACCAGGTGGACGTTGACGCCGGCGATCGAGTTCAGGTACAGCGGCAGCGTCGCCACCAGGGTCTTGCCCTCGCCGGTCTTCATCTCGGCGATCCGGCCCTCGTGGAGCACCATGCCGCCGACCAGCTGGACGTCGAAATGGCGCAGGCCGAGCGTCCGCTTGGAGGCTTCCCGGACGCAGGCGAAGGCCTCGGGCAGGAGGTCGTCCAGCTCTTCCCCGGCCTCGAAGCGCTCCCGGAACTCGATCGTCTTGGAGGCCAGCTGCTCGTCCGACAGCTGCTCGATCTCGTCCTCCAGCGCGTTCACCTCGCGCACGCGCTGCTCGAGCCGCTTGAGTGTCCGGCCCTCGCCCGCGCGCAGGAACTTCTGGAACATGCTCATTCCGCACCGGATGGTACCAACCGGGGGTTGGCGGGCTGTGGACTCAGCCGTCGCTAGCGCGACGGCTCGATCAACCCGTAGTTCCCGTCGCGGCGCTTGTAGACGACGTTCACCTGGTCGGTATCGGCGTTGGTGAACACGAAGAAGTCGTGGCCGATCAGCTCCAGCTGAAGGATCGCCTCCTCGGGCGGCATCGGCTTCATGTTGAACTGCTTCTGCTTGACGATCACGGCATTCTCCTCGTCCGGAAGCGCATGCGGTTCGGTCGCCGCCAAGGCGGAATGGCTGGCGACGTGCTGTACCTGCTTGCGGGTGCGGCGGTCGCGATAGCGCTTGACCTGGCGCTCCAGCTTCTGGGCGACCATGTCGATCGACGCGTACATGTCGGTGGACGATTCGCGGGCCCGCAGCACCGGCCCCTTCGTCCACACCGTCGCCTCGGCCACCTGGGGCTCGGAGATGCTGGGGTTGTGCTCCACCGCCAGCTCCAGCTCGCACCTGCTGCCGTCCGAGAGGTGGCGGGAAAGCTTGCCCAGCTTACGCTCCGCGTAGCTGAAGAGCGGGTCGGTGACGTCGACGTTCCGACCCTTCACCTGCAAATCCATCGGCACTCCTTCTTCGCAGGCCTGCCCGTTGAACCATACCCGCTTGGCGGCCGGTCAGAGCGCCCGGGCCAGGGTGACCGCGTCGACGCGGACCGCGCCCGCGGCACAGAGCACGCGGGCGCACTCGGCCAGCGTCTCGCCGGTGGTGTGAACGTCGTCCACCAGCACCACCGGCAGGGGCGGCACCGACGCCTCGGCCCGGAAGGCGCCGCGCACGTTCGCCCGCCGGCCGGCGATGTCGAGCCCGCGCTGCGGGCGCCGACGGCCGCAGCGCGCGAGCAGCGGGGCGGCCGGGAGTCCCCAGCGGTCGGCCAGCTCGCAGGCCAGGAGCTGTGGCGGGTGGTACCCGCGCAAGATCAGCCGCCAGCGGTCAGGCGGTACCCAGGTCACGACCGCCGGGCCGGGGTCGCCCACCACCACCTGGACGAGCGTCGCCGCGGGGCCGGCCAGGCCGCGCAGGCCGCCGTCCTTGAAGGCCTGGACCAGGCGCCGGCCGCCCGCCTCGTAGGCGATCGCCGCCCGTGCGCTCGCGAACGGCAGGTGCTGCCCCCGGCAGGCCCGGCACTCGCGCA
>Ga0070714_100005004_pt1 | contig 10075 bp, 7 predicted proteins | sample LARL83metaG_FD_65450 | JGI IMG/M metagenome (GOLD analysis project Ga0070714, IMG submission 65450) | Corn, switchgrass and miscanthus rhizosphere microbial communities from Kellogg Biological Station, Michigan, USA - LAR L8-3 metaG | ecosystem: Host-associated > Plants > Roots > Rhizosphere ... | reverse complement strand
AGGACCTTGCCGTCCGGCAGCGGCACGTCCTGCCAGATCTTCCACTCGTGCTCGTGCCGCGGGTTGGCCTGCTCCATCAGGTAGTACCTGGCGTTCACCGCGAGCACCAGGTCGATCGAGTCGCGCAGCGGCGGGTCGTAGGCGTGCGGCCCGTGCCAGCTGCCGAAGCAGACGTGGTACCTGATCCGCTCCTCGGGCAGCCCCCGCAGCGCGTGGTTGAGCGCGTCGACCCGGACCCGCGCCCAGGCGCGGTAGTCCTGCCAGGACTGCCCGCGGGACAGCATGGTGTCCGCCTCGTGCATCAGCACGGCGTCATCGACCTGGAGGAACGCGCCGGACTCGATGATCGCCGCGTACTCCTCGTGCAGCACGTCGGCGATCGCGTAGACGAATTCCTCATCTGTCTTGTAGTACTCGTTGGCCAGCCAGTAGGCCGACGCGGGCGCGACCACCGGCATGAACGTCTCCGAGATGTCCTTGCCGGCGCCGTCCAGAGCTACCTTGAAGTTGACCAGGTCCCGGTCGATCGCCGTCCGGTCGTAGCTCATCGGGCCGGTGCACACCCAGGAGACCGGGCCGGCCGGCCCCTTGTCCTCCTCCTCAGCTTCCTCAGCCGCAGCCGCTTCGCCCGACTCCGTACCCGGAGCGGTCACCTCGGCCCTGATCCTGATGTTCGCGTCATGCTCGAGCATGTCGAGCTCGCGGTAGGCGCCGGGGAAGTTCTGCCGGTCCCGGCTGGCCGGCAGGATGGAGGAGAAGTTCCCCGTGAGCGGCCGGGACTCCAGCCCGGCGGTGCGCTCGTAGAGGTAGGTGATCCAGGTGGCCTTGCCCATCTCCCCGTCGTCGATGACATCGATCCCGGTCTCCGCCTGCTTGCGGACGACGTAGGCGACCGCCCTGGCCAGGGACGCGTGGTACTCCACGCTGTCAGTCGATGCCCGGCCGTGGTCGACGGCCGACAGGTACGCAAGGAGTTCCGGCGGGCGGATCAGGCTGCCGGCGTGCGTGACCTGGATACGCTGCATTCGCTAATCTCCCGACATTGGGGGACGAGACACGTATGGGACATTGTGTCCTCCAAGAAAAGAGCCTGGCCGGCAGTGCGTCAACATGGATTGTTGACATTGAGGTCACAATCAGGTCAAGTGTCCGCTGGACACACATGGCGGGCTGGCAAGTTGGCGGTGGCACCAATGCTTCGAAAGTGTCGGCGCGCGACGATGACAGGCAGGGCGTTTGCGCTGCGTAAGGCTGTATCTTGTGGGTCTTCTTAAGACAACCGGTGTAGACCGGTGAAGGCAGGTTCTTGACACAATGGCTGGCACCGACGCGATACTCGAACTGGACAAGCTCAGCGTTGGCTACGACCGCACCCAGGTTGTGCGCGACCTGACGCTCACCGTGCGTAGCGGCGAGGTGGTGGCGCTGCTCGGCGCCAACGGGGCGGGCAAGACGACCACGCTGCGGGCGGTCTCCGGCCTGCTCAAGCCCGGCGCCGGCGCGGTGCGGTTCGACGGCGCCGACCTGGCGGGCGTCGCGCCCGCCGCGCGGTCCCGGCTCGGCATCGCGCACGTGCCGTCGGACCGCGGCCTGTTCTTCGGGCTGACGGTGGCCGAGCACTTCCGGCTTGACGGCTCGGGCACCCCAGCGGCCATGGACGCCGCGTTCGATCACTTCCCCGCGCTGCGCGCGCTCAAGGACCGCAAGGCCGGCCTGATGTCAGGCGGCGAGCAGCAGATGCTCGCCATCTCCCGCGCGCTCGCCCGCAAGCCGAAGCTGCTGATGCTGGATGAGATGAGCCTCGGCCTCGCCCCGGTCATCGTCGCCCGCCTGCTCCCGGTGGTGCGGGAGTACGCGACGTCCACCGGGACCGGGGTGCTGCTCGTCGAGCAGCACGTGCACATGGCGCTGCGAATCGCCGACCGGGGCTATGTCCTGTCCCACGGCGAGCTTTCCGCCAGCGGTACCGCCGAGGAACTACGCGGCGACGCGGAGACCCTCGCCGCGAGCTACCTGGGCGGCGAGGGGACCGCGTCGTAGCGACTCCCGCCGCCGCTCTAGCGGCTGAAGCCCCAGTTGAGCATGGCCGTCGCGTCCGCGGTGGTCGCCAGGGTGGCGGACTGAGGCGCCGCTGAGTCGAGGACCACCCCGATCAGCGTGGTGCTCCCCTGACTCGCCTCGAACAGCATGCACTGCCCCGCCGCGGTGGTGTAGCCGGTCTTGATGCCGATCGCGCCGGGGTACTTGGCGAGCAGCGGGTTGAGGTTGTGCCAGGTGTGCGCCCGGTGCCCGGCGCCGGCCGCCACCCGGTAGGAGCGCGTCGCCACGATCGCCGCGAACGTCTGGTTCTTCATCGCCGCCCGCCCCAGGTTCACCAGGTCGTGCGCGGTGGAGTAGGTGGAGAACTCGCCCGGCGCCGGCAGCCCGCTGAAGTCGGTGAAGTGCGTCCTGGTCAGCCCGAGCTCGGCCGCCGTGGCGTTCATCTTCGCGATGAAACCGGAAAGCCCCGGACCGTAGGCGCTCGCGAGCGTGTAGGCGGCGTCGCAGCCGGACGGCAGCATCATCGCGTAAAGCAGCTGCAACGTGGTGAGCTTCTCGCCCGGGACCAGCCCGGCGGTCGACGCGTCGTACTTCTTGTCGTACGCCACGATGCCGCGGGGCACGGTGATCACCTGGTTCAGGTTGAGCCCCGGCGTGGTGAGCACCACGTACGCGGTCATCACCTTGGTGACGGAGCCCATCGGCCGCTCAAGATACGACGACCGCGACCAGAGGTTCGCGCCGGTCACCGCGTTCGCCAGCTCCGCGTAGCGGGACCGCACCCCGGGCGGCGCGCTGGCCGGCCTCGCCGCCAGGGCCATGCCGGGGGTGAGGGTGGCCGCCCGGGCGGCCGGGGCCGCGGCGGCGCCCGCTACCATCATCCCCGCGACCACCGCGCCCGCGGCTACCCCGCCGGAGATCCGCATCAGGCCACCTTCCGCGCGATCGTTACTGAGCCACACGCATTCTTCCAGTGAACGTCACCTATGGGTGCAGGTTACGGTTGAATTTTGATCAGAACGAGTGCGTGCTCTGCCATAAGCGGAGCACGTCGCGCCGTTCGCATGGCGAGCGCCCGCCAGGGGGGCTAGCCTGCTTGGGATACCCGAGAGGGACATGGATGGTTGAGATGGATAGTTGGTGCCCGTCCTGCGGCTACTCGGCAGAGCCGGGCACGCGGTTCTGCGGCGGCTGCGGGTACCAGCTCGGGCCTGGGGGCGACGCGTCACCGGCCGACCCATCGACGGTCGCGGTGCAGGTGCGCCAGCCGTTCCCGGGCTACCAGCCCGGCGGGCCGCCGGCCCCTCCCCCGCCCCTGGGCGCGCCGGTCGGCGCGCCGCCGCCCCCGTCGGGCAGCCCGCTCCCCTACCCGCCGCCGCCCGCGCCGGCTCAGCCGCTGTCGGACACGATGGACCGGATGCTGCGCCCGCAGGGCCTGTTCCAGAACGGCCTGTTCCAGAACGCGCAGCAGATACCGGCCAGCTGGCAGCCGCCGCCGGCGGCCGCGCCAGCGAACTACCCGGGCGGCGGCCAGTACCCGCCGGGCGGCCCCTATCAGCCGGGCGCCCCCTATCCGCCGGGCACGCCGTACCCGCCGGGCGGGCAGTACCCGCCCGCGGACGGGTTCCAGCAGGCCGCGCCGCCGCAGGCCTGGGGCGCCGCGCCCACGGGCGCCATGGCCGCGGCGCCGACCGGCGGGATGGCCGCCCTGCCGCCAGCGCTGGGCGCTGGCCCCGGCCAGCCAGGCGCCGGGTACCCGGCCGACGGCCAGTACCCGCAGGGTGCCCCTTACCCGCCGGGCGGCCCGTACCCGGGCGGCCCGTACCCGGGACCGCAGTACGGCAACGGGCAGTACCCGCAGGGGCAGTACGGCGGCGACCAGTACGGGCAGAACGCGTTCCCGCCCGGGGCCTTCGGGCCCGGCGTCCAGTACGGCCCGGACGGCATGCCGCTCGCCGGCGGCGGCCAGCCCGGCTTGCGGTCCAGGCTCCCGTTCAAGCGGCCACGGGGCAAGATGGTGCCGGTTACCGTGGGCGGCGGCCTGGCGGTGATCGTCGTCGCGGCGCTCCTGCTGTCGATGCACGGGTCTTCCTCGAACAACGCGGGCGGCACGACCGGTGGCACGCCGGCCGCGTCCGCGAGCAGTACCTCGGCCCTCACCCGGCAGCAGGCGGCGACCGCGCTGTCCGGCCTGCTCGCGCAGAGCGGCAAGGACCACGCCGCCGTCAACGCCGCGGTCACCAATGTCGAGGCGTGCGGCAAGGGCCTGGCTCAGGACGCGCGGGTCTTCTCCACGGCGGCAACCAACCGGCTCAACCTGCTGGCGAAGCTGGCCCAGCTGCCCGGCCGGGCGGCGCTGCCCTCCGCGATGATCTCCGACCTGACCACCGCCTGGCAGGCATCCGCCACGGTCGACGGCGACCTGGCGAAATGGGCGGCGGACGCGGCCGGGCACTGCCGGAAGGGCAACCTGAACGACCCCAACTACACGGCCACCATCCCCTTTGACAGCAAGGCGACCAACGGCAAGATCGCCTTCGTCCGGCTGTGGAACCCCCTGGCCCACAAGAACGGCCTGCCGACCTACCAGAGCGCAGACCTCTAAACCGGCCCGTTAGGCTCGTCGCGGCCCGTTCGTAACATGGCCGCCATCGCGGCGGGGCATGCTTGCCGCGTGGAAGGAACGCAGGCGGGCCGGCAGGGGCACGTGATCGTGTGCGGGCTGCCCGGCGTGGGCCTGCGGATCGTGGAACAGCTCGCGCTGTCCGGCGTCCCCGCCGTGGCGGTGGACGACAATCCCGCCCCCGCGCTCGCTCAGGCGGTCGCCGGATGGAAGGTGCCGCTGGTCACCGGGCCCACCCGGGCCGCGGAGACGCTGATGGCGGCGGGCCTGCCCGGTGCGGCCGCGGTGATCTGCGCACAGGACGACGACCTGTCCGCGCTGGAGACCGCGCTGCTCACGCGGCGGCTGCGCGCCGAGGTCCGGGTGGTCGCGCAGCTCACCAACGCCGCGGTCGGCCGCGCGGTCAGGGAGGCGGGCGTGGCGGTCCTCGACGTGGCGGGGCTGTCCGCTCCCTCGGTCGTCGAGGTGTGCCTTGGCGAGGGCGTTCAGGAGCTGTCGCTGTCCGGCATGCGGTTCCTCGCCGCGAGGACCACTGCGCCGGCCGGGGCGACGCTGCGCCAGCTGTACGGGGCGCTCGCGCCGGTCGCGGTGGTGCCGCCCGACGGTCACGTGCTTGTCTGCCCCGGGCGGGATACCCCGGTCGCCGCCGGCGATGAGGTGACGCTCATCGGCACGCCCGATGAGCTCGCCGCCGTCTCCGTCATCGATCACCCCGAGCGCATCCGCCGCCTCACCGCCACCCAGGGAAACGGAAACGTGACGGGCGGTGCGGGGGCGGGCCGCACCGGGTCGGGCGGCAACGGGGCCGGTGCCGGGTCGCTCGGCGTCCTCGACGTGCTCGGCGGCGGCGCAGCCGGAGGCGAGGAGGCGGGTGGCCGCCCGGCTGGCCCCGGCCCGGCCGGGCGGGTGGCGCGCGCGCTGCGCGACCTGGCCGTGTCGCTCGCCCGCGCCGCGGACCGGCGGATCGCGATCGCCCTCGGCGCGCTGGTCGCGGTGCTGGTGACCGCCACGCTGGTGCTGCGCTTCACCTACCACTACGCGGGGCCCGGCCACCGGATGTCGCTGGTCGACGCGGTGTACTTCACGGTCGAGACCGTGACGACGGTGGGCTACGGCGACTACTCGTTCCGCGGCGAGCCAGGCTGGCTGGTCGTGTTCGCGATCCTGCTCATGATGTCCGGCGCGCTGTTCGTCGCGGTCTTCTTCGCGCTGGTCACGAACATGCTGGTGAGCCGCAGCATCGAGGAGTCGCTCGGGCGGCAGAAGATCACCGTGCTGCGCGGCCACGTGCTGGTGATCGGGCTCGGCACGGTCGGGCTGCGCGTGGTGCGGCAGCTGCGCGATGCGGGCCGCGACGTCGTGGTGGTGGAGAAGGACGAGCACAACCGGCACCTGTCGCAGCTGCGGGCGCTCGGCGTCCCCGCGTTGATCGCCGACGCGACGCTGCCCGAGGTGCTCGCGTCCGCCCGGCTCTCAACCGCGTCCGCGGTCGCGGTGCTGACCAGTGACGACCTGGCCAATTTGGAGACCGGCCTAGCCGTGCGTGACCAGCTCGGGGCGCGCTGGCCCGACGTCCCCGTCGCCCTGCGCATCTTCGACCCGCAGCTCGCCCACTCGGTGGAGCAGACGTTCGGGTTCAGGTACGTCAGGTCGACCGCCGCGCTCGCCGCCCCGTGGTTCGTCGGCGCGGCGCTCGGCCTCGACGTGCTCTCCACCTTCTACGCGGGCGACGAGCCGCTGCTGATCGCGCGGCTCACCGTCACCCCGGGCGGCGGGCTGCACGGCCTGCGGATGGATGAGCTCGCGGCCCGCACCCGGGTGCTCGCGCTGCGCCGCGCCGCCGACCGCGCCGTGCTTTATCACCCGCCGCGCCGGTCCACCAGGTTCGAGCCCGACGACGAGGCGTACCTAATCGGCCCGCACGACGAGCTGCTCACCGTGCTGCGCCGCGACCGGCTCGCGCCCGGACCCGGCGGCCCGCGGGCGTGAATGTGGTTTTGGTGCTGCTATAGCGACACCAATGGCACATCCACGCGTGTCCTGAGGCGAGGGCGTCAGCCCCGATCGATGAGGGCGGTGAAGCCGGCGGTCTGCCAGGTCTCCCCCGTCTCGGTGATCGCGTACGCCTCGCACCCGTCCAGCGATGCCAGCCAGTCGCGGGCCAGAGCCGGGCCCATCGCGAAGGCGGCCGTGGCGCACGCGTCGGCTAGCGCGAGGCTGGGGCTGGTCACGGTGAGGCTGGCCAGGCCGGCGGCCGGGCGGCCGGTCCGCGGGTTGACGATGTGCGCGCCGCGCTCGGCGGTCCCCGACGTCGCCACCGCGCAGTCCACGGCCGCCACGACCAAGGCGAGGCGGCCGGGCCGATGAGGGTCGGCGATGCCGATCCGCCACGGCAGCGCCGCGTCCGGCCCGGAGTCGCCGGTCCTGGCGCCCTCCCCGGTGGCCCCGCCGGGACGGCCGCCCACGCACTGCACGTCGCCGCCGCCGTTGACCAGGTGGCTCGGCGAGCCGGCGGCGGTCAGGATGCCCGCGGCCCGTTCGATGGCCCAGCCTTTCACGTAGCCGGACGGGTCGAACCTGCCCCACGGTGAGGAGGTGAAGAAGCCGCCCGACAACTCGCGGAAGAACGCGCAGGCCTCAATGACCTCGGCCATCTCAGGCGCGCAGGCGTCGACGGTCACCAGGCCCTCCGCGAGCAGCGTGGCGTCGCTGTCCGGCCGGTACGGCGAGAAGACCCGGTCCACCCAGTGCAGCCACCGGATGGCGTCGTCCAGCGCGCCGTCGAGGCGCGCGGCGGCGGGCACGTCGAAGGAGACCACCGTCCCCATCACCGGCTCGGCATGCCGGGCGCGCGGTTCGGCGGCGAGGTCCCTACTCATCGGCCAGGTTCGACTCAACAGACAGTTCCCCACTCAGCGGCCAGGTTCTACTCAACAGACAATTCCCCACTCAGCGGCCCCGTCCTACCCAGCGGACAGTTCCCTACGCGGCCAGGTCCCTTATTCAAGGAAGATACTGTTGCCGCTCACCTTGATCTGCGCGGCGGGCAGCGGGCTGGGCGCCGGGCCAGCGACCACGGCGCCGGTCGTCATGTTGTACTGGCTGCCGTGGCAGGGGCAGTCGATGGTGCCGTTGCTGACCTGGCTGACGATGCAGCCCATGTGCGTGCAGACGGCGCTGAACGCCTTGAACTCGCCGGCGGTGGGCTGGGTGACGACCACCTTGGGCCCGCTGAAAACCGTCCCGCTGCCAACCGGGATGGCACTGGTGGCGGCGAGCGCGTTCGCGGCCGCCGCGCTGCTCGCCGCCGCGCTGCTCGCCGCCGCGCTGCTCGCCGCCGTGCTCTCGGCCGGCACGCTACTCGAACCGCCCGCGCCGCAGGCGGTGATCACGCCCGCGAGGCCCACAAGGCCGACGCCGGCCAGCACGCCACGCCGCGTGGCCAGCGAGTCCGTCTGTGGTTCCTGTGTCACTACCACTCCTTTTCCACTGCCAACTGGGTTACCGCTACTGCGGGCGAGGACGCTCCCGGCACCGTTTCTCCCGTAGAGAGAAACGAGAGACCGCGCCGCCTGGTTCAGCCGCTGAGCCTACGAGTTGTCCCTCAAGGGGACCTTGAGCTTGGTGTTTCGACGCTATGAGAATCCGCTCAAGCCACCACGCCGACGAGCCCTCGGCGCAAGAAGGTAGCGGAGCGTAACGGAATCCGCTAACCCGACTCACCGGCAGGAAAGAGATTTCGGTCCGTGAACAGTGATGGAATAATCGAATAATTTCTTAGAACTGGTAAAACATTTCTGATGTATCGAATTAGATAGATACTCCTTACTATTGAGGAATATCCATATATCCTTACGGAGAGTATCTATATTGATATGTAGCGCCATAATCTTGGCAGAGTAGGCATCACGGATGGGACACGAACAGATGCTTAGAGTGAGCAAGGCCGACGGGTGGCTGCCCAGGGCGCATGACGCCGGGCCCGGTCGCCAGGACCTGCGCTCCTCAGGCAGCTGCGTCATCATCCGATCAGGCGGCTGCCTGCCCGGCGGGTATCCTCCCGCGCCCGCCGGCGCCCGGCCCGGCGACGAGGCACCCGGGCGGACGGCAGCCACCCAGAACTGCAGGCGGAGCGGCGGGGACCAGCCGGGCGGCAGCGGCCCGCCGCCCGGAGGGCCGGCGCTCCGCCTGCACCTTGTCATGATCCCGCCGGGCACGCGCGGCCTGCCGCACCTGCACGGCCACGAGACCGCCGGTTACGTGGTGAGCGGCGTGGCCGAGGTCTGGCACGGCACGGGCCTGGTCCGGCGGTCGGTGGTCCGGGCCGGCGACTACATCTACATACCGCCAGGTACCCCGCACCTGGCGGTGAACCGGGGCGACGTCACCTCCATCGCGGTGATGGCCCGCCCCGGCGGCGAAGAAACGGCCCAGCGAGTCAGTGACGAGCAGGCCAGTGACGAGCAGGCCAGCGGCCAGGGAGAACAGGACGGCTCCGTCGCGGTGGAGCTTCCCAGGCACCTGGCCAGCCTGCTCGGCTATCCCGTCGGATACGGCGGATGAACGTTTCCCCCTCCCCGCACCGCCTCCCGCGGGGACGCGGCGAACCAGGCGAACTCGCGGCGGCATCCTCCTCCGCCGCGGACCACCCAGGGGCTTCTCTCCCCCCTCCGCCAGGTTCACCGCGAGTAGGCCGGGTCCCCGCTGGTGTAGCAGCGGGGACTCCGGCCCACTCGGAGCCCTGAGCCCTACTCGTACGCCTCGGGCGGCTGGCAGGAGCAAACGAGGTGGCGGTCGCCGTAGGCCTGGTCGATGCGGCGCACCGGGGGCCAGTACTTGGCCCGGCCGTGCGCCAGCCCGCGCGGGCCGCTCGCGCCCGGGTAGCCGCCCTCGTCGCGCCGGTAGGGGTGGGCCCACTCGCCGGCGATCAGCATCTCGGCGGTGTGCGGCGCGTTCTTGAGCGGGTTGTCCGCCGCGTCCCACTCACCGGACGCCACCTTGTCCACCTCGGCCCGCACGGCGATCATCGCGTCGCAGAACGCGTCGATCTCGGCGAGCGACTCGCTCTCGGTCGGCTCGATCATCAGCGTGCCGGCGACGGGGAAGGACATGGTGGGCGCGTGGAAGCCGTAGTCGATGAGGCGCTTGGCGACATCTTCCACGGTGATGCCGCCTGGCAGGCGGCGCAGGTCGACGATGCACTCGTGGGCCACGAGGCCGTGCCGGCCCGCGTAGACCACCGGGAAGTACGGTGCGAGCCTGCGGGCGATGTAGTTGGCGGAGAGCACGGCCACCTGGGTGGCCCGGCGCAGCCCGTCGGCCCCCATCATGGCGATGTACGCCCAGGAGATCGGCAGGATGCCGGCCGACCCGTACCGGGCGGCCGCGACCGGGTTGGCCCCGTGCTGGCTG
>Ga0070714_100004998_pt1 | contig 10082 bp, 9 predicted proteins | sample LARL83metaG_FD_65450 | JGI IMG/M metagenome (GOLD analysis project Ga0070714, IMG submission 65450) | Corn, switchgrass and miscanthus rhizosphere microbial communities from Kellogg Biological Station, Michigan, USA - LAR L8-3 metaG | ecosystem: Host-associated > Plants > Roots > Rhizosphere ... | reverse complement strand
GGTCGCCCACCCCAGTGCAGAAGACGACGCGTGGCAAGTCCGAGGCGAACCGTTCGATCAGCGCGGTCTTCCCCACCCGTCGCCGTCCCCAGACCAGGGCTGGCCGGTCAGGCGCGTGCTCCCACCAATCCCGCAATGCGTCCAGCTCGGCTTCCCGCCCCACGAAGCCCATGACGCATCACCTCCGCGCCAATATTACCTGCAAATGTGCAAGCTGTAACGGAGCAGGTTGCATCTTTGCAGGCTACGCCTTGACGAACTGCCAGGGTGATGACCGCGGCAGCAGGATGATGCCCGATGGGCAGATCTCAAGGCTTGAACGCGACACCCGCGTACAGCCCGGCCGCCTCTGGCGGGTCTGGCGGTGGCTCGTCTGGCCGCCACTGCACTGTGTACACCAGCCCCGGATCGACCAGCGGCAGCCCGGCGAACAGCGAAGCGATCTCCTCGCGCGTGCGGGTGACGAGCGGAGATGAAGCGCGGCGGTAGATGGCCGTAGCGCGGCCGGCTTCCTCCGGCTGGGCGTCATGGGTGGCGTGGGACAGGACAAAATAGCTACCCGGCGCCATCGCGGCGATGAGCGGTCCGAGGATCTGCGCGGGATCTTCATCGTCGGCGATGAAATGCATGATGGCCACGATCAGCATCGCCAGCGGCTGGGAAAAGTCAAGCTGGTCGGTAGACCGGGCGAGTTCCAGCACTTCTTCGGGACGTCGCAGGTCTGCTTCGACGACAACAACGCCCGGGCTCTTGGCCAGCAGCGCGTTGGCGTGACTCACCGCAACTGGGTCGTTATCGACATACACCACGCGGGCGTCCGGGGCGACCCGGCGCGCCACCTCATGGACGTTGTCCATGGTGGGCAGGCCGCTGCCGATATCGAGAAACTGCCTGATCCCGTGTTCGGCGCAGTACCGGACCGCGCGGGTGAGGAACGCCCGGTTCTGCCGCGCTATCCAGGCACTATTAGGGGAATTCGCCAGGAGTCCCGCCGCCAGTTCCCGGTCGGCCGCGAAGTTGTCTTTCCCGCCCAGCATGAAGTCGTAGATACGGGCAATGTTCGGCATCGCCGGGTCGAACACCGGCTTGCGAGCTTCGTCCCCATCCGGAGGCATGCGGTCAACCTTAGCGGCCGTTGCCCGCGTTCGCGGGCCGCTCGAGTTCGAGTGAGATAACGTCCGCGATGCCGGGGCCTTTGGTGCTGTCAAGGGAAGATGTCGGCGGCGGTGACGATGGTTGTGTCGGGATCCGGCTGGGTAACCGTCGAGCGCGCGCAGATGACGTAACGTAGCCGGTCTACGGCGTCGGTGAGCGCCACGGCCTTGGCGGCCAGTTTTGCCTTGATCCTCGGCCCGGCGACCGACCTGCTCCACTTCGATTCGCCGACGGCGACTGGCACTCGGGTCAGGTCCGGCTGTGCCAGCGCTACCGCGTCGATCTGGTCCTGCCCACCCGATCGCCACCAGGGGCCAATGGCGACGATGTGGTCCCCGAGGATGCCGGAGGCCGCATGTCGCCATAGGTACTCGCGGAACGCCTCTTCGTAGGGTGCGCCCAGATGATCATCGAGCTCGTTCCGCAGCGCGGACATGACGCGCTGTCCGTAGCCGCGCTCGATCTCGGTGCGGTGCTTGCGCACGGGACCCAGGTAGAACGCGAGGAAGTTGTCCGCGATCCGGTAGATTTTCCGGCGCGACTTCGCCTGATCTTCGTCGACTGGGGCGAGGCGTTCCACTAGCCTCGCCTCAACCAGCCGGTCCAGCGGGCGGGCCGGGTCGGTACCCACGAGATCCTGGATCTCGTTGTACCGGGTGGCACCGGACGCGATGGCGTGCAGAATGGCACCGCCAGTGGCGGAACCGGTTTCCGATTCCATGATCAGGCGCCCTTCGGTCAGCAACGGAGCACCAGGGGCTCCGATCAGCCGGAAGAGGTTCTCCTCGATCGGCGCGTTCTGGCGCCACCACGCGAGGTACAGCGGCATGCCGCCGACGAGGCCGTAGACCAGAGCCCGATCCTCGGGTGCCAGATCAGGCAGCATCGCGGCCGCTTCGTGCGGCCGGAACGGGAACACGGGCAATGTCAGGTTGAACCGGCCATACAGCGGCGCCCGGGTCTCCTGCACCGACCACATTGTCCGGACCGCGGAACCACAGACAAGGATCCGGAGCAAGGTACGTCCGCGGGATCGGTCGAGGAATGCCCGGAGCACGCCAGGCAGCGAAGGAGACTCGTGCAGCAACTCGGGAAACTCGTCGAGCACCAGCAGAAGCGGCTCATCGGCGGCCTGTTCGGCGAGATGGTCCAGCGCATCGCGCCAGTCGTGATAGGGGTTCGCCGCTAGGTCCCGAAGCCCCTCCGTTCCGGCACTGCGTACCGCGGCGGACAGGCTCGCGAGTTCGCCGGGCATCGGGTCGCCCACTCCGGTGTGGAAGACGACGCGTGGCAAGTCCGAGGCGAACCGTTCGATCAGCGCGGTCTTCCCGACCCGTCGCCGTCCCCAGACCAACGCTGGCCGGTCAGGTGCGTGCTTCCACCAATCCCGCAAGGCGTCCAACTCGGCTTCCCGCCCGACGAAGCCCTCCATCTATCACCTCCGCCGCCATATTACCTGCAGACATGCAAGCTGCAATGAAGCAGGTTGCACCAATGCAGGCTAGCCACCTAGCAGGGCGGCGACCGTCTGCTGGGCGATGACCTTGCCCGCGGCGTTGTAGCTGATCACGAGCGTGTTTTTGGCGAGGCCGCCGTAGGGCAGGCGGGCGTTCACCCACAACCGCACGCCGCTGCCCGGCCAGCCCTGGACGGTGGGTCCGCCGTACTCGTGGCCGTCCGGCATCCGCAGCACCAAGCGTGCCACATCCGCCGGCGCGTACCCGATCGCGTAGTTCAGCGTGGTGGTTTCCTGGTAGAGCACCAGCAGCGGCTTGTGCGTGACGGTCCACGGCAGCGGCACGATGGCGCCGTCACCGGGGCCGTGCCACAGGACCTTCCCGCCGGTCAGGTACGCGGTCCAGCCGTTCACCGTGATCCCGCCGCTGTCCGGGATGCTCGCTCCCGGCTGTACCTGGAGGTTGTCGGTGAGCTGTGCGACCTGCTGACCGGCGGCGTCGCGGAACGTGAGCACCGCCCGATACCCCTGGGGGATGTCCGCGAACCAGACGCCGAACGGGAAGCCTCGGCCGGACAGCACCGCTGCGGGGGCGGAGCGTCCGTCGTTCAGGCGGACCGTCACCGCGGTGACCTGCCGGCCGGCCCGGCCGGTATTAACCAGTCCGGTATCCGGTGCGGACGGGCCGGACGGCCACCGCCCGCAGGCGAACCCGCCGCTGGAGGCGCGGGTGCCCAGCAGCACCGAGCACCCGTAGTCGTGCCCGGGGTCGCTGAACCAGGCGTATACGCGCGTGCCGCCGAGCTTGGCCGAGACTATCGCGGTCACCGCGGGGTGCGCGCGGAGTACGTCGGTGACCTGGCGCGGGGTTCCCGGCGGAGGCGGTGTGGTGGCATTGTCGGCCGGCGCGGCGGCGCGCGTACCGCCGGTCAGCGAGATGGCCGCGAGGACCACGGCGACCACGGCGGCGGCCGCCGCGGCCGGGATCACGAGGCCGGCCGGGAGCCAGGCCGGCAGGCTCAGGCGCAGACGGCGACGGCTCCGCCTGACGGTCTTGTCCCAGGCGTCCGGGTCGACGGAGGAAAGCGCGGCGCGTTGCGCCAAGGCCTCCCGCAACTGCTCTTCGAGCGCGTTCACAGCTTCCCCTCCAGCGCCCCGCCGAGCGCGTCCAGGCCACGGCTCACGTGTGACTTGACGGTTCCGGGCGACACGCCCATCGCCGCGGCGATCTCCCGCTCGGGCAGGTCGAGCCAGTACCTGAGGACGATGGCCTCCCGCCGCCGGGCGGGCAGCGCCGCGAGCGCCGCCAGCAGCTCGCGGTGGTCCTCGCGGACCATGACCGCGTGCTCGGAGGACACTTCGTCGTGTGCCCGCGGGGTCCGGAGCCGGACGACCCGCAGATGCCGGTGCCGGTTGCGGACCAGGTTGCAGACGGTCGAGCGGACGTAGCCGATGGCCGAGGCCGGGTCGCGGAGCGACCCGGCCTTCCTAATCAACCTGGCGAACGCCTCCTGTGCGATGTCCTCGGGATCATCGGCCCCGAGGAGATCGGCGAGCCGCACCATCTCCGGGTACCGGTCGCGGAACAAGCCGCTGACCAGTACCGCCCCTGCATGCGGAGGCGCGGTCCGCCGGTCGGAAACGTCTTCCATGCCCCATAAGACACTCGGGCCGGTCAAAGGTTGCCCGTCAGAACTCCGGCCGGCCCAGCTGGCTCTGGCCGAGCACGTGGCCTGCCGCGTCGTACGCGGTCGCGCTGAGCTTCGGCCGGCCCCCGTGGACGGGAAAGGTTGCCCAGGGAAACACCGTTGTCGTTCCGAGTGTTAATGAGATGAGGTCCACGCGGATCCATGCCACTATCGGGGGACAGTCAATGACGGAGGACAATGAGTACGGTCGCTAATGAGCAGCTCGACGACCAGGGGGCCTTTGAGCTGGAGGAGCGGCACGCGCTGCGACGTGTGGCGGGCTTGTCCACTGAGCTGCAGGACATCACCGAGGTCGAGTACCGGGAACTGCGGCTCGAGCGGGTCGTCCTCATCGGGGTGTGGGCGGACGGCAGCCTGGCCAGCGCCGAGAACTCGCTGCGCGAGCTGAGCCGGCTGGCGGAGACCGCCGGGTCCGAGGTGCTCGACGGGCTGATCCAGCGGCGCGGACGCGGGGTCGACGCCGCCACCTACGTGGGCTCCGGCAAGGCCCAGGAGCTGGCCGGGATCGTGGCGGCGGCCGGCGCGGACACGGTGATCTGCGACGGCGAGCTCACCCCTTCCCAGCTGCGCCGGCTTGAGGGCATCGTCCAGGTCAAGGTCATCGACCGGACCGCGCTGATCCTGGACATCTTCGCCCAGCACGCGCGGAGCCGGGAGGGCAAGGCCCAGGTCGAGCTGGCCCAGCTCCAGTACATGCTGCCGCGGCTGCGTGGCTGGGGCGATTCGCTGTCCCGGCAGGCGGGCGGCCGGGTGGCCGGCGGTGGCGGTATCGGGACCCGCGGGCCTGGCGAGACCAAGCTGGAAACGGACCGGCGGCGACTGCGTGCCCGGATTTCCCGGCTGCGTCGCGACATATCCGAAATGTCAGTCGGGCGGAAGGTGCAACGGGGGCGTCGCACACGACGGGAAGTGCCTTCTGTTGTTATCGCGGGTTATACGAACGCGGGCAAGTCGAGCCTGCTGAACGCCCTGACCGGGGCCGGAGTGCTGGTCGAGGACGCGCTGTTCGCCACGCTGGACCCGGCCGTGCGTCGTGCGGAAACACCGAACGGCCGGGTATTGACGCTGACCGACACGGTGGGATTCGTCCGGCATCTGCCGCACCAGCTGGTGGAGGCGTTCCGGTCGACGCTCGAGGAGTCCGCCGAGGCCGACCTGATCCTGCACGTGGTGGACGGCTCGGACGCGGACCCGGAGGCGCAGATCGCCGCGGTGCGCGAGGTGCTCAAGGAGATCGGCGCGGGCGAGGTGCCCGAGCTCGTCGTGGTGAACAAGATCGACACCGCCGATCCCGTGGTGCTGCAGGGCTTGCGGGCGCGGGAGCCGCGCAGCGTCTCGGTGTCCGCCCGGACCGGAGCCGGGCTCGACGCGCTGCGTGCGACCATTGAGGCCGAGCTGCCGAACCGGGATGTCGAGGTCAAGCTCGTCGTGCCGTACAGCCGCGGTGACCTGGTCGCCCGGGCGCACGCCACCGGGGAGGTGCTGACCGCCTCGCACGTCGAGGAGGGCACCATGCTCGAGGCGCGCGTGCCCGCCGGGCTCGCCGCGCAACTGCAGGCGGCGTCCGCGGCTGGCCCGCCGTCCGGTCGTGCCGCGGATCACGCGTAGGTCACTCAGATCACGGTTCCGCGGCAAACCTGCAAACCAGGCAAAAGGGCTAAGCGGCGTAAATCGTCGAAAGGCTTGTCTGGCATGCATGATGTGCAATACCGTGTCTTGATCGAAATGTTGCAAGCCGCACCCGCTTGCCAAAGGTCTCAGGCAGGATGACCATCAAGAGTAAGCGCGGTGCGCTAGCGGAGCTCGTCCTGAAGGTGAACCGGCGGTGACTGTACGCCTGCTGACGAACATCGGCCGGTTGTGGACCGGATCCGAGATACTCAGCAATGCCGCGATACTGACCAGCGAAGGCCGTATCGCTTGGGTTGGCCCGTCCGCTGAGCTGCCTCAGCGTATCCCTGGCGTGGTCGACGACATCGTCGACGTGGACCATGTGGAGAACCTGGGCGGCGGACTGGTCACGCCGGGGCTGATCGACGCGCACACGCATCCGGTGTACGCCGGGAACCGCTGGGCCGAGCTGGCCATGCGGTCAAACGGCTCGACACCGACGGAAATCAGCGCGGCGGGCGGCGGAGTGTCGTCCACGGTCACGATCACCCGCGGCACCGATCCGTGGACGCTGTGCAACGGAGTGCGCGAGCGGCTCGGGCGCTGGCTGCGTTCGGGGACGACGACGATCGAGGCGAAGACCGGTTATCACCTGACCAGGGACGGCGAGCTCGCGGACGTGCGGATGCTGCGCGGCCTGGAAGGCGAGCCCGGCATGCCGCGGGTACATGTGACGTTCCTGGCCGCGCACGCGGTACCGCCGGAGTTCTTCGGGCGCCGCGCCGACTACATCGACGCGGTCAGCTCGTGGTGCGCCGACGCGTCGGCCGTCGGTGCCGACAGTGTGGACGTGTACTGCGAGGAGGGGCGCTTCACCGAGGACGAGGCACGCTGGATCCTGTCCGCGGGCCGGCGTTCCGGACTGCTGCCCCGGCTGCACGCCTGCGGTTCGTCCCGGACCGGCGCGGCGCGGCTGGCGTCCGAGCTTGGCTGCGCGTCGGCGGACCTGCTGCACGAGGCGACCGACGACGACGTCGCCTCGCTGGCGCGGGCAGGCGTGGCCGCGGTGGTGTGCCCGGGCACGGCGCTGCAGACCGGCGCCAGGCCGCCCGTGCGTGCGCTGCTGGACAAGGGCGTGGCGGTCGCGCTCGGCTCGGACCACTCGCCGGGCGGGATCGGCATCACCTCGATGGCGCTGGTGATCTCGCTGGCCGTGTCCTACCTCGGGATGACCGTCGAAGAGGCGCTGCGGGCGGCCACCATCGGCGGCGCGCACGCGCTGCGCGCGCCGGACCGCGGTGCGATGGTGCGTGGCCGGCTGGCCGACATGGTCCTGTGGGACGCCGACCACGAGGGCGCGTTCGTCTGGTCCTACGGGCTGGCGCCGAGGCGGGTCTGGCGCGGCGGGGAGCCGGTCGTCGCCTGAGGCTTCCGGGTCTCCCAGGCGGGTATCGCGAGCGTGGCGATGGTGAACGCGGCGATCAGCGCGAGCCTTAGCGAACCCTGTGCGTGGCCGTCGTGGGTGAGCAGCGGGGCGGCGTTCAGCGCGGCGAACGACGTGATCGTCCACACCGGGATCGGGCGGCGGGCGCCGAGCAGGTCCCACAGCAGCGCGCCCGTCAGCACATCCGGCGTGTAGTAGCTGTGCGCGGCCGGGTCGAGCAGCAGCCGCGCGCCGCCCGCCAGCAGCAGCACGGCCGGCCAGCGGCCGCGCCACACCGCGAGCGAGCCCAGGGCGCAGCCCAGGATGACCTGGGCCGGCCGGTCCCAGGAGGGGGTGTAGTTCTCCGTGACGCCGAGCGCGCGGAGCGCGGAGTTGTTCTCGTTCCTGATCAGGAACTTCCCGGCGGTGAGCGAGTGCGGGTCGGCGATCAGGAAAGGCAGCCAAGCGACGGCCAGAACGACCAGCGCTGCTACGGCCGCGATCGTGACGTCGCGCCGGTTCCGGCCGATGAGCAGTACCGGCAAGAACACCAGCGCCCATGGCTTGGCGTCGGCTGCGAGGGCGATGCAGAGGCCGGCTAGTGCCGGATGCGGGTTCGGCTTCGCGGTGGCGGCGCGGATTGCCAGGACGGCGAGCAGCAGCGCGAGGCCGTCATCGAGATGCGCGAAACCGGCGGACAGCTCGGACCAGGCCACCAGGAAGACCGCGCCGCCGATCAGGAGGGTCAGGTCGAACCGGCTGTCCTCGTCGAGGGCCGGGCGGGTCTGGACCGCTGTACGCTGCACCAGGTAGACGATTAGCAGGCCGCCCGCCTGCAGGAACAGTTCGGCAGCGACCAGGCCGTTGTGCGGGCCGAGTTGCCTTAGCACGCCGGTGACCAGATAGGAGACCGGCCCCATCTGCAGTGCCGGGTAGCTGGCGAAGATGTGCAGGCCGCCTGGCGGCGGCGGGCCAGGCATCCCGGCCGGCCCCGCCGTGCCGTGCCCGCCGGTGATGCCGGTGATCACCGTCGGGTGCCCGCCGAACAGCAGCGATGTGCCGGTGGTGAAGAACTTCCAGTCGATCCCGCCGCGATGCGCCAGGATCACGAGCCAGACCGCGCTCCAGCAGGCGAGCGCGAGGTACACCCAGTGGCGCCTCGTCAGCGCCGGTGCCCGCACTCTCCTGCTCCTTACCGCATGTTCCCCCGAAGCTGGCATCATAGCCGCATGGCAGCACGCGCGACGGAAACGCCGGCCCCGGTCACCGTTATCGTGGGGGAGGAAGAATTCCTTGTCGACCGCGCGGTCCGTGGGGTGATTGGTGCGGTTCGCTCGGGTTCCGATGACTCGGTCGACGTGCACGACCTGGACGGAGCCGCGCTGGCCACCGGGGAGCTGGCGTCGCTGACCTCGCCGTCGCTGTTCGGCGGCCGCTCGGTGGTGGTGGTCAGGTCCGCGCAGAACATCGGCAAGGACCCGGCGGCGGAGCTGATCGGGTACCTGAAGGCGCCGGCCGGCGATGTGGCGCTGGTGCTGACGCACGCGGGGGGCGCCAAGGGCAAGGAACTGCTCGCCGCCGCGAAGGCGGCTCCCGGATCGGCGGTGGCTGACTGCCCGAAGGTCACCAGGTTCGCCGAGCGGCTGGACTTCATCAGGGGCGAGTTCCGCCGGGCCGGGAAGCGGGCCGACGACGCGGCCGCCCGGGCACTGCTCGACGCGGTCGGCTCCGACCTGCGTGAGCTCGCCGCGGCGTGCGACCAGCTCGCCGCGGACAGCGAGGGGCCGTCGGTCACCGAGGCCGCGGTGTCCACCTATTACCGGGGCAGGGCCGAGGCGACCGGCTTCTCCGTGGCCGACCGGGCCGTGGAGGGCCACCTGGCCCAGGCCGTTGAGCAGCTGCGCTGGGCGCTGAGCACCGGGGTATCCCCGGTGCTCATCAACAGCGCGCTGGCATCGGGACTGCGGCTGCTCGGCCGGGTCGGCACCGCGCCGCGGGGCCTGAGCAGCGCCGCGCTAGCGGCCGAGGTCGGCGCGCCGCCGTGGAAGATCGACCGGGTGAAGCAGCAGCTACGCGGCTGGCAGCCAGCCGGCATCGCGGTCGCCCTGCAGGCGGTCGCCGAGGCGGACGCGCAGGTGAAAGGGGAAGGCGTCAGCGCCGATTACGCGCTTGAGCGCGCCATCCGCCGCATCGTCGCGGCCCGCGCGGGCCGCTGATCCCGGCGTTTAGCCTGTGGGCGCTTACCCTCCAGATGACGCTTGCCGGCCGGTGCATGACCGGACAACGTGGCGGATTGCCCCATTAGTGGCAATCCGCCACGTTGACGGCGCGCCAATAGGCCTACTGGGCGGCGGCGAGTTCCGCGTAGCGGGAAGCGATAGCGGACTTGCGGTTGGCCGCCTGCTTCTTGTGGATGACGCCCTTGCTGGCCGCCTTGTCCAGCTGGCGGCAGGCCGCGCGCAGCGCGGTGTCGGCCTCGTTCAGGTCGCCCCCGTCCGCGGCCTCGCGGAACTTGCGCACGGCAGTGCGCAAGGCCGACTTCGTGGCCTTATTGCGCTGATGCGCCTTCTCGTTCTGCCTATTGCGTTTGATCTGAGACTTTATATTCGCCACGCGATGGGGTCCTTCAACGTTTGCCAGTGGGTGACCGCGACGAAGTAGCTTATCCGAGTAGAACGGCAACTCTCAAACTGAGCAGCGGCGGCCTACCTGGCGGGGGCATCCTGCC
>Ga0070714_100004996_pt1 | contig 10082 bp, 10 predicted proteins | sample LARL83metaG_FD_65450 | JGI IMG/M metagenome (GOLD analysis project Ga0070714, IMG submission 65450) | Corn, switchgrass and miscanthus rhizosphere microbial communities from Kellogg Biological Station, Michigan, USA - LAR L8-3 metaG | ecosystem: Host-associated > Plants > Roots > Rhizosphere ... | reverse complement strand
GCGCGCCCATCCCCGGCCGCTCCCTCCTTCATCACGTGCCGGTAGAACGGCTCGTTGAGCGGGGCCAGGGGCGTGTTGCCCATGATCAGGTCGGCGCTCTTCTCGGCCAGCATCATCGTGGGGGCGTAGATGTTGCCGTTGGTCACGTAGCGCATCGACGAGGCGTCGACGACGCGGATGCCCTCGAGCCCGTGCACCTGCATCGACAGCGGGTCGATCACCGAGTCCTCGCCGGTGCCCAGGCGGCACGTGCACGAGGGATGCAGCGCGGTCTCGGAGTCCTTGGCCACCCAGTCCAGGATCTCCTGATCGGTTTCCACCGACGGCCCGGGCGAGAGCTCGCCGCCGTTGTAGGGGTCGAACGCGGGCTGGTTGAGGATCGAGCGCGAGATGCGCACCGCCTCGATCCACTCGCGGCGGTCGGTCTTGGTGGACAGGTAGTTGAACTGGATCGCCGGATGCTCGCGCGGGTCGGTGGACTTGATCTTGATCCAGCCGCGCGCGTCGGAGTACATGGGACCGACGTGGACCTGGTAGCCGTGGCCCTGGGGGGCGGTGCCGTCGTAGCGGATCGCCACCGGCAGGAAGTGGTACATGAGGTTGGGATAGGCCACGTCCTCGTTGGAGCGGATGAAGCCGCCGCCCTCGAAGTGGTTCGTGGCCCCCGGGCCGCGACGGCCCAGCAGCCAGGCCGCCCCCACCCACGGCCGGTTGCGCCACTTCAGCGCGGGCGCCACGGAGACCGGCTGCTTGGAGCGGTACTGGATGTAGACCTCGAGGTGGTCCTGGAGGTTCTCGCCCACGGCGGGCACGTCCTCGACGACGTCGACGCCGAGCGCGCGCAGCTCCGACGCCCGTCCCACGCCCGAGAGCTGGAGCAGCTGGGGCGAGTTGATGGCGCCGCCGCACAGCACGACCTCGCCGGCCTCGATCGTCTCCGTGCGCCGGTTGTGAACCACATCGCACCCCACCGCGCGCTTCCCGGCGAAGTTGATCTTGGTCACGAGCGCCCGCGTGCGGACCTCCAGGTTGGGGCGGTCCTCCACCGGATGCAAATAGGCGCGGGCCGCACTGAGGCGATGGCCGCGGTAGATGTTGCGGTCAAAGGCGGCAAAGCCCTCCTGCTTGTAGCCGTTGACGTCATCGGTGAGCGGGTAGCCGGCCTCCTGGACCGCGGCGAAGAACGCCTGGAACAGCGGGTTGACCGCGGGGCCGCGCTCCATCTTCAGCGGCCCGTCATGCCCGCGGAACGGATTGTCCTCCGGCGCGTTCAGCGCGTTCTCCATGCGCTTGAAGTAGGGCAGGCAGTGGGCGTAGTCCCACGTCTCCATGCCCGGGTCCGCCGCCCAGCGCTCGTAGTCCAGGGGGTTGCCGCGCTGGAAGATCATCCCGTTGATGGAGCTCGAGCCGCCCAGCACCTTCCCGCGGGCGTGATAGACACGGCGCCCGTCCATGTACGGCTCGGGCTCGGACTCATACCGCCAGTCATAGAAGCGGTTGCCGATGGGGAACGACAGGGCCGCGGGCATGTGGATGTAGACGTCCCACAGCGAGTCGTTGCGGCCCGCCTCCAGCACCAGCACGCGCGTGCCGGGGTCGGCGCTCAGCCGGTTGGCCAAACAGCAGCCGGCCGACCCGCCTCCGATGATCACGTAGTCGTAGCGCACGTCAGGTCCCTCCCTCTCAGGGTCCGTAGGCTCACAGAACGGCGCGGATCTCGCGCTCGAACGTTTCGATGTGCTCGGTGATGATGGACCGCGCACGGTCGGCGTCGCCCTCGGCGATCGCCAGCAACAGGGCCGCGTGCTCGTGCACGCGCGTGAAGAGATGCGGGAGCCGGTCGAGCACCAGGTACCAGATCCGCAGCGAAAGGTTGAAGTAGCGGCCCAGCGACTCCTCCAGGTAGGGGTTGGCGGCCGCGCGGTGGATGAAGCGGTGTACGCGCGTGTCGAGCGCCATCAATCCCTCGGTGTCGTCGCTGCCGTGGCTGCGCTCGAGCTCCTCGAGCAGGCCCTCCAGCTCCAGGCGCAGAGCCGGGCTGAGGCGTTGAGCGGCCCGATATGCAGCGTGCCCCTCCAACTGGACGCGCACATCGGAGATGTCGGCCAGGTCGGTGATGTTGATCTCCGAGGCGAACGTCCCGCGCCGCGGGAACACGGTGACGAGGTTCTCCAGCGCCAGGCGCTTGATCGCCTCGCGCACGGGGGTTCGGCCGATGCCCAGCTCCCCGCCGAGCACGTCCTCGTCGATCGGTGCGCCGGGGGGGATGCGCAGGGTCACGATCCGGTCGCGCAGGTCGGCGTACGCGCGATCGGCGAGCAACTCGCGCGCGATCCGGGGCTGGCTCGTCTCCGTGCTCACGCTCAGCGTCGCAGTGAGCGACCGCGCCGCGCCGACGCCTCGATGTTGCTCACGAGCCTGACGACTGATATATGAGTCATCGGTTACGAGTCTAACATTTGCCTGATGCCGCGCCAAGCCCTTTGCCACCGCCGGTGGGGGCGCCCGAGCAGGGGCGCCCGATGAGCGCCGCGGCGCCCGCGGCGCCTGACGAGGTGGCCGCCCGGATCGCCGCCGGCGAGTCCGCGGCCGCCGCCGAGATCGTCCACACGCTGGCGCGCCACACGCCGCTGCTGACCTCCCACAGCCTGTCGGAGCGCTGCGGCGGCCGGCTCCTGCTCAAGGCCGAGAATCTGCAGCGCACCGGCTCGTTCAAGCTGCGCGGCGCCGTGCACAAGATCTCGCGTCTGAAGGACGTGACCGGGGTGGTGGCCGGCAGCGCCGGCAACCACGGCCAGTCGCTCGCCTACGCCGCGCGCGCCCAGGGGCTGCCCTGCGAGGTGTTCATGCCGCTCCAGGCGCCGGTGGCCAAGGTGGCAGCAGTCGAGGCGTTCGGCGGGACGGTGCACCTGCAGGGTGACTCGGTCGATGACTGCGTGGCCGCCGCGCGTGCACACGCCAAGGAGAGCGGCGCCGGCTTCGTGCACCCCTTCGACGACCCCGACGTCATCCTCGGCCAGTCCACGCTGGGGCTCGAGTTGCTCGAGGACGTGCCCGGCCTCGAGCAGGTGGTGGTCCCGGTCGGGGGCGGCGGCCTCATCTCCGGCATCGCCGGCGTGGTCAAGGCGCGCCACCCGGCAGCGCGCATCGTGGGCGTACAGGTCGACGCGTGCGCGCCGTTCCCGGAATCGCTGCGCGGCGCCGCCCCGATCACGTTCTCGGCACGGGCGACGATCGCCGATGGGATCGCCATCAAGCGGCCGGGGGACATCACCCTGCCGCTCGTCCGGCGCTGGGTCGATGAGATGGTGGTCGTCTCCGAGGAGGAGATCGCCGACGCCATGGTGTGGCTGCTCGAGCGCTCGAAGCTGGTCGTCGAAGGCGGCGGGGCGGCCGGCGTCGCCGCGCTGCTGGCCGGCAAGGTGAGCGGGGCGACCCCGTCGGGCGGCGCGACGGTCGTGGTGCTCTCCGGCGGCAACGTGGACGCCGGGCTGCTGGCGGCCGTCGCCCAGCGCAACGAGACGCTGATGGGCCGGCGCCTGCGGTTGTTCACGCGCATCTCCGATCGACCGGGCGGGCTGGCGGCGCTGCTCACCCTGATCGCCGAGGCCGGCGGCAACGTCGTGCATGCCGACCACGTGCGCGACGCGGTGGCCCTGCACGTGCGCGAGACCGGCGTCGAGATCACCCTGGAGACGCGCAGCGCCAAGCACGGCGACGACATCGTCGCGGCGCTCGAGCGCGCCGGCTACGAGGTGCGCCGGCTCGAGGGATGACACGGGCCCGGGCCGCCGGTAGAGTCGGCCGCAGGACCATGTCGTTCATCTCACGAGGCTTCCACGGTCGCGCACACGAGACGGTCGACCCGTCTCGCGTCCCGCCCGGTCAGTACGTGACGCGGGACTTCCCCGTGCTGTCCGCCGGCCCGACGCCGCACACCGACCTGAGCGACTGGTCGTTCACCATCGACGGCGCCGTTTCATCTCCGGCCTCCTGGACCTGGTCAGAGCTGATGGCACTGCCCGCGGAGACCGTGACCAGGGACATCCACTGCGTCACCAAGTGGTCGAAGCTGGACACGAGCTGGCGCGGGGTGCCGGTCGAGACCCTGCTGAAAGACGTCAGCACCGAGGCGTCGTACCTGACGGCATGGAGCGACGGCGGCTACACCACCAACCTCCCGCTCGCCGACGTGCGCGACGGCAAGGCGTGGATCGCCTACGAGTACGACGGCGAGCCGCTCGCGCCCGAGCACGGGGGCCCCGCCCGCCTGCTCGTCCCCCACCTCTACTTCTGGAAGAGCGCCAAGTGGGTGCGCGGCCTCACCCTCACGATCGCCGACGAGCCCGGCTTCTGGGAGGGCTACGGCTACCACAACTACGGCGATCCATGGCGCGAGCAGCGCTATCAGGGCGACTGACCTGGCAGCTGGCGCGCGTGGTCGAGGTCCGGCCGCAGACCGCCCGGACCAAGACGATCCTCCTCGACGCGCCCGCCTGGGGCGGACACCGCGCGGGCCAGCACGTCGATGTGCGCCTCACCGCCGAGGACGGCTACCAGGCGCAGCGCAGCTACTCCATCGCGTCCGCGCCCGAGGACGAGCACCTTGCGCTCACAGTCGAGGAGATCGACGACGGCGAGGTCTCGCCCTATCTGACCGAGGAGCTGCGCGCGGGCGACGAGCTCGAGCTGCGCGGTCCCATCGGAGGCTGGTTCGTGTGGGAGGGCACCGAGGGTGGGCCGTTGCTGCTGTTCGGCGGAGGCTCGGGCGTCGTCCCGCTGCGCGCGATGCTCCGTCACCGCGCCGCCACCGCCGATCCCACCCCGGCCCGGCTCGTCTACTCGGCGCGCTCGCTCGAGGACGTCATCTACCGCGACGAGCTGCGCGAGGCCAACACCGGCGACGGCGTCGAGGTGCACCTCGCGCTGACGCGGTCCTGGCCTGAGGACTGGACCGGTTACCGGGGCCGGGTCGATGACGCCCTGCTCGACGCGGTGACGTGGCCGGCGAGCGAGCGGCCGGCCATCTACGTGTGCGGGCCCAACGGCTTCGTCGAGGCGATCAGCCGGCAGATGGTCGCGCGCGGCCACGCGCCCGAGCGCGTCAAGACCGAACGTTTCGGACCCACGAGCGGATAGGAGCCACACGATGGAGGACTTCACCGTCGACGGCAACGCGCTCGCCGGAGCGCTGGAGCAGTACATGGGGCGCGACATGACCGCCGAGCGCGGCACCTGTGGACACTGCGGCGGCGTCTCGGCGATCGCCGAGCTCGTCGTCTACCCCAAGGCGCCCAGCCCGGTGGCGCGGTGCCCGCACTGCGGGGATGTGGTGCTGGTCGTCACCGAGATCCGCGACGCCGTCGGGGTCCACTTCAACCGATACGCGCTGTAGCTGCCCCCCGGGCAGTGCCTGGCCGAGCGTCAGTCGCCCAGCTCGGCGCGCCGGCGCACGACGAACTCCTTGAGCTCCTCGTCGACCGCCTCGTCGATGGGCGGCGCCTCGTAGTCCTCGAGCGCCTGGCGCCAGATCTCCCCGGCGCGCGTCGTGGTGTCGCGCGCACCCTTCTTGGTCCAGCGGTCGAAGTTCTCCGTCGAGGACAGCATCGGGCGGTAGAAACACTCGCGGAAGCGCTCGAGGGTGTGGGCGGCGCCGAGGAAGTGCCCGCCGGCGCCGACCTCGGTGTGGGCGTCGAAGGCCAGCGAGGCCTCGTCGATCTCCAGCGGCGTGAACTCGTGGCGCAACTCGCGCAGCAGCTCGACATCGACGATGAACTTCTCATAGCAGGACACCAGCCCGCCCTCGAGCCAGCCCGCCGAGTGCATGACGAAGTTGGTTCCGGCGAGGAACGTCGGCAGCAGCGTCATCAGCGACTCGTACGCCGCCTGCGCATCGACCGTCTGCGAGGCGTTGAGCCCGCCGCCGCCACGCCACGGCAATCCGAAGTGACGGGCGATCTGGCCGGTGCACAGCACGCCGATGCCCGACTCCGGGGTGCCGAACGACGGCGACCCGGACTGCATATCGGTGTTTGAGAGAAAGGAGCCGAACACCACCGGCGCCCCCGGGCGGATCGTCTGGGCCAGCGCGATCCCGGCGAGGGCCTCGGCCATCTGCTGCACGAGGGTGGCCGGCAGCGACACCGGGGACATCGCGCCCATCAACAAGAACGGCGTGATGACCACCGCCTGGTTGGCCTTCACGTACTCGAACATGGCGCCGAGCATGCGGTCGTCGTACCGCAGCGGGCTGTTGACGTTGATGAGCGAGATCGACACCGGCGCGCGCTCGATGGCCTCGCGCCCGCCGAACAGGATCTCCCCCATCTGGATCGTGTCGGCGGCGTTGGGACCCGAGGTCACCGAGCCCATGTAGGGCTTGTCGCTGAGCGTCTGCAGCGCGTAGACCATGTCAAGGTGGCGGCTGTCCAGCGGCCGGTCCTCGGGCTCGCAGATGGTGCCGCCGGGCGAGTCCAGCTCGGGGTAGTACTGCGCCAGCTTGACCAGGTTCTCGAAGTCGGCCATCTTGGCGTCGCGGCGGACGTCGCCCTCGCGGATGAACGGGCAGCCGTAGACGGGCGCGAACACCATGTGATTGCCGCCGATGTGCGCGGTGTTCGCCGGGTTGCGGGCCTGCAGCTCGAACTCGCTGGGCGCCTTGGCCACCTGCTCGAGGATCCACTCGGGGTCGAAGCGGACCCGGTTCTCCTCCTCCACGATCTGCCCGGCGCCGCGGAGCACCTCCACGGCCTCGGGCAGCAGGAACTCGATGCCCAGCTCGCTCACGATGCGCCGCCAGCCACGATCGAGCGTCGCCATCGCATCCTCGCTGAGGATCTCGTAGCGGGGCATGTCGTTTACGAACATGGCTGGCCTTCCTCCTTGACGGGACGTCGTGCGCGCCTAATATACATCGCGTGGAACAACAGTTTCATGCAGAGGCCGGACGCGGCACCACCGCCATCGACCGCGGCGCCGAGCTGCTGGTGCGGGTGCTCGAATCCGAGCAACCGGTCGCGCTCGCCGACCTCGCGTCGGCCAGCGGCATCCCCAAGAGCACCGCCTCCCGGCTCGTCTCGGCGCTGGAGCGCCAGGGACTGGTCGAGCAGGACGGCGAGCGGGGACGGCTGCGTCCGGGGCCGGCGATCCTGCGCGTCGCGGAGCGCAGCATGCTGGAGCGCAGCATCCTCGAGCTGGCCCGCCCGTCGCTCGATTCCCTCGGTGAAGCGACCGGCGAGACGATCAACCTGGCCGTCCCCGGCCCCCACGGCGTCGAGCACATCGCGCAGGTGGAGAGCCGCCACTTCCTCGGCGCCGGTCAGTGGCTCGGCCGCTCGGCCGACTATCACTGCACCGCCAACGGCAAGGTGTTCATGGCTTTCGGCCGCGCGCGCATCCCGGCGCAGGCGGCCGCGCTCACGCCGCAGACGATCACCGATCCCGCCCTCCTCACCACCGAGCTCGCCCGCGTGCGCCGCGACGGCTTCGCCGAGGCCATCGACGAGCTCGAGATCGGGCTGGCCGCCATCGCGGCCCCCGTTCGCGGGGCGGGCGGGCAGGTGGTAGCCGCACTGAGCATCACGGGACCGACCGTCCGGATGACCCCCGAGCGCATCGCGCAGCTCAAGCCCGTCCTCATCGAGGAGGCGGAGACCCTCACCCGCCGCCTCGGCAACCCCGAGCAAGGAGAACACGCCGCATGACCCACGAGGAGATCCTGCAGCTGCTGTACGACGAGACACTGGTCGGCAACGCCCCCGCGGTCTCCGGTGGAGTCAACGACGGCCTCGCCGACGGACTCGCCCCCGAGCGCATGCTCTACGACGCGCTCATCCCGTCGTTGGAGGAGGTCGGGGCCCGCTTCGAGCGCGGCGACTACTTCGTCCCGGAGATGCTCATCGCGGCCCGGGCGATGCAGGGCGCGCTCGACATCCTGCGCCCCCTGCTGGCCGAGACCGGCACGGCGGGCACGGGCACCTTCCTCATGGGCACGGTCAAGGGCGACGTCCACGACATCGGCAAGAACCTCTGCAACATCATGCTCGAGGGCGCGGGCTTCACCGTCATCGACCTCGGCGTCAACGTCCCGCCCGAGAAGTTCGTCGAACAGATCGGTGAGCACAACCCGGACATCGTGGGCTTCTCGGCCTTCCTGACCACGACGATGCCGATGTTCAAGGCCAACATCAACGCGCTCGAGAAGGCCGGCATCCGTGATGACGTGATCGTGATGGTGGGTGGCGCGCCGGTGACGCAGGAGTACGCGGATGCCGTTGGAGCCGACGGGTATTCGGCCGACGCGTCCTCGGCGGTCAAGAAGGCCAAGGAGCTCATCGAGAAGCGCCGGGAGAAGGTTCCGGCGTGAAAGCGCGCGGCCTGCTCGCGAAGGCGGAGCATGCCGTCAAGGGCCCCGTCTGGGGTTGTCAGATGTGCGGGCAGTGCGTCCTGCATGACACCGGGCTCACCTGCCCGATGACCTGCCCCAAGACGCTGCGCAACGGTCCGTGCGGCGGCGTGCGCGCGAACGGCCACTGCGAGGTCAAGCCGGAGATGCGCTGCGTGTGGCTCAAGGCCTACGAGCGCTCCGAGCGGCTCCCGCTGTGGCGCGGGCACATCGATCAGGTCCGGCCCCCGGTGGACAACCGCCTGGAAGGCGACTCGTCGTGGCTGAACCTGTTCAGCGGTCGTGACAAGCAGACGCCCGACGGGTGGCATGTCCAACCTTGAGCGCAAGCTGGCGGCGCGCGAGTTTGTCGTCACCGCCGAGATGCCCACCATCGACGGCGGCGGTCACGCCGAGCTGCAGCGCCAGCTCGAGCCGATGCGTGCGTTCGTGGACGCCTTCAACGCCACCGACAACCCGGCGGCGCACGCCCACGTCTCGCCGCTGGCGGTCTCGATCGGCCTGCAGGAGGTCGGCGCCGAGCCGATCATGCAGCTCGTCTGCCGCGACAAGAACCGGCTCGCGCTGGAGTCAGACCTCATGGGCGCCGCGATGTACGGGATCGTCAACGTCTCGTGCCTGACCGGCGATGATGTGACGGCGGGCGACGAGCCGGAGGCCCGCCGCGTCTTCGACCTCGACAGCATCCAGCTGATCGCCCTGGCCCGCGCGCTGGACCGCGGGCACTATCTCTCCGGGCGAAAGATCCATCCCCAGCCGCATTTCTTCGTCGGCGCGGTGGAGAACCCGAGCGCTCCGCCACTCGAGTATCGCGTGCGCCGCGCCGCCAAGAAGGCGCTGGCCGGCGCGCAGTACCTCCAGCTCCAGATCTGTTACCGCCCCGAGCTGCTCGAGCGCTTCATGCGCGCCGCCTACGACATCGGCCTCACCGAGCGGCTGGCGATGATCCCCTCGATCTGCATCCTGCGCACCGTGGGCGGCATGCGCTTCGTCGCCTCCCACGTCCCCGGCGTCGACGTCCCGCCCGAGACCGTGGCCCGCGTCGAGCAGGCCCGCGACGTCGAGCACGAGTGCTTCGAGATCGCGTACGAGCTGGCCTCCCACGCCCTGGCGCAGCCCGGCGTGGCCGGCCTGCACTTCATCTCCTTCCGCAAGGACGCGGGCATCGCGAAGCTCTGCGGCCGCCTCGGCATCCCCCCACGAATCGAAAGAGAGTCACATGGATACAGTGCTTCGGTCGCGCTCGCGTAGCGTGACGATCGGCGCCGACCAGCCCTTCTGCATCATCGGCGAGCGCATCAACCCCACCGGGCGCAAGGCGTTTGCCGAGCAGCTGCGCAACGGAGACCTCTCCACCGTGACCGCCGACGCGCTGGCCCAGGCCGAGGCCGGCGCCACCATGCTCGACGTCAACGCCGGCATCCCGCTCGTCGATGAGCCCGAGCTGCTCAAGTCGATGCTGCGCACCGTCCAGGAGGCCGTGGACCTTCCGATCTGCATCGACTCGAGCGTCATCGAGGCACTCGAGGCGGGGCTGAGCGTCTACGAGGGCCGCGCCCTGGTCAACTCGGTCACCGCCGAGGACGAGCGCCTCGAGGAGATCCTGCCCCTGGTGGCCCGCCACGACGCTGCCGTGATCGGCCTGGCCAACGACGAGACCGGCATCCCCGAGACGCCG
>Ga0070714_100004995_pt1 | contig 10082 bp, 11 predicted proteins | sample LARL83metaG_FD_65450 | JGI IMG/M metagenome (GOLD analysis project Ga0070714, IMG submission 65450) | Corn, switchgrass and miscanthus rhizosphere microbial communities from Kellogg Biological Station, Michigan, USA - LAR L8-3 metaG | ecosystem: Host-associated > Plants > Roots > Rhizosphere ... | reverse complement strand
GACGTCGCCGACTCCGGCGTGACCGCGACGACGCGCACCTGCTCGAGCGGCCGCCGCGACACGAGCTGGATCGAGTCGACGGCGCCCTCCGACGCGACGCACAACCGCGGCAGCAAACGAAGCCTGTCCGCGTTCCGCGCGTACTCGATCGACGAGATCGGCGCCGTGTCGAGCTCGCCGTCGATCAGCATCCGGTTCAGCTCGGTCGGAACGCCCTGCACCTCTTCCACCTCGGCGTCGACGCGGTAGAAGACAGGCGCCATGTTCACGTACGAGATGCGGCCGAGCTTCACCACCGGCGCAGCTCGTTGTACAGCGTGTCGCGCTGCACCGGAATGCGGCCTGCATCCTTGATGAACCGCACGAGCTCGGGGATCTTCTGCTCCGTCCCACTCGTCGCACCCGCCGCCTGGAAGATCTTCTCGCGCACGACCGTCCCCTGCACGTCGTTCGAGCCGAAATGCAGCGCGACCTGCGCCATCGGCATCCCCATCATGATCCAGTACGCCTTGATGTTCGGGATGTTGTCGAGCACGAGGCGCGAGACGGCCGCCATCTTCAGGTCGTCGGCGCCCGTCGTGAACTTGAAGCCGCGCCGCTCGAACACCGTGTTCTCGGGATGAAACGCGAGCGGGATGAACGCGAGGAAGCCGCCGGTCTCGTCCTGCTGCGCGCGCAGCCGCAGCATGTGGTCGATGCGCTCCTCGTAGGTCTCGACGTGCCCGTAGAGGAGCGTGCAGTGCGTCGGGATCCCCATCCGGTGCGCGGTGTCGTGGATGTGGAACCACTCCTCCGCCGGCTCCTTCCCGGGCGCGATCAGCTGGCGCACGCGCGGCGCGAAGATCTCGGCGCCGCCGCCGGGCAGCGAGCCGAGGCCCGCGTCCTGCAGCACGCGCAGCACCTCTTCGTGCGTGCAGCCTTCGAGCTTCGACATGTGATGGATCTCGGAGGCGGTGTAGAACTTGAGATGGACGTCCGGCAGCGCGGACTTGAGCTTTCGCAGCACCTCCGCATAGAACTCGAGATCGACGTGCGGGTTCTCGCCGTTGACGCAGTGGATCTCGGTGAAGCTCGCGAGCGCGTGCTGCGCGACGGCATCCTCGACGAGCTCGTCCGCGCTGATCGTGTACGCGTCCTCCTGCTTCTGCGTCTTCGCGAACGCACAGAACTTGCACTTCACACGGCAGACGTTCGTCTGGTTCAGATACAGGTTCTGGACGAAGTAGACCTCGTCGCCGCCGCCGCGCACCCGCCGCGCGAGGTCGGCGAGCTCGCCGAGCGCGAGCAGGTCGTCGGTCTCCATGAGGGCAAGGCCGTCCTCGAAGTCGAGCCGCTCCTGCGCCTCGACCTTCTCGCGAATCGGTGCGAGCGTGTCGATCGTGTCGAGGACCGCCACCTGCCTTACCTTTCTCTGTTGACTACCGCGTGCGTCAGCGACTCGAGCTCGTCGCGATGCAGCTCGCCGTTGAGGCACGCGCGGGCTCTCCTAGCGTAGTCCAGCGCTACCTCGCGGGAGCGTTCCAACGCACCGGTTGCAGCAACGCGCACGAGTGCGCCGTCGAGCGGCCCTCCCGCGAGCGCTGCGCGAACCACCTCGTCCTGCTGGGCGGCGAGGAGGAGCGGGAGCGTCGGCGTCCCGTCACGGAGGTCCGTGCCGGCGATCTTCCCGGTCTCGATCGTCGCGCCCGAGCAGTCGAGGACGTCGTCTGCGATCTGGAACGCGACGCCGAGCGCGATCCCGTACTGGCCGGAACCGCCGCCGAGCCGGCAGGCGGCTTCGAAGAGCGCGCCCGTCTTCAGGGCGCAGCGCTCGAGATACGCCGCCACCGTCGTCGAGGGGTCGTTCGTCTGCGTGCGCTGCAACGCCTCCCCGCGCGCGAGCGCGAGCGTCGCGTCGGCGAGCACCTGAACGGATTCGACGTCGCCCGTCGCGCTCAGCTCCGCGAAGGCGCGCGCGAACAGATAGTCCCCCGTCGCGCGCGCGGCGTCGGCGCCGTAGACCGACCAGGCGGCCGCCTTGCCGCGGCGAAAGTGCGCACGGTCGATCAGGTCGTCGTGCACGAGCGTCGCCATGTGCACGAGCTCGACCGCGACGCCCGCGGCGAGCGACGGCTCGCGGCCGGGCGGCGTCGAGAGGAAGACGAGCAGCGGGCGCAGCCGCTTGCCCCCAGCTGCGAGCGCCTCGTTCCCGACCGCGGCGACGAGGCCGGGATGGCTCGCGACCGTCCGCGCGAGACGCTCCTCGATGGCGTCGAGGTAGGCCTCGAGACCCTCGGCCTCGCGGATCGCCTGGAGCGACGAGCTCAGCCGGCTTCTCCCACGTGCAGGGCGACGATACCGCCGGCGAACGTCCGGAACCGCACGCGCTCGAAGCCGCACCGTTCGAGCAGCGCGGCGAGCTCGTCAGGCGGGGGGAAGCGCCGCACGCTCGCAGGGAGATACGTATAGGCGGAGCCGCCCGGCAATACCTTCCCGAGCGCAGGCACGACCCGGTCGAACCACACGCGATAGAACGGCGCGAGCCGGCCGCGCGGCATCGTGATCTCGAGGATGCCGAGCCTGCCGCCGGGGCGGAGGACGCGCCGCAGCTCACGCAGCCCCGCCTCGAGGTCGACGACATTACGCACGCCGAAGCCGACGGTCGCCGAGTCGAACGACTCGTCCTCGAACGGCAGCTCCAGCATGTCGCCGCGCACCCACTCGATCGCCGGCTCCTTGCGGCGCGCACGCTCGAGCATCGGCTCGGAGAAATCGAGACCGACGGGCACGGCGCCGACCGCACGCGCGGCGATCGCAAGGTCGCCGGTGCCGCAGCAGGCGTCCAGCACGCGGTCGCCGCTCCGCACCGTCTGCTCGATCGTGATCCGCCGCCAGCGCCGGTCGAGTCCTGCGGTCATGACCCGGTTCATCGCGTCGTACACCGGCGCGATCCGGTCGAACATCCTCCGGACGCCCTCCGCCGGCAGAAGACCCGATTCGACACTCATTGGCCCCACCGCTTGGTCAGCGTGTTCTCGAGGCCGAGCTGGTCGAGTGCGCGCCCGACGACGAAGTCGACGAGGTCGTCCACCGACTCCGCGCCGTGGTAGAAACCCGGCGCGAGGAAGAGGATCGTCGCGCCCGCCTCGCGCAGCGTCAGCATGTTTCGGAGGTGGATGACGGAAAGCGGCGTCTCGCGCGGCATCAGCACGAGGCGACGCTCCTCCTTCAGCGCAACCGACGCGGCGCGGTGGATCAGGTTCTGCATCGCACCGGACGCGAGCGTGCCGAGCGTCCCCATCGAGCACGGGCAGATGACGTAGGCGTCGACCTTCGCCGAGCCGGACGCGTACGGCGCCTTCCAGTCGTTCGGGTCGTAGACGGTCGCGCCCGGCGCGTGCTCGAGCAGGCGCGCGATCGTCTCGTCACGCGAGAGGCGCGCGTTCCCGTAGAGCTCGGTCGCGAGCACCTCGATGCCGGCGCTCGACGCGGAGACACCGATCTCGCAGTCCGCGGCCGCGAGCGCCTCGAGCAGACGGGCCGCATACGGAGCCCCTGAGGCGCCCGTGATCCCGAGGAAGACGTGCATCCCCGGGATTGTGCCCGTTTGCTACCGCTTGCCCTTCGAGGCTTCGAGGAAGATCGCCAGGTCGCGCAGGCGTTTGGTGCCGAGTGAGGCGAACTTCGGCATCGGCGAGCCAGGATTCACGCACGACGGGCACTGGAGATGCCGGATCTGGAAGTCGATCCCGAGGTTGCGCGTGCCGATCTGCGTCAGGTCGGGCGCACCGAGGTTGGACGACCCGGCACCCAGATACGTATGACACGCCGTACAGCCCGCGACCGCGAAGAGCCTCACGCCGGGTAGCGCCGCGGGAGGCAGCTTCTCCGCCTTGATCCAGTTCGGCACGTCGGCGATCACCTCCGATGCGAGTGCCTCCTGCGCCGTCGCGCCCTTCCACGTGAGGATCGCCATCGACAGGATGGTCAGCACCGCGCCGACGATCGCAAGCGGCCGCCGTGAGAGCCGGCGCTCGAGCCGGCGGTCGTAGAACGGAAGCGCGATCAGCAGGATGAGCGCGATCGTCGGCACGCCTACCGTGCCGAGGAACACCGAGTTCGGCCACTTGAAGATCCGCAGCAGGTAGAAGAGGAAATAGAAGTACCAGTCGGGGCGCGGAACGAAGCTCGTCGTTCCCGGGTCCGCAGGCGGCGCGTACTCCGGGCCGAGCAGGCCGGAGTGCGTCCCGTCGTGATGCGGCGACCACGACGTCCATTTCCAGATCACCGCGAGGCTGATGATCACGGCGACGACGACGAAGCTCATGATCGTGTCCTCGACCATGGCGAACGGATAGAACGGCTTGCCGCGCGCCTTGACGTCCTGCTTGTAGCGCGCGAACTGCGCGCGGCGCTCGTCGACGAGCGACGGCTTTCCGGCGGCCATTACTCGGACCCTCCGGCACCGCGCGCGGCCGGCCGCGTCAGGCCGACGCGCAGATCGTTCGGCGCCTCGTCGGTTTCCATCCCCGCGGCTTGCTTCGACCACGGCGGCGACGTGACGCCGAGGCGGATCACGAGATAGAGATGCAGCCCGATCAGCGCGAAGATCGCGCCGGGGATGATGAGCATGTGCAGCGAGTAGAAGCGCGTGAGCGTCTCGGCGCCGATGTCCTGGCCGCCGCGTAAGAACTGGGCCAACCACGGCCCGAGGAACGGCGCCGTCCCGTTCAGGTTGATGCCGACCACGCTCGCCCAGTACGCGGTCTGGTCCCACGGCAGCAGGTAGCCCGTGAACCCTTCCGCCATCCCCATCGTGAGCAACAGCACGCCGAGCACCCAGTTCAGCTCACGCGGGTACTTGTAGGCGCCGAACAGGAACACACGTCCCATGTGTAGGAACATGAGGATGATGAAGACGCTCGCGCCCCACTTGTGCATGCCGCGCACCAGCCAGCCGAGCGTGACGTGGTCGGTGATGTTCTGGATCGACGAGTACGCGTCGTGCGGAGTCGGTTGGTAGAACATCGCGAGGATCACGCCGGTCGTCGCCTGCACGAGGAACGCGGTCAGCGTCGCCGACCCGAGCGTCTGCATCCAGTTCGTGTCGCCCGGGACGTTGCGGAAGAGGAAGTACTTGACGCCGCCGACGAGACCCGAGCGCTCTTCGAGCCAGTCGAGCGGGAAGTCGATCGCCTGCTGCATGCGCGCCCGGCGAAGCTCCGCGCGCGAGGGCTGTCGCCGCCGAGTGACCATCAATGGTGCGGCGGGTTGAGCGGATAGAGGATCTGCTCGACGCCGTCGACGTGCTCGCCGGGGCCGGTCTCCTTGTACTTGTGGATCTTCGCCTGCGCACCGGTGCCGTCGACGTGCGAGACGGAGTACGTGCTGAGCAGGACGAGCCGGCCGTTGTCGACCTCGAAGGAGTAGCGGTCGAGCGCGCGCACGGGCGGCCCGGCCGTGCGGTTGCCCTCGGTGTCGTACTGGCCGCCGTGGCACGGGCAGCCGAAGCCGGCCGGCACGACGGGCAGGAGCGTGACCTTGCCGTTCTTCGTCGTCTCGGTGAGCGTCTTCAGGCCCAGGATCGCGCCGCTCGGCCCGTTCGCCTGCACGGGGCAGCCGAGATGCGCGCAGTGGTTCGAGATGATCGTGAAGCTCGGCACCTGCGACTTGCCGATGGTGACGTTGCCGTTGTTCCGGAGGAACGCGGTGCGCCGGGAGACCTCGCCTTCGCTCGGATCGACCATGAAGGTCGCGATGTACCACTGCCCCTCCGCAAACTCGGTGAGCGGGCCGAGGTCGACCTTGTGGCGCTTCTGCCCGAGGAACGGCGGCAGCAGCGCGAACCCGCCCGCCGGAACGGCGACGAGCCCGGTGATCACGGCGCCGACGCCGAGCGTCGTGCCTTCGAGGAACTTGCTGCGCGGGAAGCGCTCGCGCCCGGGCGCGACGGCATGCGCAGCCGCCGGCTGACGCCGCTCCGGCTCGATCGCGACCGGCCGGCCGCGAAGCTCGGACGTCGCGTCGCGCGCCCAGAGAGCGCCGAAGACGATCGCGATCGCGCCGCCGATCGACCCGAGCAGCACGGGATCGACGATCAGCCCCACGAGGAGAACTGCGACGCCGATCGCGAAGCCGATCGGCCACAGTGTCGGCGAGGGCTCGTGCATCTCCTCTGGATTCAAACGGCCGCCCCTCCCGGGCGTCAACGTCGTAGCAGTTGGCGCAACGAACGAGAAGTCTTACCGACTCCGCCGTTTCCCGCACCGGGAACCGACCCGATCCCATACTCGCCCCAGCGGCGGTCGACGAGAGCGCGGATCTCGGGGCTCATCTCGATCTCCTCCGGCCACGGGCGGGCGCCCTCCTCGGGCCACTTCGCGGTCGCGTCGATCCCGAGCTTGCCGCCGACGAACTGCCGTTCCGGCGCGTGATCGAGATGGTCGAGCGGGCCGGTCGCGAGCACGACGTCGCGGGCCGGATCGACGTTCGCGCCCGCGTAGAAGAGCACCTGCTCGTAGTCGTGCACGTCGACGTGCGCATCGACGACGACGACGCACTTCGTCAGCGAGAGCATCCCGAGGCCCCAGATCGCGTGCATGACCTTGTGCGCGTGACCGGGGAAAGCCTTCTTGATCGAGACGAGGCAGCAGTTGTGGAACGCGCCCGCGATCGGGAGGTCGTAGTCGACGATCTCCGGCACGGTGGCGCGGATCGCGGGCAGGAAGATCCGCTCCGTCGCCTTGCCGAGCCACGCGTCCTCCTGCGGCGGCTTGCCGACGACGATCGACGGGTAGATCGCGTCGTTTCGCATCGTCAGCGCGGTGACGTGGAAGATCGGGAACGGCTCGGAGGCCGTGTAGTAGCCGGTGTGGTCTCCGAACGGCCCCTCCTCTCCCAGCTCGTCACGCTCGATGTACCCCTCGAGCACGATCTCCGCGTGCGCGGGCACCTCGAGATCGACGGTTACGCCCTGCACGAGCTCGACGGGCGAGCCGCGCAGGAAGCCGGCGAGCATGAACTCGTCGATGTGCTTCGGCAGCGGCGCGCTCGCGGAATACGCCGTGATCGGGTCGAGCCCCAGCGCGACGGCGGCCGGAATGCGCCCGTCGGTCGCGAGCCAGTCGGCGCGACCGTCCTTGTGGATCTGCCAGTGCATGAACGTCGTCCGCTTGTCGATCACCTGCATCCGGTACATGCCGACGTTGCGCGTGCCGTTGCGCGGGTCGCGGGTGATCACCGCGGGAAGCGTCACGAACGGCGCCGGGTCGCCCGGCCAGCAGCGCTGAATCGGCAGCAACGAAAGGTCGACGTCGTCGCCCTGGAGGACGACGTCGTGCACGGGGCCGCGCCGCACCGTCTGCGGCCGCGAATCGGCGATCGACTTCAGCTTCTGAAGCCCGCGCACCTTGTCCATCAACCCGGACGGCGGCTGCATCTCGAGGACGTCGCTCACCTTGCGCCCGACATCGTCGAGCTCGTCGACGCCGAACGCGAGGCACATGCGCCGCTCCGAGCCGAACTGATTGATCAGCAGCGGGTGGCTCGCTCCCTTCGGGTTCTCGAAGAGGAGCGCCGGACCGCCGGCCTTCACCGTGCGGTCGACGATCTCCGTCACCTCGAGATCGGGATCGACCTCGGCGGCGACGCGCACGAGCTCGCCCTCGCGCTCGAGGAGGGCGATCCAGTCGCGGAGGTCGTTCACTAGCGTCTGTGGCGAAGCCAGTGCGTCAGCTCGCCGAGCGCGATCACCGAGAGAAAGACGAGGCCGACGACGAGCATCGACAAGACGACCTTCTTGCCCTCCTGCGCAGCGGTCTCGGCGAGGACGTTGAGCATCACGCGGAATCTATCGAACCGGGAAAGCGCGCGGCATGCGCTGCGAGCGCCGCGTCGACGGCGCCGTCGCCTGCGGCGGCCCGGGCAGCGGCCTCGAGCGGAGCGGCGTCGCCGTGCAGGCGGAGCGTCGCGCGGGCGTCGTCGAGCCGGCCGGCGCCGAGAAACGCGGCGGTCGCGGCCCAGAGCGGCCCGTCGCCGGCCGCGGCCTCGGCGCGGAGCTGCGACGAGAGCGAGATCAGCTCGGAGAGGTCGGCCACCGCATCGACCTCGCCGAACGACGCGATCCGCACGAGCCCGTGCGCGTACAGGTAGTCGCCGAGGAGAAGCGCGGTGTCCGCGTCGGCCGGCGCGAAGAGCCGTGGCGAGCCGTAGTGCACGAGGTACCCCTCGTAGATCGTCTCGAGGCCCAGCGCGAAGCGGTCCTCGCCGAGCGTCGAGAAGACGGGCTCGCGCTCCGGCTCCGGCCGGAGCGCTGCACGCCAGAGCGACGACTCCTCCGACGCGTCGCGCTCGATCGCGGCCCAGAGGTCAGCCGTCGCGGCCGAGGTCACCTGCTGCCTCCACCGTGCGGTCGATGTCCTCGTCGGAGTGCGCGAGCGAGACGAACATCGCCTCGAACTGGGACGGCGCGACGTAGATGCCGCGCTCGAGCAGGTGGCGGAAATACGCCGCGTAGCGGTCCGTGTCGCACGCCAGCGCGTCGTCGAAGTTGCGGACGCCGCGGTCGGTCATGAAGAGCGTGAGCATCCCGCCCACGCGACGAACGCGACCGAGTGGCGCGAGACCCGCCTCGAGCCGTGCGCCCTTGCGCTCGAGCTCGTCGTACACGGACGCATCGCGCAGCCGGCGCAGAACCGCGAGGCCCGCGGCCGTCGCGAGCGGATTGCCTGAGAGCGTTCCCGCTTGGTAGACAGGCCCGCTCGGCGCGAGCTGGTCCATGACGTCGGCGCGTCCACCGAACGCCGCAAGCGGGAGCCCGCCGCCGACGATCTTGCCGAGGATGGTCAGATCGGGAGTGATGCCGTAGCGCTCCTGCGCGCCGCCGCGCGCGACGCGGAACCCGGTGATCACCTCGTCGAAGACGAGCAGCGCGCCGGACGCGTCGCAGAGGTCGCGCAGCGCCTCGAGGAAGCCGTCGGCGGGCGGGACGACGCCCATGTTGCCGGCGACCGGCTCGACGATGATCGCCGCGAGCCCCTCGCCGTAGCGGAGGACCGCCTCCGCGACAGCCGTGACGTCGTTGTACGGACAGACGATCGTGTCGGCCGTGACCGCGCTCGGCACACCCGGCGTGGACGGGATCCCGAACGTCGCAAGCCCCGAGCCGGCGCTGGCGAGCAATGCATCCGCATGCCCGTGGTAGCCGCCCGAGAACTTGAGGATCCGGTCGCGGCTCGTAAAGCCGCGCGCGAGCCGCAGCGCGCTCATCGCGGCCTCCGTGCCCGACGAGACGAGCCGCACCTTCTCGATCGACGGCACCGCGTCCGCGATCTCGGCTGCGAGCTCGACCTCCGCTTCGGTCGGCGCGCCGAACGAGGTGCCGCGCAGCGCAGCCTCGCGCACCGCCTCGACCGTGTCCGGGTCGGCGTGCCCGAACACGAGCGGGCCCCAGGACATGACCCAGTCGAGATAGCGGTTGCCGTCGACGTCGAAGAGATACGCGCCCTCGCCGCGCTCGACGAAGAACGGCTCGTCGAGACCGACCGCGCGCATCGCGCGCACGGGCGAGTTGACGCCGCCCGGGATCAGCTGGAGCGCGCGCCGATAGAGATCGGAACGGGTTGTCAGAGCCACTGCGCGAGATCCTTCGTCCAGTAGCTGACGATCAGATCTGCGCCTGCACGCTTGATCGCGGTGAGCGACTCGATCGCGGCCTGCCGCTCGTCCATCCAGCCCGCCTGCGCGGCCGCCTTCACCATCGCGTATTCGCCCGACACGTTGTACGCGGCGACCGGGACGTCGAACGACTCGCGCACGGCGCGGATGACGTCGAGGTACGGGAGCGCCGGCTTGATCATGATCGCGTCCGCGCCCTCTTCGATGTCGAGCTCGGTCTCGCGCAGCGCCTCGCGGACGTTGGCCGGATCCATCTGATAGGCGCGGCGGTCGCCGAACGAGGGCGCCGAGTCCGCTGCCTCACGGAAGGGCCCGTAGAACGCGGATGCGTACTTCGCCGAGTACGCGAGGATCGGCGTCGTCTCGTAGCTGCGGTCGTCGAGCGCCTCGCGAATCGCGCCGACGCGGCCGTCCATCATGTCGCTCGG
>Ga0070714_100004994_pt1 | contig 10082 bp, 7 predicted proteins | sample LARL83metaG_FD_65450 | JGI IMG/M metagenome (GOLD analysis project Ga0070714, IMG submission 65450) | Corn, switchgrass and miscanthus rhizosphere microbial communities from Kellogg Biological Station, Michigan, USA - LAR L8-3 metaG | ecosystem: Host-associated > Plants > Roots > Rhizosphere ... | reverse complement strand
CGTCGCCGATGTGCTGGACCGACTGAGCGGCGAGATATCCCAAGTCAAAGTACCGGCCGCGCAGACTGCTTTGCGCACGGCCGCATCGAAATTGCGCGCGGCGACCAGCAAGGCCCAGGCGCTCTCCGCGATTGCCCAATGCCGCTCGGCGATAGCAAGCGCCATCAGCGTGGCGAGGACGATGGGGCGAGGCGGCAGTATCGGCCTCGATGCGATCGCCGGAGTCCTCAGTCACGCGGCCGCACTGATCCAGTCGAAGGGATAATACGAGAACCGGACCGGCCCGACACGAGCGCTTACCGGTCCGGGCTGGCGCGTTCGAACTGGCGGAGCAGCTTGTTGCCGCGCTCGACCGCGGAGTCCATCGCGGCCTGCGCGGTCTTCTTGCCGGAAAACGCCTGCTCGAGCTCGTCGTCGATCGCATCGCGGATCAGCGTGAAAGAGCCGAGCCGGAGGCCTTTCGAATTTTCGGTCGGCGGCTTCAGCGTGATCTGCTCGATTGCAATCGAGGTGCCAGGGTTGCGGTCGTAAAAGCCCTGCGCGCGGGTCAGGTCGAAGGCCGCGCGGGTGATCGGCATGTAGCCCGTGTTCTGGTGCCAGGCCGCCTGCACTTCCGGCTTCGACAGGAACGAGAAGAACTTTGCCACGCCCTTGTATTCGGCCTTCGGCCGGTCACGCAGCACCCAGAGCGTCGCGCCGCCGATGATGGTGTTTTGCGGCGCGCCCGCAACATCGGGCCAATATGGCATCATGCCGTAGCCGACATCGAACTTGGAGTTGGCCTTGATATCGGCCCGCGTCCCCGAAGAGCCGATGAAGATGCCGCATTCGCCCTTCTGAAACCGCGGCTCGGCGCTTTGCGCCCGGCCGCTGTAATCGAAAACCTTCGTGGCCTGCCATTCCGCGAGCTGCGCGACATGGCGCACGACGGTCGGATTGTTGAAGAGCAACACCGCATCCAGCCCGCCGAAGCCGTTGGCCTTGGTCGCCAGCGGCAGATTGTGGAAGGCGGAAAAATTCTCGATGTTGATCCAGGACGGCCAGGACGTCGTGAAGCCGCAGGCCGCTCCATGATCGCGCAATTTCTTCGCCGCAGCGCCCAACTCCGGCCAGGTCTTTGGCGGCGTCTCCGGATCGAGCCCGGCGTCGCGGAACATGGACTTGTTGTAATAAAGGATCGGGGTCGAGGAATTGAACGGGAACGACAGCAGATTGCCGTTGACGTCGGCATAATAGCCGGTCACCGCCGGCAGATACGCGCCCGGCGTGAACGGCTCCTGCTCGTCACGCATCAGCTCGAACACCGGATAGATCGCGCCCCTCGCCGCCATCATGGTGGCAGTGCCGATCTCGTTGACTTGCACGATCGCGGGCTGGCTGCGTGAACGAAACGCGAAGATCGCCGCGGTCACGGTTTCGGTGTAATTACCCTTGTAGCTCGGCACCACCTTGTAGTCGGACTGCGAGGCGTTGAAATCGGCCGCGAGCTTCTCGACCTGGCGGCCGAGCTCGCCCGACATCGCGTGCCACCACATGATCTCGGTGGCCGCCGATGCCGGCGAAGCAAAGCCGATGACGACCGTTGCAGCCGCCAGTTGCATTAACCTCATAATGAATTGCACGACCATTGCTCTCAAATTGCCTCCGGGCGAATTGGCCCGGTAAATAATTGGATGCCTTCGCGGACTCCTCGAAAACGTCGAGTCCATCCCGGAAAAACCGGTCCCGCCCGCCATTGACGATCATCCCGGCGTCGGCACAATAGCGGCATCTCGCATTGCCTGCAAAAAAGCATTGAACCTTTTTCGTTCTCCCAAGACTTCATCGTGAAGGGGAAGAAGTTGCCTGTGTACCGCGCCAACCTTCCGCGGACCTTGACACTCGTTGTCGCGCTGGTGCTAGCGGCGGTCGCAACGAGCGCTTTTGCGCGCGAATTTCGCGCCGCCGACACCCAGAACGAAGATTATCCGACGGTCCAGGCGCTGCGCTATATGGGCCATCTGATCGAGGAGCGTTCACGCGGCCGGCTGCAGATCCGCGTCTTCCATTCGCGCCAGCTTGGCGAGGAGAAGGAGACGATCGAGCAGACCCGGGTCGGCGCTATCGATCTCAACCGGACCAATGTGGCGCTGATCGGCACTTTCGTGCCGTCGATGAACGTGCTGGCGATGCCTTTTTTGTTCCGTTCCATCGAGCATCAGCAGAAAGTGCTGGATGGGCCGATCGGTGCCGAAATTCTCGGCAGCTTCGAGCCTTACGGCTTCGTCGGACTGACCTTCTACGATTCCGGCGCGCGCTCGATCTATAATGATGTACGTCCCGTACGCACATTGGCCGATATGAAGGGCCTGCGTATCCGCGTACAGCAATCCGAGCTGATGTCCGATATGATCAAGGCCCTGGGCGCCGAGCCGGTCGAATTGCCCTATGGTCAGGTTCTGACCGGCCTTGCCACCAGGCTGGTCGATGGCGCGGAGAACAACTGGCCCTCCTTCATCACCACCGATCACTACAAACATGCCCATTTCTATACGCTCACTGAGCACACCATGAGCCCCGAAGTGCTGGTGATGTCGCTGAAGGCCTGGCAGAGCCTGTCCGGCGACGACCAGAAGATCTTTCGCGAGGCGGCGCTGAAGTCGAGCCAGTTCATGCGCGAGAAATGGCGCGACCTCGAAGATCAGTCGCGCAAGCACGCGGAGACCGCGGGGGTCGCCGTCATCAGGGATTTCGACCGCAAGCCGTTCGAGGAAGCCATGGCTCCTCTCTACGACAAGGCGATGCGTGATCCGGTCGCCGCTGCCCTGATCGAACGCATACGCAAGGTGGAGTGAGGATCGCGTTGGCAGCATCTGGCACCAGCGACGGGAAGGCACGGCCGGTAAGCTTCGCCGCGGCAGCGCGCGTGCGTATTGTCGGCCTGCTCCGCGCCGTGCCGATCCGCTGGCGCATTCTTTCCATCGCGGCGCTGAACTCGGCCGTGGTCATCGTGCTCGCCGTGCTGATCTGGAACGGCGCCAAGGTGCTGGGCTCTGCCTGGGAGGATGTGCGGCAGGTGCGCGAGTCCGACAAGATCCTGGCGGTGCTCGAAAGCCAGACCGGGCGGCTGCAGAACCTGATCCACCGTTATATCAACCAGCCAAGCCCCGATCTGTTCGCCGAAATCCTGCTGCTCCGCGAAGCCGTGCTCGAGACCTTGCACACCCGCGCCTCCACCGACCCGATGCTGGCGGGCTCGGCCGACGAGCTCGAGCGCGTCACCGACCGTTTCCTCAACGGCTTCGGCGAATTGCGCACGGTGCAGGCCACCATCAACAAGACCTATGACCAGCAGGTGCTCGGGCCTGCCAAGGACATGGCCGGGCTCTACTCCATCATCGAAGGCGCCACCGGCCATCGCGACGCGCTGATCTGGCCCGCGCTCGGCAAGTCCCGCGAAGCCTTCACCGCCATGCTGGTCGCCACCAACGCCTATTATTTGTCGCTGGCGACCGCTTCCGCCGAGGAAGCCCGCCGCAACACCGACACCATCGAGAAGACCATCCCGGTCATGACCGATCTCGCCGACAACGATCTGCAGCGGATGGCGCTGCAGCGGCTGAAGGAGCGGACCGACGCGCTGCGCCAGGGAATGGACAAGTTGTCGGCGGAGCTGACGAACCGCACCGAATTGCTCCGCAATACCATCGACGCGACCCAGGCCGAGGCGATGGGCGCGATCGACGATCTCTCCGACAAGATGCGCGAGCGCGAGCAGAAGGCGCAGGAGACCTTCGACCGGACACTGGCGGACATCTCGCGCCGGGTGCTGTCGATCGCGGTGATCTTCCTCGGCATCATCCTCTCAGCGGGCGTGTTGATCGCGCTATCGATCCGCCTGCCGCTGCAGCAGATCATGACCGCGATGCGCGCCATCACCATCGGCGACTACGACCGCGAGGTGCAGGGCACCACGGCCCGCGACGAGGTCGGCGCCATGGCGCGCGCGGTCGAAGTGTTCCGCGAGAACGCCATCGCAAAGCGGCGGACTGAGGACGAATTGCGGTCGTCGAAGGAGAAAGCGGAAAGCGCCCTGCTCGAGCTCAACGCCGCACAACAGAACCTGATTGACGCCGAGCGGCTGGCCGCGCTCGGCGGTCTGGTCGCCGGCGTCGCCCATGAGGTCAACAACCCGATCGGCATCAGCCTCACCGTTGCCTCGAGCTTTGCGCGGCGCAGCGAGATGTTCGAGGCCGAGTTGAAATCCGCCAGCGGCCTGCGCCGCTCCCAACTGGAGGAGTTCGTGCGGACCTCGCGCGATGCCGCGCAGCAATTGGTGGCCAATTTGCACCGCGCCGGCGAGTTGATCCAGTCCTTCAAGCAGGTCGCCGTCGACCGCTCGCACGCCGAGCGCCGGCAATTCTCGCTGGGCGAGGCCACCGACCAGATCATCGCCAGCCTCAAGCCGGTGCTCAAGCGCGCCCCGATCGAGCTCACCGTCGACGTGCCCGAAGGCCTCCTGATCGACGGCTATCCCGGCTCCTACGGCCAGATCCTGACCAACCTCTTCCTGAATGCGGTCAACCACGCCTTCGCCAACGGCCAGTCGGGCACGATTTCCATCGCGGCCCGGCCGCGCGGCCACGAGGACATCGAGATCAGCTTTGCCGACGACGGCGCCGGCATGACGCCAGACGTGCAGCGCCAGGCCTTTGACCCGTTCTTTACGACGCGCCGCAACGAGGGGGGTACGGGCCTCGGCCTGCATATCGTCTATAATCTGGTAACCCAACAGCTCGGCGGGCGCATGATGCTGGAGTCAAGGCTGGGACAAGGCACCACTTTTCGCATTATCATGCCCCGGATCGCCAAGGGCGAGCCCACGACCTCTGAGAGCTTACCGGACGGAACCGCGCAATGGCCGAACAGGACGATGTCCTCCACCTGATCGACGACACCGAGACGGTCGCCGACGACCAGTCCGCCCGGAAGTGGAAGATCGCCGTCATCGACGACGACCAGGCCGTGCATGAGGGCACGCGCTTTGCGCTGTCGGATTATGTCCTGAACGGCCAGGGGCTCGAAATCCTCTCGGCCTATTCGGCCGCCGAAGGCCGCGAGCTGATGCGCGCCCACAAGGACATCGCCGCCGTCCTGCTCGACGTGATCATGGAGACCGACGTCGCAGGCCTCGAGCTCGTCGAGTTCATCCGCAACGAAATCCACAACGAGACCGTGCGCATCATCCTGCGCACCGGCCAGCCCGGCCAGGCGCCGGAGCGGCGCGTCATCGTCCAGTACGATATCAACGACTACAAGGCGAAGACCGAGCTCACCGCCGACAAGCTGTTCACTTCGCTGACGGCGGCGCTGCGAAGCTATCAGCAGCTCGAGCGCATGGTGCAGACCCGGCGCGGGCTCGAGATCATCATCGATGCCGCCTCCACGCTGTACGACTTCAAGTCGATGCAGCGGCTCGCCGAAGGCGTGCTGACACAACTCGCCTCGCTGCTCAATGTCGATTGCGCCGGCATCCTGGTGCTGCGCGACGACGGCAACAAGGCGCGCGAGGATTTTGCCGTGCTCGCCGGCTCGGGCTGCTACAGCCGCTTCATCGGCGCGGCCAGCTCGAAGTCGCTCGATCCGGACCTGCGCTCGATGGTGGAAGCCGCCTTCAAGCGCCGCAAGCACGAATTCGCCGATCACCGCACCGTGCTTTACGTGCGCACCGGCTCAGGCCGAGAGGTCGTGGTGCTGCTGCAGTCCGAACGGCAATTGTCCGACACCGACCGCTCGCTGGTGGAGATCTTCGGCAGCCGGCTCTCGATCGCCTTCGACAACGTCATCCTCTATCAGCAGCTGCACGAGGCCAACACCCAGCTCGAGGACCGCGTCGCCCAGCGTACCCGCGCACTGATGCAGGCCAACCGCCGCCTGTCGGCGCAATGGCTGCGGCTGCAGCGCGCCAACGGCTTCAAGAACGAGATTCTCGGCACCGTCGCCCACGATTTGAAGAATCCGCTCGGCGTCATCCTCGGCCGCACCGAGATGCTGACCGAGCTGATCTCGACCGGCACATCGAAGGAAAGCATCACCGCCCAGATCGACCACATCCGTGATGCGACCAAACGCCTCACCACGATGGTCGACCATCTGATTTCGGACGCGATGGCTGATGCTTTCGACATCACCATCCGCCGCGAGCCGGTCGATATCGCAGCCCTCGTCAGCGACGTCGCCGAGGCCAACCAGCCACTCGCTGTCAACAAGCAGCAGACCATCACGGTCTCGGCTCCGCCGAACATCGTGACCATGTGCGATACGGACCGCATCCGCGAGGCGATCGACAATCTCGTGTCCAACGCGATCAAGTACTCGCCGATCGGCGGCAAGATCACGGTGAGCGTCACCCATGAGGACGACAACACGCTGATCCGCGTCGCCGACGAGGGCGCGGGTCTGTCGCCGGAAGATCTGGGTCGGCTGTTCGGCCGCTTCCAGCGCCTGTCCGCCAAGCCGACCGCGGGCGAAAGCTCGACTGGGCTGGGGCTCTCCATCGTCAAGCGCATCATCGATATGCATGGCGGCGAGGTGACCGCCGAAAGCGCAGGCCCTAACAAGGGATCGACCTTCACCATCGTCCTTCCCGCAACCGAGCTGTCATGAGCCAGAGCCAACACATCATCATCGTCGATGACGAGGCCCCGGCCCGCGAGATGGTCGGCGATTATCTGAAGATGCACGGCTTTGCCGTGACGTTGTGCGACGGCGGCAAGAGCCTGCGCACCGCTATCGCAGATGGCTCCGAGCCCGATCTCGTGGTGCTCGACCTCAACATGCCCGAGGAAGATGGCCTCTCCATCATCCGTGACCTCAAGAGCCGCACCAACGTCCCCGTCATCATGCTGACGGCGACCGCAAGCCCGATCGACCGCGTGGTCGGCCTCGAGCTCGGCGCCGACGACTACATTGCGAAACCCTGCGAGCTGCGTGAATTGATGGCCCGCATCCGCTCCGTGCTGCGCCGGGCCGGTCCGGCCAAGGCAGCGCCGGCCGCGACGGAAGCAGCCGCCGCCAAGGCCGAGAAGGACCATCTGGTCCGCTTCGGCACCAAATGGCTCGATCTCGAGGCCCAGGCGCTGCGCGACGACGAGGGCAACGAGCACCCGCTGACCGCGTCGGAATTCGGCCTGCTCAAGGTATTTGCCGCCAACCCCAAGCGGGTGCTGTCGCGCGAGCGGCTGCTGGAGCTCGCCAATGCCCGCGATAGCGAGGCCTTCGACCGTGCCGTCGACCTGCGCATCATGCGTATCCGCCGCAAGATCGAGCCGGACCCGACCAAGCCGGCCGTGATTCGCACCATCCGCGGCGGCGGCTATTTGTTCTCCCCGACCGGGGACAAGGCGTAAGGCCCCACGCTTCTCAACCAGCGCATGAGAACTGCTTATTGCGGCAACGCACCGCGCCGTCGTGCCCGGAGAAGGCGGAACTTTTAGCGATCTGAAATTGTGGCATTTTCCGAGCATTGAAAATATTCACAATTTCGCCCCGAATGTTTCGTCGCAAAGGCCCTGACGAAACAATTCTCCCGGCCAAGAAACCATTTTCTGCTTTTGGAGCAGACATCCCGAAACGCAGGCTCATTAACACTTTCGGGCAACGAAGCCGCCGCACCAAGCGGCGACCTGGGAGCCTGTCATGCAGAACGTCGTCGCCATCAACGCCGCAGCCCGCCAGAGCATCATCGCTGCTCAGGCGACCTCCGACGAAATGCTTCTGGAAAGCATTGCCGAAGGCAGCCGGACCGCCATGCACATCCTCTATTCGCGTCACAACGTGCGGGTCTACCGTTTCATCCTTCGCATCGTTCGCGACACCACGATGGCCGAAGACCTGGTCAGCCAGGTGTTCCTGGACGTGTGGCGCACCGCGAGCCAGTTCGAGGGGCGCTCCCAGGTTTCGACCTGGCTGCTGTCGATCGCCCGCTTCAAGGCGCTGACCTCGCTGCGCCAGCGCAAGTTCGAGGACATCGACCAGGAGGACGTTCGCGAGATCGCCGATGATTCCGATACGCCGGAAGCTTCGCTCGATCGCTCGACGACCAGCCAGATCCTGCGCGCCTGCGTGGCCAAGTTGTCGCCGGCGCACCGGGAGATCATCAACCTCGTCTACTATCACGAGAAGTCGGTCGAGGAAGTCGGCCAGATCATCGGCATCCCGCAGTCGACGGTGAAGACCCGCATGTTCTACGCCCGCAAGCAGCTTGCGGACCTGCTCAGGAACGCCGGCGTCGACAGCCTCGCCGCGTAAGGGAATTTTAACCGCCGGCGCAGGCTGCCGGTGGCACGAAACAAATGAAACAGACGACGAAATCACGCTGAAAAAATCGCCTGTTAGATCAGTAGCCATCGATTTTCTCTTCAACCTCCCAAGACTCTCCAAGACCCGGAAAGGATGCCCCCCTTTCCGGGTCGCTCTATTTTTAGCGGTCCCGTCAATCCATACAATTTGGACAATTCGGCTCCATTCTTCGTGATGGCGCGGCTTTGATGTGACCGGCAGATACCATCGCGATACCGCCCATGCTAAACGTCGCGCCGGGACTGACATGGATGGGTGCGCGATGTTCGATGGTCTTGATGCGGTCACGCTGGCGCGCGCCCAATTTGCCTTCACGATGTCGTTTCACATCGTCTTTCCCGCCTTCTCTATCGGTCTTGCCTCCTATCTTGCCGTGCTCGAGGCGCGCTGGCTGATCACGGGGCGCGAGGTCTTCCTCAACCTCTTCAATTACTGGCTGAAGATTTTTGCGATCGGCTTCGGCATGGGCGTGGTGTCGGGCATCGTGATGTCCTACCAGTTCGGCACCAACTGGTCGGTGTTTGCTGACAGGACCGGTCCCGTCATCGGGCCGCTGATGGCTTATGAGGTGCTGACCGCATTTTTTCTCGAAGCCGGCTTCCTCGGCGTGATGCTGTTCGGATTGAACCGCGTCGGCCCCAAATTGCATTTCTTTGCGACCTTGATGGTCGCGGTCGGCACGCTGATCTCGGCGTTCTGGATTCTTTCCGCCAATTCCTGGATGCAGACGCCGCAAGGCTACGCTGTCAACGCCGAGGGCCAGTTCGTCGCCGCCGATTGGCTCAAGGTGATCTTCAATCCGTCCTTCCCCTATCGCCTCGTCCACATGGTGCTCGCGGCCTACCTCACCACCGCCCTCGTGGTCGGTGCGGTCGGCGCCTTTCATCTCCTGCGCGACCAGCATCTCGCCGGCCCCCGCGTGATGTTCTCGATGGCGATGTGGATGGCGACGCTTGTGGCGCCGATCCAGATTCTCGCCGGCGACCAGCACGGGCTGAACACGCTGGAGTACCAGCCGGTCAAGATCATGGGCATGGAGGGCCATTACCAGAGCCATCCCAACGGCGCGCCGCTGATCCTGTTCGGCCTGCCCGACCAGCTGGCGGGCGAGGTCAAATACGCCCTCGAAATTCCGAGGATGGGTTCGCTGATCCTGAAACACTCGCCGGATGCGCCGATGGCGGGTCTCGACACCGTGCCGCGTGAAAACTGGCCGCCGGTGCCGATCACGTTCTGGTCGTTCCGCATCATGGTCGGCATGGGCTTTCTGATGTTCGGCCTCGGCCTGTTCAGCCTGTGGTGCCGCTGGCGGGGCACGCTGTTCCAGTCGCGGCTGCTGCATATCTTTGCGATGCTGATGGGACCGGCGGGCTTCATCGCCGTGCTGGCGGGATGGATCACCACCGAGACCGGGCGGCAGCCCTTCACCGTCTATGGCGTGCTTCGCACGGCTGAATCCGCATCTCCGCTGGCCGCGCCGGCCGTCGGCTCCTCGCTCCTTGCCTTCGTCGTCGTCTATTTCGTCGTCTATGCCGCCGGTCTGATTTATCTGTTGCGGCTGATGGCGCAGCCGCCACAGCCGGGCGAGGCCGGGCCGCCAAAGGACGTGCCCGCGCGCGCCGCCGGCATCACGCCTGCCGTCGAAGGAATTGCGCGATGACCATCGACCTCGCTACCGTCTGGGCCTTCATCATCGCCTTTGCCGTATTCGTCTATGTGGTGATGGACGGCTTCGACCTCGG
>Ga0070714_100004992_pt1 | contig 10086 bp, 10 predicted proteins | sample LARL83metaG_FD_65450 | JGI IMG/M metagenome (GOLD analysis project Ga0070714, IMG submission 65450) | Corn, switchgrass and miscanthus rhizosphere microbial communities from Kellogg Biological Station, Michigan, USA - LAR L8-3 metaG | ecosystem: Host-associated > Plants > Roots > Rhizosphere ... | reverse complement strand
GGGATATTCGCACCAGCCAGATTGTCGTGCTCGCGACCGAGAAGGAAATGGAATCGATCGACAAAATGGTGGCCAGCCTCGATACGCCCACCAAACAGGTGCTCATCGAAGCGCGCTTGCTGGAAACGTCCATGAATCCGAGCACTGTCAAAGGTTTGGATTGGACCGGCACCTTGCAGAATCAACATCTGGCTTTCGGAAATAACTTGCAGCACCTGCCGGTCAGCACGCTCCAGAGCGACAACGAACCGCTGGCCACTCAATGGCCCAAAATGATGCTCGATACCGCCAAGGGCTTCAACCCTGCCACCGCGTTCCTGGATGCGGACGGCCTCAATGCGGTGTTCTCGTTCATCAATCAGAATTCCGAAGCGCGCGTCATCTCCGCTCCCCGCACCGTGACGCTCGACAACGAACCGGCCACCCTCTCCGTTACGCGTGCCACGCCCATCATCAACGTGACCGCGGGCACCGCGAATACGACCGGCGGTTCGCAAATCACTTACACCAACCTGGGCATCATCCTCCACGTCACGCCGCGCATCTCGGCCAACAATTACGTCAACCTGCTGGTCGCGCCGGAAGTGTCCCGCGTGTTTGACACTGTGACCAAAGTGGTCGCTGGCCAGACGTCGCAGGCCGATGAATATGACGTCCGCAAAATTGAAACGCAGGTCATGATCCCCAGCGGCCACACCCTCGTGCTGGGCGGCCTCGTTCAGGACGACAGCCGCAGCGCCAACACCAAGGTGCCGATCCTGGGAGACATCCCGGGCCTCGGACACGCTTTCCGCAGCGACAGCAAATCGCGCCAGAAAAACAATCTCCTCGTTTTCATCACGCCCACGATCGTACAGGATTCGGATTTTCAACCGACCAAGACCACCTTCCTGCAGACCCCCATGCAGAGCGTCGAAGAGAAGCCCTGGTCTGCCTGGGACAGCGGAAAACCGGCCGATTGGCATAGTGTGATTCACGGCCACATGGACACACAATAATCAACGATCCCAAGGTCTAATATGAAACTTCTTATAAATAAACTCATCCGGGGTGGTCTCTCTCTGAGAGCGATGGCGGTGGGGACTCTTTTGCTCGGCGGTTCGGTGCTGGCCGGTTACGCCGGCTCGGCCGACCCGTCCGCCGGTAGCTCTTTTACGTGGGACCTGACCTCCAGCGGAGCCGGGCAGCGGGGCATCGCCCTCCTGACCTTCTCCAATGACTTCACCTTCCACGGCTATCTGATGGGAGCTCCGGTTCCCAATACCAACACATTGGCCAGAGGTGGCACCGCGAGCCGCAGCGGCACCACTTTGGGCGGCACGACCAATACCTTCGTGTTCGGGTTTACCCCGGTCAACGGTATTTGGGCGATCGATTCAAAGGGGCAAATCTCTGGTTTTTACAGCGAGGCGCTGAACGTCACCTCCGTGGTGACCAATTACAATGCGTCGAGCACTTTCGCCGTCCTCATTAATAGTCAAACTTCTGAGACCACGAACCTCTTCGTTAGTTTCACCAATGGTCAGGCCAACGTAACCACGAATTTCGCCTGGCAGAACCCGCCGGGTTACACCCAGATCTACGTCATTCAAAACACCAACTTTACCATTGGTGTCGGGTCGGCTGAGTCCACCAATGCCGTTAGCTTCAGAGGCACATCGACTTTCCAAAAGCGTCTCACGCTCATCTGTTCCACCAGCTTTGGAAAAGCGATTTTCAACGGCGTGCCTGCCGTGCAGGGCATTGATCTGAGTGGCTTCTGGATCGGCACCAAACGGGACAATGGCCTTCAGTCGACCGAGTTTTTCACCCTGGTCTCTTCCACTGTGGCCAATCCGTTTCCGGCAGAATTCCCTGACGCCGCGAACTTCCCCAATATCTTTTTCACCTCCGACGGCGTGGGGCCCGGCTACACCTTCTCCGGAGTTGTGATGATCTCCCGTCAAAGAAACGTGGGCTTCACGTTCTTCCAGGATAACGGCATCATGACCTCCACGGTCGGCAGCCTGAGGCCGAGCAGCACCGGTCCCGTGGCGAACACCCGGGGAATCGGAGATCCGCTCGATCGCGTCGATTTCAAGGCCGCCTTGCAATAACAATGCAATTACGACTTCGCACGCCGCCCGTTTTCGGGCGGCGTTTTTTTTTCGCCGCATTTATTTTCCAGACGACCCGCCTTCGGACGCCGCCTCCCCTACCCGCTTCAAATAATCAAACGAATAAATCCCCGTTGAATGCCCATCCGCCCAAACCGGCTGCACCGCGTATCCCCCCACGTTCACAATCCGCACGAGTTGGAATGATTTCGGCGAAAGCGGTTGGGGCGGGTTTTTGTAAAGATTGCCCATGACATCCACCTCGCCTTTGCATCCCGCGCAGGGGCAATGCCGGCGCAACATCTCGAGAGCAACAAATGTCTCCGAGCCGTCGTCCCACTTTACCGCGAGCTCGCCGCCAATCTGCTGAATATCCTTAGGTCGCATCGGTCCATCCTACAATCGGAACCCGCCGCGCACAATTCCTCAACCACCAGCTGTGTTAGGTTTATCTAACTTTTATAGTTGACCAAAACTCAAAACATGGCAGGTTATTTGGAATCACTTTGAAATGCGCACGTTGAAATTCATTTGGCCGGTCAGGCCGGCCTTTCGACACGGTTGCGCTGGGTGTTGACCATGGATTCCCAGCCACAACCGCCGCAGGAACCGGTGCCCGGGCTCCATCCAATGGAGGAGACCAGCCGTGTCTCCCTCGAAGGCATCCACGGCACGGTGGAGGTGCCGCACCATCAGGCTGGGTTTTGGAAACAATGGCGCGCGTTCGTCGGCCCCGCCATCCTGGTCAGTGTCGGCTACATGGACCCCGGCAATTGGGGCACGGATCTGGCCGGGGGCGCTCAATTCAAATACGGATTGCTCTGGGTAGTCGGCCTCGCGAGTCTCATGGCGATTTTCATGCAGGTCATCGCGGCGCGGCTCGGTGTCGTGGCCGGCAAAGACCTCGCTCAATGCTGCCGGGATTGGTATCCGCGTTGGGCCCGCTGGCCGAACTGGCTCTTCTGCGAAATGGCCATCGGCGCGTGCGACCTGGCCGAAGTGCTGGGGAGCGCCGTCGCGCTCAATCTCATGTTCCACATTCCCCTGCTCTGGGCGGTCATCATTACCGGCCTGGACGTATTGCTGCTGCTGGCATTGCAACGCTTCGGTATGCGCACCATCGAAGCCGTCGTGCTGGTGTTGGTCGCCACAATTTCCGTTTGTTATCTCATTGAAATTTTCGTCCTGCCGCAAACGCGCCCCGACTTGCTCGAGATGGGCCGCGCGCTCATCACGCCCGGCCTCGGCCGGGCCGGAATGATGTTTGTCGCCATCGGAATTATTGGCGCGACGGTCATGCCGCACAACCTCTACCTGCACTCGGCACTGGTCCAAAGCCGCAAGTTTCAAAAAGACGAAGCCTCGATTCGCGGCGCGATCCGGTTCAACACGATCGATTCTGTGGTGGCATTGACCATCGCATTTTTTGTAAACGCCGCCATCATGGTGCTCGCGGCGCTGGTGTTTTACGGCAAAAACAGCGTAATCACCGCGGGTGGCCAAGTGGTGACGTTCAGCCCCGATAGCGATTGGATCCGCATCGCCTATCTGACGCTAGCGCCATTGTTGGGAACCGCCGCCGGAAGCGCCCTGTTCGTCATTGCCCTGCTGGCCAGCGGCCAGAGCAGCACCATCACGGGCACGCTGGCGGGACAGGTCGTCATGGAAGGTTTCATGCATTGGCGGCTGCGCCCGTGGTTGCGGCGGCTCATCACCCGGTCGTTGGCCATCATTCCGGCGATTCTCATCATCGGCCTGCGCGGCGACAGCAGCGTCAACGATTTGCTCACCCTCAGCCAGGTCGTGCTCGCGCTGCAACTGCCTTTTGCCATGTTTCCACTGTTGCATTTCACCAGTTCCCGCAAAAGAATGGGCGCGTGGAAGCTCGGCTGGCTCCTATTGATTGCCGGCTGGGGCAGCGCGATTTTTATCACGGCGATGGACCTTTACGGATTGCCCGAATCGCTTAAATCGGCGTGGCGGGTAATCGTCGGCCCCTAGTATCGGAAAGGTTGAACATGTACAAAACCATTCTGCTGACCTTGGACGGCACGCCCACCGACCGCGCCATGATTGAGCATGTCAAGCCGCTCGCCCGGGTCGCGGCCAGCCGCGTGGTTTTGCTGCACGTGGCCGATGGCTGGGCCGCGCGCACCTATGGCTCCGATGCCATCAGCCCTGAAATCAGCGAAGACAAGCTTTACCTGGAAAAAATCCGCTCTGAATTCCGCGCCGAAGGAATCAATGCCGACGCCGACCTCGCCTTTGGCGATCCCGCGACCGAAATTGTAAAATGGGTCAAAGAAAACGGCTGCGACCTCGTGGCCATGAGCACCCACGGCCACCGCTTCTTTGCCGATTTATTTTTCGGCACCACCGCCAGCCGCGTGCAGCACAACATCAGCGTCCCCGTGCTGCTGCTGCGCGCGAAATAATACTGGAACGCGGAATTCCGCGCTCCGGCTCAAACCAACTCCAGCACCCGGTTCAATTCCTCGTCGCTGTTGTAAAAATGCGGTGAGAGGCGGATGTAATTCTGCGCCTTTCGATCCACGCGCAGGGATGTCACAATGTTCGCATCCCACAGCTTTTGATGCACGGGGCCGATATCCTTGCCAGGCGTGAAAAACGAGACAATGCCGCTGGCGTTTTCCGCGGGCGCATCCGCGTTCAACACCGAATACCCTTTGGCCTGCAGCGCCGGCACGAGCAGCTTGCGCTTGCGCAGCAATTCCCGCGCGATGTTGTCCACGCCCACCTCCAGCAGCAAATTCAAGCCCGCCAGCAAACCCACAATGCCCAGCAGGTTGAACGTGCCCGCCTCGTATTTGCGGGCATCGTTGCGAAACTCAATTTGCTCCTGCGCCACGAAATTCGGGTTGTTCACGTTGTGCCAGCCGTAAATCGGCGGATTCAAACGCTCCTGCAATTCGCGACGCACATAGAGGATGCCCGCCCCGCACGGTCCCAGCAGCCATTTGTGCGCATCCCCCGCCATGAAATCGACATATTCCACTGGCGTCGGAAACGCGCCCAGCGTTTGAATCGCGTCCACGCAAAACAAAATCCCGCGGTCGCGCAAATATTTTCCAATCTTCGTGATATCAATCCGCCAGCCGCTGATGAAATGGCACGACGCCAGCGCCACCAATCGCGTATTTTCATCCACCTGCCCCATGACATCGACGTCGCGAATGTTTCCAAATCCCCTCGTGTTCATCAGCCGCACTTGCACCCCCTGCTCCGCCAGCGCCAGCCAGGGATAAACGTTCGAGGGATAATCATCGAAATAAACCAGGATGTTATCGCCGCGCCGGAATTTTAATCCACTGGCGACAAAGCTCAACGCGAGCGACGTCGGCCCGACAAAAGCAACCTCTTCCGGCTGGCAGTTTAAAAATCCCGAGATGATTTTCCGGCCGTCGGTCAAAATTTGCGGATAAACAAATCGCTCCTGGTCCCCGGTGGTCGCCTCGCGCACGTAATCGGAAACGGCATCCGCCACGCGCCGTGGCAGCGGACAATCCCCCGCGTGTCCCAGGAAAATTTTCTTCTCCGCCACGGGAAACTCCCGGCGCCGCAGGCTCTCATCGGACAAAATTTCGTGTAATGTCATCGCAGAAAACTATGGGCTGGCGCGGCGAGTGCAAGTCCGGAATCTCGAAGCACCCGAGGTGAGCATGTCAAATCCACGAGGTCCGCCGGCATAGCACGGTCGCTCCAGCGGTTTCGAGTTGAACGTTGGCAGATTCCGTGTCTAACTCTGCCTTGTAAAGGGAATTGCCTCATGAATTTGCATAGGCTGACATACGAACGGAGGTTCTGTAATAATAGTTAGCCTGCATCATTTGCACATATGCCAAAGCGAAGCCACAAACCAAAGGACCTTGTTGCTCGTTCGATAACGCTCACTGACTCGAATGGCAAGACGCGGATTTACATAGGGGTTCACGACGACCCTGCCTATTCTTCGATTTGTTTGTTTGGGCCACGAGACCGCTCCATCGAAATTTCGGCGACTCATGAGGGCGGTCTTCATATCAGTCTGAGAGATGGGACTGGGAAGGTTGTGGCGGGATTTGGAATTAGCGCCGATGACCGCGTGGGCATCAGTCTTTTTGACCATCGCTCAGGCAGCCGTACGGAGTTGGGTTCAGACGAGGCAGGCCAGCCACCTCATGTTACCATTTACCATCACGGCCGCACACATTGGACCACACGCAATCGAGCGCGTAAGAAGGCAGCCTAAATCGCTGCAGCCAACGCGAGGCGACCCCCTTGGTTCATCGAGAAGCCGCGGGTTGTTTTATGTTGCAGTCCCCGCGTGGCCGAACTCGTTAGACGACCTCACATTTTATGGCAAATGTTCGCGTCACTATGATTGTCACCGGCTTCACCGAAGCAGAAGCACTTGTTGGTTTGCCAGACTTGCTTGATGAGTTTCAGCACAGACCTTGGATTTTGCGCCCAACTGGGGTCTGGGATGCTGACCGGAAGCTCCTGGTTATCGCTGTTGAATATGAAAACGATAACATTGACGGGTGCCGGATCGCTGCTCGCGATGAGGTTTGGGATTGCCTTGTCGCATGTATTCAGTTTTCGTCAAACGAGATTTCCTTTGAGATTGAAAATTGCAGTTATGCGCCAGTCGCTTAAAACTCGCTCCACCCAACGCCGGGCGGTCCTCTCGGTTCATCGAGCAGCCGCGGGTTGTTTTACGTTGCAGTTGCCGCGTGGCTGAGTCGTAGGACGCATGTTATGCGAACGTCATTGCCATTGGTTCTTATAGTTTTGAGTGCGGTGTGTCTTTCGGGATGTGTATCCACTAAATATAAGACGCCCAACAGGATAACGAAGGCAGAAGCGATTCAGATTGCATCCCAACTCGTTTACGATATGCGGGATAGAGATGCTCTTCAGTTCTTACATCAGCACGGCCTCGAAATGGACCACCCATATGGTGGGAGCAGTTTTGGCTGGGGTCTCGGATTCGGTTTAGCAGATGGTGGGAGGCTTGAATTGGACATCCACCCGAAGCCGGTTAGCCCGGATGGAGCATGGACAAATGGGCGCGTAGAGGCAGCATATATATGCAATTGGCATCTCGACGTTGTTGCAAAGATTAAACTCAAAAATGCCCCCTAACAAGCCGATGCACGTGATCCTGCAATTCATCATCATAGTTTTGTTGGCGGCGGTGATTTTTGTGCTCTCATCCATACGAGAGCGTCGGCGGATGCGTCGCTTTTTGGACCGTGCCTGCGCTGGCTCTCGTTGGCACCGCCGATTTCCGCAAGCATCGAAGTCTGAGATTCGCGAGTTCCTCGATATTTTTGTTGAGGCGTTCGGCTTCCGGCAGCGTTGGCGTTTGTATTTCGCTCCAGATGACCGCGTGATGGATGTTTATAGCACGCTGTATCCGGCTCGCGGCACACCAGATGGTATGGAGTTGGAGAGTTTGGTTCGAGATTTGCGGAAGCGTTACGGTGTCGACATGCTCAGTTCGTGGCGAGCGGACATTACACTTGGAGAGATTTATGAGAGGACACACAATGTGGCCTAACAAATATTCCCTCTGTGTTCTGTGCGTTCTCTTGCGGCCACCGATTTAATCGAATTGCCGCCCAACGAATTCCTCAAAACCCGATCGCCTGCTGAACCTTGTTAAAATAGGTCACCCAGAACCAGATCACGAACCCTCCCCCGCCGATCAGTATCAGCAGGTAAATTCCAATGGGAATCCACTGGGCGAGCAGCTGAACCTTTTGGCTGCCGTCTTCCTGGTAATAATCCCGCAAGCGTTCGAGCGTTTCATCCAATTTCCCACTGACTTCGCCCGCGACGTATTGCCCGGTGAAAATGTCCGGGAACATGCGCGATTCCTGGATCATCTCGGCCGGCGTTTTGCCCGCGCGCAGTGACGGAATCCAGGAATCCACCAGTCGCTGCAACGCCACCGAACCGCTGGCTTTAGCCGCCATTTGCCAGGCTTCAATGATGCTGACCCCGGCACTGATCAGCGCTTCCAACGCCGCCGCCAGCCGTCCGAGCGCCAGGTGCCTGCGCGCTTTTCCCATCACCGGAATCTTATCCAGGATAAATTCCACTTTCGAGCGCCAGGCTTCGCTATGTTTGTTTTGCGTGGCGTAGATCAACAGGAAAACGAGCACGTAAATCGCGAACAAAGCTATCAGCGGCAGAACACAGAGTTTCGGATACCAGAAGAACAGGACCAGAGCCGCGACAAATGCCAGCAGGTGCAGCAAAAAACCGGGATACGCCAGAGCGGCAATCACCCGCCGGGCAATCTTGGCGCGCTGCACGTAATAATCGCCCAGCATCCGGAAGCAACGATCCAGCCGCCCGCTTTGCTCGCCGGATTCGATCAGAGTCATGTCGAAATCGGGGAGCCAATCCGGGATCGCGCGCATCGATTGGCCGAGTGGCTCGCCTTGCTCGATGTGGCCGAGCAATTGTTGCGTGGCACGGCGATACGCCGCTGACGGCGCGTTGCGTTGAAGCTGGTCCAGGGAGCGGGTGATGCCCAATCCCGCGGAGGTCAACTGCTGAAGTTGATGATAAAAGTCCGCCCGCCGATTCAGTTCGCTGGGCGTGACGATGAGTGGCATAACGCCCGCACGGGCATTAGACCGCCACTCGATCGAAGCTGGCTTTCAAATCGCGCTTGCTGCGCAGGCCGACAATCTGGTCGGCCACCTGGCCCTTGTCGAACAGGAGCAGCGTGGGGATGGCGCGAATGCCGTATTCGGCGGCGAGACCCTGTTGCTCGTCGATGTTGACCTTGGCGATTTTGACGCGGCCTTCGTATTCATCGGCGAGCTCGCCGAGGATGGGCGTGATCATCTTGCACGGCCCGCACCATTCGGCCCAAAAATCCACGAGCACCGGCGTCATGGATTGAAGCACTTCCTGGGCGAAATTTTCCTGAGTCAAAACGACAATATTCGGAGAGGCCATAAACGAGTCCTTAAAAAATCCTTAAACGGTGTCCTTCAATAAAAATGCGAGGTAAACAGTCGTGCCCACTCCAATCAGGCCCGCAACGGCGGCGGCAATGGCCAAGCCTTTATCAATCGGGCTCAGCGTCTTGGCCGCGGGAGCCGCAACCGGGGCGGCGGCACGTTGCTGCTGGGGCGCAGTTGCGGCACGTTGCACGGACGGAGCAGCGGCGGCGGCGCGAGGCGCGGCCGGAGCGGCGGCCGGGGCAGCCGACGCGGGCGCCATTGACGGCACACCCGTGGGTCCACCCGGCGGAAGCGTCGGCAACTTGATCGTGGGAGCGGCCGAAGGCTTCGGCGGCAAATTAATGCGAACCGTTTCTTTCTTGGGTTGCACCTTGCCGGTGGATTTCTTCATCGGCTCCGCGCCTTTCGGCGCGCCTGGGATATTGGAGGGATCGTCGGCCATATCTTGCTTCAAGATAATTTGAAGGTCATCACTGTCAAACTCTTATTCAATAAAACAAAGCCGGACCGGCGGGCATCACGCCCGCAAGTCCGGCCAAAAACACACGGCTCTTATTACCGGCGTTCGCGGCGCTCGTAACCACCGTCGCGCTGGCCGCCGCCACCGCTCCAGCGTTGTTGCGGGGCGCGCTCTTCGCGCGGGCGCGCGATATTCACCGTCAAGGCCCGGCCCTGAAATTCCTTGTTGTGAAACTGCTCGATGGCCTTGTTCGCCTCATCGGCATTTGCGAATTCGACGAACGCAAAGCCGCGCGATTTGCCGGTCATTTTGTCCATCATGAGGTTGACCGAGTTGACGCTGCCTGCCTGGGAAAAATAATCCTGGAGATCATTTTCCATGGTCTGATAGGACAAGTTGCCTACGAAGAGCCGGGTGGGATTCATAATACGAGTGTCGTTAAAAAAACCGCGTGGAGGACTGCATCGGCAGGATCACTGAATGTCGTTTAAGGTTCACTGACAATCTGTCTTCTGACACCAACACTGTTTCTTTCAACTGACTG
>Ga0070714_100004991_pt1 | contig 10086 bp, 8 predicted proteins | sample LARL83metaG_FD_65450 | JGI IMG/M metagenome (GOLD analysis project Ga0070714, IMG submission 65450) | Corn, switchgrass and miscanthus rhizosphere microbial communities from Kellogg Biological Station, Michigan, USA - LAR L8-3 metaG | ecosystem: Host-associated > Plants > Roots > Rhizosphere ... | reverse complement strand
TGGCAGCGCCGCGCCGACGCACTCGTAGAGCTGGCGCGCCGCCAACTACAGGCGGGAGCTCTGCCCTCCGTTGCCGGCGAGCGGCCACACCTCACCCTCACCGCATCCGAGTCGACGCTGCGCGCTGAACCCGGCTCCGCGCCGGGTGAGATGCGCTGGGCCGGTCCGGTCGTCGCCGAGACGGTGCGCCGCATCGCCTGCGACTCCTCGGTGACCCGCATCGTCGTGGACTCGAAGGGCCAAGCGCTCGACGCTGGCCGTGCCACCCGCACCATCCCCGCCGCCATGCGCCGCGCGCTGGTCGCCCGCGACGGCGGGTGCCGCTTCCCCCACTGCGACCGCCCGCCCGAATGGACCGACGGCCACCACGTCGAGCACTGGGCCGACGGCGGCGAAACCAAGCTGAGCAACCTCGTCCTGCTCTGCCGCCACCATCATCGCGCGGTGCACGAAGGCCGCTGGCGGCTGGCGATCACCCCCATGGGCGAGGTGACCGCGCAGCCGCCGTGATCCTGCCCCGCTATCCCTTGTTGTTCACCCCGCCCGTCACGGTGACGCTGCCGTCGCCCGGGTTGCTCACGGTGAGGTTGGCGGTGTTGGTGCCGCTGTTGGTGTAGTTGTCGGTGACGGTCACGGTGATCGACGTCGGGCTGGTGCGGTTGACGTTGGTGATTACGTAGTTGGCGTCGCTGATGGTCACCTGCACGTTGCCGGCGAAGTTGGTGCCGGTGATGGTGAAGGTCTGTCCCGCCGTGTTGGGATGGAGCTTCGCCGGGTTGGCCGCCGTGGGCGAGGTCACCGTCAGCGAGGCGGTGACGTTGAAGGTGGTGCTCGCCGTGGCGCCGCCGCTGTCGGTGGCCGCGATGGTCTGGTTGCCGGTGGAGCTGGCGGGCACGGTGAACGTCGCCGTCCAGCCGCCGGTGGCGCTGACCGTCGGGCTGCTCGGGCTGATCGTGAGCGCCGAGCCGCCGAAGGTGACCGACACGGTCCTGCCGGCGATGAACCCGGTGCCGGTGAGGGTCACGCCCGTCGTTCCCGAGGCACCGCTGCCCGGCGACACGGAGAGTGCCGCGACCACGGTGAAGGCGGTCGCCGAGGTGGCGCTGTTGGTGCCGTCCGAGACCACAACCGCCTGCGCCCCGTTGGGCACGGCCGGGACGGTGAACTGGACGGTGGAGCTGCCGTTGCTGCCGCTGGTGCCGCCCGAGGTGACCGCGGCCGACACACCGCCGACGGTCACCGTCAGCGCGTGCGAGGCGATGAAACCGCTGGCGGTGATGCTCACGCCGGTGGTGCCCACCGCGCCGCTGGTCGGGCTCAGCCCCGTCGCCGACGCGGTGACGCCGAAGGTGGACGCGGAGGTGGCGCTGCTGGTGCCGTCCGACACCACCACCGACTGCGCGCCGTTGGGCACCGCCGGCACGGTGAAGCTCACCGTCGAGCTGCCGGAGCTGTTGGTGGTCGCGCCGCCGGTGATCGAGGCCGAGGTGCCGCCCACGGTCACGGTGAGCGCGTGGTTGGCGAGGAAGCCTTGCGCGACGATGCTTGCGCCGGTGCCGACGGGCCCGCTCGTCGGGCTGAGGCCGGTCGCCGACGCGGCGACGGTGAAGCTGTTGCTCTGCGCCGAGCGCCCCGACGTGTTGCCCACCGCCCACAGGGTGTGCGAGCCCCCGAGGGTTCCCGACGGGATGGTGGCGCTGAAGCCGCTGGCCTGCCCGCTGGCGTTGGTGGTCACCGTCGAGGGCGTCGTCGCCAGCACCGTGCCACTCGCCGTGTCGAGGTGGATGGTGAGGTTCTCCGAGGCGTTGAACGACGCCACCGAGCCGCCGCTCACTGACGCCGGCAGCGACGACGCGGGCAGGCTCTGCCCGGCGGTGATCGCGAACGTCGAGGGCACGTTGACGGTGAAGCCGTTGCTGGTCGCTGACAATCCCGAGGTGTTCCCCAGCGCCACCAGGGTGTGCGTCCCGTCGGCGATGCCCGAGGGGATGGTCACGCTGAAGCCGCTGGCCTGGCCGTTGCCGTCCGTGGTCACCGTCGAGGGCGTGGTGCTGAGGATGGTGCCGGTCACGCTGTCGAGGCGGATGATCAGGTTCTCATTGGCGTCGAAGTATGTGGCCGCGCCGCCCGTCACCGTGCCCGGGAGCGACGTGAGGCTCTGCGCCGCGGTGATCGACACGGTGCTCGGCACCTGCACGGAGATCGAGTACGTCGCCTGCGAACCCGAGCCACCCACGGCGTAGACGGTGTGCGCACCGTCGGCGATGCCCGCGGGAACGGTGAGGGTGAAGGCGCTGCCCGTCTGCCCGTTGGCGCCGATGGACACCGACGCCGGCGAGCTGGTGAGCGTTGTGCCGGTGGCGCTGTCGAGGTGGAAGCTCACCGTCTCGTTGGCGCGGAAGTAGGTGATCGCGCCACCGCTCAGCGTCGCCGGCAGCGAGGAGAAGGTGCCGTTGCTGAACGAGAGCGTCGGCGACACGTTGACCGTGAAGGTCGCGCTCGCCTGGTCACCGAGGCTGCCCACCGCGTACACGGTGTGGCTCCCGTCGGCGATGCCGGCGGGGATGGTCACCGTCGGGCTGGCGGCGCCGCCCGACGCGCCGGTGCTCACCGTGCCCGGCGAGGTGGCCAGCACCGTGCCCGTGCCGGCGTCGTCGAGACGGAAGGTCACCGTCTCGTTGTCGACGAAGTTGCCCACCGTGGCCGCAACGTTCCTGGGCAGCGTCGTGGTCGAGGTGGGGGAGAGGCCGAGGCTCGGCGTGCCGACCACCGGCGACGCCACGCTTGCGGACGCACCGGTCCACATCAGGTACGTCGGCACCACGGTATAGGTGTGCGCGCCGGAGGGCACGCCCGTGTCGGTGCACGACAGGGTGCTGCTCGACAGCACGCCGGCGCAGGTTCCCCCCGCGCCGCTGCTGTCGCGGAGCACGAAGTACGTGGTCGCGGTGCCGTCGCTGAGCGTGTCGGCGGGCCACGACAGCGACACGTCGCGGCCGTTCACCGTCGGCGTCGAGAGCGTGCCCTCGGCGTTGACCGCACCGCTGCTCAGCCCGAGCGCGTTGGTGGTGACGGCGTTCATCAACGCGGACACGCCGATGCCCGTGGCGATGCCGGCTGCGGCACCCGCGAGGATGCCGAAGGTGAGGCGCCGGCGCGCCGAGAAGCGGTGGCGGCGGAGGCGGCGGTGCCGGCTCATCGCGTCGCCCCCCAGATGACGTCGGCGGATGCGCCGGTCTGCTGGTAGACGTTGTCGCTGTCGTTGCCCGCGTTGGGGAAGGTGACGGCGAAGAGGAAGGTGTGCGACTCGCCGTTCTTCCAGCGCTGGCAGGCCTCGTGCGGCGGCGGTCCGTCGCCGCACACCGAGATGCTGGTGGGCATCGCGTCCAGCGCGCCGCTGTAGAGCTGCACGCCCGCGGTCTGGTCGGTGACGGCCAGACGGAGCTCGTGGGCGAGGTTGCCGCTGCCCGCGGGACCGGAGTGGGTGACGTTGTCCTCGAGGAGGGACACGTAGACGTTGCCGTTGGCGGTGATGACCACGCTGCCCCTGGCGGTGTCGCCCGGCTTCATCGTCGCGGCGCGGACGATGGCGCCCGCCTTGGAGTCGCTGAGCAGCGGCTTGCAGCTCCCCGGGCAGGACGTCGCAGTCGGCGACGGCGCCGGAGTCGGGCAGCGGCCGCCGCCGTTGCCATGGCCGCCGCCGGCGTTGCACGGCGTGCCGGTCGCGGCGGCCAACTCCATCACCGAGGAGTCGAGGGTGACGCCCGACGGCGTCGACGCGGAGCCCGCGGTCGGCGTGCTGCCCGGGTCGAAGGCGATGGCGGCGCTCAGGGCGACGACCCCGGCGGCGATCGCGGAGCCGAGGAGACGGCGATTCATGCCGCCGTCCCCCCGGCCGCGGCGGCCGTCGTCCTGCTCCGCGCGCGGAGTGCGGCCGGTGCCGTCACCAGTGCGAACACCAGCGCGAACACCAGTGCAGCGACGACGACCCTGCCCCCTGTCCCGCTGAGGAAGTCGAAGAATGCACCGACACCGCCGAGAACCATGGTCACCTTCCAGCCGGTGCTGGAGTAGTGGATGACCCAGGGATCGGGCGACTGGTTGGCGTCACCCTTGGTGTGGAACAGCGGACCGGCCGGTCCGTTCTCGATGGAGACGACGCGGTGGGTGACCATCGGGCTGCCGTTGACCGGCGCGGCGAAGGTGATCGCGTCCCCCACCCGGATGTCGCCGGGTGCGGTCTGATGGACGATGGCGAGGTCACCCGGCCGGATCGCCGGCGACATCGATCCCGTCTGCATGGCCACGGCCTGGTAGCCGTCGTGTACACCGATCAGCACGATGACCAGCGAGGTGGCCACCACGGCGGTGATGAGAACGGCGACGGCCGCGGCGATGCGCTGCGTCCAGACCAGCACGGCAGTTTGCCCCTGAAGAGACGCCCCCCGGCGGCGGGCCCGCTGCGGGCCCACCGCCGAATGGGAGCGACGAGTCCGGTGTTACGGCGTGACAGTGGTGACCGAGACGGTCGACTGCGTGCTGTACCAGTTGAGGGTCGCGCCCGCCGACTTGTTCTGGTATGCGTTGTCCGCGTTGGTCGGCTGCGGAGTCGCCGGGAAGGCCGGCGGGGTGACGCTGCCGCTGTTGGGGAAGCTCACCACGATGGCGTAGGCGTGCGACTCGCTGGCGTTCCAGTTGCCGGCGGCCTCGCCGGTGCCGGCCGTGCCGTTGCCGGTCAGCGCGGTGATGGGCAGGCTGTCGAAGGCGCCGCTGTAGACGCTGCTGCCGTTGCCGTCGCGGGTGCAGTTGCTGCTGAAGCCGCCGTCCTGGACGATGCTCATCTGCAGGTAGCGGCCGAAGGAGCTGGCCCCGCCGCCGGTGACCGCCGACTCGCTGAGCTCGACCTGCGCGGGCAGGCTGCCGGTGTTGGCGATGGTGACCAGGCCGCAGGACACGTCACCGGGCTTCATGCCGCTGGCGACGCTGACCACCAGGTTGCCGTTGTGGTCGTTGCTCATCGTCAGCGTGCCCGAGGTGAAGGAGTTGCCCGGGTTGCTGGTCGAGGCGTCGAAGAAGCCGAGGGTTCGCGGGATGACCACAGTGGCCACCAGCGAGACGCCCGCAGCCGCGGCGACGGCGAGCGCCATCTTGGACTTGAGGATTGCCATGATCAATCTACCCCTGCTACCCACCGGTTTTCGAGCGAGGGGTGGGTGACCTCGCTGTCTACGGGTTGAAAACTAACGAACGCGTCAGGGGGGCGCGACACCAAATTGGTCGGGGTGCGCCTCCCCAATTCGGGGGGCCTCCCTCAAATTGGGGGGAGGAAGCCGCCCATACGGGTGTGGCGGCTGAGCGTGCACCCCCGTAGCGTCTGCGCCGACCCCCAAGCGTTTTGCACCCCGTATCACCGCCGAAGGGACAGTCGACATCAGAACTCCAGGAGTGAGCGGGCTTGCAGTGGAAACGACCGAGACCAAGATGCCGGTGACGTTGCAGGAGCAGTCCTCGTCGGTCCCTGTGTGGCGCCGCATCGGCGACATCCTGGTGGGGAACGGCGTCGTCGACGGCCGGCTGATCAAGCAGGCGCTCAAGCGCCAGAAGCGCGACCGCCGCCCGCTCGGCGAGCTGCTCCAGGAGCTGGGCGTCCGCGAGGCCGACGTCATCAACGCCATCGGCGTGCAGATCGGGCGCGCCGCGGTCGACCTCGACGACCTCAACCCGCAGCAGGAGGCCCTGGCCGCCCTCGACGCGGGCACCGCGCGGCGGCTCAACGTCATTCCCATCAGCATCGACGCGGCCGGGCGCATCCACTTCGCCACCTCGCGGCCCGGCGACGACGAGCTGAGCGGCACGCTGCAGACCTACACCGGCCACGACGTGACCCTGCACCTGGCGGGCCGCAACGCGATCTTCCGCGCCCTCGACCGCCACTACCCGGTGTTCGACCGCGTCTCGACGGCCGTCGAGGAGGCGATCAGCGACCGTGTCGAGACCGCCGACCGCCAGGCGGTCTCGCTGCAGGTCGACGCCCCGGTGGTCAAGATCGTCGACCTGCTGCTCACCCAGGGCCTGCGCGACCGCGCCTCGGACATCCACCTCGAACCCCAGTCTGACCGCCTGCGCGTGCGCTACCGCATCGACGGTGTGCTGCATGACGTCCAGGACCTGCCGCGCGAGCTGATCGCTCCCATCGCCTCCCGTCTGAAGATCCTCGCCTCGATGGACATCGTCGACCGGCACCGCGCCCAGGACGGCCAGATCGCCCTGAAGCTCGACGACCGCAACATCGACATCCGCGTGGCCACGCTGGAGACGGTGTGGGGGGAGAAGGTCGTTCTCCGCATGCTCGACCCGGACCAGTCGCTGGTCTCGCTTCCCGCCCTGGGTCTCGCCGAGGACGCCGAGACCAGCCTGCGCCGGCTGGTCGCGTCGCCGTACGGCCTGATCGTCGTCAGCGGCCCCACCGGCGCCGGCAAGACCACGACGCTCTACTCACTGCTCAACGAGCTCGATCGCGACACGCTCAACATCACCACGATCGAGGATCCCGTCGAGTACCAGTTCGCCAACATCAACCAGATCCGCATCAACCGCCTGGCGGGCATGACCTTCGCCAACGGCCTCAAGGCCATCCTGCGGCAGGACCCTGACGTCATCCTGGTCGGCGAGGTCCGTGACGCGGAGACGGCGAGCATCGCCATCCAGGCGGCGCTCACCGGACACCTCGTCCTCTGCTCGCTGCACGCCTCCGACACCGCCGGAGCCATCCATCGCTTCCTCGACATGGGCATCGAGTCCTTCCTGGTGGCGTCGGCGCTGATCGGCGTCGTCGCCCAGCGCCTGGTGCGGACCAACTGCCCGCAGTGCTCCAGCAGCTACAACGCCAAGGCCGAGGACCTGGAGTTCTACCGGAGCATTCGCGGCCCCGAAGCCCACTTCCGGCCCGTGTCCGGCGTGGGCTGCACCCACTGCGGCGGCCGCGGCTTCTACGGCCGCACCGGCGTCTTCGAGACGCTCAAGTTCGACGACGAGATCCGCCAGCTCGTCGTCGACAAGGAAACCCATGTCGGGCTTCGCCAGGCGGCGCTGAAGCAGGGCATGGTGCCGCTGCAGGAAGCGGCGATCTCACTCGTCGAACGAGGCCAAACCACCGTGGCGGAAGCCATGCGCGCCGTCTACGTGATCTGAGGAACGGACGACCATGCAGGTGTACAAGTACAAGGCTCTCGCCGTGGACGGCTCGTTCATCGAGGGCGTCATGCAGGCGGCGCATCCGGAGGATGTGCGCGCGGCGCTGCTCGCCAGGGATCTGCGCGTCTCGACGGTGTCGGCGCAGGGCAGGAAGTGGTACGACAGCCTCAAGCTGGAGCAGAAGGTCAAGACGCGCGACATCGTCATGTTCTGCCGCCAGCTTGCATCCTTTGTCGCTGTCGGCGTGCCGGTGACCACGGCGATGCGCGCCTTCACCGAGGAAACGCACAACAAGCCGCTCCGGCAGGCCTACATCGACATCGTCACCGAGCTCGAGCGGGGCATGCGCCTGAGCGACGCGTTCGCCAGCCACCCGCGCGTCTTCCCGTCCATCGTCGTGGACATGGTCCGGTCCGCCGAGGAGACCGGTTCGCTCGACAGCGTTCTTCGGCAGGCGGCGCGCCACCTGGAGAGGGAGGCATCGGCCCGGCAGCGCATTCGCGCGGCCATGACGTACCCGGCGATCATCGCCAGCCTGGCCATCGTCATCACCATCGGCATGGTGGCGTTCGTTCTCCCCAAGTTCAAAGACCTCTATGCGTCCTTGAACGTCCCTCTCCCCGGACTCCTGCAGGCGGTCCTCCGCATCTCAGGCTTCATCGGGGATCACGAACTTTTGATCCTCGCAGGCGTCCTGGCGACGATCGTCGTCGTATGGATCCTCCTGCGGCGCGAGGAGGGGCGATACTTCATCGACTCGGCCCTGCTCAAACTGCCGCTCGTCGCGCCACTCGTCCGCACGGCCACCACCGAGCGGTTCTGCCGAACCTTGGGTGACATGCTGCGGGCCGGTGTCCCGATCAGCCAGACGTACGCGGTGGTGTTGAGCAACGTGCGCAACCGTGTGTTCCGACGTTCGCTGGCGCGGGTCGGAACGTCACTGGCGGCGGGCGAGGGGCTCCACCGGCCGTTGAATGACAGCCATGTGTTCTCCCCGGCAGTGATCCAGATGATCCGCGTGGGCGAGGATACCGGCACGCTGGATACCAACCTCATCGAGGCCGCCGACATGCACGAGGAGGAGCTCGACTATCGAATCAAGCGCCTCACCTCGATGCTGGAGCCCATGCTCATCATCTTCGTCGGTCTCCTGGTTGGTTTCGTGGCGGTAACCATGGTCAGCTCGATCTACTCGCTTGCAGGGAACTACAAGTGACCAGTCCCCAGATCGGACGGCCCTCGCGGCGTCGCCGTGCCCATGAGCATGGTCTGACGCTCGTCGAGATGATCGTCACGATCGCCATCATGGCTGTGGGTGTCGTGGGGATCGTCGGCGCTCTTGCGCAGACCGAGAATCTCTCGGGCATAACGCAGTCCCAGGCCAACCTCGAGGTCGCCATGCGCCAGGTCTCCGACTACGTGCGCGACTCGTCGGCGGCGGGTCTCAAGTACTCGTGGTGCGACAGCCCGGCGTACGTGCTTCCCGCCCCGCCGGCCGGGTCGGGCATCACCTGGACGATCACGGGAGTGAAGCTGGGCGCCTCGGCGACGAGGGTCGGTTCCAGTGGCACGATTTCGACTCCGCCCGTCACCCGAACGGGTTGCCCGGCGTCCACTGGCGATTGGGGCGTTCAGGAGATCACGATCAAGGTGACCAGCGGCAGCCGGTCGCTGGTACGCACCGTCTGGAAGAGCGCGACATGGTGACCACGACGGGTAGGCGTGTCGGTATGCGCCGGCGTTCCGAGCGGGGCTTCACGCTGATCGAGGTCGTCGTGTCCATCGCGATCCTGGCCATCATTGGCGGTGTCGTGGCGTCGGCGTTCTCGGTCGGGCTGAGCATCCTCAAACCAGGGGGGCCCCAGACCAGGCTGCTCGCGGCACACAACCTCATGGTCATGGAACAGACGCTTGGGCAGGACGGCGCCCGTGCCGCGTGTATTCAAGTGCCTGGCGGCTCGAAGTTCGGGAGCTGCTCGGCGACAGGCTTCGGCGCGGTGACCTGTCCAAGCGGTGACCTGTGCTTCGGCTGGCCCCAGGTTTCCACCGCCACCTGCCACGTCGTCGATTACACCGTGGGCACCGCGGTGACCGCAAAGCGAACCGAGTCGGTGTCAGGCTCCGGGTCGCTCGGCACCGGGACCCTGACGCGGGAGGTGCCCGTCACCATCACGGTCGGGGCGGCGGTTGCCACCAATGTTCCCCTGGCTGGTGGCACGACCTACCAATGGGTGCGCAGCCTTCCCGTGACCATCACGGCGACGGGTGTGACCAGTCCGCCGTCGCAAACGCTGGCGATCCATCCCGTGGCCACAGATCCGGCAGGGGCTTCGTCGAAGATCACCTCAGGGGGAACGAACCCGTGCTGATGAAGAGCTCGCGCCGGCGTCGACGCAGCGAGGCGGGACAGACGCTCATCATGGCCCTCGCGTTCATCGCCTTCTTCGGGGTGGTCGTGGTGGCGGTTCTCCGCACCGGTGAGGTCACCGGCCTCCAGCACGCCGACACGGAGAGCGTGGCGCTCAATGACTCCACCACCGAGGCGGGTGCGGCCTACGCGGCGGCCGACGCCGGGCGCACCGATGTCTCGCTTCTGTGCGGGGCAGGAAACAGCGGACAGATCACCATGCAGGGTGGGGATACGGCGAGTTACTCGGTGAACGCCTGCAACCCGGGGCAGACGGGCGGCGGAGGGAACGGAATCCAGCCCGGATCCAACTGCATCCTGTGTGTTCTCAACATCAATCCCAGCATCAATCCGAGCGTTCAGGTGGTCAGCCTTCAGTGCGGAAGCGGTGGCGGTGGATGCGGCACCGATCTCACCACGAACGGAGGTGACGTGTACATCAATGGGGGCATCACGCGAGGATCCATCACAGCACTGCCCAGTGG
>Ga0070714_100004990_pt1 | contig 10087 bp, 11 predicted proteins | sample LARL83metaG_FD_65450 | JGI IMG/M metagenome (GOLD analysis project Ga0070714, IMG submission 65450) | Corn, switchgrass and miscanthus rhizosphere microbial communities from Kellogg Biological Station, Michigan, USA - LAR L8-3 metaG | ecosystem: Host-associated > Plants > Roots > Rhizosphere ... | reverse complement strand
TCTCGTACGTCGCGAACATGCCGACCGAGGAGGTCTTCACCTCGCCCGACGCGGCACGCACCGAGGGCACGATTCGCTCCTCGCTGCCGCTCTCTCTCGGCGGACAGGTCGTGCGCGGCCTCGAGCTGACGTTCGAGAACGGGCGGGCCGTGAAGGTCGAGGCCGAGTCCGGCGCGGAGCTCGTCCGGAGCCACTTCGAGTCGATCGAGAACGCCGACAGGCTGGGGGAGGTCGCGCTCGTCACGAAGGAGTCGCGGGTGGGCCAGACCGGGACGCTCTTCTACGACACGCTGTTCGACGAGAACGCGACCTGCCACATCGCCTATGGCGCCGGTTTCCCGTTCCTCGCGGACGGCGATCCGCCCGACGGTCTCAACGCCGCAGGCACGCACGTTGACTTCATGGTCGGAGGGCCGGAGCTCCAGGTGGACGCCGTGCTCGCCGACGGAACGGCGGTGCCGCTGATCCGGGACGAGGAGTGGCAGCTCGCGTGAGCGACGACCGGCTCGAGCGTTACGCCGAGCTCGCCGTCCGGGTCGGCGCGAACGTCCAGTCCGGGCAGGAGGTGTTCGTCCACGGGCTCGTCGAGCACGCCGATCTCGTGCGCGCGCTGACGCGGCAGGCCTATCGGGCGGGCGCGTCCTACGTCAACGTCGGCTACCAGGACCAGCACATCCGGCGCGCGATGATCGAGTTCGGGCCGGACGAGGCGCTCACGTACACGCCCGAGTGGATGAAGACGCTGGCGCAGTCGACCGGAGGCAACGCGCAGCTCGGAACCTCGGGGAACCCCGAGCCCGAGCTGCTGGCCGACCTCGACGGCGAGCGCGTCGGCCGCGCGATCCCGGTCGAGTCGGTCGAGATCTACCGCGCGCTGCATCGCAAGAGCGCCATCAACTGGTGCGGCGTCGGCGCGGTGGCGGAGGGCTGGGCGCGTCAGGTGCTCGGCGAGCCGGCCGTCGAGCGCCTCTGGGAGCTCGTCGCCTTCTCGATGCGCCTAGACGAGGACGATCCCGTGGCCGCGTGGCGCGAGCACCTTGACCGGCTCGACGCGCGGGCGGCAGAGCTCACGGGCCTCCGGCCGGACGCGATCCACTATCGCGGGCCTGGGACCGACCTCACGGTCGGGCTGTTGGAGACCGCCTTCTGGGGCAGCGCGCGCTTCCACACCGCATCCGGGATCGAGTACGTCGCCAACATGCCGACCGAGGAGATCTTCACCACTCCCGACCCGAGTCGCGCCGAGGGCACGATCCGCTCGAGCATGCCGCTCAGCCTCGGAGGACAGCTCATCCGCGGTCTCGAGCTCACCTTCGAGGACGGTCGGATCGTCAACGTCGACGCCGAGGCGGGCGCCGACGTCGTCCGCGGCCACATGGCGAACATCGAGAACGCCGACCGGCTGGGCGAGCTCGCGCTCGTCACGAAGGAGTCGCGCGTCGGCCAGACCGGGACGCTCTTCTACAACACGTTGTTCGACGAGAACGCCACCTGCCACATCGCGTACGGATTCGGCGTCCCGAACGCGTTCGAGGGAGAGCCGGACGAGCGGATGAACGCCTCGAGGATCCACGTGGACTTCATGGTCGGTGGCCCGGACCTCCAGGTGGACGCCGTGCTCGCGGACGGCACCGAAATCCCGCTCATTCGCGAAGAGGAGTGGCAGCTCGCCACGTAGCTGGGGGCAGTTGCTGGGCGAGCCGGATGCGGCGCCCGAGCCCGAGGAACAGGGCGGTCGCTTCTTGTCGCGGCTGCGCGACTCGCTCTCGAAGTCGCGCCGCGCGCTCACCGGCGAGCTCGTGGCCGCGGCCTCGTTCGATCCCGGCGACGACGCCCACTGGGAACGGCTCGAGGAGGCGCTGATCGCCGGCGACGTCGGTGTCCGCGCCACCGCCGAGCTCGTGCGGCGGCTCGAGGCCCGGGGCGAGCTCGCGGACCTGAACGCGGCGCTGGCCGAGGAGGTGACCGAGCTCTTCGGCGAGCCGCCGGTCCTCGACGTCGCTCACGCGCCGACCGTGATCCTCGTCGTCGGCGTCAACGGGACCGGCAAGACGACGACGATCGGCAAGCTCTCGGCGAGGCTCGTCGAGCACGGCCGCTCGGTTCTCGTCGCTGCAGCCGACACGTACCGGGCGGCAGCGGAGGAGCAGCTGGAGATCTGGGCGGAGCGGGCCGGCGCGGACTTCGTCGGCTCCGAACGCGGCGCCGACCCTGCCGCGGTCGCGTACGACGCCGTGGAGGCGGCAGTGGCGCGCGGCCGCGACGTCGTGGTCGTCGACACCGCCGGCCGGCTCCACACGCAGACGAACCTGATGGAGGAGCTTGCGAAGGTGCGGCGCGTCATCGCCGGCCGCCTCGAAGGAGCGCCGCACGAGACCCTGCTCGTCGTCGACGCGACGACGGGTCAGAACGGCGTCCAGCAGGCGCGGCTGTTCGGCGACGCAGTGGGCGTGACGGGAGTCGCGCTGACGAAGCTCGACGGCTCCGCGAAGGGCGGGGTCGCGATTCCGATCGCGTACGAGCTCGGCCTGCCGGTGAAGCTCGTCGGCGTCGGCGAGGCGATCGAGGACCTGCAGCCGTTCGACCCGCGCGACTACGCGCGGGCTCTCGTCGCCGTTGAGGCTCGGGAGCCCTAGCCGCCCGGGCAGATGACGACGATGTAGCTGCGGATCGGGTTCTCCGCCTCGATCGCGATCTCCACCGTGTACACGCCTGGGGGTGCGCCGTTCTCTTTGGCGGTGTTCCAGGCGTTCTCGAACGCCGCGCCGAGATTTCCGCCCTTGCCCTTGTAGCGCTTGTCGTCGTAGTCGTTGTCGCGATCCACGTGGACCTCCTTGTCTCTTCGGGCGACCCTATCGCTGTGCGCGCCGCTTGCCTAGCCGAGTCGCGCCGCCCAACCGGCGCCGACGGTGTTCCCCTTGCGCTCGTAGGCCGATCGAGCTTCGAGCGCGACATCCGCGGCGTCGGGCGATCCCGACTCTCTCAGGATGCGGGCGCGCGCCAGTAGCGCTGTCGCCTGCAGGTCGAGGAAGTCCGTGGGCGTTGCCAGCTCGACTGCCTCGCGGGCGAGTCTGTCCGCCTGCGCGGCCTCCCCCGCACGCGCCAGCACTTGTCCCTGTGCGGCTCGCCACATCACCTGCGTGACGATGTCGTCCGCCCACGAGTGCGACTCCGCGTAGCGGATCAGCTCCTCGGCGTCCGCGGAGCGACCTTCCTGCGCGAGCACCAGCGCGAGATAGGCCGCGAGCGTGGGGCGGACATGCTTCTCGCCGATCTCCCCGAGCATGTCGTAGCCGGTGCGGAGCTCGCGCTCCGCGGCCTCTGCGTCGCCGGCCAGCAGCTCGATGGCCGACGCGTCGACCGACCGCACGGCGCGGCGATGCGTCATCCCGAGCTCCTCCCAGAGCCCCTGCGCCCTCGCCCACTGCGTCCGTGCCTCACCGAACTCCCCGCGCATCGCGAGCAACACGGCCAGCGAGCTGAGGATCGAGGCCGTAAGCAGCCGATCACCCTCGCTCTCGTCCAGGAAGAGGTGCGCTCTGTCGATCGCCGCGTCGACGGGTGTCGGACCGAACTGGATCGCCTGCATCAAAGAGGCCGCGATGAAGGCCGCCTCGCGGGAGTCACCTGCGCGCTTCGCGTGATCGAGCGCGTGCTCGAGCGCAGCCGCACGCTCTCCCCAGCGGCAGGCGTCGACGGGTGGCTCGCTCAGCAGGTGCCAGGCCTTTGCCACGCCGGCGTGGTCGCCGAGTGCCTCGAGGGCGGGAATCGCCTCCTCGGCGACCCGCGTGATCTCCTCGGCCGGTGTGCTCGCGTCCGTGAAGATCCGGAAGAACTCGCGCTCGACCAAGGTGCGCAGCTCGAGCTGCCGATCGCCTTCGGCACGGCCGAGCTCGAGAGCCTCTTCGAGCGCACCTTCGGCGGTCGCGAAGGCGCCGGATCTCATGAATGCGATCGCGAGATCGAGCAGGGCGAACCCTCGCGAGCTGCTCGTCCGGGGCAACAGCACCCCGCCGCGCTCGAGGAGGTTGACCGCCGCCGGCACGTCGTCCCGCGCGAGCGCGCGCCGCCCCGAGGTCGTGAGCAGCTCTCCCGCCCGCTCACCGAGCGAGCGGGTGTGGTCGTCGAGAGAGCCGAGCTCTTCGCGGTAACGGTAGGCCTGCTCGAGGTGATAGCCGAGCAGCTCGTCTTGGCGTGCGTGCAGCTCGACCCAGCCGGCGAAGCGCTCGTGAAGATCCGCCCGTGTCCGTTTCGGGATTCCGCCATAGGCGGCATCCCGGATCAGCGCGTGCCGGAAGCGGAAGCCGTCCTCGCCGGGAATGCTCGAGCTCGCAGGCTCGACCAGCTCGGCGCGAACGAGGCCGAGCAGCGTCGGCCCGAGGCTCTCGTCACCGCCGCCGAGAGCCGCCACGGCGCCGGGCCAGAACTCCTTGCCGACGACAGCGGCCCGCTCCAGCACCTCCCGGTCGAACGCGTCGAGGCGGTCCAGCCGGGCGGCGAGCAGCGCCTGGATCGTCGGCGGGAGCTCGACGAGCTCCACCGCCGCCCGCACCTCCTCGGCGAGCATGGCGACGAGCTGCTCGGTGTAGAGCGGATTGCCCTGCGCCACGTCCGCGACGCGCGCGCGGAGCTCCGGCGACAGCATCCCGCGGCCGTCGAGCGCATCGAGAAGCTGTGTCGCGTCGCCGGCCGAGAGCGGCTCGAGCCGCACGAGTGCGCCTCCCCACCGCGGGCGCTCCTCGAGCAGCTCCTCGCGCGCCACGCAGAGCAGCAGGATCGGCGCATCGCGGCTCCAGCGGCTGACGTGCTCGACGAGATCGAGGAGTGTCGGCTCTGCCCAGTGGACGTCTTCCAGGAGCACGAGCAGCGGCCGCGTCCGGCCCAAGGTCTCGAACAGGCGCCGCACGGCCCAGGAGAGCTCCTCCGCCGGCGTGAATCCGTCCCCGCCGAGCGCGCCGAGGCGCTCGACCACGAGCTCGGCGTCGGCCTCGTCGCCCATCGCGTCCGCCACCGCCTGCTCGCCGCCGAGCCGCCGCAGGAGCTCCGTCAGCGGCCAGAAGGTGATCCCGTCTCCGTACGGCAGGCAGCGCCCGGCGGCGGCGGTCACGTGCCCGCCGACCTCGGCGATGAGCTCGGACACGAGCCGCGTCTTGCCGACACCGGCTGCGCCGATCACCGTCACCAGCCGGCACTCGCGCCGCTCCGTGCTCGCCGTCAGCTCGTCTCGAAGGAGGGCGAGCTCGCGCGTCCTCCCGACGAGCGGCGTGTCCCAGCGGCGCGCGAACGACTCGGCGCCGGTGATGGCCTCGAGCACGCGCCAGGCGTCGACGGGAGCGCGCTTGCCCTTCGCCTGCACGGCTTCGAGCGGCACGAGCCGCGAGGCATGGCGCACCAGCCGCTCCGTGACCGAGCCGATCAGGATCTCGCCGCCCGAGGCAGCCTCCTCGAGGCGTTTCGCGGTGTTGACCGCGTCCCCGGTCGCGAGCGTCGCCGCGTCGTCGCCGGTCACCACCTCGCCGGTGTTGATCCCGATCCGGATCCGCAGCGCGGGCACCTGGCGCGCCTCGAGGGAGGCGTTCATGCGCTCGACCGCCCGTTGCATGTCGAGGGCGGCTCGCACCGCCCGGAGCGCGTCGTCTTCGTGGACGCGCGGGAGGCCGAAGACGGCCATCACTGCGTCGCCGATGAACTTCTCCACCGTGCCGCCGTGACGCTCGACGGCTATCCGCATCTCCTCGTACCACGCGCCCAGCAGCTCACGGAGCGGCTCCGGATCGAGACGCTCGCCGAGCACGGTCGAGTCAGCCAGGTCGCAGAAGAGGACGCTGACGGTCTTCCGCGCTGCCGCTGCGGAAACCATGTGCGCAGTCTGACCGCCGGACGGGCCGGTTTCCAGCCTGGAACTAGGTGCCGGTCGTGTAGCCGAGCTTCTGCAGCGTCGTGAGTGCCTTGCTGACCTCGCGTCCGCCCTTCACGGGGCCTTTGGCGTGCTCGATGTACGCGATCGCGGCCCCCACGGACTTCAGATTGGCGATCTTGGAGCTCACGGCGCTCGTTCCGGTGGCGATGTCGTGCAGGCCCTGCGCGAGCTGGGCGTTGGCAGCTGCCGCATTCTGGGGCGGATTCAACGCTGCAACCTCGTCGCCGATGCGCTGGGTCGCGGCGGCGAACGCGTCGATCCGCTGCTTGAGCTCGGTCACGCTCTTCGCTTGCAGACCCTGTGCGACGTCGGTCTGAGCCTTGTCCGCCTCCCGCTTGATGATCGCGACCTGCGCGCGGTAGAGGGCCGGGGTCAGCCGCTTCTGCTGCGTGCTGGTGCTGTTGCCGCTCCCGCCGCTGCTTCCGCAAGCGGCGAGCAGGAGCGCCAGGAAAGGCGCGATGACGAGAATTCCCCTGCGCACGGCGGCGAACCTTAGCGGCCGTCCGGGTACCCTGGCGCGGCGATGTTCGACGCGCTCAGCGAAAAGCTCCAGGGCGCCCTCGGCGACCTCCGCGGGCGCGGCGTCCTCGACGAGGAGGCGATCTCCCGCGCCATGCGCGAGGTCCGCCTCGCCCTGCTCGAGGCCGACGTCAACTTCGGCGTCGTCAAGGAGTTCGTCGCGCACGTGCGCGAGCGCGCCCTCGGCGAGGACGTGCGGAAGAGCCTCACGCCGGGCCAGCAGGTCGTGAAGATCGTCCACGAGGAGCTGACCGAGCTCCTCGGCTCCTCCGACTCACGGCTCGCCTTCTCGCAGCGCCCGCCGACGACGATTCTCCTCGCGGGCCTGCAGGGCTCGGGCAAGACCACCGCGGCCGGCAAGCTCGCGCTCCTGCTCTCCAAGGAGGGGAAGAAGCCGGCGCTCGTGGCCGCCGACCTGCAGCGTCCCGCGGCGATCGACCAGCTCGTGCAGCTCGGCGAGCAGGTCGGCGTCCCGGTCTACGCAGGCGAGCGCAGCGACCCGGTCAAGGCCGTCCACGACGGGATCGAGCAGGCGAGGGCGGAGGGTCGTGACGTGGTGATCCTCGACACCGCCGGCCGCCTTCACGTCGACGAGGCGCTGATGGAGGAGCTCGCCGCCGTTCGCCGCGAGGCGAAGCCCACGAACGTGCTGCTCGTGCTCGACGCGATGACCGGCCAGGAGGCCGTCAACGTCGCGCAGGCGTTCCAGGAGCGGATCGACTTCGACGGCGTCGTCCTCACGAAGCTCGACGGCGACGCGCGCGGCGGCGCCGCGCTCTCGGTGCGCGCGGTCACCGGCCGGCCGATCAAGCTCGCGTCGAACGGCGAGAAGCTCGACGCGCTCGACTGGTTCCACCCCGACCGGATGGCGTCGCGGATCCTCGGCATGGGCGACGTCCTCACGCTGATCGAGCGGGCCGAGGCGGCGATCGAGGACGACGAGAAGGAAGAGCTCGAGCGCCGGATGATGAAGGGCGAGTTCACGTTCGACGACTTCCTCTCGAGCTACAAGATGATCCGCCGCATGGGGCCGCTGCAGGGCGTCCTCAAGATGATCCCGGGCCTCGGCAAGCAGATGGACGGCCTCGACCAGGTCGACGAGCACCAGCTCAAGCGGGTCGAGGGGATCATCCTCTCGATGACGCCGCAGGAGCGGCGCGTCCCGCACGTGATCGACGCCTCGCGCCGCAAGCGGATCGCGGCCGGCTCGGGCACGACCGTCGAGCAGGTCAACCAGCTCATCGAGGCCCGCAAGCAGATGGCGAAGATGATGAAGATGGTCGGATCGGGCAAGATGCCGCAGTTGCCGGGCATGCCAGCGGGAGCGCCTACGATGGGCGGCGGTCCGCGACCGAGCGCGACCCGTAAGGCGAGTTCAAAACGGAAGAAGAAGAAAGCGAAGAGGTAATCAATGGCAGTGAAGCTCAGGCTGACGCGGGTCGGCTCGAAGAAGAATCCGATCTACCGCGTCGTCGCCGCCGATTCGCGCTCGCCGCGCGACGGCAAGTTCATCGAGATCGTCGGCCGCTACAACCCGCAGTCGAATCCGTCGCTCATCGACCTCGACGAGGAGAAGGTGCGCGGCTGGCTCGAGAAGGGCGCGCAGCCGACCGAGTCGGTGGCGAAGCTCCTCAAGGCCCAAGGGATCCAGTAAGGCATGCGGGAGCTCGTCGCCGAGCTCGCCCGTCGCCTCGTCGACGAGCCCGACGCCGTGCGCGTCGAGGAGATCGAGGAGTACGACGGCACGCTCGTCCTCCGGCTCCACGTCGCCGACGACGACATCGGCAAGGTGATCGGCCGCCAGGGCCGGCTCGCCCGTGCGCTGCGGACGATCGTGCGCGCCGGCGGGGTCGAGGCCGGTCGCCGGCTCCAGCTCGAGATCGCCGACTGATGCCGCCGGTCGCGGCGCTGTACGACATCCACGGCAACCTCGCCGCGCTCGAGGCGGTCCTCGCGGAGGTGCCTGCCGACGCCACCATTGTGGTCGGCGGCGACATCTGTGCGGGCGGCGACCAGGCGTCCGAGGTACTCACGCGGCTGCGCGCGCTTGGCGACCGGGTCGTCTGGGTGCGCGGCAACGCCGACCGCGAGCTGCATCCCGACGAGGAGGGCCTTGCGCCGCCCGAGTTCCTCGAGCCGGCACGCGCACAGCTGAGCGAGGAGGAGATCGAGTTCCTGCACGACCTGCCCGAGACGCAGGTCGTCGGCGACGTCCTCTACTGCCACGCCTCGCCGCGGAACGACCTCGACATCTTCACCGAGCGCACGCCCGAGGAGCGGATCGCCTTTCTCTTCGACGGGCTCGACGTCTCGACCGTCGTGTGCGGTCACACCCACACGCAGTACGAGCGCACGATCGGAGGCGTTCGCGTCGTCAACGCCGGCAGCATCGGGATGCCGTACGAGGACGAGCCGGGGGCGTACTGGCTGCTCGACCTCGTCCACCGGCGGACGCCGTACGACGGCGCAAAGCCGGCCGGGACGCGTGAGGAAGCCGTTGCAGAGTTCACCGAGCGTGGGCTCTGACCTCGTGCAGATCGGACGGGTCGGGAAGCCGCACGGGCTAGACGGCGGCTTCTTCGTCGACGGCGCGAGCGAGCGGAAAGGCGTGTTCGCGGAAGGCGCGACGCTCTTCGCGGCAGGTGAGCCGGCGACCGTCGTCGCCTCGCGCCATGGCTCGGGCGGCCGCCCGGTGATCCGCCTCGACCGGCACGTCGAGCGCGGCGCCGAGCTCGCCGTCGCGCGAGCGACCCTGCCGAGCCTTGCGGACGCGGACGAGTTCTACGTCTTCCAGCTCGTCGGCCTCAGCGTGGAGGAGGACGGCGGACGGCTGCTCGGACGGGTGCGCGAGGTGCTCGAGTACCCTGGCAACGACGTGCTCGAGCTCGACTCCGGTGCGTCACTTCCCCTCGTCGAGGCGTGCGTCCAGCAGGTGGATCTGGCCGGTGGGCGAATCGTTGTCGCTGCGGGGTTCGCAGACCCGGAATAGTCGCCCGTGCGCATCGACGTCTTCACCCTCGTCCCTCACGCCTATGCCTGGCTCACCGAGCAGCGGCCCGTTGCGAGCGTCCTCGGCGGAGAGCTCGAGCTGCGGCTCTTCAACTATCGCGACTCGACGCCGCTACGCGCGGGCCAGGTCGACGACGAGCCGTACGGCGGCGGCGCGGGGATGGTCCTGCGCGTGGACGTCGTGGCCGCCGCGCTCCGGGCCGCCTACGGCGGTGACGCGCCCGGTCCGGTGATCGCGCTCACCCCCAAAGGCCGCCCACTCACGCAGGCTGTCGTCGAGGAGCTCGCCGCACTGCCGGAGCTCACGCTCCTCTCGTCGCGATTCGAGGGCTTCGACGAGCGAATCGTCGAGCACCTCGCAACGGACGCGATTTCGGTCGGGCCGTACGTCCTCTCCAACGGCGACCTGCCGGCGATGGTCGTCCTCGACGCGGTCGCACGGCGGCTGCCCGGCGCGCTCGCCGAGGGCTCCGGGGAGATCGAGAGCTTCTCCGAGGAGCTCGGTGGAGGGCTCGAGTATCCGCACTACACGCGGCCCGCCGAGTTCCAGGGCTGGTCGGTTCCGGACGTGCTCCTGTCGGGCGACCACGCGCGGGTCGAGGCCTGGCGGCGGGAGCAGGTGCGATGAGCGACGACTGG
>Ga0070714_100004989_pt1 | contig 10088 bp, 10 predicted proteins | sample LARL83metaG_FD_65450 | JGI IMG/M metagenome (GOLD analysis project Ga0070714, IMG submission 65450) | Corn, switchgrass and miscanthus rhizosphere microbial communities from Kellogg Biological Station, Michigan, USA - LAR L8-3 metaG | ecosystem: Host-associated > Plants > Roots > Rhizosphere ... | reverse complement strand
ACGATCGGCGCGGCATTTGCGCTGCGCAGTGCGGGGCACGCCGGAGCGCAGGACGGCGCATTCGCGGTAGAAGAGCAAGTGGGGCTTGTCCCCATACGGATCGACGACGGCGAATCGCCGCTGGTTTGGCTTTCTACTCCGCGCATTTCGCACGTCCAGGAAGTGGACCGCGTCTGCGCCGCGCACGCCGCGGGTCTGGAAGACTACGATCTTCTGCCGGGGCTGCCGTGCGAAGTCTTGAGCGCGGGGAATCCCACGCTGTACGTCCCCGTGCGCGACAAAGACGCCGTCGATCGCGCGTGGCCCGATGCCGCGCACCGTTCGCAGATGCAGTTGACCGACGATCTCGTGTGCATCATGATCTTTACGCCAACGCCCGATGGAGCGTACTCGCGCGTTTTTGGCCATAGCGGCATCGCAGAGGATCCGGCAACGGGCAGCGCTACGGGGCCCCTTGCAGCCTACATGATGCGATACGGACTGGCGCCGGCGAGCGACGGAACGTCATTCGTAAGCGAGCAAGGCGTGCGAATGGGCCGGCGTAGTTTGCTCCACGTACGCATTCGCGGCGAGTACGGCAGCGAGAGCATCGACGTCGGCGGGCACGTGCGCGCGGTCGGGCGGGGGATAATGACGCTGTGAGGGTCGAGGGAAAAAGCATGACGTCAATCGATACGCTGGCGCTCTATGCCGATTGGGATCACGGAGACGACAACGCCGTGGTTGCGCCGATTTACCAGACCGCAAATTTCTCGGCGGCGACTGCCGGCGAATTCCTGGAACGATCGAGCGGTTCGCGCCCAACGCGCTTTTACACGCGCGACGGCAATCCGACGACGGCCCGGGCAGCGCAGGTCGTTGCCGCACTCGAAGGCGGCGAGGCGGCGCTGCTTCTGGCGTCGGGTGTGGCTGCCATGAGCACGGCGATTTTGACGCTCGTCAAGAGCGGCGATCACGTCATATGCCAGGATCACGTCTATGCCGGCACGCAAGCGTTTTTGACCACCGTCATGCGCGACTTCGGCGTCGAGGTGACGTTCGTGGACCAGCGCTACCCCGAGGCGTTCGAATCGGCGATCGCTCCGCGCACGCGCTTGATCGTCCTGGAAACGCCGTGCCATCCGGTGATGCGCATCACGGATTTGCGTGCGGTCGCCGCGATCGCGCGCAAGCACGGAGCGATGACGATCGTGGACAATACGACCGCCTCACCGGTCAACCAGCGTCCGCTCGAGATGGGCATCGATCTCGTCATGCACAGCGCCACCAAATCGCTGGGCGGTCACTCGGATCTGCTCGCCGGCGCTCTCGCCGGCAGCACGGAGCTGATCGATCGGATTTGGAAGAGATCGACGATGCTGGGCGGGATCATGTCGCCGCACGATGCCTGGCTGCTGCTGCGCGGCATGCGAACGATCGCATTGCGGGTGCAGCGGCACAACGAGAACGGCATGCGCCTCGCGCGAACGCTGGAATCGCATCCCGCGATTGAATGCGTGCATTATCCCGGGCTGCAAAGCCATCCGCAGCACGGCCTTGCGGCGAACCAAATGCACGGTTTCGGCGGCGTGATGGGCTTGCAGATTCGCGGCGGAGAAGACGCTGCCGAGCGCTTTATTCGCGCGCTTCGCCGCTTCCGGCGCGCGCCGAGCATCGGAGCGGTCGAGTCGCTGGCGATCCATCCGTACGCGATGTGGCGCAACACGCTGAGCGCGCAAGAGTTGGAGCGGCGCGGGATAACTCCCGGCTTGGTGCGGCTTTCCCTCGGCATCGACGCAGCGGAGGACATCGTTTCCGACGTCACCGCGGCGCTCACATCTCGTTCGGAATATGCATCAAGCGGCGAGAGATAGTACTCCACCGGCGCGCGCCTGCGCTGGCATAGCCGTGGTCCGAGGTTCGCTATCTACCTTTTAAGAAGAATTCTTCGCAATGAGTTTCTTCAGATAATCGCGCAGCGCGATCGCTTGATTGTGCTCTTCGTCTCGTGCGCCGAAAAGAAGGGTCACCTTGCTGCGCTTTGCCATCGCCGCGAGCTCGCTCAACCGTTCGCGCATCCCGGCGCGTCGCAGCTCGGCCGCATATCGCTTTTGAAACTCCGGCCAACGCTCGGGATCGTGACCGAACCATTTGCGCAGCTCCGTGCTCGGCGCTAGGTCGCGGTACCAGCCGTCCAAGCGCAGTTCATCCTTGGTAACCCCTCGTGGCCACACGCGATCGACCAGTATGCGCCGGCCATCCTTGGCTTCCGGCGGATCGTAAGCGCGCTTAACGGCAATCGACATGTGCGCTCCTTCCTGAGCAGCACTCGCGACGCCCCCCATCCGGACGCAGCGCGCCGAGAACTCGAGCGCGCGTAGCGGTGTTCTACGCGACGGACGCCCAGTGGGCGGGGCAGTCGTGCTCCGGCACGTATTCGAGTTCCCGCCACTGGGCCGCGGGTACGGTCACCGGACCGCGCATGCCGCGGTTGAATGCTTTGACTTCGTTGCAGAGCGCGATCATAGCCTCCCGGTCGCCGCTAAACGTGACGCATTGGCCATTCGCGGTGTGCGCGTAGGCGAGCCCGCATTTGAGCGGCGGGACCAGAACGGCGTGGACGGTGAGCTGCATCGCCCAGCAGTATACCCGCTTGAACGCCGAGCGTAATCACCGCTACGGCGATATGCCAAGGAGATTGCGGACCCCGCGCACGCCGGGTGCTCCCAGCGCGACGAGCTCCGCCTGGTCGTACTCCGCCCAGGTGCCGACGCGTCCCTTCAGCGTCACGATGTCTTGATCTACGCATACCAAAATGTGCTGCGCGTCGACCGCGGCGATGTTGCAGAAATCGTGTTCGATGCGCTGCTTGATCTCCGAGGCTTCCATCTCACTTTGCCGCCTTCTCGATCGTGCCGAAGATTGCGCCCTGGCCTTCCCTCCCGAATGAAAGCACGCGCGCGAGCGTCTCGCGCGTGATGAATCCCAGCAGGATACCGTCCGCATCCACGACCGGAAGCTGCTGGTGTCCGCTGGAGGCAAGTTGTTTGAGTGCTTCGAGCCCCGATACGTCGGGTGAGAGTTTGTGCAAGTCCGAAACCGGAGTCATGATCGCGCTGACGTAGACGTAATGCGCGTCATGTTCGCCCAATTTCGCAAAGTCGTCGAGCGAGAGTATGCCGAGCAGTCTCTTGCCGACGGCCACGGGCACCGCGCGGCGCCGCGCTTCGATCATGCGCGCGAGTGCCTGCGAACACGTCGTGTCCGGCTGGAAAGCGCCGGCCGGCGGATCGACCAGATCGGCGCATCGCACGCGCGCAAGCGGTTGGATCTGCACGTCGGAAACGTACTCTGCTTGCGCGGAACGCATGACGAACCACGCGAGCAGCGCAATCCAAATGCCGTCGATGATGTAACCGGTGAAGAGCAGCGTCAAGCCGCCGGCCGCCATGAGCAAGCCCGCGGCGTTCGTGATGCGAACCGCGATGCGCGTCGCGCGCACGCGATCGCCGCTCAAATGCCAGGCGAGCGCATGCACGAGGCGGCCGCCGTCAACCGGATATGCGGGCAGGCAGTTGAATATCGCTAGGCCCGCATTGATTGCCGCCAAATACAAAAGCATATCGCGCACGAACGGCGAGTTTCCGAAGACGGCCGCCGCGGCGGCGAAGATCACGGCGATGCAGATGCTCATCGCGGGGCCGGCCGCGGAGATTTGCGCCTCGGCTCTAGCGCTCGCTCCGACTTGTTCCATGCGCGAGACGCCGCCGAATGCAAAGAGCACGATGTCTTCGGTTCGGACTCCGAACGAACGTGCGACCGCAACATGAGCGAGCTCGTGCGCGACGACGCATGCAAACACGGCAAGCACCGTGAGGGCCGACGCGCCTATCCGCCACTCCGGTGTCGCTTGCGCAAAGGGGCCGCGCGTGGACGAGAGCGTCCACACCAGAAGTGCGAAGATGAACAACCAACTGGGATCGATCCGGACGGGTGTGCCGAAGATGCGTGCGACTTGCATGATTTACGCCAGAGTCTGCGCCGGTGCGCCGGCGCGTGAAAGCGTAACGCGCTCTTCCTCGGTAAGCAGCCGCTCGAACTCTTGCGCGACAGGTTCGTGTTCGGGTCGGAACATGATGGCTTCACAGCATGGCGCCCGTGAATGAAGCGTGCGGGAAGAACCGGGGAAAACCCAGCCCTCAGTTCGTAATACCGGCGTTGCACAATCGCGGCATGAATATCGCAAGTCTCCCGCCGGCTCTTCGTTACATTCGGGCGTTCGACGAGATCGGCGCCGGGGACGTCGGCACGGTGGGCGGAAAAAATGCCTCGCTCGGCGAGCTGTATCGTCAATTGCGTCCGCAGGGCGTCCCGGTGCCCGATGGGTTTGCCGTCACGGCGGATGCGTACAGGCACGTGCTCGAGGCCGCGAATCTTTGGGACGCGCTGCACCGGGAGTTAGACGGAATCGACCCCGCCGATTTGCAAGACTTCGGCGAGCGCGCGCAGCGCGCGCACGAGATGGTCGAGCAGGCTTCGTTGCCGGACGATCTGGAGCGGGAGATCCTGACGTCATATCGCACGCTGCGGGAGCAGTACGGCGAGGACGTCTCGCTTGCGGTTCGCAGCTCCGCTACCGCCGAGGATCTGCCGAGCGCGAGTTTCGCTGGCCAGCACGAAACGGTCCTGAACGTGCGCGGCGAGCAGCGGCTGCTCGAGGCCTACCGCCGCTGCATTGCAAGCCTCTTTCTCGAGCGCGCGATTCACTACCGCATCGACAAAGGCTTCGACCACTTCAAGATCGGCTTGTCCGTCGGTGTGATGAAAATGGTCCGATCCGATCTCGCGTCGGCCGGCGTCGCGTTCACGCTCGACACCGAGAGCGGCTTCCGCGACGTCGTCTTCATAAACGGGTCGTACGGCCTGGCGGAAAACGTCGTGCAGGGCAACGTCGATCCCGACGAGTTCTACGTGCACAAGCCGACCTACAATCACGGTTTTCGAAGCGTGCTGCGGCGAAGCATCGGCTCCAAACGCGTGAAGATGACGTTTTCCGAGTCGGGAACGATGAACGTGCCGACGACGCCCGAGCAGCAGCGCAGCGCGTGTATCAGCGACGAAGATGCGCTGACGATTGCCGGCTATGCGATCGCGATCGAGCGGCACTACAGCGCTTTGGCGGGGCGCGCAACGCCGATGGACATCGAGTGGGCCAAAGACGGCCTCGACTCGCAGATCTACGTCGTCCAAGCTCGCCCCGAAACGGTCGCATCGCAAAAGCCGGCGCAACTGAGCGCTTTTGAAACCTACCGCTTGTGCGTGAACGCTCCCGAGCCGCTGGTGACGGGACGCTCGGTCGGGTCGCGAATCGCCTCCGGACAAGCGCGCGTAGTAAAGAACGCGTCGCAACTAGCGCAGGTGCAGCCGGGCGACGTGTTAGTGGCTGCGACGACCTCGCCGGACTGGGAGCCCGCGATGAAGATCGCGTCGGCAATCGTGACGGATCGCGGCGGCCGAACCGCTCACGCGGCCGTCGTCGCGCGCGAGCTCGGCATCCCGGCCGTCGTCGGAGCACAGAACGCGACGTGGATGCTCGAGACGGCGGCAGAGGTTACGGTGAACTGCGCGCAAGGCGAAACGGGTTACGTCTATCCGGGCATGCTGCCGTTCGAGGTGGAGCGCGGCCAGGTCGGTGCGCTGCCCGAGCCTCCGGTGAAGATGATGCTGACGGTCGGCGTGCCGGACGACGCGTTCGCCCTGAGCGCGCTGCCGAACGACGGTGTGGGACTGGCGCGCATAGAGTTCATCATCTCCGACGACATTCGCATTCATCCGATGGCGCTCGCCCATCCCGAGCGTGTAACCGATTCGGCGGTGCGCGCGGAGATCGTCTCGCTGACGGCCGGCTTCCCGAGCTCGCGAGAGTACTTCATTCGCAAACTCTCTGAGGGCGCAGCCACCATCGCGGCGGCGTTCTATCCCAAGCCGGTCATCGTGCGCATGTCCGATTTTAAGACGAACGAGTACGCCGGCCTGATCGGCGGCCAGCAGTTCGAGCCGTTAGAAGATAATCCGATGCTCGGGTTCCGCGGTGCATCGCGCTACGGGCATCCCGCATATGTCGACGGCTTCGCCCTCGAGTGCGCGGCAATGAAGCGCGCACGCGACGACATGGGCCTCAGGAACATCGTGCTGATGATTCCGTTCTGCCGGCGCGTGGCGGAAGCGAAAAGCGTGCTGGGGACGATGAGCCGTTTCGGACTCGAGCGCGGGCGTAACGGGCTGCAAGTGTACATGATGTGCGAGATTCCGAACAACGTCGTGCAAATCGACGCGTTCTCTGAATTCTTCGACGGCTTCTCGATCGGATCGAACGATCTGGCGCAGCTCGTGCTCGGCGTCGATCGCGGCTCGGAACTCGTCGCTTTCGAGTACGACGAGCGTGACGAGGGCGTCGTCGAAATGCTGCGCGCCGCAATCGCCGGCGCCAAACGCAACGGCCGGCATATCGGCATCTGCGGTCAAGCGCCGTCGGACTATCCCGACCTCGCGCGAAGCGTGGTTGCCTGGGGCATCGACTCGATGAGTCTGAATCCCGACAGCCTGCTCAAGATCCGCTCCCTGCTTTAATCCACAGGTGTAGAGTTTCTTTACGTCTGCTTTGGGCGGCCGCGCAGAATGACAGGCCCATGGCACCTGTGCGCGCAATCATGAGCGCATGGCCGTCGCCGCTCCTGCTCTAGACGACGTCATCCCGCTCTTGCCGCCGCCTCTGAAGTGGGCCGGCGGGAAGCGCTGGCTGGTGCCGCATCTGCTCGAGTACTGGCGCGGCCACGAGGATCGCCGCCTAGCGGAGCCGTTCGCGGGCGGTCTGGCCGTCACGCTGGGCTTGCAGCCGCGCCGCGCGCTGCTCAACGATGCGAATCCGCACTTAGTCTGGTTTTATCGCTGGCTGCAGCGCGGTCTGGACGTGCGCGCGACCGGCATCGCTTTCGCAAACGATCGCGCGGTGTACGCTGCAAACCGTACGCGCTTCAACGAGCTCATCCGTGAGGGACGCAGCGAGAGCGCAGAAGCCGCCGCGCTGTTCTATTACTTGAACCGCACGGGGTACAACGGTCTCTGCCGCTTCAACGCGCGCGGATTTTTCAACGTGCCGTTCGGGCGATATAAGCAGCCTCCGTATCGCGAGGATTTCGAACCCTACCGGCGCGCGCTGGCGAATTACGAGTTCGTTCACGGCGACTTCGAGCAGATGAAGGTGCGCCGCGGCGATTTTCTCTACGCCGATCCGCCATATGACGTCGAGTTCACCTCGTACTCCGCGGGCGGTTTCACGTGGGACGATCAAAAGCGCCTGGCTCACTGGCTGGCCGCGCATTCCGGTCCGGTCGTCGCGTCGAACCAGGCGACGGCGCGCGTGCTGCGCCTTTACCGCAAACTCGGTTTTGCGATTCGGGTGGTCGACGCGCCGCGCCGCATCAGCTGCGACGGCAATCGCGACGACGCGAAAGAAATGATCGCCGTGAGGAACTTTTAATGGGCATGCTCTTTCCCGGAAGCATCGGCACGAAGACCGGCTCTACGCTCGAAGTCAGCGTGGAAGCGGTGCTGCTCAACAACAGTTACGCGGTACGCAAGCAGGTCGTCGTCGGAAGCAAGCCGGGCGGCGGACGGCACAAAGCCGACATCGTGGGCATGCGGCCGAACGGCTCGCAATTCTTGGTCTCGCTGAAATGGCAGCAAACGACCGGCAGCGCGGAAGAGAAGATCCCGTTCGAGGTGATCAAACTGCTGCACACGCTGCGCGAGAATCCGTCGGCGTACGATAAAGCGTACATCGTCGTCGGCGGCGACGGTTTTAGCGCGGGCTTGGTGGAGTTTTATCTCTCGGAGGAGTTTCGCTCGTACATTCGCGACTCCGAGAAAATCGAGATCCTCACGCTCACCGATCTCATCACGCGCGCGAATCGCGGCGCGCTCTAAGACGCCGTGCGCGCGGTGCCGCTCGGCACGAATTCGAGCGCGAGTCCGTCGATGCAGTAGCGCAGACCCGTGGGCTGCGGTCCGTCGTCGAAGATGTGCCCCAAATGCCCGCCGCATTGCCGGCAGTGAACTTCCGTGCGCGGTTCGACGAGATCGTAGTCGGCGCGCGTGAGCAGCGCGTTCGGCAGCGGGCGGTAGAAGCTCGGCCAGCCGTCACCGCTGTCGTACTTCGTCTTCGAGGAAAAGAGCGGGAGCGCGCAGCCGGCACAGCGATAGATGCCGGCGCGATGCTCCTTGAGCAGCGGGCTGCTGTCCGGCGCTTCCGTTCCGTTTTGGCGCAGGATGTAGTAGCGATCGGAGCCGAGGATCTTACGCCACTCCGCATCGCTGTGCGTTACGGCGTAGTGCGGGGAAACGTTCGCGCGTGCGGCGCTTCCCGCCAGAGCGGCGACCCCGAAGAGGCCCGCGGTCCGCAGCCATGCGGCGCGCGTTACTGCTTCACGTGGCATGCCACGCCGTGCCTTTCGAAATAGCGCTGGTGATACTCTTCGGCCGGATAGAACGCCGGCGCGTCGACGATCTCCGTGACGATCGGCTGCGTGTAGTTTTGCTGCTCGGCACGCAGCGACGCCTTCGCGCGCTCGCGCTGATCCGCGTCGTGCGTGAAGATCGCCGAGCGATACTGCGAGCCGACGTCCGGCCCTTGCCGGTTGTACGTGGTGGGATCGTGGATCTGCCAGAAGATGCGCAGCAAATCGTCGTAGCCGGCGCGCTCGGCATCGTACGTCACCTCGACCGCCTCGGCATGTCCGGTCGCATCGCTGCAGACCTCGCGGTACGACGGATTCTCCGTGTGACCGCCGGTGTAGCCGCTAATGGCCTCGATGACGCCGGGAACTTGCCGGAAGGCCGCTTCGACGCCCCAGAAGCAGCCGGCCGCGAACGTTGCTTTCTCTACCTTCATACACCCGAAGAACGCCGCCGGGGCGCTTACGGATGCATTTTCCAGAACTGCAGGCCCATCGGCAGCGCCGCGGGCGCCAGCGGATCGAGATCGTACCCCGTGAGGTTGCTCGGCACGACGGCGCCGAGGCGGTTCGAGTACAGGTAGATCACCGGCAGGTCGCGGCTGGCGATTTGCTGGTAGCGATCGAGCGCCGCGCGCGCGAGTGCGGCAGATGCAGCGGTGCGCGCATCCATGATCGCCTTGTCGATCTGCGGATTGCTGTAGAAGCCGAGGTTGTATCCACCGTTCGCGCGCGTCTGCGTGGAGTAGTAGAACTCGTAGTCGTCCGGATACGGCGGCAGAATGATGCCGCGCAACGCGAGTTGGAAGCGGCTGAAATGCAGGTCTTGGAAGAAGGTCTGTATCTCTTCGTTATCCAGCGTGCATTCGATGCCGACCGCCTTTAGATTTGCTTGGATCAGTTCGGCGATGTTGCTCGCTACGGCGTCGGTCGCTCCGCCGGTTTTGAGCGTGACGTGCATCGTCACGCCGTTCTTCGTGCGCACGCCGTTTTGCAGATGCCACCCGGCGGCATCGAGCAGCTGCCGCGCCTTCGCCGGATCGAAATCGTAGGTTTTGAGCGTCCGATCGTAATACGGCGAGAACGAGGGTATGGGTCCGTTCAGGATGTCCGCCTGCCCGCTCATGATCCCTTGCGTGATGAACTTGCGGTTGATCGCGTACATCAGCGCCTGCTTCACGTGCGGGTCTTTTATCCACGCAATCGCGGGATCGTGGTAGTTCGGCAGCAGTAAGAAGGTGACGTTCCACGGCCAGTTGATGAACTTGTGGTTCCCGCGAAGGCGGCCGTGAACGCGCCACAGGTTCGGCGGAATGTCCGTAACGTCGATCTCACCCGCATCGACGGCGGCATAGAGTGAATCTTGCTGCGGATAGACGCGAAACGCGACCTCGCTCAAGTGGGGCTTCGGGCCCCAGTACGTCGGATTGCGCTTGAGGATGATGTAAGAGTCCGGAACATTGCGCTCGATGCTCCAAGCGCCTCCGGTGACCGGATGTTGCGAGAACTGCGCGTCGGCGTTGACGTATTTTGCCTCGGCTTCCGAGCCGGGCGGATACTTTGCGAGCACGTGCTCCGGAAGAACCAGCGTGGCAT
>Ga0070714_100004988_pt1 | contig 10088 bp, 13 predicted proteins | sample LARL83metaG_FD_65450 | JGI IMG/M metagenome (GOLD analysis project Ga0070714, IMG submission 65450) | Corn, switchgrass and miscanthus rhizosphere microbial communities from Kellogg Biological Station, Michigan, USA - LAR L8-3 metaG | ecosystem: Host-associated > Plants > Roots > Rhizosphere ... | reverse complement strand
CGGGGCGCCGGCTTCCAGCGCAACCTGGGGGCCCGTATCGACCATATCCTGCTGTCCCAGCCCCTGGCGGAGCGCTGCAGCGCAGCCTGGATCGACAGGGAACCGCGCGGCTGGGACCACCCTTCGGACCACGCGCCGGTGGTGGTGGAGCTCAACCTGCTCTGACTGGGGCGTCCAAGCCCTCCACGGTGATGCTCTAGTCACCGCCAAGTGCCCGCCCCATAAGCCCTTTAAAGCGGCCTGATGACAGCCGCGAGGCGCGATTCTGAGAGAGGGGTCACGGCATTCTTCTTACATAATATGGTAACTTGGATGACATGTGGATTCTGCGTATGCTCCGGGACAAGCCACCCAGGGGACTAGCCGGCGCTATGGATAGTGGCAAACCGGCTCGAGGCTAATGAATACCGACTCCGCCCGTCGCAGCGACTACGACGTCACCAACCGCGTGCAGGTCAGCGAACCTGCGTCCGTGTCCGCGGCGGTGCAGGCCATCTATTCGGATCTGTACCCGCATAGATCCCTGAAGGCCCTGCATACCGGCTTCGCCGACTTCGCCCGCCTCTATCGGGGCGAGGACCCGCGCTTCCACGGCTGCGAGACCACCTACCACGACATGCAGCACAGTCTGGACGTGACCCTGGCCCTGGCGCGGCACGTGGATGGCTACGAGCGCCAGGCGCGGCCCTCCAAGCGCCTTGGGCCCAAGCGTGCCATGGTGGGCATCCTGACCGCGCTCTTCCACGACGTCGGGTACCTCAGGTCCACCCGCGACCGCCACCACAAACACGGCGCCGAATACACCCTCACCCATGTGACTCGCAGCGGCAGCTTCCTGAACGACTACCTGGCGCGGGTAGGTCTGGGCAGCGAAGCGGCGCTCGCCGACGAGATGGTGCAGTACACGGGTTATGAGCGGGACATCAACAAGATCCAGTTGGGCGACGACAACTACACGCAACTGGGCTTCCTGCTCGGCACCTCCGACCTCACCGCGCAGATGGCCGACCGCTGCTACCTCGAGAAATGCCGCGACCGGCTCTACGAGGAGTTCGTGATGGGTGGCATGGCGCGCCGCACCCTTCCGGATGGCCGCGTGGTGGTGATCTACTCCTCGCCGCGGGACCTGCTGCAGAAGACGCCGGGTTTCTTCGACAAGACCCGCCTGGACCGGCTGGACGGCACTTTCGGCGGCGCGCACCGTTTCGCCGAGAAGCACTTCGGCGGCCAGAACCTGTACATGGAAGCCCTGCGCCGCAACATGGAGCACCTCGCCCGGGTCATCCGCGAGGATGGCTGGTCGATGCTGCGCCGCCGCCCGCCGCTGTTCACCGCCGCCGAGATGCGCTGGAAGCTCCTGCCGGGCTTGCGGGCACTCCGTGCGCAAGCCAACCACGTGAAGCGCGCCTGACGGCGCAAGACTTCGGCCCCGACACCTAGTATATAAAAAGGAACGGCGCCTTGCGGCGCCGTCCTGGTCTTGGCTCTTGAGTGCCGGGCGTTACTTGGCCGCGACTTCACCATAGGTGCCCGGGAAGCCCGTGGGCGGCCGCGCCAGCGACCACTGTCCCGGCCCGGTCTTGCCGAAGTTCAAGTTCCACAGGTAGCTCGCGTATTCGGCGTTCACCAGGGTGGCCGGGATCCAGATGGCGATGGAACCGTCCGACCAGTAGGACAGGCCGCAGTTCTGCGCCGCGCCGTTGATGGTCACCGCGCACTCCACTCCGGAGACCTTGATGATCACCTTGGTGGCGCTGCCGTCGTTGTTCACAAGCTCCAGGGTCGGGGCCGGTGCGGCCACCGCCCAGGCCGGCGGGAAGGGATAGTTGTTGCCCAGGTCCGGCACCTGGGTGGCAGTCATGCCGGCCGGGGTGCCGTCGATCTTGGCGGTCTGCTCACCCTTGGGCGTGGTGATGGAGATGGTCATGTGGGCATGCGGATCGCCGAGCGAGTTGTCGTCGTCCTGCAGCACCTTGCAGGGATAGCTGGTGACCGGGGCATCGGCGGCATAGAAGCCCACCATGGTCACGTACTTGCAGTCCTTGCCCTGCACGATGAAGTTGCCGCTGTTGGTCCCGGACCGCGGCGTCGGCGTGCCGCGCAGGGTATAGGCAGCGCCCCCGCTGCCGGAACAGCCAGCGGCCAACATCAGAGTGCCCATGAGGGCCATCACCAAACCCTGTCTCATGATCCGTTCTCCCGAGTACGGTTTATGCGCGCGCGCAGTGGCCCTGCGCGCTATCGCGGTATGTGTTAAACCATCCGTCGCCGTTATGCAACCGGATTCGTCTGAAAGGCGACACCACTGCAGCAGTGTCCCGTGACCGCTCCGGGCTTCAGGAGCGACGCGTCACATAAGCATATGATTTTGATGGAGATATTTCCTTGCTTGCCGCCGGCGCTAGGATGCGGCTGGCAACACGTAGCGAGGCGTGACATGAAAGCGCTCTGGAACGGCAAGGTGGTGGCGGAGAGCGACCGGACGGTGGTGGTGGAGAACAACCACTATTTCCCGCCGGAGTCCCTCAAGGCCGAGTACTTCAAGGACAGCGACCGGCACACCGTCTGTCCCTGGAAGGGCACCGCCAGCTACAAGGACGTGGTGGTGGACGGCAAGGTCAGCGACGGCGGCGCCTGGTACTACCCGGAGCCGAAACCTGCCGCCGACAACATCCGCGGTCATTTCGCCTTTTGGCGCGGCGTCAAAGTCGAAGCCTGATCATTTCCTGAGATAAGCCTTCAAGGCGGCGGCATTGTTGAGCCGCTCTTCTCTGGAGGAGAACAGCAAGGTCACGGTGCGGTGCTGCTTCAGCAGCGTCTTCAATCCCTTGAAAGCTTCCTTCTGACCCTTCAATTCAGTCCGGTAACGGCGTTTGAACTCGGCCCAACGCTTGGGATCGTGGCCGTACCACTTGCGCAGCCCCGTGCTGGGTGCGAGATCCCGCAGCCAGTGATCGATCCCGGCTGTGGCTTTGCTCAGGCCCCGCGGCCAAAGGCGATCCACCAGCACGCGGCAACCGTCCGCCTTCGCGGGCTTGAGATAGACGCGTTTCAACTTGATGGCCATAGCCGGATGTTACGCTAGCCATTGCGATACCCAAGGGAAGTCCCCATGAAGGTCATCCTGTTCGGCGCTACCGGCATGGTGGGTCAGGGCGTGCTGCGGGAATGCCTGGTGGATCCAGGTGTCACGCAGGTGCTGGCGATCGGCCGCAACGCCAGCGGCAAACACGACCCCAAACTCAAGGACCTGGTGTTGCCCGACCTGTTCCATTATGAGGCGGTGGCATCCCAGCTCACGGGCTATGACGCATGCTTCTTCTGCCTGGGGATCTCCTCCGCCGGCATGAGTGAAGCCGACTACCGGCGCATCACCTACGACCTGACCCTGGCCGCCGCCGACGCCCTGGTGAAACTCAACCCGGACATGACCTTCATCTACGTCTCAGGCCAGGGCACCGACAGCAGCGAGCAGGGCCGCAGCATGTGGGCGCGGGTAAAGGGTGCCACCGAGAACGCGCTGCTGGCCCTGCCCTTCAAGGCCGCCTACATGTTCCGTCCCGGCATCATCCGGCCGCTGCACGGCATCCGCTCCAAGACCCCGCTCTACCAGGCCTTCTACGCCGCATTCCGGCCGCTGCTGGGCCTCATGGCCTGGCTCAGCCCGGACAGTCTCACCAGCACCGAGCAGATGGGCCGGGCCATGATCCATGCCGCCCGGGACGGTGCGCCGCTGAGGCACCTGGGGAACCGCGACATCAATCGCCTGTAGAATTGCCGGCGATCAGCGCCGCGGTGAGGGCCTGGTAGGCCGCCAGATCCCGCAGCTCCAGGCGCCCGAAGAACTCCGCATCCGCGCTCTCGATATCCACCACTGCCTTGGGTATGAGCTTGCGGCCCTTGGCCGTGAACGCCACTTCCACGGCGCGGCTGTCTTCCCGCGAAGGCTTGCGCTTGATCAGGCCCTGGTCCTCCAGTCGCCGCAGGGCCTTGGACAGGGTCATCTTGTCGATGCGGGTGTGCTGGGCGAGATGCGTCTGACTGGGCGGCTCTCCCTGCTCCTCGAACCAGCGCAGGGAAGCCAGGATCGCGTACTGGGTCTGGGTGATGCCGTGGGCCTCCAGCACTCGGGCGAGCTTCTGCTGCCAGAGCGTGGTGAGCTTCCAGAGCAGGAAGCCGGGGCTGTCGTCGGCCTTGGCGTGGCGGAACGGCGAGTCAGACATGCCGGGCCTGTTCGATCATGCTGCGGGTCTGGCCCTCGATGCTGGCGGCCACGCCTTCCGCCACCAGCTTACGCCACAGGAAGCCGAGCGGCCCGCTCACGGTGAGGGTGTTCCTGATCTCGATATGGTCGCCGTGATCCACGATCTCGTGGGCATCCAGCATCCTGGCGCCGGGGAAACGCGTGAGGTCCGCGTAGCCCGCGAGAGGCCTGACCTCGGTGAGCTCGATGCCTAGCTCCGGCCCGCCCTTGGGCCGGAAACGGAACACCTTGCCGGCCGCGAATTCGCCTTCGAGACGTGCGTATTCGATATCCGGCTGCCATGCGTGCCAGCTATTCACGTCCGACCAGACCTTCCAGACCTGCTCGGGGCGGACGTGGTCGAAATTCATGCTATGGGTCTTCTGCCACATGGGACTTGCTCCACTCGGTTGCCGTAGAGATAATAGTAAACCGGTTTACTAAGAAGTCAAGACCCATCAGGATACCGATCTGTCATGGAGGGGGTCCGTTGGGACGCCGAGGGTCACTCAGCGCAGGGGCCCGCCGACGGAACAGGGACGTGGAGTCGGGTAGGTGGGTGAGGAGCGAAGCTCCGAACGGCTGTGCAGGAAAGCACGGCCGGGCCGGCCGGCGAAGCAGGATGCGGAGCCGGGAAGGTGGCGAAGCCACCCCGCACTTTGGTCGCGGCCTAATCTTCAGCCACCCGGCATCTTTCTCGACCTAGTCGGAATTACGTTCGCGAAACCGCCGAACCTTCGAGACATTCCCGCAGGTCTGCATCGAACACCACTGCCGCGAACGGTTCTTAGAGATGTCCAAGAACAGCCACCCGCAATCTTCCGCGCCGCACTCCTTCACCCGGTCCAGGGGACCGTGCTCCAGCAGCTCCACCGCGCGCCACACCACGGGTCCCAGCACCGCGATGGGCGGCGCGCCCTGGAAGTCCCAGCCGCAGCTCACCTTGCGGCCCTCGTCGTCACAGGCGGCGATGCGCCGCCAGGCGGCGGTCTTCTGCACCAGGGCATTCAGATGATCCAGGGCAGCCTGCGGCAGCACTTGGTGCCTCGCCGCAGCCAGGAACAGCTCGCGCAAGGTCTGGTTCAGGGCCAGGGCTTCCTTGTAGGCCGCTGCCTGGGCCTGGGCGCTGCCGGCAGAGAGGTTCTTGCGGCCGATCGGCCCGATGAGGTCGGCCCGCTGCGCCCACTCCAAAAGGTCTTGATAGTCCCCCAGGTGGCTGCCCGGATGGCCGCTCTTGGTCCCGCTCTGGGTATTGGCGAAATCCAGCGCCACGTGGCCCCCCACCCATTGGTACGTCGAGAGGTCGTATTGGCTGGGGGCATGGAGAGCTTTTTGCATGTAACCAGCATATCACACTTGACAGGTTACTAAAGCCCGGCCTAAGCTTGTAACCCGTCAAACGACGTTTACTGGTTACGACCATCGGAGCCTGCCATGCACGACCTGGATCCCAATTACTCCCTGCCCCTGTGGCGGAGCGTGGTGAGCTACTTCCGCCATTACCGCCCGCTGGTGCAGGCGGACCAGTCCTTGCCCGTCGCCACGCGGCCCGTCGCTGGAGCCGGACAGCGCAAACCCATGAAGGAGAGCGCATGAACACCCTCGCACTGCACCGCAGCCACTGGCTGGCCACCCTGCTCGGCATGCTGCGCCGCGTCGGCGCCAGCAAGCCGCGCCGCCGCCCGTCCAAGCCAGTGGTGCGTATCGCCGGACTGCGCTGAGACAGCCGCTATCCGCGCCGGGCACCGGCGCCGCCTTCGCCGCCCTTGTCCTGATCCACGGCCTGGATGATGCGGGAGCCGATCCCGGTCTTGGCGCTGCGTGCATGGGTCAGGATCACCACGTTGGTGCTCATGACGCTGTTCGGCACGATGATCTTCTCGCCCTCCTGATCCTGGAGCAGGGTGTAGCCCAGGGAGAGATTGGTCACGGTGCCGGTGGTAAGCCCCTTGGGGGTGGTGAGTTGCACCTCGTCCCCCACGTGGAAGGGCCGGTACATCACCAGCGAGAAACCCGCCACCAGGTTGGACAGGGTGCTCTGGGCCGCGATGCCGATGACCACGCCCATGACGCTCACCCCGGTGAGCAGGGTGGTGCCGAGCTCGTGCAGCGCCGGGATCAGGCGGGTGTAGATGATGAAGGCCAAGAGGTATATCAGCACCCGCAGCAACTGGGTCACGAAGCGCAGGGCCGTGAGGTCCGAGAGGTGGCTCTCGCTGTGGCGCGCCAGGGCGCGCACGCCGCGGCCGGCAAACAGCGCCAGCAGGATGAACACCGCAGCATAGGAAAGCGCACCCAGCAGGGTGGCGGGGTCGAAGACGTCGATGAGCGCGTGATGCAGCATGTCGGTTCCTCGATCCTAGTCTGACCTGGACCCGACATGGGCGGCGTTAACTGGCTGGCAGAATCGCGCCTAGACGAATTGCCATAAAGCTGACCATCAACCGCGGGGCTTGAGGGTCAGGAACTCGACGCCCTGCACCTTGCTGGAAGAGAGGTCGAAGCGCGACAGCGCGGCCTGGCCCAGCAGTAACTGGCAGCCGTGACAGACCACAACCTGCACGTCGTGCATCGTGAAGGGCCCGACCTTGAGCACATCCACGGTCACGCCGCGGCCCTGCACGCTGCGACCATCTGCGATGCGCAGGGGCAGTGAGGTCACCGCGACGCTGTACTTGGCCTTGGAATCCTTGAGGAATTGCTCGCTGACGGTGGTGAAGGTTGCACCCGTGTCCACAACGAAGTCGCTCACCGGAGCTTCGCCCAGGGTCACCGGCACCATGAAGTTGCCGTCCATGCGGGTCAGCCGCAGCTGGTCCTTCTCCGGCGAGCCTGGCTGCGGCTTGGCCGCCGACTCGATGGCTATGCGCTGGCCTTCGAAATAGGGTTGCTGACCGATAGCCTGGAGGTGCTCGTCGAAAGCCGAAAGCAGACCCAGGGCCTCGTAGGGACGCTGCTTCTTCACCAGGAGCTTGGCCAGGTCACCGCGCACGTCCACGAGCGAAGGCACGATAGCCAGCGTCTTATAGGACCAGTCGATGGCCTCGTCGGTCCTCCCGAGCCGGCCCAGGCTCTGGGCGTACGCTGCGAAGATGTCGTAAGTACCCTCGCCCTGGCTGATGGCCTGCTGCAAGTTCACCACCGCATCCGCATCTTCACCCTGCTGGCTCTGCACGATCCCCAAGGTCGCCAAAGCCGAAGCCTCATTGGGCTGCACGTCCAGGTATTCTTTCCAGCGCCGCTCGGCACATGAGAGGTCGTTGTCCTGCATGCATTGCCGGGCATCGGCCTCGAGTTCCGCCGGCGGGGTCTTCTCGCAACCGGATATAGCCAGCATGGCCGCGGCGAGTGTCAGGAACCCCATGAGGCGGATGATCATCACTTACCCCCTGCCCATTGCCCCGCCGGAGTCTAATGCCTGACGGCAGCCTGCTGTTCCGCCAGTAGCTTGTGGAAATCCCGCTCGGCGTCGTCCAGATATTTGCGGTAACCGGCTGGGTCGATGAAGGGATTGCTTCCGGGATGCGTGCGCAGGCTTTCCAGCTTGGCTTGCAGGCCGAAATACTGCCCGTGCGCGCCCAGGAACACGTCACAGGGGAGCGCCTTGAGAGCCGCGAAACTGCGCTCGTAGTCGGCGACGATGTCGGGATAGCCGGCGTTGTCCACCAGCTGGTAGCCCGGTACCGTCACGCCGCAGAGGAACACAACGTCGTAGGGCTTGCCGCCCTCCTCCGCTTTCATGGTCCAGGTGGTGCAACCCCTGGTATGGCCCGGCGTGAGATGGGCCGTCAAGGTGACGCCACCCAACCGGACCTGGTCACCGTCGGCCAAGGTCTTGTCGACCTGGACCGGCGCATACATGAGACGGTCATAGAAACCGAAGTCATCCTTGCCGCCGTCGGCCATCAGCTTCGCATCCGCGGTGCTGGCGTCGAGCTTCGCCTGGGTGAGGCGCTTCAGCTCCACCATGTCCCCCACATGGTCGCAGTGGGCCTGGCTGGTGAGCAGGACCTTCACGTCGTCCAGCTTGAATCCGAGCTTGGCGATGTTGTCACGGACCTGCGGCAGGGTCTCGGCGAACCCACCGTCCAGGAGTATGGAGCCCTGAGAAGTGCGGATGAGATAGACGCCGATGTCGTTGGTGCCCACGTAATAGACGTCACCGATGATCTTGAAGGGCGCCTGCGGTCTGTTCAGCTCGGGCTGCGCCGTGCACAGCGTCGCATTTGCAGCGGGCAGGACGGCGGCAAGAGCCAGAAACAGCAGGATGCGGAGCTTCATTCCACGGTCACCGATTTGGCCAGGTTGCGGGGTTTATCCACGTCGGTGCCCTTCTTCAGGGCCGTGTGGTAGGCCAACAACTGCACCGGCACCGCGTGCACGATGGGCGAGAGGATGCCGGCGTGACGCGGGGTGCGGATAACATGCACGCCCTGGCTCTCGGCGAAGTGGCTGTCAAGGTCTGCGAAGACGAAGAGCTCTCCGCCGCGGGCCCGCACCTCCTGCATGTTGGATTTCACCTTCTCCAGCAGGGCGTCGTTCGGTGCAATCACCACCACCGGCATGTCCTTGTCCACCAGCGCCAGGGGCCCATGCTTGAGCTCACCCGCCGGATAGGCCTCGGCGTGGATGTAGGAGATCTCCTTCAGCTTGAGCGCGCCTTCCAGGGCGATGGGATAGTGCACGCCGCGCCCCAGGAACAGCGCGTTGTTGCGCTTGCTGAAGTTGGCGGCCCATTCCTTGATCTGCGGCTCGAGGTTCAGCACATGCTGCACGCTGCCGGGCACCAGGCGTAACCCCTGCATCAACTGGGCTTCGTGCTCGGCACTCAGACGGCCCCGTAGCTTGGCCAGGGTCGCGGCGAAGCTGAACAGGGCGATGAGCTGGGTGGTGAAGGCCTTGGTCGAGGCCACGCCGATCTCGGCACCGGCGCGGGTGTAGAACACCAGGCGTGAGGCGCGGGGGATGGCGCTCTCCGGCACGTTGCAGATGGAGAGGGTCTTGTCGTGCCCCAGCGCGATGGCGTGCTTCAAGGCCTCCATGGTGTCCAGGGTCTCGCCGGACTGGGAGATGGTGATGACCAGCTGCCTGGGGTTGGCCACCGACTCGCGGTAGCGGTATTCGCTGGCGATCTCCACGGCGGTGGGGACGCCGGAGATGGCTTCGATCCAGTACTTGGCGGTGAGGCCGGCGTAGTAGCTGGTACCGGCCGCCAGGATCAACACCTGGTCGATGCCTTTGAATATCTCAGCCGCGTCCTTGCCGAAGATGTCCGCAGAGAAACCGCCGTCCACCACCGCCTCGATGGTGTCCGAGAGGGCCTTCGGCTGCTCGTGGATCTCCTTCTGCATGTAGTGCTGGTAGGGACCCAGCTCCATGGCCGCCAGCGACGCTTGGCTCTCATAGGGTTTGCGCTTGGCCGGCTTGTCGTCGCGATCGATGACCTTCACACCCTGGCGGCTCACCTCCACCACGTCGCCATCCTCCAGGAAGATGACCTTGCGGGTGGCAGAGAGCACGGCGGAGACGTCGGAGGCCAGGAAGTTCTCGCCTTCGCCCAGGCCCGCCAGTAGCGGGCAGCCCATGCGGGCGCCGGTGATGAGGTCCGGGGTCTTGAGGCAGAGCACGCCGATGGCATAGGCGCCCACCAGCTGGCGCACCGCCTCGCGGGTGGCGCGGAACAGGTCGCCGTGCTGGGAGAAATGGTGGTGGATGAGGTGGGCGATGACCTCGGTGTCGGTCTGGGACTCGAACACGTAGCCCAGCTTCTTCAGCTTCTCGCGCTGCTGCTCGTGGTTCTCGATGATGCCGTTGTGCACCACCGCGATCTCGCCGCGGGAGATAT
>Ga0070714_100004987_pt1 | contig 10091 bp, 13 predicted proteins | sample LARL83metaG_FD_65450 | JGI IMG/M metagenome (GOLD analysis project Ga0070714, IMG submission 65450) | Corn, switchgrass and miscanthus rhizosphere microbial communities from Kellogg Biological Station, Michigan, USA - LAR L8-3 metaG | ecosystem: Host-associated > Plants > Roots > Rhizosphere ... | reverse complement strand
ATCGGCCGACGTGGACACCATCGTCGGGCTGGTCGCCCCGAATCTGCAGCGGTATCTGACCGGCGACATCGACACGATCCAGTAATCCACAGTAGACAGTCAGCACGCTCCGTGTTCGACGCGGTCACGGCACGATTTGATGTCATCCGGGCCGTGGCCGTATTTTGTGCAAGTCGTTGACCTGCGCGATCGGCTCCGCAAAGAATCCGTCTGCCAGTTGTCGGATTCGAGGGGGCGATTCGGTGAACCTGGTCATGGTCGGATTCCACGGCGACGGTGACGGCGTCGGCGAGCTGACCTGGTCGCAGGCGAACCTGTGGCAGGGCATGACCCTGGACGGACCGCCGATCTCCATGGGCGGCAAGGTGTCCCCGCCTACTCCGCTGACCGCCGACGACGTCGCCGAGACGGTGCGATTCACGGTCAGCCGGCATCAGTCGCTGCGCACGAAACTGAAATTGCGCGGGGACAAGCCGCCGTTGCAGGTCTGCGTGTCGTCCGGCGAGATGCCGCTGGAGGTCATCGAAGCGGGCGACGACGATCCGGACGCGCTCGCCGAGCAGGTCGAGAAGCGATACCGGAACACCCCGTTCGACTACGAGAACGAGTTCCCGGTACGCACGGCCGTCGTCCTGCACAACGGGATCGCCCGCTGGGTCGTCACGATCTACCTGCACCTGGCGATGGACATGGGCGCGTTGGACGCGCTCGCGAACGACATCATCTCGCGCGACCCGGTGACGGGCGACGCGGCCGGGCCGGTCACATCGATCCAGCCGCTGGAACTGGCCGCCAAACAACAACAGCCGCCGGCACTGCGGAAATCGGCCGCCGCGATGACGTACCTGGAGCAGGTGCTGCGGGTCATGCCGTTGCGACAGTTCGGCGAGCCGCGGTATCCCGACGAGGGACAGCGAATCCTGCGGCTGCGGTCGCGGGCGGCGGCGCTGGCCATCCAGCGGATCGCGGCGACGGAGTCGACGAGCACGTCGTCGGCGGTGCTGGCCGCGTTCGCGGTCGGCGTGACCCGCTACACCGGCCATCCCAACGTGATGGCGATGCTGTTGGTGAGCAACCGATTCCGGCCCGGCTTCGCCGACGCTGTCAGCCCGGTCGTGCAGATGAGCCCGTGCCTGATCGACGTGGCCGGCGCGACCCTCCGTGACGCCGTGATCCGGACCGGTTCGTCGGTACTCACCGCGTACAAGCACGCGTACTACGACCCGTACGAACAGGACGCCGTGTACGACCGGGTCGAAGCAGAACGTGGCCAGCTCGAGTACTGGTCGTACAACGACCGCCGCGACCTCGACCGGTCCGCGGCGGTGGGGCCGATGCCGACCGACGACGAGATCCGCGCCGCGCTCGGCTCGACCGAACACCGCTGGGTGCCGACGAAGTCGACGTCGACGGGGATCTACCTGACCGTGCTGGACGGACCGGACGACACCGTCGAATTCGAACTCATGGCCGAGAGCCGGTTCCTGTCGGAGAACGACATGGTCGCGTTGACGACCGAGATCGAGACCGCCGCCGTGCGGACCGCGCTGGAGCCGGACCTGGCGACGGACTTCCCGGGCGATTCACCGAAATCCGGTGAAGTAGATCCCGGACGGGAGGTGATTCACCATGTTTAAGCCACTCAAGCCGCGTAAGCCGCTCAAGCCGATCGCGTGACTCGAGCCGCGGTCCGTACTCGGCCCGGAGCCGGACCGCGCCACGACTTCCCAGGCGATTCACCGAGATCCGGTGAGGTAGATCCCGAATGGGAGGTGATTCACCATGCGTCTGCCGCTGAAGCAGATCCCGTGACGCCACCGCGGTAGTGCCGGGCCTGACCCACGGACTTCCGAGGCGATTCATCGAATTCCGGTGAGGTAGATCCCGTACGGGAGGTGATTCACCATGCGCAAGCCACTGAAGGTCAACCGTCTGCCGCTGAAGAACCGGCCGTGATGCCGTGATGACCGGGGGTGGGTGCGTGTCGCGCCCACCCCCGGTGTGCTACCCGAATCCGGAACATGGGAGGGAGGTGACCACGATGCGCCTGCCGGTGAAGCCCTGAACCGATTTCCACTGAAAGAAAAAGAATTCTGGCGCTGGCGGGAGGTGATACCCATGCGCAAGCCGCTGAAGCCGAGCCAGCCGTGAGCCCGAGTTCCGTGTGACGAACGAGTTCACGGGAGGTGACGAACATGGCCAGGCCACTCAAGCCGCCAGTTCACCAGACCTGACAGTTCGGGGGTGGGTGCCGGGCGCATCCACCCCCGACGGTCAGTCCTTTTCGTCGAACAGCAAGAGGTCGGTGTCGAAGCACGCGCGCGTGCCGGTGTGGCACGCCGGTCCGGTCTGGTCGACCACCAGCAGCAGCGTGTCGCCGTCGCAGTCCAGCCGGACCTCGCGGACGTGCTGCGTGTGGCCGGACGTCTCGCCCTTCACCCAGATCCGCTGCCGGCTGCGGGAGAAGTACGTGCCCTGCCGGGTCGTCAGGGTGCGGTGCAGCGCCTCGTCGTTCATCCACGCCACCATCAGCACCTCGCCGGTGCCGTGGGCCTGCGCCACCGCGCACACCAGGCCGTCGGCGGTCCGCTTGAGCCGCCCCGCGATCGCCGGGTCGAGTTCGCCGCCGCCTGTCACGATTCCAGGTCCAGCGGGTCGTCGTGCGTGTCGAGGCCGAAGTGCACCCGGATCGGCTTGGTGTTCAACAACACCAGCGAGTACACCTGCGCGATCGCCAACAGCGCCGATACCACGACGCTCCACACCGGACCGCCGCTGAGCACGATCACCATCTGCAGCAGCGCGCCGAGCACCGTGATCACCAGCACGACCGGCCGCAGCGCCCGGTTCCCGGCCAGCACCACGGCGGCGCACCCGGCGTCCAGCACCAGTTGCGCGATCGGCAGCGGCAGGATGTCCGGGCCGATGCCGGGCACGGCCAACAGCGCCAGCCGCTGGATCACGAACAACAGTCCCGTTCCGGCGAGCAGCCCCGCCAGAACCCGCACGTCACGCCGTTCCCGCGCCGGCTCGTTCATCGGACCTCCACTCCGGCCGCCACCAGCACGCCCTTGACCTCACCGATCCGCAGTGTCCCGAAGTGGAACACGCTGGCCGCGAGCACCGCGTCCGCACCGGCGGCGACGGCCGGCGGGAAGTGCCCGAGTTCACCCGCGCCGCCGCTGGCGATCAACGGCACGTCCACCCGCGCCCGCACCAGCTCGATCAGCTCCAGATCGAAACCGGCGCGGGTGCCGTCGGCGTCCATCGAGTTCAACAGGATCTCGCCGACCCCGAGTTCCTGGCCGCGGGCGGCCCAGTCGACCGCGTCGATCCCGGTGCCGTTGCGGCCGCCGTGCGTGGTCACCTCGAAACCGGACGGCGTCGGCGGTGCGCCGTCGGGCACGCGGCGCGCGTCCACGGACAGCACGATGCACTGCGCCCCGAACCGTTGCGACGCCTCGCGCAGCAATTCCGGCCGGGCGATCGCCGCGGTGTTGATGCCGACCTTGTCCGCGCCGGCCCGCAGCAGCCGGTTCACGTCGTCCACCGCGCGCACACCGCCGCCGACGGTCAGCGGGATGAACACCTGCTCGGCCGTGCGCCGGACGACGTCGTAGGTCGTCTCGCGGTTTCCCGACGACGCCGTGACGTCGAGGAAGGTCAGCTCGTCCGCGCCCTCGGCGTCGTAGGCGGCGGCCAGTTCGACCGGATCACCGGCGTCCACCAGATCGGTGAAGTTGACGCCCTTCACCACCCGCCCGGCATCAACGTCCAGGCAGGGAATCACACGTACCGCGACCGCCATGCGCCAAGCTTTTCACGTCACATGCACGAACCGGCCGGCTGGTCGCCGCGGCCCTCCTGGGGGCCGATCAGCCGGCGCAGGGTGTGCTCGAGGTTCTGGCGTTCGTCGGCGCCGAGCGTAGCGAGCAACTGCTCCTCGACGAGGTGCACGTCGTGGTCGACGCGCTCCTGGAGCTTCTCGCCGGCCTCGGTGATCGTCGGGATGCGCACCCGCCGGTCGGCCGGATCGGGCTGACGGCGTACCAGGCCGGCGCCCTCCAGCTTGTCCAGCACGGTGGTGAGCGTCGTCTTGTCCAGGCCGAGCGCCGCGCCGAGGGCGAGCTGGGTGCGGCCGGGCTCGGCGCGCAGCGCGCTGAGCACGAGTTGGCCGCGCATGCCGATGCCGTGCTGGACCGCGGCCGACTCCAGTACCTCGCCGACCCGCTGGGCGGCCCGGTGCAGCAGCCAGTTCAGGTCCGACGTGCGCAGCATCAGGTGCCGCGTCTCGCAGGCCTTCGTGGTCAGGGGCTCGTCCAGCACACCTCCATCTTAGTTGAATGAACCCTCTCACAACAGATCGTCTTGACTCGGAACATCCTCAGGAATATGTTCTCGATCGAGACGTTCTCCAGTGGGAAGGGATGTGGGACCAATGGCACACCTACTGCACATCGACAGCAGCCTCCGCGCGGAGGGCTCGATATCGCGCGAGGTCAGCGCCGCGTTCGCCGAACACTGGCGGGCCGCGAACCCCGGTGGCACCTACACGTACCGCGACTTCGGCGCGCAGCCGGTGCCGCACCTGGACTGGGCGACCTACCTGGCCGAGACCGTGCCGGTCGCCGACCGGACGCCGGAACAGCAGGCACTGACGAAGGTCAACAGCGAGCTGATCGCGGACCTCGAAGTCGCCGACACCGTGCTGCTGGCCGTGCCGATGTACAACTACACGGTCCCGTCCGGCGTGAAGGCGTGGCTCGACCGGATCATCATGCCGAGGACCATGGCCAACCCGTTCGCGGACAAGCGTGTGATCGTCGTCACCGCGCGCGGTGGCGCGTACGGGCCGGGGATGCCGCGCGAACCGTACGAGTTCCAGGAGCGCTACCTGCGCGCGGTGTTCGAGAAGATCGGCCTCGCCGACGACCTGACCTTCGTGAACACCGAGTTGACGCTGGCCGGCGTGAACCCGGCGTTGGCCGCCTTCATCGACAAGGCCGAGCAGTCCCGTGCCACGTCGCACCGCAGCGTGCGCGAACTGGCCGTCGTCTGACCTAGCCGGTGGTCGGCCGGAACGGCCGGCTGTAGACCTCGACGACCGCGGCGAAGTCCGGCCAGTCGGTACTGCCGCCGTTTATCACGGCCGTCAACAGGTTTTCCGCCGCCGGCCCGAGCCGGACCGGGATGCCCCGGCGCTCGGCCATCTCGATCGCCAGCCGCACGTCCTTGCGGGCCAGTTCCGGCGTGAACCAGCCGGGATGGCTCGGGTCGAAGATCGCGTCGACGCGGCCGCGGGTGGACTGGCTGACGAACGGGCTGTCGGTGAACACCGCGCGCAGCAGGTCGTCGTCCAGGCCGGCGGCGCGGGCCGTGCCGACCGCCTCCGCGAACGCGGCGATGCCGAGGATCAGCTGCAGATTGCACATCAGCTTGAGGGCGGCGCCGGTGCCGGCCGGACCGCAGTGCACGTACCCGGCGCCCAGGTCCGACCACAGCGGTTCGAGCCGGCGCACCGTCTCGGTCGGCCCGCCGATCAGGAACCGGCCGGCGCCCATCGCGACGCTCGTCGGCGAGCCGAGCACCGGGGCGTCCAGCACGGCGTTCGTCGGTCCGGCCTCCGCGATCTCCTTCGCGGTCTCCGGGGCCACCGTGCCGACGTTGACCAGCAGCGCGCCCTTCCCGACCGACGCGAGCGCGCCGTCGAGGCCAAGACACACGTCGAGCGTGGCCTCGTCATCGGCGACGGACACCAGGGTCACGTCCGCACGGGCGACCGCGTCGGACACCGACTTCGCCTCCGTGGCGCCACGCCCGACGACGTCGTCGGCGCGGCCCGGCGTCCGGTTCCACACCGTCACCCGGTGGCCACGTTCCATCGCGCGTCTGGCGAAACCCCGGCCCATGCCACCCATGCCGAGCACTGTCAACCGCATGGGGTCACGGTAGCGGGAGGCAGATCGGGCAGGCAGCCGACATCGGTCTTGTCGGCCCCATCGGGTCGTGCGGGCGTTATCGGACGGCGGCGAGCGCTTCCGGCAGGGTGAAAGCACCTGCGTACAGGGCCTTGCCGATGATCGCGCCCTCGAGACCGTCCGGCTCCAGCGCCGCCAGCGCGCGCAGATCGTCCACACTGGACACGCCGCCGGACGCGATCACCTGCGCGTCCGTGCGGGCGCAGACGTCCTGCAGGAGCTTGAGGTTCGGCCCCTGGAGGGTGCCGTCCTTGCTCACGTCGGTCACGACGTAGCGGACGCACCCGTCCCGGTCCAACCGGTCGAGCACCTCCCAGAGCTCGCCGCCGTCCTGCGTCCAGCCGCGCGCGGACAACCGGTGGCCCGCCTCGCTGATCCGGACGTCGAGCCCGACCGCGATCTTGTCGCCGTACTCCCCGATCACCCGGGCACACCAGGCCGGATCCTCCAGCGCCGCGGTCCCCAGGTTCACCCGGGCACAACCGGTCGCCAGCGCGGCGGCCAGCGACTCGTCGTCCCGGATGCCACCGGACAGTTCCACCTGCACGTCGAGCCGATGTACGACGTCGGCCAGCAGCGCGCGGTTGGTGCCCCGGCCGAAGGCCGCGTCGAGGTCGACGAGGTGCACCCAGTCGGCGCCACCCTCCTGCCACGCCATGGCGGCGTCGAGGGGGTCGCCGTAGTCGGTCTCGGTCCCGGCGGCGCCCCGGACGAGGCGGACAGCCTTGCCATCGGCGACGTCCACCGCCGGGAGCAGCGTCAAACTCACCCGACCAGCCTAACCGACGGACTCCTTGAGCCAGTTCTGCAGGAGGTGCGCGCCGGCGTCGCCGGACTTCTCCGGATGGAACTGCGTGGCGCAAAGGGCCCCGTTCTCGACGGCGGCGACGAAGTCCTCGCCGTGATGCGCCCAGGTGACGCGCGGCTCCGGGAGGGGTTCGGTGTTCGTGAGACCCCAGGTGCGGGCGGCGTAGGAGTGGACGAAGTAGAAGCGCGTGTCGAGCGGCAGCCCATCGAACAGGACTGATTTGGATGGTGCCCGGACCGTGTTCCAGCCCATGTGCGGCAGGATCGGGGCGTCGAGCCGCTCGACCGTGCCCGGCCACTCGCCGCACCCGTCGGACACCACGCCGTGCTCGACACCGCGCTCGAACAGAATCTGCATGCCGACGCAGATCCCGAGCACCGGCCGCCCACCAGCGAGGCGCCGGCCGATGATGCGCTGGCCGTGCACCTCGGTGATGCCGGCCATGCAGGCGGCGAAGGCCCCTACACCGGGGACGACCAGCCCGTCGGCCTCGACTGCGGTACGGAAGTCGGCGGTGACCTCGACGTCGGCTCCCACCCGCCGAAGGGCGCGTTCGGCGGAGCGTAGGTTGCCGGATCCGTAGTCCAGCACAACTATCCGGGGCACGTGGTCAGGTTACTCGGGCCTTTCGTCGTCCCGGGTTTACGTTCCTGCTTCGCCCCGATCTTCTCATTGTCGTAACGGGAGCTTCGGATCGAGGCGAAGCAGGAAAGCCACAGCCCGGGACTAGTCACCGCCCTCCATGAAAGACCGTATGGCCCCGGCGATACCGGGCACGTCCAGCCCATGCGCCGCATCATGATCTTCCGGCGTCCCATACATATGCAGCTCGAACTCGCGACTCACCCCCACCGACCGCAACCGATGCGGAATGTCGTCCAGGGCCGCGTTCACCAGGTAAGCCGACGTCCCGGCCAGGTACGGCTCAACCACCACCACATCAGCCCGATCCGCCGCCAGCACCGCCGACCGCAGGCCGTTCCCATCCAACGGCCGCACCGTCGACGTGTACGCAACAGCCACGTCCATCGCCGCCGTCGCCGCCAGTACCCGGTCCAACATCGGCCCGACCGCGAGCACGACACCGCGCCGCCCGGGCCGCACCACCCGCACGCCCTCACCCGCGACTGGCTGCGCGTTCGACTGGCCGGACAGGCGCACATACACCCGATCGTCACCGCGCACGGCCGCGCGCAACAAAAGATCGGCCTCGTCCGGATGCCCCGGCACGTGCACGGTCCACCCGGGCAGCGTGTCGATCAGCGCCACGTCCCCCGGCGACTGATGCGTCCGCCCACCACCGGACATGTCGTACGAGCCGCCGTACGACACGAGCACGGCACCGACATCCTGATGCCCGAGATCGAGCTTGATCTGCTCGAACGGTCGTTCTACCAGGAATGACCCGAACGTGTGCACCACCGGCCGCAACCCGGTCATCGCGAGGCCGCTCGCCGTGCTGATCAGCAACTGTTCCCGGATACCGACGTTCACCACGCGGCCCGGATGGCGCGCCGCAGCGACGTCGAACATCGACGCCGAGATGTCCGCGAGCACCACGACCACCCGGGGATCCGTGTCCAACAATTCGATCGTCGTCTCGGCGAAGACGTCCCGCGAGGTCAGCACCGTCTCCATCACAGTTCCCCTTCCAGTCGCGCGACCACGACCGCCGGCCGGCCCGGATGTGGTGCGGTGAACGCCGAATACAACGCGTCGTGGTCCCGCGCCCCCACCGTCCGCGTGGCCCAGCCCTCCACCCGGAACCGCTCCGCGATCCCGCCCGGCCAGCCATGTGTCGACGACGTGTTGTCGACGACGACCACGTTCAACCGCTCCAACCCCAACCGGCCGGCCAGTGCGATCGCCTCGTGGTTGCTGCCCTCGTCCAGCTCGCCGTCCCCCACCAGGACGAACACGCGGGGCGACCTACGGCCCCGCACCCCCAGTCCCAACGCGACACCGATGGCGATCGGCAGGCCGTGCCCGAGGGAGCCGCTGCTGATCTCCACGCCGGGCACCAGCAGCCGGTCCGGATGCCCGCCCAGGGGCGAGTCCCGCCCACGCCACCCGCCCAGCGACCCCGGATCGAGGAAGCCCTTCGCGGCCAGCACCGCGTAATAGGCAGCCGGGCCGTGTCCCTTGGACAACAAGAAACGGTCGCGGTCCGGATCGTCGACGTTGTCCGGTCGTACGTTGAGCACCCGGTCGTACAGCACCCACAGCACGTCCACGGTCGATGCCGCGGCCATCGCGTGCTTCTCGTCGCCGGTCATCCGTGCCATCAGGCCAGGCAGTCGGGCATATCCGAGTACGGTCGTCGTCGTCATGGGACCAGCGTGCAACCTCAAGCTAGGTGTAGGTCAAGGCGTAACATGACGGAGTGTCATCGCTGCCCGAACTGCTGACGATCGGCCAGGTCGCCGACCGCAGCGGCGTACCGCACACCGCGTTGCGGTTCTACGAGGAGTCCGGCCTGATCGAGGCGCAGCGCACGGCGGGCAACCAGCGCCGCTACCCGCGTGCCGTGCTGCGCCGCCTGGCGTTCATCCGTACCGCGCAACGGGTTGGGCTGAGCCTGGAGCAGATCCGGGACGCGCTCGCCGGCCTCCCGGACGGCCGTGTGCCGACCAAGACCGACTGGGCCCGGCTGTCCCGGTCATGGCGCACCGAACTGGACGCGCGGATCGACGCGCTGCAACGCCTGCGCGACCGGCTCACCGGCTGCATCGGCTGTGGCTGCCTCTCGTTGCGCAGCTGCACACTGCGCAATCACGAGGACGAGATGGCCGAACTCGGCCCGGGCGCGCTGAAACTCAAAGCGGCCAGTGAAGGCGGGATCGACTAGGACACGTACCACGCGATCGCGCCGCCGATGGCGAGCAGCGCGGCGACGGCGAGGAGGCCGGCCATCAGCTTGGCGGTCTTCCATGTCGTGTAGACGCCGCCGATCAGGAAACCGGCCACGGCGAGGAGGCCGATCAGCGCCACGTCCTTGGTCACGGCCCCTACTTTAGCGGTCGCGTCACAGCACACCCTTGGTGGACGGGACGCCGCCGATTCGGGGGTCCGGTTCCACGGCTGCGCGGATCGCCCTGGCCACGGCCTTGAACTCCGCCTCCGTGATGTGGTGCGGGTCGCGGCCGTCCAGCACCCGTACGTGCAGCGCCAGCTGGGCGTGGAAGGCGATCGACTCGAACACGTGCCGGTTCAGGACCGTGGCGTAGTGCCCGCCGACCACGAAACCCTGCATGGCGTCGGGTTCGCCGGTGTGCACGCAGTACGGCCGGCCCGACACGTCGACC
>Ga0070714_100004986_pt1 | contig 10091 bp, 6 predicted proteins | sample LARL83metaG_FD_65450 | JGI IMG/M metagenome (GOLD analysis project Ga0070714, IMG submission 65450) | Corn, switchgrass and miscanthus rhizosphere microbial communities from Kellogg Biological Station, Michigan, USA - LAR L8-3 metaG | ecosystem: Host-associated > Plants > Roots > Rhizosphere ... | reverse complement strand
CTCGCAGACGAACGCGGACGTGTAGGCGACGAGGCCGAACACGGCCAGCCAGAAGTAGTTCGTCGTCTGCATGTCCGCGATCGTGACGATCGAGCCGAGGCCGAGCCCGCAGAACAAGATGATCAGCGTGAGCGGCGTGTTGCGCAGGATGTTCACGTAGACCGTGCCGACGGTGCGCAGCACCGGCAGCGGCGCCACCCGCATCGCGGCCAGGATGGTGCCGAGGGCCAGCGATCCGGCGGCGCTCACCGCCGACACCTTCACCGTCGTCCAGAAGGCCAGCAGGATCGTGTGGCCCTCGCTGCTCAGGAAGCCGCTCATGGCTCCGTTACGGCTGGAACGGTATGTCGAACTTGCCGAGGGCGGGCGGCGTCTCCGCCGGGACCTGCGGCAGGTCCTTGGTCAGGGCCGCCTTCCAGCTGCCGTCGCTGAACATGGCCTTCAGCGCGTTGTCCACGGCGGTGACCGCCCTGGTGTCGCCCTTCTTGAGCCCGATTCCGTAGATCTCGTTGCTGAAGAAGGTGCCGACCACCTTGAGCTTGCCCTTGTTCTGGGACTGGGCCGCGAAGCCGGCCAGGATCGTGTTGTCGGTCGTGACCGCCTGGACCTGCCCGCCCAGCAGCTGGTTGACGCAGTCGCCGTAGCCGGGGAGCCTGATCAGGTTGACGGCGGAGCCGTACTGTTCCTCGATCCGGTCGCCTGACGCGGAGCCCTGGCCTGAGCACACCTTCTTGCCCTTGAGGTCATCCGCCTGCTTGATGCTGTTGTCATCGGCGCGCACGAGAATGTCCTGGTGGGCGATGTAATACGGCCCGGCGAACGCAACCACCTTCTGCCGCTTGGCCGTGACCGAGTACGTGGCCACCACCATGTCTACCTTTCCCTGCTGCAGAAAGGCTTCGCGGTTGGCGGACAGGGTCGGCACGAAATTGATCTTCGTGGCACCGAGTTTGTCAGCGACGTACCTGGCGACGTCGATATCGAACCCGGAATACTGGCCGGACGAATCCTGCAGCCCGAGCCCGGGCTGATCGGGTTTCACGCCGATATTCAGGGTCTTGCCGTCCTTGGCCTTGTCGACGATGGAGTTGCCGCCGCTGGTCCCGGTGCCGGTGCCGCTGGTGCTGCTGCTGCCGCAGGCCGACAGGACGAGCGCGAGCGCCGCTGCTACCGCCCCCGCGGTGGCGGCCATTCGTGATGAGCGCATGGTTACCCCGTTCTTTCTAGTGAGTGAGGATCTTGGACAGGAAATCCCGGGCGCGGTCGGTCCGCGGCCGGCTGAAGAACTCGGCCGGGGCCGCCTCCTCGAGGATCTGGCCATCGGCCATGAACGCCACCCGGTTGGCGGCGTTGCGGGCGAAGCCCATCTCGTGCGACACCACGACCATCGTCATGCCGTCTCCGGCCAGGCCGGTCATGACGTCGAGCACCTCGGAGACCATCTCGGGATCGAGGGCGGAGGTGGGCTCGTCGAACAGCATGAGCCGGGGCCGCATGGCCAGGGCCCGGGCGATGGCGGCGCGCTGCTGCTGGCCGCCGGAGAGCTGCGCCGGATACTTATGCGCCTGGCTGCCGATCCCCACCCGGCTGAGCAGTTCCAGGGCCTGCGCCTCGGCCTGCGCCTTGGGGGTCTTGCGGACGTTGACGGGACCGAGGGTGACGTTCTGCAGCACCGTCTTGTGGGCGAACAGGTTGAACGACTGGAACACCATGCCCACGTCCGCCCGGTGCCTGGCGAGTTCGCGACCCTCGGCCGGCAGCGGCTGGCCGTCGAACAGGATGCGCCCGGAGTCGATGGGCTCGAGCCGGTTGATGGTGCGGCACAGGGTCGACTTGCCGCCGCCCGAGGGGCCCACGATGACCAGGACTTCGCCCCGGTCCAGGGTCAGGTTGACGGCGCGCAGGACGGGCAGTTCCCCGAAACTCTTACTGACGTCTTCCAGTGCCAGCAGCGTCTGGGTGCTCCCAGGGCCATTAAGGGACACCATCTGCGACGTTAAGACGCCGCCAATGCAGAAGTGATGCAGTCCATGTGGAGAAAAGGTGGAGAAATCAGGAATTGATTAACTATTGATTATTTCTTCGATGATCATTATCAGTTATTAATAATTGGCATGGTACCGGCTGAATGGGTTACCAGGACGACGGCCTTGCCGCGGGCGTGGCCCTGCTCGATGTGCCGCAGGCCGTCGGCCACCGCGGCCAGCGGGTAGGTCCGGTCGACGACGGGGGTGAGCGTGCCGTCCTCGATCAGCCGGGCGACCGCGGCCAGCTCGGCGCCGTCCTGGCGGGCGGGGAGGATCCGCAGGTGCGGCCGGACGACGGCGTTGGCGGCGGCGGCCCTGGCCATGGCGCCGACCGCGCCGAGTATGCGGCCGGGCGAGCCGCCGGCGTTGAGGACCAGGGTGCCGTCCGGGGTGAGGGCCCGGCGCAGCAGGCGCAGCGGCCGGTTGCCCACGTTGTCCAGGATGACGTCGTAGCGGGTGCGCCCGTCGGTGAAGTCGGCTGACAGGTAGTCGACCACGTGGGCAGCGCCGAGCGAGCGGACCAGGTCGGCGTTGACCGCGCGGCACACCCCGGTGACCTCGGCGCCGAGGGCCGCCGCGAGCTGGACCGCGAACGTGCCGACGCCGCCGGCCGCGCCGTTGACGAGGACCCGCTGCCCGGCTTTGACCCGGCCGGTCTGCGTGATACCGCGCAGCGCGGTCGTAGCCGCCATCGGGACGGCGGCGGCCTGCTCGAACGTCAGCCGGGCGGGCTTGGGCGCCAGGACGGCGGCCGTAGCCCGGGCGTACTCGGCGAACGCGCCGGGGCAGAAGCCGAAGACGTCGTCACCGGGGCTGAGGCCGGACACGTTCGGCCCGATTGTTTCGATGGTGCCGGCCGCGTCGATGCCGGCTATCCGGTGCCGCGGCCGCCGCAGCCCGGTGCCGCCCGGCACTATCCGGGCGATCCGCGGGTCGCCGCGGAGCATGTGCCAGTCGTACGGGTTGAGCGCGGCGGCGTGGACCCGGACCAGGACCTCGCCCGGCCCGATGGCGGGCGGTTCGGCGTCGGCCAGGCGCAGGATGCCGGGCGGGCCGAACCGGTCAGCGACGATTGCCTTCATGTGCCCAGCGTGCCGCCCCGGTGTTGCGCGTCCGCGGTGAAACCGTTGTGTCCGGGTCGAGGGGCCATACTGGGTGAAAGTTGCTGTCAGCAAAGCAGGGAGCGACCCGGGTGGTCCGGCAGGTTCGTCTTCTCGGCGGGGTCAGCGCGGTCACCGGCGAGGGCCAGCCGGCCGACGTCGGGCCGGCCAAGTGCCAGGTCCTGCTGGCGGCGCTCGCCCTGTCGGCCGGGCAGGCGGTCCCGGCCTGGCGGCTGGCCGAGCTGATCTGGGGCGCGGCGCCGCCCCGGACGGCCGAGCGGACCCTGCAGTCCTATGTCACCCGGCTGCGCCAGGCCCTGGGGCCTGGCTCGATCGTCAGGACCGGGGCGGCGTACCGGCTGGACGTGCCGGCCGAGGCGGTCGACGTGCTCCGGTTCCAGCGGCGGCTGGCGGCCGGCGACGTCGGCGCGGCGCTGGCCGAGTGGGCGGGCCCGCCGTTCGCCGGGCTCGACGCCCCCGGCCTGGCACCGGCCGCCGCCGGGCTGACCGAGCAGTGGCTGGCCGCGGTCGAGGCCGACCTGGCTCGCCAGGTCGAGGCGGGCGACCCGGCGAGCGGACTGGCCGTCCTCGGGCGGCTCACCGAGCTCACCGCGGCCCACCCGTACCGGGAGCGGCTGTGGGAGCTGCTGATGACCGCGCTGTACCGGGCCGGCCGTCAAGGCGATGCGCTGACCGCGTACCGGACGGCCAGGCAGCAGCTGACCGAGCACCTCGGCGTGGAACCCGGGCCGGGCCTGCGTGAACTCGAGGCCCGGATCCTCCGCCAGGACGAGCGGTTGCTGCCCGGGGACGGCCGCCGGGGGAACCTGCCGGGGCGGCTCGGGCGGCTGTTCGGCCGGGACGGCCTGCTCGCGGCCATCGGCGACGCGCTGGCCGCCGCCCCGGCGGTGACGCTGACCGGCCCCGGCGGGATCGGCAAGACCCGGCTGGCGATGGCGGCGGCCGCCCGGCGGGCCGACCCCGACGGGATGTGGCTGGCCGAGCTGGCCGAGATCACCTCGCCCGACGACGTGCCCCGGGCCGTCGCCAGCGTCCTCGGCATCAGGGAAAATCCCGGCCAGCGGCTGTCTCAGTCGCTGGTGACCGCGCTGCGCTCCCGCCGGGCGCTGCTCGTCCTCGACAACTGCGAGCACGTCATCGAGGCGGCCGCCCGCCTCGCCCAGGCCATCGTGACCGGCTGCCCTGACGTCCGGGTGCTGGCCACGTCGCGCGAGGCGCTCGGCCTCGCCCAGGGACACGAGCGCCTGGTCGCGGTCCCGCCGCTGGACCCGGCGGGCCCGGGCGCCGAGCTGTTCCTTGAGCGGGCCGCGGCGGTGGGCATCGACCTGCGGGCCGAGCGGGCGGCCGTGGCCGAGATCTGCCGCCGCCTGGACGGCGTCCCGCTGGCCATCGAGCTGGCCGCCGCCCGGACCACCAGCCTCGCCCCGGCCGAGCTGCTGGCCCGGCTCGATGACCAGCTCCGGCTGCTGACCGGCGGCCCGCGGGCAGGCGCCGAGCGGCACCGGACGCTGCGGGCCACCATCGCCTGGTCCTATGACCTGCTCAGCCCGGCCGAGCAGGGGCTGCTTGGGCAGCTTTCTGTGTTCACCGGGCCGTTCGGGGCGGCCGCGGCGGCCGCCGTGGCCGCGGGCGCGGACGACGTGGACGAACTGCTGGCCGGGCTCGTCACCCGTTCGATGCTGACGGCTGAGTCCGGTCCGTCCGGGCGGCGCTTCCGGATGCTGGAGACCATGCGGCAGTTCGCGGCCGGACGGCTGGCCGAAGCCGAGGCGGGGGCTGAGGCCGGGGCCGACGGCAGCGGGCGGGCCGCGGGACGGCACGCCCGGTGGTGCCTGGACGAGGTCACCGCGATCGGTCGGCTGCTGGCCGGGCAGGCCGAGGCCGAGGGGGTCGCCCGCCTGGACGAGCTGTGGCCGAACCTGCGGACCGCGTTCGACTGGGCCTGCGCGGCCGGGGACCGCGACTTCGCCTACGCGCTCGTCCGCGGGGTCGTGGTGGAGATCAACCGGCGGAGCCGGAACGAGGTCGGCGACTGGGTCGAGCGGATGCTCGCCCTGGCCCGGCCGGACGAGGAGCTCGTCGCGTTCGGGCTCACCTGGGCGGCCGAACGGTACAAGCTCAACCAGGACAGCGACGCCTACGAGCGCCTGGTCAGGCGGTACGGAGAGCCGGACCACCCGCTGGTGCACCGGGCCCGGGCGGCGGTGTACGAGGACTACGGGGGGATGGCGAAGTGGTCCGCCCTGGCGGTGGCGGCGCTGCGCGAGCGAGGCGAGGACGACCTGGCCGACCAGGTGGAGCTGGACGTCGCCGGCGGGATGCTGATGACCGGGCAGTTCGCCGAGAGCGACGCGTTCGCCGCCGCGCTGGCCGAGCGGTTCCGGGCCCACGGACCGCCCACCCTGCTGAACCTGACGCTGGTGATGCTCGGCTACTCCGCGTCGCTGCGCGGCGAGCACGACCGGGCGGCGGCGCTGTTCGACGACGCGATCAGCGTCGAGGTGCCCCGGCGGACCCACTCACCCAACCAGGCCGTCGCCGCCCGGGCCGTCTTCCGCCGCGGCGACCGGGCCCGCGGGCTCGCCCTGCTCGGGGACTACGTCCAGCAGCTGCTCGACGACGGCAACATGCAGGCCGCCTGCGTCAGCAGCCTGGAGTTCGTGAACATGACCGCGGCCGAAGGCCGCCTGCCGGAGGCGGCCACGATGCTCGGCTACCTGGAGACGACCGGCCTGCTCGACGGCCCCTCCTGGCGCAGCCTGGTCGAGCCGGCCAGGCGGGCCATCGGCACCGGGTACGACCCGGAGCAGGCCAGGGGGCGGAGCCTGGAGGACCGCGAGGCCCTGGAGTACATGCTCAGGATCCTGCGAGCGTCCTAACCGGCGGCGAGAAGGTCGCGGAGGGCTTTCTTGTCTAGTTTGCCGATCTTGGTGACGGGGAGGGCGGTCATGAGCTCCAGGCGCTCGGGCCACTTGAAGCGGGCCACTCCGGCGGCGGCCATGCCGTCCCTGATCGCGGCCAGGGTGACGGTGGCCCCTGGCTCAGGCACGACGAACAGGCAGACCCGCTCGCCGAGGTCGGCGTCCGGGGCGGCGACCGCGGCGGCCTGGGCGATCCCTGGCATCCGGTAGACGAGGTTCTCCACTTCCTCGGCCGAGATCTTCTCGCCGCCGCGGTTGATCATGTCCTTGTCCCGGCCCTCGACGACCAGGTTGCCGTCGGGGCGGCGGCGGACTACGTCGCCGCTGGCGTACCAGCCGTCCGGGGTGAACGCGCGGATGTTCTGCTCCGGCGCCAGGTAATAGCCGCGCGGCGTGTAAGGGCCGCGGGTGAGCAGGGCGCCGGGCTCGCCGTCGGGCAGGTCGCGGCCGTCGGCGTCCACGATCCTGACCTCGTCGCCCGGGCTCAGCGGGCGGCCCTGGGTGCCGCAGATCACCTCGTCAGGGTCGTCGAGCCTGGTGTAGTTGAGCAGGCCCTCGGCCATACCGAAGACCTGCTGGAGGGTCGCGCCGAGGAGCGGCCGGACGCGCCGGGCGTGTTCGTCGGCTAGGCGGGCGCCGCCCACCTGCAGGACCGCGAGGGTGCGGAGCTGTGCGTTGCCATGCTCGGCGGCGTGGGCCAGCCAGCGCTGGGCCACCGCGGGGACGGCGGCGGTGATCGTGACGCCTTCGGCTTCGATGGCGGCGAACGCGGTGGCCGGCTCGGGCGAGGCGAGCATGACCACCCGGCCGCCGGACAGCCAGGTGCCGAGCAGGCCGGGGCAGGCCAGCGGGAAGTTGTGCGAGGCGGGCAGGGTGACGAGGTAGACGGTGCGTTCGTCCATCAGGCACAGCTGCGCGGAGGCGCGTGCGTTGTAGGAATAGTCGTCGTGGGTGCGGGCGATCAGCTTGGGTAGCCCGGTGGTGCCGCCGGAGAGCAGGAAGACCGCGACGTCCGAGGGATCGGGTGGGGCTGGTGGCTGGACGGCGCTGGCTGGCTCGGCACACAAGGCCGCTAGATCGTGGTGCCCCGGAGCCACGTCGGGCGCGGCCACCAGGACATACGCCAGGGCGGGCGAGGAGCCCAGGAGCCGGGCGGCCATGTCCTGGTGGTCGAAGCCGCGCAGCACGCCGGGCACGGCCAGGGCACGGGCCTCGCTGTGCTGGCACAGGTAGGCCAGCTCGTGCTGGCGGTGCGCGGGCAGCGCCATGACCGGGACGAGGCCGGCCCGCAGGCAGCCCAGGGTGAGGACGGCGAACTCCCAGCCGTTGGGCAGCTGGACCACGATCCGGTCGCCGCGGGCCAGGCCGAGGTCATCGGTCAGCCGGGTGGCCAGCGCGTCGGCCCGGGCCAGCAGCGACCGGTAGCTGATCCGGACAGTCCCGTCGACCAGGGCGGTCGAGTCCGGCCGGGCGCGGGCCACGGCCGCGATCTCGGTGCCGAGAGCTTGCCCGCGCCACCAGCCTGATCGCCGGTAGGACGCGGCTAGGTCTTCGGGCCAGGGCACGGTTCCCTCGAGCGTCACGCGGGCACCCCCACCAGGTCGGCGCGGCCGGACAGGATGGCGGTGCGGGCCCGGTCCTCGTTTTCGTCCTCGACCAGCATGGTCACCGCGCCGTGGTCCAGCCGGGCGGCCTCGCTGATCAGGCGGCGGGTCAGCGCGGTCCCGCCGTCCACCGCCACCAGGCAGGCCCCGGCGGCCAGGCCACGCGCCGCGTCCTCGACGGCACGATCGACGCCCGCCTCGGTGCCAGGAGCGGTCAGCCGGACGGCCCAGCCGCCCGGTCCAGGCTGGAACGGCAGCGGGCCGCTGGCCACGTGGACCGCGTCGGGGCGGACCGGGGCGACCCGGCTGGGCTGGACGGATCCGGCGAGGGTGATCGGAGTGTGCAGCGGGTCGGCCGCGCCGTAGGTGTCGCGCCAGGCGGCGCGGACCGCGTCGGTGAACGCCGGGTCGCGCTGGCGCAGCTTGGATTCCGGCAGTGAGCGGCTGAAGAAGTGGAAGGCGAACTGCCAGGGCGGCAGGTGCCGGTAGGACCGGCCGAAGTGCTCCCACCACGACAGCGAGGGACGGGCGGCGTCCTGGATCCGGGTGACGGGGCCAAGACGTTCGTTCTCATAGACGGCGAGGGCCGCGTCGATGGTGTCAGGGTCCGTACGGACCTTACTGAGGGCTGCCGCCAGGGCGATCGCGTCTTCCATGGCCATCTTGGTGCCGGAGCCGACGGAGAAGTGCGCGGTGTGGGCGGCGTCGCCAAGCAGGGCCACGGCGGTCCGTCCCTCCCGGTGCCGCCAGCGCTGGGTGCGCCAGGTGCGGAAGTTGCCCCAGCGTGAGTTGTTGACCAGCAGCGGGCAGCCGTCGAGCCGGGCGGCGAAGAGCCTCTCCAGGTAGGCCCGGCTGGCCTCGTCGCTGGGCCCGGGCGGCTGGCTGACGTCGAAGGCGTCCAGGCCCGCGGCGCGCCAGGACGGTTCGTCGGTCTCGACGATGAAGGTGGAGACGCCGCCCCCGATGGGGTAGCCGTGCACCGCGAACACCCCGTGCGGGCCCTGCTCGTGCACGAACGTCAGGCCGTCGAAGGGGTAGGTGGTGCCGAACCAGATGAACTTCGCCGTCGCGGTGACCACGCTCGGGCCGAACACCCCGGCGAACCGGGAGCGGGTCAGCGAGTTGGCGCCGTCGGCCGCGATGACCAGGTCGTAACCGGCCTCCAGCAGGTCATCGAGGTTCGCGGGCGTCGCGAAGCGCAGGTCCACGCCGGCCTCGGCGGCGCGCTGCTGGAGCAGCGCCAGCAGCCGCTGGCGGGCCACCGCGGCCATGCCGTTGCCGCCGAAGCGCCACCGTTCCCCGCGCAGCCGTACCTCGATAGGGTCCCAGTGCACGCCGTGCTCGGTCAGCGCACGCCGCAGCACCGGGTCGGCGGCGTCGATGCCGTCCAGGGTGGCATCGGAGAACACCACGCCGAAGCCGAACGTGTCGCCCGCCCGGTTACGCTCGAACACCGTGACCTCGCGGCCGGGGTCGCTGCGCTTGGCCAGCAGCGCGGCCAGCAGCCCGCCGGGACCGCCGCCGAGGACCGCTATCCGCACCTGAGCTCCTACGTGTTTCAACGTATTGACGAGCGTCAAATCTATGACACACAATAACGCTCATGCTGATCTTGGCAACCCTTGGCTTGTCATGAAGCCCAGGACTATTCTCTGGGATCTGTTCGGTGCCCACCTGCGCTACGCCGGAGGCGGCAGCATTCCGATGCGGGCGCTGAACCAGCTGCTCGAGCTGTTCGGCGTGGGCGAGAGCACGAGCCGGGTAGTGCTCTCCCGGATGCGCCGGGAGGGCTGGTTCACCACTCGCCGCGACGGGCGGCAGACTAGCTACGGGCTGACCGCCCGGAGCATCAAGATGCTGGACGAGGGGCGGGCCCGGATCTTCGACCGCGGCCGCGACCACTGGGACGGCATCTGGCGGATGGTCATCTACGCGGTGCCCGAGGAGAGCCGGGCGGAGCGGGACCGGGTCCGCCGGGCGCTCGCCTGGCACGGGTTCGGCCCGCTGGCCGCGGCCACCTGGATCAGCCCGCACCCGCGGCTCGAGGAGGTGCGCGACGCGCTGGCCGGGCTGTCCGCCACCCGGATGGACCTGCTTGAGAGCCGGGCGCTGAGCCGGGCAGCGGACCGCGAGATGGCGTTCCGCTGCTGGGACCTGACCGGCCTGGCCCGGGACTACACCGAGCTGATCAGCGAGTATTCCCAGCTCCCTGACGCGGATTCGTTGGCGGTCTTGCCTGGCCCCGAGGCGCTGCGGCGGCAGGTGGAGCTGGTGGCCTCGTACCGGGCGCTGCCGTTCCGTGACCCTGACTTGCCATCAGCGCTGCTCCCTGAGGGGTGGCAGGGCCGGCGGGCCCATACGCTGTTCCTCACGGCTCATGATGCCCTGCACGACGCGGCCAGTGCATATGTGCGGTCC
>Ga0070714_100004985_pt1 | contig 10091 bp, 6 predicted proteins | sample LARL83metaG_FD_65450 | JGI IMG/M metagenome (GOLD analysis project Ga0070714, IMG submission 65450) | Corn, switchgrass and miscanthus rhizosphere microbial communities from Kellogg Biological Station, Michigan, USA - LAR L8-3 metaG | ecosystem: Host-associated > Plants > Roots > Rhizosphere ... | reverse complement strand
CAGGACGAGCGGGCACCTGGGGCCGAACCTCGGCGTGGTGGAGCTGACCATCGCGCTGCACCGGGTGTTCGACTCGCCCAAGGACAAGCTCATCTTCGACACCGGCCACCAGTCCTACGTACACAAGCTGCTCACCGGCCGGCTCGGGGAGTTCCAGACGCTGCGGCAGAGCGGTGGCCTGTCCGGCTACCCGTCCCGGCGCGAGTCGGTGCACGACCTGGTGGAGAACTCGCACGCGTCCACCAGCCTGTCCTACGCCGACGGCATGGCCAAGGCGTACAAGCTGCGCGGCGAGCACGACCGCACGGTGGTCGCGGTGATCGGCGACGGCGCGCTGACCGGCGGCATGGCCTGGGAGGCGCTGAACAACATCGCCGTCGCGCGCGACTCCCGGCTGGTGATCGTGGTCAACGACAACGGCCGCTCCTACCAGCCGACGATCGGCGGCCTCGCCTCCCACCTGTCCTCGATCCGGGTCAGCCAGCGCTACGAGCACGTGCTCGACCTGATCAAGACCACGGTGACGAGCACGCCGATCGTGGGCAGCCAGCTGTTCGGCGCGCTGCACGGGGCGAAGAAGGGACTCAAGGACTTCCTGCAGCCGCAGGTGCTGTTCGAGGACCTGGGTATCAAGTACATCGGCCCGATCGACGGCCACGACGAGGAGATGACCGAGCACGCGCTGCGCCAGGCCTGCGAGTACGGCGGCCCGGTCCTCGTCCACGTGATCACCCGCAAGGGCTTCGGTTACCCCCTCGCCGAGCAGAACGAGGAGGACTGCCTCCACCAGGTCCCCGGCACCGGCGGCAAGCCGGCGGCGGCCAACGGTGCGAGCGCCGCGCGGGGGCCGGCCAAGCGCTCGTGGGGCGACGTGTACAGCGATGAGATGGTGGCCATCGGCGCCCGCCGCCCCGACGTCGTGGCGATCACCGCCGCGATGCTGCACCCGGTCGGCCTCGCCCCGTTCAAGGCCGCCTACCCGGACCGGGTCTACGACGTGGGCATCGCCGAGCAGCACGCGATGACCATGGCGGCCGGCCTGGCGATGGCCGGCCTGCACCCGGTGGTGTCGCTGTACGCGACGTTCCTCAACCGGGCCTTCGACCAGCTGCTGATGGACGTGGCGTTGCACAAGCTGCCGGTCACCGTCACCCTGGACCGCGCCGGGGTGACCGGCCCGGACGGCGCGAGCCACAACGGGATGTGGGACGGCTCGATCCTCCAGGTGGTCCCCGGCCTGCGGGTAGCCATGCCGCGGGACGGCAGCCGCATCGCCGAGCTGCTCAACGAGGCTGTGGCGGTCAGTGACGGCCCTACCGTCGTCCGCTGGCCCAAGGGCAACGTCGGCGCCGAGGCCGAGGCGGTCGGCAAGCTCGGCCAGATGGACATCCTGGCCGTGCCCGCCGAGGGCAGCGGCCGGGACGTGCTGCTGCTCGGGGCCGGCCCGATGGCGGTCACCTGCGTCGAGGTGGCGAACCGCCTGAAGGACCACGGCATCGGGGTGACCGTCGTCGACCCGCGCTGGGTCAAGCCGGTCGACGAGGCCGTCGTCGGCGCGGCGCGCCAGCACCGGCTCGTCGCGGTGGTGGAGGACAACGGGCGGTCCGGCGGGTTCGGCGACGCGGTGGCACGGCTGCTGCGCGACCATGACCTGGACGTCCCGGTTAAGACGTTCGGCCTTGAGCAGCAGTTCCTCGACCACGGGACGCGGGATGAGATCCTGGAGGCGGCCGGGCTGACGCCGCAGCACCTGGCCCGGCAGCTCACCGAGGCCGTCGCCCGCCGCACGCCAGAGCCAGGAGCACAGCAGGGCGCGCCGGCCGGACAGTCGTCGACGCAGGAGCGCCAGCCCGAGTAGTTTTACCCCTATGCAGTCGTCTTCCGAGGGACCGGGCCGCTCCATGCCCAGTGTGCCCAGTGTGCTCCGGGTCGCCGTCGTCGGATCGGGCCCGGCCGGCCTGTACACCGCCGAGGCGCTGGTCAAGCAGGCCGCGCTGCTGCCGTCACCGGTCACGGTGCGCGTCGACGTGCTTGACCGGCTCCCCACGCCGTACGGGCTCGTCCGCTACGGGGTGGCACCGGACCACAAGTCGATCAAGTCGGTCGCGAACTACCTGCGCCGTGTCCTTGAGTCGCCCGGCGTCACGTTCGTCGGCGGCGTGCACTTCGGCACGGACGTCACCAGGGAAGACCTGCTGGCCAGCTACGACGCCGTGGTGTACGCGACCGGCGCGATGCGCGACCGGCGGCTCGGCATCCCCGGCGAGGACCTGCCAGGCAGCCGGGCGGCGACCGACTTCGTCAACTGGTACTGCGGCCATCCCGACATCGAGCTCGGCGCGTTCACCCTCGACGCGGAGTCCGTCGCGGTCATCGGGGTCGGCAACGTCGCCGTCGACGTGGCCCGCATCCTGGCCAGGTCACCCGATGAGCTCGAGGACACCGACATCCCCGAGCCGGTGATGGCCGTGCTGCGTGCGTCCAAGGTCCGCGAGGTGCACGTCATCGGCCGCCGCGGCCCGGCGCAGGCCAAGTTCACCACCAAGGAGCTGCGCGAGCTCGGCGAGCTGCCCGGAGTGCAGGTCAGCACGGACCCAACCGAGATGGCGCTGGAGAACGGCTTCGACGCCTCCGGCGAGTCCGCCGAGCTCGCCGCGTCCGACCGCCGGGTACGCGGCAACCTGGTCGCCATGACGGGCTGGGCCGAGCCGCCGGCCGGCCCGCCGGACGGCGGGGACCGCCAGCTGCGGATGCGCTTCTGGCTGCGCCCGGTGGAAATCGAAGAGTCATCATCCGGAACGGTGGGTGGCTTGCGCCTGGAACGCACCCGCATCTCCGAGGGCGGCCAGTTCGAGGGGACGGGGGAGTTCGAGACGATCGAGGCACAGCTGGTGCTGCGCAGCGTCGGCTACCAGTCCGTCCCGCTGGAGGACGTCCCGTTCGACCCGCGCAGCTGCACCGTGCCGAACAGCCATGGCCGGGTGCTGTCCGAGGCGGGCGAGCCGCTGCCCGGCGAGTACGTGGCCGGCTGGCTCAAGCGCGGCCCGACCGGCGTCATCGGCACCAACAAGGCCGACGCGGCGGAGACCGTCCAGTCCCTGCTCGCGGACCTGGCCGGCGGCCCGGACGTCAGCGAGGGCGCGCTGCCGCGCCCCGGCCTGCTGCGCCGCCCGGACGAGGACCCGGACATCCCCGACGACCCCGGCGTGCTCGCGTGCGCCGCGGTGCTCACCGCGCGCGGCGTGGCTCCGGTCTCCTACGCCGACTGGCTCCGCATCTCCGCCGCGGAAGAGGAGCTCGCGGCCTCCCTCGGCCGCGGTGACCGGGTGAAGCTGCCCCACGGTGACGCGCTGTGGTCCGCCGCGGGCCGCGGGCACCGGGCATGACGGGCATTTCCTGACCAGGCGCCCCGGATTCACCAGCCAGCACCGCGGGCCAGCCGATTACGATCTTGCCATCAAGCGTCACTGTCCGTAAGAATGTCATTACCCCTCGGCATGATGGTGTTACGGCGCGGAGTCGGTGGTTGGGCTCCGGGCCACGGCGGCCGAACGCTGGCCGTCGGCGATTGCGGCGAAGGGGACTTGAATGCACGGCGGCGCTACCAGCACGCAGCACCTGCTGCTTGCCGAGACCCTGGGGCTCGCGATGGCGCGCAAGGCCTCCGACATCCTGGAACGTCACCGGGCCTCGCTGACGAGCGGCTCGGCCGTCGTGGGCAGCGCGCACGAGGATGACGATGACCAGTTCGCCGTCGACAACGCCATTTTCACCGCCGTGCTTGACGCGGCCAACGAATGCCTCGGCCGGTTCGATTCCAGGCCCGCGGACGACCGCTGGTGCGACGCGCTGCTCCAGGTGATCCACCTGGCCCAGTTGGCGCGCCTGTCTGCGGACGGGTTACCGCCGCGCATCATGACTGGCTCGGCGCTCCCGCTTGACCGTCCCGCCGTACGACGTCCCGCTTCGTGACCGCCTGCTGAATACTCGCGCGTCCGGGGGTAGGCAGGGGCGTTTGATCAGGACACCTAATCGCGACTATTATCATCGGAAATATAGCAATTAATGCGTTCCGCAGGCAGGGGACACGATGGCGCTGCCCGACTTCCTAGTGGCCGGGGTTCCCAAGGCGGGGACGACCGCGCTGCACGCGGCACTGTCCCGGCACCCGGGCCTGTTCCTCTCGCCCGTCAAGGAACCCAAGTTCTTTCTCACCGACGGCCCGCCGCCGGCCAGCGGTGGCGGGCCGGGTGACGCGCTGACCTACCGGGAGCACGTCTGGCAGCGGGACCGGTACGAGGCACTGTTCAATACCGCGCGGCCGGGAACCCTGCGCGGCGAGGCGACCCCGTTCTACCTCTATGATCCTGGCGCGATGCGCCGGATCCGCGCCCTCATCCCGGACGTGAGGCTCATCACGGTCATCCGTGACCCGGTGGAGCGAGCGCACTCCAACTGGACGCACCTGTGGTCGGCGGGCCTCGAGCCGGTCGGCGACTTCGTCCAGGCCTGCGCCGAGGAGCAGCGCCGGATCGACGCCGGCTGGGCGCCGTTCTGGCATTACACCAGGCTCGGCCGGTACGGGGAGCAGCTTGCCCGCGCGTTCTCGCTCTTCCCGCGTGAGCAGCTGCTCGTGCTGCGCTACCGCCTGCTTATTGAGGACCCGGCGGCCGCGCTCAGCCGGATCTGCGCCTTCCTCGGCGTCGAGAACGGGCTGCTCACCGAGATCCCCAGGGAGAACGTCACCGCGCACCCGGAGCACACGCTCGCCCACCGCGCCGTCTCCCTCGGCATGCGGGCAACAGACACTCTGGGCCGGCTGCTGCCCGGCACCGCCGCCACCGCCGCGACCCACCGCCTTGAGCGCTTCCTGCAGCGCCATGGCCGGGAACGCCAGCCGCTGAGCTGGGACCAGCGCCAGGCGCTGCTGCCCCGGTTCGAAGACGACGTGCAGATGCTCGGCGCCCTGCTCGGCGAGGACTTCACCGACTGGCTGGCCCCGCGTGACCGGTCAGGCAACATGGTGGGCTCTCGTCCCGCAGGACAGTTCCAGGCTAAGAACGGCTTCCGCCGTTAGCGGAGGTCGGGTTAACGGAGCTCGGTGACCAGGGCATGTGAGCCGTCGGGCCGGGTCATCTCGTAATACAGCCGCGTCCGGCCGTCCGGCAGGTCGACCAGCTCCAGGTAGCGGAGCCCGCCTGGGTGATGGGGGGACTCGGTAGCCGGCCCCGCTCCCGGCAGTGACGTCGCGGTGAGCGCCGCGGGATCGGTACCGACCGCGATGCCGGTCCGCTCCTCGTAGTTCTCCGCCGCGCTGGCCCGCCCGTCGTAGTACGCGGTCACCGGGTACCGCCCCGCTTCGTCCAGGCGCACGGCGGTGACCCTGGTGCCCCGCGAGTCCCATTCGCCTGGGCGACCGCCGAGCGCGGTCCCCTGCCAGGTCCAGTCGAGGCCGTCCTCGCTGGTCGCGTACTCGGTCGTCATCTGGTCGGTCTCGTCCGGGTCGGCCAGCGGGTGGATCGTCGCCCACATGTGCCACCGGCCCCCGTGCCAGGTGATCACCGGATCCTTGACTGCTCGCTTACGGGGGTCACCCGGCAGCACGACCGCGCGGTCCCTGACGTCGAAGGCGGCCGGGTGCGCCGCGTCGGTCACCTCGACCCGCCAGTGCTTAGTCCCGGTGGTGGCGCAACTCAGGTAGAGCCGCCAGCCGCCGGCGGGCAGCCGGACGAGCGCTGGACGCTCCAGCGACTCGGTGCCGAGTTCCTCCTTCGCGATAAGCGTGAGCGGGGAGCCGAAGTGGACGCCGTCGGCCGCGAACGCGATCGCCACTGCGTAGCCACGCCCGCTGCCTACCGGCCTGCGCAGCCGGTAGGCGAGGTAGATGCCCCCGTCGGCGGCCACTGCGGACGGCGCGCCCGCCCAGAAGCCGGACCCGGCGCCCGGCGCCTCGATCGCGACGACCGCGTCCCGCGGGCGCGGCATCAGCGCAGTGCTATTGCTACTAACCATGTAGGAATTATAGACAACTTTGCCACCCCGCCTAGCTGAGCCGGTGAAACCGTACCCGGGGGCGTCGCGCCCCGACCATCTCATCACCGGTCACCCGACGAGCATAGGCCCGCGGGTCTCGCGCGAGTCGAGGTTCCCTCGATCATTCCCGATCGGGGCCATAGGTCCCCTAGGCAAACCGGGACGCGCGGGTTTAGATGGGACGTAGGCGCTGATCATGGCAAGGGGGCCAGTGATGCGGGCAGGGGCCAGCCTGGGCTTGCGGATCGCTACTGCCGTAGCGTTTGGCGCCACCGCGGCCCTGGCCATCACCCTCAACCGCGGCGCGCCGGTACACGCCGCACTGGCGTCCCAGAAAGGGCAGAACGCGCCGAGCGCGGCGGCGGCAACCCGGTCGCCGGCCGCGGCACCGCGCTGCGCCGTGTCCAGGCTGCGCATCTCGGTGGGCACGGGGTCCCGGCTGACCACGATGACGACCCGGTACGCGCTCGACTTCACCAACGTCTCAGACGCGCCGTGCACGCTGACCGGGTACCCCCAGGTGGCCGCCTACCAGGGCGACGACACAGAGGTCGGCGACGCCGCCGTCAGGGACACGACCGTCGCGGCGCAACGTGTCGTGCTCGCGCCCGGGCAGACCGCGCACGCGTCGCTTGACGCCTCGCTGTCCGTCCGGTGCCGCCCGGTCCGCGTGGCGGGGCTGCGCGTCGCCCCGCCCAGCCAGTCCGCCGGCCGCTACGTCAAGCGCTCGCTGACGGCGTGCGCCGCCCGTGCTCCCAAGGGCGAGGACTACCTGCAGGTCCGCGCGATCCAGCCGGGCAGCGGCACGGGCAGCAGGGAGTCACCGACGGTGCCCTGACCGCCAGCGGTGGTTAACTCGCGCCCGGCGTGGCAGTTGTAGTGGGGGCTGCCGCTTTTGACCCACTCGCGCACGGGAAAATGATGATCATGAGTGTCAGCGAGACAGGCGTCGTGCCAGGTGATCCCTCAGGACCAGGATGGGCGGGGCCCGGCGAAGAGCCCGGCCTTAACGGCACGGAGGGGATCGGCCGGGCTCGACCGGAGCTGCCCGCCGACCGCTACCTGGACAGGGAGCAGAGCTGGATCCAGTTCAACCAGCGCGTCCTCGAGCTCGCCGAAGACGATCAGGTCCCGCTGCTTGAGCGGGTCCGCTTCCTCGCCATCTTCGCCTCCAACCTGGACGAGTTCTTCATGGTCCGGGTCGCCGGGCTGATGCGCCGGATGGCCGCCGGCTTCCCGGTGAACATCCCGTCCGGCCACACGCCCGTCGAGCTGCTGCACAGCACCCTCACCAAGGCGGGTGTGCTCTCCGGCCGTCACGCTGACGTGTTCACCGACCTGGTCAAGCCCGAGCTCGCCCGGCACGACATCGAGATCCTGCGCTGGAAGGAGCTGACCGGGAGCGAGCGCACCGGCCTCGCCGAGCTGTTCACCAACCGGATCTACCCGGTGCTCACGCCGCTCGTGGTGGACCCGGCGCACCCGTTCCCGTTCATCTCCGGGCTGTCGCTCAACCTGGCGGTCACCCTCACCGACCCCGTCACGGGCGCGACCATGTTCGCCCGGGTGAAGGTGCCGCCCTCGCTGCCCCGCTTCCTCAAGGCCAACCAGTTCCGCTACGTCCCGATCGAGGACGTGATCGCCGCGCACCTGGACCAGTTGTTCGCCGGGATGGACATCATCGAGCACTACGTCTTCCGCGTCACCCGCGTGCGCGAGCTCGAGGTGGACGAGGACGTCACGGAGAACCTGCTCCAGGCGATGGAGCGGGAGCTGCTCAAGCGCAGGTTCGAGCCGGCCGTCCGCCTCGAGGTCGAGCAGGACATGTCCGACGACGTGCTGTGGCGGCTGGCCCGCGAGCTGTCCGTGGACGAGGACGCGGTCTACCGGCTGCCCGGGCCGCTCGACCTCACCGGCCTCACCGTGATCGCCGACCTGCCCCTCCCCGAGCAGCGGTACCCGCAGTTCGTGCCGAACGCGAAGGCCGTGCCGACGGACACCTCCATCTTCGCCGCCCTCGACGAGCGCGACACCCTGGTGCACCACCCCTACGACTCGTTCACGACGACCGTTCAGCGGCTGGTCGAGGAGGCCGCCGCCGATCCCCGGGTGCTCGCCATCAAGCAGACGCTGTACCGCACCAGCGGGGAAAGCCCGATCGTGGACGCGCTGATTGACGCGGCCGAGGCGGGGAAGCAGGTCGTCGTGGTGGTGGAGCTCAAGGCGCGGTTCGACGAGCGGGCGAACATCACCTGGGCGCGCAAGCTTGAGGAGTCGGGCTGTCACGTCGTCTACGGCTTCGTCGGGATGAAGACGCACGCCAAGCTGATGCTCATCGTCCGCCAGCAGCCGGATGGCACCCTGCGCAGGTACTGCCACATCGGCACCGGCAACTACCACTCCACCACCGCGCGCTATTACGAGGACTTCGGCCTGCTCACCGCGGACCGGAGCGTGGGCGAGGACGTCACCGACCTGTTCAACCACCTCACCGGGTACAGCAGGAAGAGCGGCTACCGCAAGCTGCTCGTCGCGCCGGAGTTGCTCAGGGGCAGCATCGTGGACCGGATCGAGCGGCAGGCGGCGCTGGCCCGGGCGGGCAAGCCCGCCAGTATCGCGTTCAAGTGCAACTCGATCGTCGACGAGGCGATCATCGACGCCCTCTACCGGGCGAGCCAGGACGGCGTGCCGGTCGATCTCTGGGTCCGCGGAATGTGCGCACTGAAGCCCGGAGTGCCCGGCTTGTCCGATAGCATCAGAGTGCACAGCGTCCTCGGCAGGTTCCTCGAGCACTCGAGGATCTACGTCTTCGGCGCTGGCATCCCCGACCCCGACCCCCAGCCAGGCGAAGGCCCCGACAGCGGCAACGAGGTATGGCTCGGTAGCGCGGACATGATGCACAGGAACCTCGACAGGCGGGTGGAAAGCCTGGTCAAGGTCGTTGACCCGGTGCACTGCGCCAGGCTTCGGCAGGTGATCGCTCTCGGCATGGATGACGGCACCTCATCGTGGTGGCTCGACGCCGACGGCAACTGGACCCGGCACGCACGCGACGAGGCCGGCGCGCCGCTGCGCGACGTACAGGAGAGCCTGATCACCGACAAGAGCCGAGGGCGCCTCTCAGATGGCTAGCAACAAGCCTGAGTCCAGGCTGATCAAGGCGGCTGGCGGGGTCGCCTGGCGGCCTGGGCCCGACGGCAGTCCGCAGGTGCTGCTCGTGCACCGTAAGAAGTACGACGACTGGTCCCTGCCCAAGGGCAAGATCGAGCCGGGTGAGCCGCTGCCGGTCACCGCGGTCCGCGAGGTGATGGAGGAGGGCGGTGCCCGCCTCGCGCTCGGCCGCCGCCTGGCCTCCGTCCGTTACAACGTCGGCGGGCGCCCCAAGCGCGTGCACTACTGGGCGGCGCGCGTGCTGTCCGTGGACTCCCGCGCGATCCCGAACGCCGAGGTCGACGAGGTCGCCTGGCTGCCCGCGGAGCGGGCCGTGGAGAAGGTCAGCTATACCCGCGACCACGGGGTTCTCGCCGACTTCGCGGCCCGGCCGCCGCAGACCTTCCCGCTGATCCTGCTGCGCCACGCCAAGGCGCTGCCCAAGGCCGGCTGGAAGCGCCCCGACGCCGACCGCCCGCTCGATGACTCCGGCCGTTACGCCGCGAAGGCCCTGGCCGACCTGCTCGCCTGCTTCGCTCCCAGCTTCCGGCTGCTCAGTTCGCCCGCGGTCCGCTGCACGGAAACCCTGCAACCGTTGTCGGCGCTCACCGGCGACCCGGTGCGGGAAGAGCCGTCGCTTTACATCCACAGCAAGCCGGTAAGGGGGGCGGCCCACTCCGGCGCCGTCAACGCCGCCCTGATTCGCGCGGCCATCGCGTCGGGCGAGCCCACCGTTATCTGCGCGCACCGTGAGAACCTGCCGGCCCTGCGGGAGGCGGTGCTCGCCGCCCTGGCCGGCTACTCCGCCGGCGGGCAGGCGGCCGGTGGCCCGGGATCCGGTGGCCCGGGATCCGGTGGCCCGGGATCCGGTGGCCCGGGATCCGGTGGCCCGGGATCCGGTGGCCCGG
>Ga0070714_100004984_pt1 | contig 10093 bp, 9 predicted proteins | sample LARL83metaG_FD_65450 | JGI IMG/M metagenome (GOLD analysis project Ga0070714, IMG submission 65450) | Corn, switchgrass and miscanthus rhizosphere microbial communities from Kellogg Biological Station, Michigan, USA - LAR L8-3 metaG | ecosystem: Host-associated > Plants > Roots > Rhizosphere ... | reverse complement strand
GCCGCTCACCGACCTGCTCACCCGCGTCGCCAGCCATCCCGCCGGGAACCGCGGCTTCGCCGAGACCATCACCGGCCTGGACACCCGCTACGACATGGTCCCCGACATCGCCCACCCGTGGCTTGGCCGGCTGGCACCCAACCTCATGCTGTCCACCGGCACTGACCTTGCCGCCTTGCTCACGCCCGGCTGCGGCGTCCTGCTCGATCTCGCGGACGACGGTGACCTCCGCGGGGCCGCGGCGGGATGGGCCGACCGGGTCGAGATCGTCACCGCCACATGTGCCGGCCACCCCGAACTCCGCGCCGTCCTGCTCCGCCCAGACGGCCACACCGCCTGGCTGAGCACCGCCGACGTCGACCGCGCCAACGGACTCCAGCAGGCGCTAGAGCACTGGCACGGCCCGGCTGCGCGACCCGTGACCGTTTAGACACCTCACCGGGGTCGCATGAAGCTCGGCACGCTCGGCGGACACGGACTACGCGTTGGCGTAACCCGGTATCTGGTCCCTGATCTGCTGCAGCTCGGCTTCGTCGGAGACGCCCTGGAAGTCGTAGCGGGGCGTGTACGGGCGTTCGAGAGCGGCGAGTTCTTCTGCGGTGAGCTCGATGTCGAGCGAGGCGACCGCGTCGTCGATCTGGGACGTGGTGTTGGCGCCGACGAGTGGCGCGGTGACCACCGGCTTGCTATGCAGCCAGGCGAGGGCGACCTGCGCTCGGGTGACGCCGCGGCGGGCCGCGACCGCGCCGACGGCGTCGATGATCGCCTGGTCGCTGCCGGCGGTGAGCGCCGGGTAGAGCAGGTCCGCGTACCCGCCGTCGGTCTCCGCCCGTGCAGTCGTTTTCGCGGCCTCCCACGGGCGGGCCAGCCGGCCGCGAGCGAGCGGGCTCCAGATGACCGCGCCGACTCCCTCGTCGAGGCAGAGCGGGATCATCTCGCGTTCCTCCTCGCGGGCGAGCAGGTTGTAGTGGTGCTGCATGGCGGCGAACCTGGCCCAGCCGTGCTGGCGTTGCAGGTGCAGGGCCTTGGCGAACTCCCAGGCGTGCATCGAGGAGGCGCCGAGGTAGCGGACTTTGCCCGCCTTGACGAGGTCGTGCAGGGCCTCAAGGGTCTCTTCGAGCGGTGTCGCGTGGTCGTTGCGGTGGACCTGGTAGAGGTCGATGTAGTCGGTGCCGAGCCGCCGCAGGCTGTGGTCAACCTCGGTCATGACCGCCTTGCGGGACAGCCCCCGTCCATTCGGGCCTGGCCGCATCGGGTGGCGGAGCTTGGTCGCGATCACGACGTCGTCCCGGTTCGCGAAGTCCTTGAGCGCGCGGCCCAGGATCTCCTCGCTGGAGCCGTAGGAGTACATGTTGGCGGTGTCGAAGAAGTTGATGCCGGTCTCGAGGGCGTGCTTGATGAGCGGGCGGCTGGTTTCTTCGTCCAGCGACCAGACGGGGTGGCCGCGGCCGGGGTCGCCGTAGGTCATGGCGCCGATGGCGATCGGGGAAACGTCGAGGCCGGTGGTGCCGAGCTTGATGTAGCGCACGTTGCTCCTCTATCGTTGTGGAGAACTCTCCGCTTACGGTAGTGGAGAACTCTCCGGATAGCAAGGAGGCGACGTGGTGCGCTCGGACGCCCGCGAGAACCGGGCCCGCATCCTGGAAGCCGCCCGCCAGGCCTTCGCCGAAGACGGCGGCACCTCGATGAACCAGGTCGCCCAGCGCGCCGGCGTCGGGCCCGGCACCCTGTACCGCAACTACCCGACCCGCGAGGCGCTCGTCCTCGCCGTCTACCAGCTCGAGGTCGACCAGCTCACCGACTCGGTTTCCGGGCTGCTGGCCACGATGCCGCCGCTGGAGGCGCTTAAGCGCTGGACCACCGACCTGGTGAGTGCCATGCGCAGGAAGCACGGCCTCGGCGACGCGCTCAGCCCCAGCGCGCAGCGGTCGGTCACCGAGGACACCTACGGCCCGGTCATCGCCGCGATCACCCAGCTGCTCGACGCGGGCAAACGCGACGGCACCATCCGCGCCGACGCCGACCCCCGCGACTTCCTGCAGCTCACCGGGGCCCTCTGGCGGGCCGCATCAGGGCCGGAAGACCGATCGCAGCCCATGCTCGGGCTGATCCTCGACGGACTCAGCCCACGCCAGCGCGGCTAACGGCGCGGCACAGGACCCAGCCGACGTTGCGGGCCCGCAGCCAATGACCGCAAATCACGTCATCGCCTTCTGGGTAGGCGTTCCCCTACGCTTAACGCTGTAGCGGAAGGAGCGATCGTGGCGGACACGATGAGCGCGGCGCGGGCGATGTGGACGATGTACGAGCCAGTCCACGATGTGGCGTACTTCGCGCCTGAAGCGCTGAGCGCGTTCACCGAGGCGGGCTTGCGCGGCTACTGGCGCGGTTACTTCGCCGGGCGGGCCGCGCCGCTTGGCGGCGCGCGGGCGGCCGTGGTGACCGCGTCGTTCTACAACTTCGCGCCCGCTTTCGTGGCCCGTGCGATCCCCGGCGTGTGGGACCTGATCACGCCCGAGGATGCCATCGCGGTGCGCGAGGCGGGCGCGACGGCCTCGTTGCGCCGGCTGCTGGCGGGGCGGGAGGCCGAGGCGGCCAAGGCCGCTGGCTTGCTGTGGCGCGCGGTGGAGGACCTGGACTTCGCCGGGCGCGTGCTGTCGGCGGCGAACTCCGAGCTGCCAGTTTCCGGCGACCCCCTGACCCGGCTGTGGCAGGCGACGACGCTGCTGCGCGAGCACCGCGGCGACAGTCACTTCGCCGCGCTGGCCGCCGCCGACATCGACGGCTGCGAGGCGGTTGTGCTGCGGTGCGCGAAGGACATCTCCCGCGATCTCATGCAGCCTGTCCGCGGCTGGACCGATGAGCAGTGGGGCGCCGCGGCCGTCCGGCTGACCGAGCGCGGGTGGATCGGCGAGGACGCGACGCTGACCGCAGCCGGCCGCGCCGCGCACGACGCGGTGGAGGCCGCTACCGATCAGTCCGCTGGCCGGCCCTGGGACCGGATGGGCGCCGTCGGCCTGGCCGAGGTCGCCGACGTGCTCTTGCCGCTCGCCCAGGCCTGTGCCGCCGCGCTCCCTGAAGTGATACCCGTCGGCCGTCTGGTGCCCACCCGGCCCTGACTACGCGGGAACGCCGGGGACTTGCCGTTGGTTCTGGATGGCAGTTCGGCATCAGCGTGACAGGATGGGCGCATGCACGCCAGCCTGGATGTTCTGTGTACCGGGTACGCCGCCGAGCGGGTGGCCAGTACCGTCGTGCTCGTCCGCGATGGCGATGCCGTCGTCGTCGTGGATCCGGGCATGGTCGCCAGCCGCGCCCAGATTCTCGGTCCGCTGGAACGGCTTGGCGTCAGCCCGGACGCGGTCACCGATGTGGTCTTCAGCCACCATCATCCCGACCACACGCTGAACGCCGCGCTGTTTGCCCGCGCTCGCTTCCACGACTTCTGGGCGATCTACCAGGACGACAGGTGGACCGACCGGCCTGCCGACGGGTTCGAGCTCGCGCCCTCGGTCCGGCTGATGGCCACTCCCGGCCACACGGCGCAGGACATCACCACGCTCGTCACGACCGCCAGCGGGCTGGCTGCCTGCACGCACCTCTGGTGGTCATCGGACGGGCCGGCCGTCGATCCCCTTGCCGAGGATCAGAAGCTGCTTGAGCGCTCCCGGGCCAGGCTGCTGGCGCTGGAGCCTGCGGTCATTGTGCCCGGGCACGGTGCGCCGTTCTCTCCGTCGGAGCTTCCGCCCGAGGTCTCCTGATCCCCGACGCGGGATCGGCGTCATCGCGACATGGGCGGTGCTAGCGTGCCTGCGTGATGCTGGTCCACCTGACCTCGCAGCGGAATGTGTCCCGGATCCGCCGGTACGGGATCGCGCCACAGGGCCGCCGGGCGGCCGGGTCGCGTGGCGTGTACGCGATGCCTGTGCTGCAGGATTACTACGCGAGCCATCAGTGGCTGCGGGAGCTGCGCCAGTTCGGTCCGCGGCTGATCGTGGCGGTCTGCTTCCGGATTCCTGACCCCGAACCCGTGATGGTGGGTCATTACGGGAAGCCGCATGTGCTGCTGCCTGTCCGCCAGGCAGTCAGCGTGATCATGGCGGCGGACAGCCCGCTCGGCTATCAGGTCATCGTCCCGCGCCGGATCCAGCCCGCGGAGCTGACCGCGGTCCGCCGCGTGCCCCAGGTGGTCGGGTGGCGCTACTACCCCGGCGCGCACGGCCATCAGCCGTGCCCGTGCCCTGTCTGCACTGCCGGCCAGTACGGCGGGGGCAAAATCAGGGCGCGTCAGGCGTCCCGCCGCCCGAAACCACCGCCTCAAGACGAGTAGGCGCCAAGATTCCACTTCGAGCCGGCTGCCTTCAGGACGGTGTCAGCGAACGCGCGACCGCGGAACGGCACACCGAGCTCCGTAACCCCGGGGGCATTCCAGGTCCGCGTGTTGTTGATGATCTTCTGCGAACCCACAGCGAAGAAAACCGGCTCGCAGCCTTGCGTGCTGACGTAAGCGGTCGCGACGACTCGCCCGTGCGGGGCGGTCAGGAACGTGAGTACCAGGGCCGCCACCCCGCCCGGGCCGCACTCACGCGGGCCAGGCGGGAAGACCGGCAGGGAGTTGACCATTGCTCTGATCTGGCGGACCGCCTCCGGGCTGGTGACGGTCACCGGCGGCGGCGCCTTCTTGTTCAGGTTCGGGTCGGGGATCACGCTCATGCTGATGGCGGTCGCGGCCGCCGGGACCATCGCGCTGGCCTGGCGGGCCGGCAGCCAGGTGACCTGGGCGTCCACCCGGATGGCGGTCTGGCCGTTGCCCGCGTCCGCCACCTCGACGGTCAGCTCCCTCGTGTCCTCGACGGCGGGGACGGGCGGGAGCGCGTAGTCGCGTTCCCAGACGGTCTCCGGGCGGTCCTGGACGGGAAAGTTGGTGATCAGCCCCCCGTCGGTGTGGCTGCGCCCCACGTGGCTGGCCGTCCACGCGAGCACCTGCTGGGGATCGCCTTTCACCTGCCAGAACCCGGCCTTGTCGACCCAGTTGGGCGACGCGGAGGACCCGGTGATGTGCTTCAGCTGGTTCGCCTGTCCTGATGGCGGGCCAGGGAGCCTCCGCCCGCCCGGCGGAACCACGAACGCGGCGAGGATCGCGGCGGCGTCCGTCTCGGCCCGCTGTTTGGGCGACAGCCCCGTCGCGGCCGCCGGGTGCGCGGTGGTGGTGGGCGCGTGGCTCGCTGCCGTCGCGGGCGGGTGCGCAACCGCGCAGCCGGCCAGCGCGAGGGCAGCGGCGAGCAAGGTACCTGCAAGGCGGCCGGCCGTCAGTGTCATATCCATGAGACGGCGCGTGCGCCGCGCTGGTTCCAACGCCGCAAGATCCTTCACCGCCGGGGTCCGCGAAGATGGGCCCGGGCGGTGGTTCGGGTCAGGTCCGCGGAGCGTACTCGATCGAATGGAACGGCCAGGTGCGTTGCAGCCATGCCAGCACCGCGTCGTACAGGACGGGGTCGAGCGCGGCGCGGTCGGCGCGCACCCAGGATCTGACCGACACGTCGTGCGGGCTCCCGGCGCCGCCGTCCGAGCCTTGCCCGTGGGGCGGGTAGATGTACACGCAGCCGATGACGTCGCCGGCGTCAGCGCTGAGCACGGTGTAGGTGAACCCGCGGCGCATGGCGAAGTCCTGTGCGTGCTCCTCTAGGTCGCGCAGATTGTCCTCCAGGGACATCTGGTGCGGCCAGCTGCGCCCGCTGAACCCGGGCGTCGCCCGGATATGCTCGATGCTGGCCGTCCAGGCGGCGTAATCGGCCTCGTTGTGCTGCGGCCCGAGCGGGGCCAGCCTGAATTCGGCGGCTGTGAGCCCATCAGGTACCGCGAAGTCCTCCGGAACGAACAGCTCCTCGCTCATCCGGCGATGATAACCCCGCTAGCCGACAAGGCACGGTCAGCTGACGTGCCGTTCGGGATAACGTGGTGATCATGCGAGCGGCGCGACTTTACGGGCCCGCGGATCTGCGGGTGGGGGAGGAGCCGGCGCCTGAGGCAGCGGCTGGCCAGAGCCTCGTGCGGGTTACCGCGGTTGGGATCTGCGGTTCTGATCTGCACTGGTACTCCGAAGGCGCTATCGGCGACGCTAAGCTCGCCCGGCCCGTGGTGCCGGGGCACGAGGGAGCGGGCGAGATCGCGGACGGCGCGCGGCGCGGGGAACGGGTCGCGATCGATCCGGCGATCCCCTGCGAGCGGTGCCGGGCCTGCCGGGACGGCTACCGGAACCTCTGCTACAACATCGTCTTCTCCGGGCACGGCGAGACCGACGGGATGATGTGCGAGCTCATGCCGTGGCCGTCGCACCTGCTGCATCCGCTGCCGGATTCGGTGTCCGACGTCGGCGGCGCGATGCTTGAACCGCTTGGCGTGGCCCTGTGGGCGCTGGATCTGGGGCATGTGCCGTTCGCCGGTTCGGTCGCCGTGGTCGGGGGCGGGCCGATCGGGCTGCTGCTGATCCAGTTGCTGCGGGCCGCTGGCGTGGCGCGGGTCGTCGCGGTGGAGCCGTTGGCGCACCGGCGCGAGGCGGCGGCTAAGTGGGGGGCGGATGAGGTGGTCACGCCGCAGGACGACATCTCAGGTTACGGGGCGGACGTCGCCTTCGAACTAGCCGGGAACGACGACGCGGTGCGGATCGCGCTGGAGTCCGTGCGACCGGGCGGGCGGGTTGTCCTCGGCGGGATCCCGGACTCGGACACGACCACGTTCCGCGCGTCGCTCGCGCGGCGCAAGGGCCTGACGATCGCGATGGTGCGGCGCATGAACGAGGTCTACCCGCGCGCGATCGACCTGGCGGAGCGCGGTGTCGTGGCGCTTGACCCGCTCGTCTCGTCGCGCACCCCGCTCACGGACGCCGCGCAAGCGTTCGCCGCCGCCGAGCGGCGCACCGGGCTGAAGGCGATCATCGTCCCCTAGCCGCGATGCGGTCATCTCTCAGGGAGCACGAGCGAGTACCGGCCCGGGACCGGCGCTGTTCTGCCCCGGGACGGGAGCTGGCTGGCGGCCGCCGGGGGCCGCGATCGCGGCGACCGGCGGATAGCGGTCGCTGCCGTGGACGTTGACGACGAGGTAGTCGTTCCCGACGGCGTACAGGGTGGAGCCGTCGGGTTCGAGCGCCGACTGCCTGAAGTAGCCGAAGGAGCGGAGCTTCCCCGTCGCCAGGCCGACTTCCTCAAGCGAGTACGCCGGGTTGGACTCGTCGACCAGCATCACCTGGCCGTTCTGGGCGCTCACGCCGGCGGTGATGTCGTGCACCTCATCGGGCAGCGGCACCAGCCACTGCCGCTTGCCGCTGGACAAGGCGAAGGAGACGAGGGCGGAGTGTCCGGCGTTGTCTTCGGCGACGCCGACCAGCGCGCCGCCAGTGATCACTACCGGGACGTCAAAGCCGCCAGTCGCCACGAAGCTCAGGGCCAGCGGTCCGCCGGCGCCCGGCTTAGGGATGCCGGAGACCGCAAACACGGCGCCGGACGCGCCGCCAGGGCCAAACACGCGCACCTCGGCGGTGCCGCGCGGGCCGGTCAGGTCGTCGCCGACCACCACAGGGCTCGCCGACAGGAGCTGGAACTGGTAATCCTCCGACGGCTCGGTGACGTGGTCCTGCCACGCTGCCTTTCCCGTCGCGGGGTCGATGCTGACCACGTCGTAGCTGGCGCCCTGGCAGGCGGCCAGCGCGACCGCGGAGCCGCCCGACGCAGACAGTTGCTGGAAGTCGCACTGTGACGTCAGCGTCCAGCGCTTCGCGCCGGTCCGGGCATCCAGCCCGGTGATCTCTCCGTCCGTCAGCACCATTGCCGTGCCGCCGGCCACGCCGAGCACGCCGGGGGCGGTGCGGCCGCCGTGAGGGCCCTGGACCGGGGCGGCCCAGACTGGCTGACCGGTCGCGAGGTCGACGGCCATCACGTGGTCGCAGGATGTCGAATCCGGGCCGTACATGACGAGCCCGACGGTGCCCGCCCCATCGGTGCCCGTGTCGCTGCTGGCCGAGCACGCGACGTCGACGCCGGGAATGGGCAGCGTCCACCGCGGCCCGCCGGTCGCCCCGTCGTAGCTGACTACCTGGTCGGCCCGGATGCGGACCAGGGACCCGGCGTCGGCCCAGGCGCCCACGGTCGTGAGGTCCGGTGCGCTGTCAGCTGGTGCGGTCCAGGCAATGCTCAGGTCCGTGCCGTGCAAGGTGGCGAACAGCGGCTGGCCGGCCAGCAGGCCGCCCGTGGCGCCGACGATGAAGACCGCGGCACTGACGGCGGGGCCCGCGGTGCCGGTGACGAGGAGAGCGCGCCTGGCCGGGGGGATCAGGAGCGCCACGCCGGTCGTCAGCACCGTCACGAGGCCCACCGCGTCCGTCCAGCCCACCGCCCAGTCGATGCCGCGCGAGCACGGGGGGTTGCTCGGGCTGCCATGCGCGCTCGCGGTGCCGCACCCAACGGCGCCCTCCTTGACGAGCGCTGTCCGGCCCTTGAATTGCAGCATAATGACGAGGCCGAGGATCGCCCCGACGACGAGGGCCAGGATGAGGGCGACGATCAGGCGGTGCACGGGATGTTCACTGGGGCGACCCTCGGGCCAGCCGCGCTGCGGACGCTTGTACGTCGGCCCGAATTCTGCGAACACATCCGGAATATTAGCTTGGCCGGTAGCTGTTCAGGTGCCCTGAATTAATTGGTTTTTCTAATCGGTGATGACCGCGGCTGTCTTGTCTAACATTCCGGCATTGCGCCTGGGAGCAGCGTTCCGGGTGACTCCTGGCGGCCTGCGGATCGTGGTCAGCATGCGCAGGCCCTCGCGGGACATGGGGTTGGGCAGGTAGATGCTCCCGATCGCGAGGGCGATCGGGCCGAGCGCGGCCGGATCGGGGTAGGCCAGGTAAAGCGGCTCGTAGACCGGCTGGAACTTGTCCTTGAACTGCCGCAGCGACTGGAACCCGTACGCCGGCTCCATGGTGTCGGCGATCATGTCGAGCGCGCGCTGCAACGCCCACGGCTGCTCGCCGCGGCCACCGTCTCCGTCGGCGCCGTCGGCGCAGTTGCCGCGGTTCAGCCCGGCCAGCGGCGAGCCGGAAAGGCTGACAAAGCGCGCCCCTTCGTCCTGGAAGGCCAGCGCGGCCGTGGCGATCAGGAACTCCATCACGCCGCGGACCGTTCCCCCGGTGTTCCTGCGCATGAGGTCGATCGTCCAGCCGACCGGGCGGCCGCCCTCGTAGACGGGCAGCCAGCTCGTGATGGCGTGCAGCTTACGATCCGCGTCCACCGCGACCAGGCAGCGGACGTTGGAGTCGTCGAGCTCGTCAAGCCCGCCCAGCATGAAGTTCATCTCGGGCAGGCCCTTGTCGGCCACCCATTGCCCGGAGATCTGGCGGACCTGGCCCTTGAGTTCCGGGGGCATCTCCGGATAGCTCCACCACTCGGCGGTGATGCCTTCCCTGGCCGCCTTGTTCATAGCGGCCCGCACGATCTGCCACTTCTTGCCGGCGAACTGCAGGTGCCCAAGGGGGATCAGGGTGTCCTCGGCGATCTGCACCGCCCGCCAGCCGAGCCGTTGCGTCACGGTCTTGGCCCGCGCCGTGACGCTGTACAGGCACGGCTGCAGGCCGCGGTGCTCGCAGAAGCTGACGAACTCGGGAATCGCGGAGTCGAAGGCGGCCGGGTCGCCGTACGGCTCGCCGACGGTGAGCGCGACCCCGGCGACGGCCCGGTAGGCGATGGCGGCCCGCCCGTCCGAGCTGATCCAGTACGCGTTTCCCGGCCAGGTGGACATGTAGGAGAGCGTCGAGCCGCCGCGGGTGAGGATGGCGCGCGCTCGCTCGGCCACGTCCGCGTCGCTGTCGGTGCCGGTGTGCAGGAAGAACGCGGTAAGAGCGCCGAGCGCCACGACCCAGAACGCGAGGAAGACCGATCCGTAGAGCAGCCTCCCGACCAGGCCCGCCGGGAGGAAGCGGTCGTTGTACAGCATGCTGGCCAGGAACCGGAACGGCAGGTCCCGCACCTGCCCGCCGGTTTGCGGGCGGGTGCCGGAGCGGTCCTGCAGCAGGGAGCCGAGCAGCAGGAAGACGCCACAGCTCACG
>Ga0070714_100004981_pt1 | contig 10094 bp, 10 predicted proteins | sample LARL83metaG_FD_65450 | JGI IMG/M metagenome (GOLD analysis project Ga0070714, IMG submission 65450) | Corn, switchgrass and miscanthus rhizosphere microbial communities from Kellogg Biological Station, Michigan, USA - LAR L8-3 metaG | ecosystem: Host-associated > Plants > Roots > Rhizosphere ... | reverse complement strand
GCTGCTCGGTGCGCTCGGCCTCGGCGCGCGCGCAGACGAGGCAGCGTCCGCGCTCCCCCACGGCGACGAGCGGAAGCTCGGGGTCGCGCGCGCGCTCGCGACCGAGCCGCGGTTCGTGCTGATGGACGAGCCCGCCGCCGGGCTCACGGAGGCGGAGGTGCCCGACCTCGCTGCGGTCGTGCGCTCGGTCCGCGACGAGCACGGTGCCGGCGTCCTCCTGATCGACCACAACGTCACGCTCATCCTCGAGGTGTGCGACCGGATCCAGGTGCTCGACCAGGGCCGCACGCTGGCCGAGGGCACGCCCGAGGAGATCCGGAAGAACATCGACGTCGCGAACGCGTATCTGGGCGGCAGCGGGCGCGATGTCTGAGCCCGCGCTCGCGCTCGAAGCGCTCGAGGTGCACTACGGCGGCGTGCCCGCCGTACGCGGAATCGACCTCGAGGTCGGCGCAGGCGAGATCGTCGGCCTCGTGGGCCCGAACGGCGCCGGCAAGTCGTCGACCCTGCACGCGGTGATGGGCGTCGTGCCGCCGGCGGCGGGCGACGCGCGCGTGCACGGCCGCTCCGTGCGCGGGCTCAGCCCGGAGCGCGTTGCGCGGCTCGGCGTCGCGCTCGTCCCGGAGGGCCGCCACATCTACGCATCTCTGACCGTGGCGGAGAACTTGCGGCTCGGCTTTGCCGCGCGCCGCAGCGACGACGGCGTTGCAGAGGACGTCGCCTGGGTCGAGTCGCTCTTCCCGGTCGTGCGGGACTTCGCGCGAAGGAGCGCCGGGGCGCTCTCCGGCGGACAGCAGCAGCAGCTCGCGATCGCGCGGGCGCTCGTCGCACGCCCCGACGTGCTTCTGCTCGACGAGCCGTCGCTCGGGCTTGCGCCGACCGTCGTCGAGCGGCTCTTCGAGACGCTCGCCGGCATCCGCGACCGCGGCGTCTCGATCCTGCTCGTCGAACAGCGCGCGCAGATGACGATCGCGTTCGCCGACCGCACGCACGTGCTCGCAAACGGGCGCCTTCGGCTCACGCTCGGGCCGGGCGACGCGGGAGACACCGACAAGCTCACGGCGGCGTACCTCTCGTGAACTGGGGCCAGGGCATCGCGGACGCGATCTCGCTCGGCGCGCTCTACGGGCTCGTCGCGGTCGGGATCGGGCTCGTGTTCGGAGTCATGCGGCTGATCAACTTCGCCTACGGTGAGCTGATCACGGCGGGTGCATACGTGCTCGCGTTCACGAGCGGGTGGCCGGCTCCGCTCGCGATCGTCATGTGCTTCGCGGCGGTGATCGCGCTCGCGCTCGCGCAGGAGCGCATCGCCTTCCGCCCGCTGCGCCGCCAGGGCGCGTCGCCCGCCGCCATGCTCGTGGCGACGTTCGCGGTCAGCTTCCTGCTCCAGGCGGTCTACCTGCTCGCATTCGGCACCCGCGGCGACATCGTCGGCACGCTCGGCGGCCTCAACAGCCCGTTCACGATCGACGGAGTCGACATCCGCTGGATCACGCTCGTGTCGACCGTGACCGGAGCCGTGCTCCTGCTCGCCACCGGCGCACTTCTGAACCGGACGACGATCGGCCTGCACGTGCGCGCCTCGGCGCAGGACTTTCGCACCGCACGGACGCTCGGCGTGCGCGCCGACCGCGTCATCGGCCTCTCGTTCGTCGTCGCAGGTGTGCTCGCAGCCGCCGTCAGCGTGCTCTACACCGTCTCGAACCCGCTCGTCCAGCCGGACATGGGCGTCCCGATCACGATCTTCGCGCTCGTCGGCGTCGTCGTCGGGGGGCTCGACCGGCTCTGGAGCGCGGCGCTCGGCGGCTTCGCGGTCGGCTTCGTCTACGGGCTCTTCGGCGACCTGCTCTCCTCGCAGCAGGCCGTCTACCTGCCCTCGGTCGTGTACGGCGCGGTCATCGTCGTCCTGCTCCTGCGCCCGGCCGGCCTGTTCGCGCCGTTCCGCGCCCGGCAGGTGGAGCGCGTATGAGCGGTAGGCTCGACGGACGCTCACAGGGAGCGGAGGCACCGGCTTCGCCGGTGCCGGAGCGGGAATGAGGCGATCCGCGCTCGAGCTCGGGGTGCCGGTCCTGCTCGTCGCCGTGACTGCGCTCATCGCGGGCGCGCTCTCGCAGGCGCATCAGCTCGAGTTCGAGAACGCGCTCGTGACAACGGCGATCGTCGTCGCCCTCTACGTCTTCGTCGGCAACTCCGGCGTCATCTCGTTCGGGCACGTGAGCTTCGTCGCGGTGGGCGCGTACCTCGCAGGCGTGCTCACGGTCGACCCGCAAACGAAAGCGTTCACGATGCCTGGCCTCTTCCACGTGCTCGGCCACTCGCACATCGGCACGATCCCGTCGCTTGCGCTCGCCGCCGCCGCCGGAGGCGTCTACGCGCTCGCCGTCGGCCTGCCGCTGATGCGGCTGTCGGGCCTGCCGGCCGGCATCGCGACGTTCGCAGTGCTCGGCATCACGTACAACGTCCTCTACTACTGGCAGAAGATCGGGCCGACCGCGCAGACGCTCTCCGACATCCCCGAGAGCGGGCGCTGGACGATCGCCGCGGGCACCGCGATCGCCGTTGTCGTCGCGTATGCGTACCAGCGCAGCCGCTTCGGCCGCATGTTGCGTGCGACGCGGGAGGATCCCGCCGCTGCCCGCGCGTCCGGGATCTCGGTGTACCGGCAGCGCCTGCTCGGCTTCACCTTGAGCGGGGCGCTCGCAGGGCTTGCCGGCGGCCTCTATGTACATGAGCTCGGCCTGATCACGCCGGATCTCTTCTACCTCGACCTCACGTTCATCACGCTGGCCATGCTCGTCTTCGGCGGCGTCGGGAGTCTCTTTGGCGCGGTGATCGGTGGGCTCGCGATCAGCGCGCTGAACTCGTTTCTCGGCGACGCGGAGAACACGGTGCACGTCGGCTTCCGGCTGACGCTGCCGGGCGGGACGCGCCTGGTCACGATCGGCGCGCTGATGGCGCTCGTGATCATCCTGCGCCCGTCGGGTCTGACCGGCGGTCGCGAGTTCGGCTGGAGGCAGCGGTGACCAGCGTCTGCGTCGCCGGGGCAGGGACGATCGGCAGCCTGCTCGCGGCGCACCTCGCGCGCGTGACCGAGGTGTCCGTGCTGACGCGTCGTGCGGAACATGCGCGCGCGCTGAACGAGCACGGTCTCACCGTCTCCGGCCGCGCGGACTTCACCGCGGCGGTGACCGCCTCCACCGATCCCGCTGCGCTCGAGGCCGAGCTCGTGATCGTCGCCTGCAAGGGCAGCGACCTGGAGCCGCTCGCGCAGCGGCTCGAAGGGCACTTCGCCGGCGCGACCGTGATGACCGTGCAGAACGGGCTAGGCGCGGAGGAACTGGTCGGCGCGCACGGAGACTGGCCGTTGCTCTCCGCCGTGACCTTCATGAGCGGGACGCGGCGCGACGACACGCGCGTCGACTACGTGCTGGACACGGCGACCTGGATCGGCCCGTATCGGGCGACGACGCCGGACGACGCGCGCGCCGTCGCAGAGCTCATCGCCTCGACCGGCCTGAAGGCGGAGGCGTTCGACGACCTGCGGCCCGCGCAGTGGTCGAAGCTGATCTTCAACGCGAGCGTGAACGCGGTCGCCGCGCTAACCGGCCTGCCGCACGATTTCCACTTCGCCGAGGGCAGGCTCGGTGAGCTCCTGCACAGTCTCATCGACGAGGGAAAGGCGGTTGCGTATGCCGCCGGCATCGACCTGCACGAGGATCCGTGGGAGATGAACGTCCTCGCGAGCCGGCGTGGCAACGCGCACCGTCCGTCCATGCTCGAAGACGTCACGGCCGAGCGCCCGACCGAGATCGAGCTCATCTCGGGTGCGCTCGTGCGCGAGGCCGAGCGGGCCGGTGTCGAGGTTCCGTTGCAGACCGCGCTCTACCGGCTGGTCAGGGGGAAGGAGGCGAGCTACTCGGGATGAGGATCTGCGTGGTCGGCTGCGGTGCGGTCGGCTCTCTGTTCGCGGCGAACCTCGCGCAGCTCGACGACGTCGAGGTGTGGGCCTACGACGCGTCGCGCGAGCACGTGGACGCGATCAACGCGCACGGCCTCCGGCTCTCCGGCGCAGGTGACGTGCTCGGCCATCCGCGCGCGACGACCGACGCGCAGGAGCTCCCGCAGTGCGACTTCGGCATCGTCGCGACGAAGGCGATGCACACCGACGCTGCAATTGCCGCGACCGCGCACGCGTTCGCGAACGGGTACGTCGCGACCGTTCAGAACGGGATCGGCAACGAAGAGGTGTTGGCGCGCCACGTCGAGCGCGTGATCCGCGGCACGACGTTCCCGGCCGGCAAGATCCTCGAGCCTGGCCACGTGCAGTGGGACGTGAAAGGCGATACGACGCTCGGCCCGTTCGGCGAGACGCCGCTCGACGCGGTCGCCGAGCTCGCGGACGCGTGCACGCGCGGCGGCATGCCGACGACGGCGGTGGCCGACGCGCGCGGCCCGCAATGGCGCAAGGTGATCTTCAACGCCTCGACGAACCCGATCGGCGCGCTCACCGGCCTGACGCACGGCCGCGTGTGCGAGCGGCCCGACCTGCGCGCGCTCGTCTCGGGCCTCGTCGACGAGGGCAAGGCCGTTGCCGCAGCGCAGGGGATCGTGCTCGATGCGGATCCGGAGGAGCTGATCGACCATGCGGCGAAGCCGGAGGTCGCGTACGGCCACAAGGCGTCGATGCTCCAGGACGTCGAGGCGCGGCGGCGGACGGAAATCGACTATCTGAACGGCGGTATCGTCAGGTTCGGGCGCGAGCACGGGGTGCCGACGCCGCTGAACGAAGCGATCTGGGCACTCGTGAAAGGGGTGGAGGATTCGTGGGAGCAGTGACCGAGCCGGCATATACAGGGCTGCCGCAGGACGAGATCGAGCGCCGCTACCGGCTCGTGCGCGAAGCGGCCGCGCGCGACGGCCTCGACGCCGTGATCGTCTGCGGCAACGAGTACACGGGCTTCGAAGGCGCGGTCACGTACCTGAGCGGCTTCGTGATCGTGCATCGCTACGCCTATGTGCTCCTGCCGGTCGACGGCGAGCCGGCGATCGTCTTTCCGACCGAAGCGCGCTACGTCGGCGAGCACGGGACGACGTGGATCGAGCGGCAGGAGTTCGTCGACCGTCCCGGCGAATGGCTCGCAGACGCGGTGCGCGGCAAGCGCGTCGGCGTCTACGGCCTCGACTACGTGATGACCGTGCGCGACTACGCGGCGCTCGACGGTGCCTGCGAGCTCGTCGGCTGGGATGTCCCGTTCGATCACGCGCGCATGGTCAAGTCGGAGCTCGAGCTCGCGTCGGTGCGCGAGTCGGTGCGCATCAACACCGAGGGCTTCTGGATCTTTCTCGAGCACTTCGAGCCCGGGAAGACGGCGCGCGAGGTGCTCGCGCCCTGCGAGGAGTACTTCGTCGCGCAGGGCTGCGGCCGCTGGACGATGGACATGGTTCTCGACGGGCCTGCCGGCTCGGCGCGGCCGGAGTTCAAGATCGCAGGCGCGAAGCGCTTCGAGGCGACCGACTGCGTGCTGCCGTCGCTCGAGGTGGCAGGGCCGGGCGGCCACTGGGTCGAGGTGTCGCGCGCGATCTGCCCCGGCGGGCAGAGCGACGACACGAAGCGCATGCTCGAGGCGTACGACGAGTACTACGCGGCGGCGCCGGCGGCGCTGCGCGCGGGCTCGACGGCGCGCGACGCGCACCGCGCCGTGGCGAAGGGGTTCCTCGACCGCGGCTTCCATCTCGGCCACGTCACCGGCCACTCGATCGGGATGACGATGATCGAGTTCCCGAAGATCGGCGAGCACGACGAGACGGTGCTGGAGGCCGGGATGGTGCTGTCGATGCACCCGCACGCGATCTCCCCGGACGGGAGCGCGTGCCTCTACATGCAGGACACCTGGCTCGTCACCGAGTCGGGCGGCGTCCCGCTCGCCGACCTGCCGATGCAGATCTACGACGGGACCGAACGCCGCTGAAGTGGTCTTACCTTATGGTTCGCGAGTTCCTCCCTGCATAGGCGCCTGTTCGCGCAAAGTGGTCCGGCAAGTGGTCTTGTCTGACCCGCACAACCGGTATTGATCTTTCGCGTCTGACCGTGGTTTTATCGGGCTGTCGTCGTTCCGATTGATCAAGACCAATGTGCAGGGAGGGGTGACCCATGCAGAGAGTCGTGCTCGTCGCGGCGCTCGCCGGTGCGTTGACGCTGGCGGCCGCCGGCCCCGGCGCCGGTGCCACGAAGCCGCCGGACGCCGTCCGCTCCGCGTTCTTCGCCAACTGGGATCGATACGCGCGCGGGTATTTCGTCAACCAGATCCCGGCCGACAAGCTCAACAACATCGACTACGCCTTTGCGTTCCCGTCGGCGTCCGGCGGCTGCGTCCTCAGCGACCAGTGGTCGGACTACGAAGCGCCGACCTGGAGCGGCGCGCAGAGCGTCGACGGCGTCGCCGATGATCCGTCGAATCCGAACCAGCACGTCTTCGGCAACTTCAACCAGCTGCTGAAGCTGAAGGCGGCGCACCCGAACCTCCGCGTCGAGATCTCGATCGGCGGCTGGACGGGCTCGAAGTACTTCTCCGACGTCGCGGCCACGAGCGCGTCGCGGAAGGCGTTCGTGCAGTCGTGCCTCGACCTGTTCATCCGCGGCAACCTGCCGAACGATCCGGCCACGATCTGGCCCCCGCAGTCGGGCGGCCAGGGCGTGATCGCGGGCCTGTTCGACGGGATCAACATCGACTGGGAGTATCCGGGCATCGATCCCGGCAACGGCGCGGACTTCTCCGCCAACGACGTCAAGAACGCGACGAAGCTGCTGCAAGAGTTCCGCGACCAGCTCGACAAGGCGGGCAAGGAAGCGGGGAAGCACTACACGCTCACCGTCGACATCGCCGGCGGGAACATCCACTCGACCGGGAGCTGGGATCTCGACAAGGTCGCGAAGATCGTCGACTGGGTCGACCTGATGGCGTTCGACTTCCACGGCAACTGGGATGCGATCACCGACTTCAACTCGCCGCTCGGCTTCGACCCGTTCGAGCCGCCGGTCGGCGGCGGTGCGATCCAGTCGACGTGGAACACGCTCGGGTCGATCGCCTACTTCCTCGCCAACGGTGTGCCCCGCGACAAGCTCGTCGTCGGCATTCCGTTCTACGGCAAGGAGTACGTCGGCGTCGCACCCGCGAATGACGGCCTCTATCAGGCGCACGGCGCGGCTCCCGGCAACGACTCGCCTACGTATCACGACCTCGTCGACACCGGCCTCGCCGACGCGAACCTCGTGCCGATCGGGCCGACGGCAGTGACTGCCGGGGGCGCCGGGGCCAACGGATTCACGCGCCACATCGACCTCGCCGCCGGCGCTCCGTGGCTTTACAACCCGGCGCTGAACGGCGGCACGTTCATCAGCTACGTCGATCCCGCGGCGGTCAGCGCCCGGGTCGCAGTCGTCGACGCGCTCGGGCTACGCGGCGCGTTCGCATGGGAGGTGTCGAACGACGACAACGCGAACGACCTCGTCGACGCGCTGAGCCACTGAGCGGACCTCGCTCCGGCCGGGTCACCCGCGGGTGGCCCCGGCCGGAGCGCTAGGTTTCGCGCGTGGCAACGGCCGACCAGGACGAGTTCGCACCGATCCTTCCGGGCGCCGGCGCCAGCGACTACGAGCGCTACCTGCGCACCGACGAGCTGCTCGCGCTGCAGAAAGGCGCCGACGAGTGGGTGCACCGCGACGAGCTGCTCTTCCAGACCGTGCACCAGTCGTCCGAGCTCTGGCTCAAGCACGCCTGGGTCGAGGTCGAAGAGGCGACACGCCTTGTCGAGGCGCGGGACGTTGCGGCCGCGCTGCGCCTGCTGCGGCGGGCGAACGAGTCGCTCCGCTACGTGATCGGCTTCCTCGCGCATCTCGAGCTGATGTCGCCGTGGGAGTACCAGGAGGTGCGCCGCGTGCTCGGCCACGGCTCCGGCTTCGACTCGCCCGGGTTCCGCGAGATTCGCCGCGTCTCGCCGCCGCTGCTCGACGCGTTCCACGCGCTGCGGCGAGAGCAGGAGCTCTCGCTCGTCGAGGTGTACACGCGCGGCCGCGAGCACGAGGAGCTCTACCAGCTCGCGGAGGCGCTGACCGAGTGGGACGAGAACGTCGGCGTGTGGCGATTCCGGCACTTCAAGGTGGTCGCACGGGTGATCGGCGAGGACGTCGTCGGCACGCAGGGCACACCGGTCGAGCTCCTCGCCGGGTTGATCAAGAACAAGATGTTCCCCGAGCTCTGGGCCGTGCGCACCGAGCTGACCGAGCTCGCCAAAGCAAGCGATTGATCGCGCTCGACGAGATTCGCCGTGCCCGTGAGCGGCTCGGCGGCGACGTGCTGCGCACGCCGCTCGTGCGCTTCGACGAGCATGTCTGGCTGAAGCTCGAGAACCTGCAGCCGATCGGCTGCTTCAAGCTGCGCGGCGCGCTCTCCGCGATCAGGGCGGCGTCGCCGGCCGAGCTCGCCGAGGGCGTCGTCACCGCGAGCGCGGGCAACATGGCGCAGGGCGTCGCCTGGGCCGCGCGGGAAGCGGGCGTGCGCGCGCGAGTCATCGCGCCGGACTCGGCGCCGCGCGCGAAGCTCGACGCGGTCGAGCGGCTCGGTGGGGAGGTGATTCCCGTTCCGCACGAGGTTTGGTGGCAGACGATGGTCGAGCGGCGCTACGAGGGCGTCGACGGGTTCTTCGTGCATCCGGTCGAGGACGAGGCGGTGATGGCGGGCAACGGGACGATCGGGCTCGAGGTCTGCGAGGAGCTCGCAAGGTTCGACACGGTGATCATTCCGTGGGGTGGCGGCGGGCTGACGACCGGGATCGCGAGCGCGGTGAAGACGCTGCGCCCGGACGTCAAGGTCGTGACGGCGGAGCCGGAGACGGCTGCCCCGCTCGCGGCGTCCATGCGCGCGGGCGAGCCGGTGGAGATCGAGTACGCGTCGTCGTTCGTCGACGGCGCGGGCGGCCGCGCGATCCTGCCGACGATGTGGGACCGCGCGCGCGAGCTCGTCGACGAGGCGGTCGCCGTTCCGATCGGCGACGTCGAGGCGGCGGTCCGTCAGCTCGCGCTGCGTGCACAGGTCGTCGCGGAAGGCGCGGGCGCCCTCGCGCTGGCCGCCGCGCAGGGCCGCGAAGGGCAGATCGTCTGCATCGTCAGCGGCGGCAACATCGACGCCGCCGTGCTGGCCGACATCCTCAGAGCCGCTTGACGCCGGTGCGGCTGAGCAGGAACCCGTGGCCGCCGGTGATCTTGACGCAACGCATGCCCGCCCGCAGCGACGTGCAGCGGAACGGCCAGACGACGACGGATGCGCCGTACGCGAGCGTGGTCGCATTCGTCGGTCCGTTGCCGATGCAAAGCTCGCCCTGGCACTGAGCGAGCCGGCCGTTCGTGTAGAGCACGACGTGCCTGAACGGCTTGTACGTCTGGCAGTACGCGGAGGTGGCACGAAGCTCGCACTCGATGTTCCCGCTCGGCGAATGGAACCAGCGTGCCGGGGCGGCCGGTGCGAGCGCGACGAGCGCGAGGAGGACGCTCAGCCCAGCCGTGCCAGCTCGCTCAGGAAGCCGTCGATCTCGGCGGCGGTGTTGTAGTGAATGAGGCCGACGCGCACCGCGTCCTGCGGGTAGGGCAGCTTCTCGCGCAGCCCGAGCGAGTACCAGTTGTCGTGCGCCCACACGCCGTAGCCGCGCTCGGCCATCGTCGCCGCGACCTGCGCGGCCGGCACGCCGTCGACGTTCAGCAGGAACGTCGGCACGCGCCCTTCCATCGTCTGCAGGCCGTAGACGGTGGCGGAGTCGGGCAGGCCGTCGAGGAAGCGCTGCCCCAGATCGTGCTCGTAGGCGGCGATCGCCGGCATCCCGCCGAGCGACTCGAGATACGCGATCGTCGCGGAGAACCCGGCCAGCAGCTCGTAGGAGGCGGTGCCGGGCTCGAACTTGCGCCCGACGGGGTGCGACGACGCGGGGCGCGCCTTGTACGGGCGCCACGACTCGAGCAGCTCGTGCCGGCCGTACGCGAGCCCGAGGTGCGGCCCGCAGAACTTGTACGCCGAGCAGATGAAGACATCGCAGCCGAGCGCCTG
>Ga0070714_100004980_pt1 | contig 10097 bp, 11 predicted proteins | sample LARL83metaG_FD_65450 | JGI IMG/M metagenome (GOLD analysis project Ga0070714, IMG submission 65450) | Corn, switchgrass and miscanthus rhizosphere microbial communities from Kellogg Biological Station, Michigan, USA - LAR L8-3 metaG | ecosystem: Host-associated > Plants > Roots > Rhizosphere ... | reverse complement strand
ATCGCCGCGATGATCAGCAGCCAGGTGATGACGCCGACGTGCTGGTTGACCAGGTTCAAGATGGCGGCGACGATGCCGCAGACGAGACCGATGACTGCGAACACGGTTCCTCCTACCAGCCGACCCGCCCGCCGGGCTGACTGCCCGGGCGGTGCTGGGGTCCGCCGTCATGGCGGCTGTCGTCGAAATGCTGGTGCGGGTGCTCGTGCACCTCGGACTTGAAATGGCCGTGGCTGTGGGTGCCGCGGAACGGACCGTGGCTCATGATGATCCCGCCCCCGCCCATCGCCTTGGCGGCCAGCTCGGCCACCTCCTCCAGCCCGGCGCCGGAGACCGTCACCCCGGGCAGCTGGGCGGCCAGGGCAGCGACCTGCTCGGCCTCAGTGGCCGGGGCCAGCGCGGCCGCGCGCCGCTCGTGCTCGCCGGCGGTCAGGGTGAGCACCAGATCCTGGCCAGGCTCCCCGGACAGCATGAGCACGAGGGAGCGGGCCAGCTGGGAGGCCTTCACGTTCCTGTCCGACCGCGCGCACATCGTCGCGGCCCGCTTCGGGTCCACCTTCTTGCTGACCAGGGTCTTGTAGGTGGAGTGCCCGGAATGGTCCCCGCCGCCGGAGTCGTCCTCGTCGTCATCCCCGGCCAGCGAGACCAGCGCCTCCAGCTCCCGGGCGGACTGCTGAGCCGCGCACAGCAGCTCGGTGTCCGGGTCCGGGGCCGCCGGCCCGTTGCCGGTCAGCTCCAGCAGCTTCTCTACCGCGCGCACAGCACCTCCAGGCGTCCGCTACCTCGCCTGGGACAATCGGACCAGCTTCTCGACCGCGGACAGCCTGGCCGGCTGATTCGGCCCGCCGTACACCCCGTGGCCGGGCACCTGGTTGAAGTAGTTGCGCCGGAGCCGGTCAGTCAGCGCGGCCACCTGCTGCTCCAGCTTGCGGTAGGCCATCGTCTTGGCCCGCCCCTGCAGCATCTCCGACGTCGCCGACGACTGGGCCGCCGGCGGCACCAGGGCGGGCGCTGGCGCGCTCCAGGGATACGGGGGCGCCTCGGTGACGTCCTTCTTGTGCGCCGCGTACACGGCCGCCTGAGCGCCGCGGAGCAAGGCCAGCGCGTCCAGCGGGGAGTTCTTCTCCATCTTCACCGCGGCGGTCTCCAGGAACTTGCGCACGGTGCGGGACAGCGAGGCGTCCGCCGCCCCGCCCGGCACCAGGCCCATCAGCGAGCGGATCTCCGCCGGGGTGGGCGGCTCGGACCGCGGCGGCAGCGGCGGGCTCGGGCTGATGGCGGCCGCCGGGTGCTGCCACAGGCCGTACTGGGACTGCGCGCCCGGGGTCATGGCCGGCCCGGCCAGCTGCACCGCCGACGCGGCGGCCCGCTTCTCGTCCCCGTGGTGCTCGTGCGCCTCGGCCTTCTCCTTCTCCCACTCGGCCACGTTCTTCTGCGCAGCCGCCCGGACGTCGGGATGAGTCCGCTTGCCCTTGCCGCTCTTGGTGTCCCAGCCGCCCGGATTGACCCCCTGAGCCCACTTCTTGACCACCCCGACCGCCACCCGGTAGGCGCCGTGCTTGCCGTACCGGCCGACCAGGTGCTTATACAGGTGCTCGACATACGGCGGGAGGTGGTGGCCTTTCATGTGGAACAGGCCCGGCCCGCCCGGCGGCACGGTCGGCTGCACCACGGTGGACGCCTCCGGGGTGCGCGGGGTCAGCGACCACAGCACGCCGTCGGCGGAGAACTTGACCAGCGCGCCAGACTCGACGCGGCCACCGGGGCGGCAGTGGCCTTCCGGCTCCCCGGCCCCGCCGTCGCGGACATGCCGGAACCACGGGCACTCGCGGTGCAGGTGGGCGTGTGCCTCCTCGTCGTCCGTGACCTGCTGCAGCAGGTCCACCGCGGAGACCATCAGACCGCCGGCCGGCTGAGGAGGACCACGGGCTTGCGCTCCAGGAAGACCGGGACCTCGCGCATGATCTCCTGGATGATCCTGACCCGCTCCGGGGTCGTGTTCAGGGGGATCATCAGGCCTCGCTCAGGGCCTCGACGAAGCTGTCCTGCAGCCGGGCCCGCAGGCCGGCGTCATCCACCTGGCCGAGGACGTGCACGAAGATGTCCCGCACCGCCTCCGGGGTGAGCCCGCCGGCCGCCGCGGGCTGGGCCTTGCGCCGCACCTCGTCCCAGGACCGGGCGATCGACTCCCAGGCCAGCAGAGCATCCTTCTCCTGGCCCGGGTGCTGGTAGCCGCCCTTGTCCCCGTAGGCCACCCGGGAGGTCTGCTGGTGCTTGAAGTACCAGCCGAGCATCACCGATGTGCGCATGATCTGGGCCGAGGACAGGTCCAGCCCCTCGCACTCGCGCTTGGCGGTGGCGTACAGCTCCTCGTAGGAGATCTTCAGGTCATCGTCGGTGACCGAGGCAGGGCAGGTGAAGAGGTTGTCGAACTTGGTCCAGTCAGCCGCCATGCCGGGGTAATCGGAGGATGCCGGGCCCACTCGGCCACGTCGATGCCGCGGTCGGCCAGCTGGCGCAGCCCCCGGTGCCTGTCCTCCAGCCCGTGCGCCCGGCACCAGCGCAGCTGCTGATTATCCCACCAGTCCGGGGCCCCGTCGTCGTAGAACAAGCACCCGCAGGTGATCGCGATGATAGCCACGTCATCTACTACGCCCGGGCCCGATCCGCCAGCGCCCGGCGGATGCCCTCCTCCAAGGTGATCCTGGGCCGGCAGAACTGGCTGAGCGCGAAGGCGTTCCCCACCCGGTACCGCACCCCGGACGGCGCGGCCGGGGCGTACTCGAACTCGGGCGCGTAGCCGGCCTGGTCGCAGATCATCCGGGCCAGGGTCCGCATCAGCGTGCCGCTGCCGCTGCACAGGTTGACCGGCCCGGCCCGGTCCTGCTCGTACATGACCATCACGGCCCGCACGATGTCGTCGATGTGGATGAAGTCCCGGGTCTGGCCGCCGTCCCCCCAGATGAGGAACGGGTCCTCGCGCTTGAGCGCGCGGTCGATGAACGCCGGGAACGGGTAACTGGCGTCCTGGTCCGAGCCGTAGCCGGAGAACGGCCGCACCACGGTGACCGGCAGGCCGTCAGCGATAGCCTGCCGGGCCAGGAACTCGCCGGTCAGCTTGGCCCACCCGTACAGCTGGTCCGGCACCCCGGCCAGCCCGTCGAACTTGATCTCGTCCTCGGGCATCGCGTACGGCGGCTGCCCGTCCTGCAGCATCACCGGGTAGGCGGCCGAGCTGGAGAAGTAGACGACCCGGCCGGGCCGGACGACCCGGGCCCACCGGAACAGCGCCGCGTCGATTTCCAGGTTGACGGCCTGCACCATCGGGTCAGCCTCGATGACCTGGCGGCCCCCGACCACCGCGGCGCAGTGGATCACCAGGTCATAGCGGTGGCCCGGGCCGCTGAGCCCGCGGAAGAAGTCCCGGGCGTCGCAGAAGACAGTGCCCGGCCCGGTCACGGTGTCGATGCCGGCCACGGACCACCCGGCCTCGCGCAGGTGCGCGGCGAAATGACGCCCGACGAACCCGGCCGAGCCGGTCACCAGGGCCTTCCCGGTCACAGCACCGCCCTGACCGCGGCGAGCCAGGCAGGCAGCTGCCCGAGCGCGGCGTGGAAGTCCGGGTGCATCCCCTCGGGGCCCATCAGGTAGCGGCCCTCGCGGTAGGTGGCGTCGTCGTGCTCGCCGGTGACGTCGGCCCGGTGGTGGACCACCTCGACGGGGATCTGGAAGTGCCGCCCCAGCGCCTCGCCGGCGTACTGCAGCCAGGTGTCCATGTGCATGGTCGGGGTGACCAGCCCGGCCGCGTCCGACCAGGCCCGCGGCCAGACCGGCACGATGTTGGCGTGCTGGACGTGGTTGGCGGACGGCCACAGGATGCCCGGCCGGTAGTGCCGGATCACGGTGTCCCAGCCCTGGGTCTGCATCCGCATGTCGTCGTTCCACCACATGCACCAGGTGCCGCGGGCCCGCTTCGCCAGCTGGTTGAGGTACAGGTGCAGGTTCCGGTAGCCGTACCGCTCCGGCGCCACCCACAGCCGGGCCCGCGGGACGGCCCATTCCAGCTTCCGCTCGGCGGCCAGGGTGGCCTCGTCATCCGGGTCCACCCCGACGATGGCCTCTAGCAGCTCGGGGTGGTCGGCCAGGCCCCACAACCCGGCCAGCGTCTCGATCAGGTCATCCGGCCGGCCGCGCGAGGTGAACGTCAGCGAGATGGCCGGCTCACTCATGGACGGCCCCGGCGTCCAGCAGCGCCTGGAACACCAGGCAGTTCTTGGCCTCCCACAGCTTGCGCAGGCCGTCGGACAGCTCGGGCCCGTCATTCAGGCGCTCCACCAGGTCCTTGCTGGCATCCCACAGCACCCGGGCAACGTCAGCGGCAGGCCCGCTGAGCCCCGGGTTGGGAGTGAGCCTCAGCATGGCCTGCCGCGTGGCGGGATGACGGTCAGTCAGGTCCAGCATGGATAGGCGCCCCTAGCACGTCGCGCAGCTGGGCGATGGCCGCCCGGCTGTCCGTGCCCGGTGCGATCGGCTTAGCTACCGCCGTCTGGGGGTTCATCCGGCGGGCAATCTGGGAGACGGCCAGGATCAGGTCGGCTTTCGGGTCGCCGGTGCGGACCTTGGCCTGCAGCTCCCACAGCACCTGCAGCGCCGCGGTCGCCCGGACAGCGCCCAGCCGCTCAGCCAGCGCGGTGCGCGCGGCCAGGGCCTGCCCGGCATGCCCGGTCTTCCCGCCGGGGACGGTCAGCACCAGCACATCCGACAGGGTGCGGATCAGCTGGGCGGCTACCCGCCCGGGGTCTCCGCCGGCCAGCGCGGCATCGAGCACCGCGAACAGGGCCGGGTAGTCGGCGGAGGCGGCCGCCTGCAGCAGCTCCGGGGCGAAGTCGCGCTGCCCGGTGAGCTGGCGCCACATCGCCGCGGTGGTGATGCCGACTGAGGCCAGCTGGTCCAGCTGCATGATGGCATCGCGCAGCCCTCCGTCCGCCGCCTCGGCGATGGCCGCCAGCAGCTCGGGCTCGGCCGCGAAGTCCTCGGCCGCGCAGATCTCCTCCAGCCGCCTGCGGATCACGTCCGGGGTCAGCGGGGTGAACGAGAACCGGTGGCACCGGTCCCGCACCGTCTGGGGGATCTTGTCCGGCCGGGTCGAGCAGAAGATGAACACCACCTGGCCGGAGGACGGCTCCTCCAGCGGCTTCAGCAGCTCCTCGAACCCGGCCAGGGAAATCCCGTGCGCCTCGTCCACGATGTAGACCCGGTATTTCCCGGCGGTGCCGTAGCTGGCCTGCAGGACCAGCTCGCGCACGTCGGCGACGTTACCGTGGGAGGCCGCGTCGATCTCGGTCACGTCCGGGCTGGTGCCCGCGGCGACGGCCAGGCAGCTGGGGCACGCGTCGCACGGCCACTCGCTGGCCTTGCCCGGCTTGGCGTGGCAGTTCAGTGCCTTGGCCACCACCCGAGCCATGGAGGTCTTGCCGCAGCCGCGCTCGCCGTGCAGCAGCAGGGCGTTCGGGATGGTGCCGTTCAGCGCCATCCGGAACAGCACGGCCACGCTGGGCCGCTGCCCGGCGAAAGCGCCGAACGTCCCGGGCCGGTACTTCAGGGCCCATCGCAGGGGCTCGGTCATTGAGGCCTCCGTCCGATCGTCGTCCCAAGGAATGTCGTCGTACTAGGGGCACTGGCCTGCTGCATCGACGCGGGCACCCCGGCCTGGCAGGCTCCGGCGTCCTGCCCGACCCGCTGCCCGTAGCTGGTGCCCTGGCAGTAGGTGCAGACCCACTCGACCAGCCCGTCCTCGATCTCGGGCTCTTGCCGGCCAGGGCACGGCCCGGCTTCGGTATCGAAAGGGCAGGGCCTGGATTCGTCTTCGACAGCCTGGCTCACGCCAGGACCAGTCGGCGGTACTGCTCCCACATCTCGCGCGCCCTGTCCAGCGGGACCTGCGCGAGGTCGGCCAGCGCGTACACGCTGGCCCCGGTGACGGCCACCATGTTCAGGTACTTGCCCCAGCGCCGCTCGGACGGGTCCACCTCGGCCGGGTCCAGCCCGAGCAGGGCAGCAGCCACCTTGAGGTGCGGGTCGGCCCGCTCGTCGTCGATCTCGGCCCGCAGCTCGGCGACGCTGGCGTACAGGTGAGCGTCCACAGGCTTCTCCCCAGGTGTGAGTTATCCGTGCCCTGTAATACGCCCGCGCGGGCCAGACCGGCGATAATCTCTCCCGCTTCGGCGTCCCGGCAGCGCGGGCACCAGTCCGGGTCGGGGATCTCGCCCAGCAGGCCCTCCGGCACCGGCTGCCCGCAGCCGTAGCAGGACAGCGCGCCCGCCTCCTGGCCGGGCCGGAAGAACGCGAGCCGCACCGCCGGGTGCCTGGCCAGCGGCATCCAGGAGTTCTTGCCCAGCAGCGCCTGCATGACCTGGTACGGGCCCAGCTTGCCGCCCAGCAGCATCCGGAGCACCACCCGGTGCCCGGCGCGGGCTGCCCACAGGTCGGTCACGTGGTCCTTGGCGTTGACCCACTCGGCCTGCTCGCCGGCGTAGAAGCTGTCCGACTTCAGCAGGAACCGGACCCGCTCCGCGCTGTCCCACGCGCGCAGCAGCGCGGCCAGCTCGTCCTCGGCCAGGTCGGTCTCGACCTCCCACAGCCCCACCGGGCGGGACGGCATCCGGGCGGCCGCGGGCAGCACCTGGCACGCCTCCAGCTCCAGCCAGGGCGCCAGCTCGGACCCCAGCTCGTTCAGGAACCGCTCCAGCTCCGGGCCGGCGGTCACCGGCCGGGTGACCCCGAACTCGGCGTACTCCACCCCCGACGACCGGTCCCGGTAGGCGGTCGCGTCGGAGGCCAGCCCCACGGTGCGCTTGGCGATGTCAGGGAACCCGGTGGCCGCGCAGGCGCGGTACGCCGCGGCGCGGATGTGGAAGCGCAGGAACTCGGCCGAGGCGAACCGGTACTCGCCCGGCCGGTACAGCCGGACCCGGAGCCGGCGGGACACGGTGGTGTGGTCGACCGGGTCGACCGGCTCGGCCTCCAGGTCGCGGTCGTTCTCCCCGTCGCGGATGTAGCTGGTGCGCAGCTTCAGGTCTTCGTGGTCGCAGGCCCCGCAGGCCGAGCCCTGGCAGGTCTGGTCGCACCGGCCCACCCACTCGTTGCCGCGGGCCTCGCCGCGCTCCGCGTTATCGTACGTCTCCGGGTCGGTGCCCTTGAGGAACGCCACCATATCCGCGTAGACCTGCCACATCAGATCCACAGATACGCCAGTGTCGATATGTTCCCAGCCCAGCAGGTCACTGCGGAACCGCTCGCCGAACAGGTCGGCCAGCCCGTTGAGGAAGCCGTGCGCCATGAGCGCGGCGTCGAGCCGGTCCTGCATGTCTTTCGGGAACCCGCCCCAGGACGGCTCGCCGATCCCCTCGATGACGTCGGCCAGCGCCTCGCCGGCGTCCCGGCTGGCCCGCTGGCAGGCCTGGAAGAACGCCAGCTTGTCCGGGTTGGCCTTCGAGCCGATCTTCATGTGGATGCCGAGGTCGCGCAGCTCGTCCAGGGCCTGCTGCAGCCGGTAGTCCGGCGCGGTCACCTCGAACCACTGCAGCGGGGTCTGCGCCTCGATGAGCAGCGGCGTCCAGGAGAACTGGATGCGGACGGTGCGCGCGGCCTCGCCGAAAGAGTCGCGGATGTCAGCCAGCCGGCGGCCCAGCTCGACGATCCGCATGACGTCGGCCGAGGTCTCCCCCGGCCAGTTCGTGATCATGTAGAGCTTGATCCGCTTGATGCCGGCCGCGATGGCGCGGGTGACCACCTCGCACACGTCGTCGTCGGAGGTGCCCTTGCCGGCCAGGTCCCGCATCCGCTGGGAGTTGCCTTCCAGGCCGAGGGTGAGCGAGTCCGCCCCCGCGATCGTCATCAGCAGCGCGAAGTCGTGGTCGGCCAGGTAGTCGTCGATCCGCATCGACGACGCGTCCACCTCGTCGGTGACCTCGCCCAGGATACGGGCCAGCAGCTCTTTCATCTGGGTGTGCACCGGCGGGTCCGGGGCCACCAGCGAGATGTCCACCGAGCCCATCGCCTGCCGCCACAGCTGCATCTGCCGGATCGAGTAGTCCACGTCGTGCTGCCGGTACGGCTTGGTCACCCAGGACAGCCGGCAGAACGGGCACCAGCAGGTGCAGCCGCGGGCGATCTCGGAATCCCCGGCGCCCATCCCCGGGTCGGTATACAGCAGCGGGGCCGAGCACAGCGGGAACATCTTGTCCAGCTTCTTGATGTACCGGCGCCGGTGCGGGTAGCGCATGCCGTCGAGCACCGGCCAGTGGCCGGCCACCATCTTCGTGGGGTGCTCCAGCCCGCGGTCCTCGTAGCGGTAGCTGAACGCCGTGAACCGGGGGAAGTACAGGTGGCTGAACCGGCGGGCCAGCGCTTGATAACAGCCGAGCCGGTCCCGCTGCCAGCTCCCGTCGGCCTTCATGTCCGCGATGACCGCGCAGACCTCGCCGATGCCGCCGGACTCGCCTTCCTCGTCTTCCGCCTCGCCCAGCCAGATGCAGTCGAAGACGGCGGTCATGAACTCGGGCGCGCAGTAGGCCTGCCCGCCGGCCATCACCAGGGGCCAGGCCGCCGGGTTCTTCTCCCGCTCGGCCCGGCGCAGCGGGATGCCCGAGGCCATCAGGTACGCAGAGAAATTCTGGAACAAGACTGTGTAGCTGATGCTCGTGGCCACCACGTCGAAGTCGCGCAGCGGGTGCCGGGTCTCGATGCCGAACACCCCGAGCCCGCCCTTGACCAGCATCGACCAGTCCCGCGGGGTCTTCGGCAGGTAGAACCGGTCAGCCACGAACTCCCCGGCCAGCCGGATGGCGTTGAGCACCGCCGGGATGGCGATGTTACCCGAGGCCTGCGCGTAGTCCCAGGACGCGGCCATGCACACCCGGGCCCGGCCGTAGTCCCACAGCGCGGCCCGGTCGCCGCCGAAGGATGCCAGCTGAGAGCCGGGCTCGTCGCCGAGGAACTGGCCGGGCCCGTCGAACCGGTACAGGTTCTCGTCCAGCCACCGGCCGGCGGCCTCAGCGGTCCTGGTCATTAGTCCTCATGAGGGTTACATCGGGCTGGCCGAAACGGATAGACCGGGCTATCTCCGCCGCGCCCTCCTCCGGGGTCATGCCCGGGGGCAGTTTCAGGCGGACCAGGCATATGATCACGGTCCGGGGCGGGTCATCCACCGGGAGGCAGGGCAGGAGGCTCAGCCTGCCGGCGGCGCCGGAGGTCGGCGAGCAGCGTGGACAGCGCCGACCCGTAGTCGTCGCCGATGTGCTGCTCGAACGAGCGGAGTTTCGCGCCGACGGCGATAGCCCACCGGGGAACCCGGGCGACGGGGGAATGAGGTCCCGGCCCGAGCGGCACCCGGTCATACCCGTCCATGCGGCGGACCATCTGCGTGCATTCCACGTCCGTGCTCCAGACCAGGGTCCCGCCGTCGTAGCCGAGGATGATGAACTGCGGGGTGCCCTCAGTCCAGGCTTCCGGCTCGGGGGGTACCAGGCGCAGCCCGCGGGCGTACTCCAGGGCCGCCAGGCGGATCTCCTCGGGGTAGGACCCGAACTCGGCCTCCATCTCGGCCGGGCTCTGCCCGGAGGCCTCCAGCTCGCCGCTCACTCGCTCTCCCCCCGGTGCACGATCGTCACGCCGTCCTGGCCCTGCTCCAGCCGGACAGCCTGGTCGGCATAGTCGCCGTAGACCGGCGAGTGGGTGACCAGCACCACCTGCACGCCGGTCCGGTCGCACACCAGCCGCAGGAACTCCCCCACCCGCGGCTCGGCGCTAGCCGAGACATGGGCGAACGTCTCGTCCAGGAACATCAGGTTGCGGATCTCCGGCGTCAGCAGCAGCTTCACCAACCGCAGCACGAAGCCGATCACCGCGGCCATGCCGCCGCCGCGGGCTTCCAGCACGCCGGTCTCCACTACCCGTCCGTCCGGGTAGGCCGAGCGGACCAGCAGGTCCAGCGTGGCCTGCCCGCCCGACGTACCCGGCTTGAGCACGAACGCGTGCTCCGAGCCGAAGATGACCTGCAGCGCCCGGGTAGCCAGGTCTTCCACCTTGGCGCGGGC
>Ga0070714_100004979_pt1 | contig 10099 bp, 7 predicted proteins | sample LARL83metaG_FD_65450 | JGI IMG/M metagenome (GOLD analysis project Ga0070714, IMG submission 65450) | Corn, switchgrass and miscanthus rhizosphere microbial communities from Kellogg Biological Station, Michigan, USA - LAR L8-3 metaG | ecosystem: Host-associated > Plants > Roots > Rhizosphere ... | reverse complement strand
CGCCGGTCGTCGCGGTGCTGTACTTCGACAACAACTCGTTTGGCAAGGACCGCGCAGACTACGACGGTCTCGGCAAGGGCATCGCCGATCTGCTCATCAACGACATGGCGGCGAATCCATCGATGCGAGTCGTCGAGCGCGATCGCATTCAATCGATTCTCCAGGAACAGTCGCTCGTGCAGACGAAGAGCATCGATCCGCAGACCGCTGTCCGGCTCGGCAGGTTGCTCGGCGCGCAGTACATGATCACGGGCGGCTTCATGAGCGACGGCAAGGGCACTCTTCTCGTCACGTCGCGCGTCATCAACGTCGAGACGGGTGCGATTACGAATCCGCTCAAGCTGGAAAGCAAGGGCGGCGAGGACGTGCTTGCGCTTATCGGTCAGCTGTCGGCGAGGCTCAACACGGATCTCAAGCTTCCGCCCATGCCCCGTCAGACAGGCGATGCGGGGGCGAGCAAACCATCAGGCGACGCCGGGGCCAGACCAGCTGGCCATGAATCGCCGGCCAGGAATGCGTCCGCCAAGTCACAGAAGCTCGACGTGAAAACGGCCCTTTTGTACTCCAAGGCGCTCGATGAGCAGGATGGCGGCAATCCCCAGAAGGCCGCCGAGCTCTATCGAGCGGTGCTGCAGCGGTTCCCCGATTTCGGGCCCGCGCGGCAGAATCTGGCCAAGGTCCAGAAGTCTGGCGACTGAACGACGCTCCCGGAGCACTCGCACGCCGGCGGTCTACTCGGGATCGCCGGCGGTTCCGTCGTTGGCCCATGTGCCGTCGCCCCCGCTGCTGGTCGCACCGGTCGGACGAGCAAGCCGCACCTTGCCGTTAGGCAAGGGCGACAGCATGGAAGTTCAGCGTGTCACGGCATTGCCGCATGCGTCGGAGATGGATCCGTCGCGGCCCACCGTGGTACTCCTCGATCTCACGCTCCTCGAGGGGATCGAGCACGACCGCAGGCGCGTTGCGGAGCTTGCTGGTGTCGCGGCGATTGTCGGCCTGGGTGACCCGGGCGCTCACGCACCCGACCCCGCGTTTCCGACCGACCTCCTCTCGAGCTATTTCCCGGCTGACGCACCGGCCGCGACGATCCACACGCTCCTGCGTGGCGCGTTTCGTCATGCGGTGAGCCTCGTCGCGGCGCACATGGCACGAGAGGAAAGGGCCATGCGTCACCGCGAGCTCGCCGAGCTCACGAGCGTCGGCGTTGCCCTCTCCACCGAGCGCAATCTCCTGGCGTTGCTCGAGATGATCCTCACGCAAGCACGCCGCATCACCTCCAGCGATGCAGCGTCTCTGTATCTGGTGGAACGCGGCGAGAACGGCGGCCCGCCGAGTGCCCTGCGCTTTCGCCTGTCGCAGAATTACTCGATCAAAGATCTGCCCTTTTCGGAAGTCACCGTTCCGATCGACCATGGGAGCCTGGCCGGCTACACGGCGGCGACAGGTGAGCCACTGGTCATCGAAGATGTGTATCTCCTGCCCAACGACGTCTCGTATCGGCAGAACCGCAGCTTCGACGAGAAATTCGGCTATCGCACGAAGTCCGTACTCGTGATTCCGATGCGCACGCATCGCGACGAGATCATCGGCGTGCTCCAGTTGATCAACCGGAAGCGGCAGCGCGAGGTGATGCTGACGTCGAACGAGATCATCGAGCAACAGGTGCTTCCCTACGACCAGCAGTCAGTCGAGCTGGTGAGCGCACTGGCGTCGCAGGCCGCGGTCGCCATCGAGAATAGTCTGCTTTACGAGGACATCGAGAAGCTGTTCGAGGGGTTCGTCACCGCCGCGGTTACCGCCATCGAGCAGCGCGATCCGACCACGTCCGGTCATTCGGGCCGCGTCGCGACGCTCACGGTGGGCCTCGCCGAAGCCGTGGCGCGTGGCGGCGTCGGCCCGTACCGTGGCCTCCAGTTCACGCGCGAGCAACTGCGCGAGCTGCGCTACGCCGGGCTGCTCCACGATTTCGGCAAGGTCGGCGTTCGTGAACAAGTTCTCATCAAGCAGAAGAAGCTCTATCCCTGGGATCTCGACGTCATCCGGCATCGCTTTGCGTTCCTGCTGCAGCGGGCCGACCTTCAGTTCGAGCGCGAGCGTGCCGATTACCTACTATCGCATGGGGCGGCGCAGTACGAGGAGTTCATCGCCCGCCTCGAACAGATGCGCCGCACCCGACGCAACGAGCTGAATCGGTTCCTCGACGCGATCGTGCAGGCAAACGAGCCGACGATTCTCCCCGAGGGCAGCTTCCACGAATTGAAGGAGATCAACGAGCGCACGTACATCGATTTCGAGGGCGTCGAGCGCCCGCTGCTCGGCGACGAGGAATTGCGCTTCCTGATGATTCGAAAGGGCAACCTCGACGATCGCGAGCGCCGCGAGATCGAATCGCACGTCACGCACACGTATCGCTTTCTCGAGCAGATCCCGTGGACGCGCGAGCTCCGGCGAATTCCCGAGATCGCGTACGGCCACCACGAAAAGCTGAACGGCAGCGGCTACCCGCGACGAGTGACCGGCCCCGAGATCCCCGTGCAGACGCGGATGATGACGATCGCGGACATCTTCGACGCCCTCACGGCGACCGATCGTCCGTACAAGCGCGCCGTCCCCGCCGAACGCGCGCTCGACATTCTCTCGGAGGAAGCACGCGAGGGAATGATCGACCCGAATCTCCTGCGTACATTCATCGAGGCGAAGATTTTCCTGGCGCTGCGCGAGGGGCTGGGGACTAGAGGCTAGGGGCGAGCGCTACAATCGGATTTCTTTTTCTTCCTCCGCCGACTTGTAGATCGCCTCGACGATCTTGAGCAATCGCACCTGATCGGTCGGAGGCTCGTACGGGCTTTCCTCCCGCACGACAGCAACGAAGTGAGCGAGCTCCGCGCGATACGATTGGATGAACGCGCTCTCGCGGCCGGCAGCGCCGGTTGGTGACACATCGGTCGCTCGGCCGTTGAGCTCTTTCACGACGCGCAGGGGCGCCATCCGCGCGCTGCCGCGCGTGGCGATGACCTCGAACCACCAGCGCTCTTCCTGACCGACGTAATCCGTGGCGACATCGCAGGCAAACACCAAGCCGCTCGCGAAGGTGAGCTGTACGAGCATTCCAACCTCGACGGCGCCTGCGCCCTTGCCGCGCTCCATGTGCGCGCTCACGCGGACCGGATCGCCAAAGTCAGTGAGCCAGAGCGCGAGATCGAGCAACGGGACGCCGAGGTCGAGAAAGGCACCGCCGCCGGCTTCGGCTCGTCGCAGTCGCCAGCCCTCGGCCGAGCGCTGAAGACGATAGTCGCCCGCGCGCATGCCGCTGATCTTGCCCAGCTCTCCACCGCGCACGAAGCGATCGAGCCCCTGAACGTCCGTACGAAAGCGATGGTTGTTCGCAACGAGCACCATCTTCCCGGCGCGCTGCGAAGCCGCAAGGATGCGCTCGACGCCGCGAGCGTTCAGCGCGAGCGGCCGCTCGCAAAGCACGTTCAGCTTCGCGGCCAATGCGCTGAGAACGTGCGGCTCGTGCAAATGATTCGGCGTCGCCACCACCACGGCATCGAGATCGTCCAGCTCGAGAAGATCCTCGATGTCGGCGAATGCATCGGGGATCCCGAAGCGGTCCGCGAGCGCGCGCGCCTTCGGACGGTCGTTGTCGCAGATCGCGGCGAGCTCCGCGCCGCGCATCTTCGACAGGACGGGGAGGTGGGCCAACTGTGAGATGGCGCCAGCTCCGATCACTCCAATTCGCAGCCGCTCCTTCATGCCTTCAAACTCCGCGGACGAGGCGGGGAAAAGCTAAGCGCGGCGCGCGCGAAACTGCAGCGGTTGCGCGTTTACTCGATTGCGGCGACGGTCGTTCCCGGATAATACGTGCGCAGGATCTCACGAAAATCCTGCCCGGCGCGGGCGCGCCCGATCGCACCCCACTGGCACATCCCGACGCCATGTCCATATCCTGTGCCGCGCATCACAACTCGCGCGATCGAACCATCCGGTGCAGACGTCGTTTCCACGGTGAAGTTCGTGCTATTGAGAATTTCTCCATCGGCCGATCGCAGAACGTAGCGAACGTCATTGCCGCGCAGCACGTAGTTTCCGCGGTCGGTGGCGATCTTCAGAGTGCCGACGCGACCGGACGGAGTCCGGGTGTCCACTTCGACGTCCCGCGGAGTGCCCGGATACCCACCGGGCGTTCTCGTGTAACTGGCGAGATAGCGGACGATGTCTTCCCGCAGCGTTGCGCCATCGATCGTACGTGTCCATCGGAACCGCGGCCCGATGTCACAGTAGTACCGGCCCGTTCCCGGAATCTCGTCGCTCACGCGCTGCAGATAGGGCTCCGCCGCGCTTCGCCAGATCTCGTCGGCGCCCGCCGTGGATCCTCCGCACGCCGAGTGATACGGCGCGTTGACGACGCGCCCTCCATACTGAAGCACGAGCCCGCGCGTGGACGCCACCGCCGCGTTCGACACCGCCGTCTCCGCGTCCGCGCCACCATAAAGTTGGTCGCTGACGCTCGCGGTGACGTCGTACGGACGGGACGAGCCCGCGGCTATATGCACGTACGCGTAACTGCGCGCCGTGACGGCCTGCGCCTGCACCGCAGCCGAGTCGCGCGAGTCGCGTGTGCCGATCTCCAATGGCACGACGCCTCGCAGGTAGTCATCCATCCTCACGCGATTGACGACGACGATCCCTGTGTCCTTCGGGACGAAGAGCAGCTCGCCGCGGTAGTGCTTTCCGTTGTACGCGACCAGCGCACTGCTCGCGGAGCGAGCAACGAGTCCCCCGCTCTGCCATGTGCTCGTGAGCCCATCCGGACCGACACCTCGGAAACGGGCGCCCTCGCGCTCGAGGCGCCACACTTCGCCTTGCGGCACGCGTGCGACGAGCCGGTCCGTGGCGAGTGAGTAGAGTTGCCAGTCGCCACTCGCGGACAGGCGCGGCGTTCCGGAGACGGTCAGGCCAACGCGTAGCGTGCGATCACTCGCGTTGAGGACACGCCGCGGCGACGACGCATCGATGCTTCCACCGCTGGCCGTCACGAATCGGCGAGCACAGGCCGCCGCGCCGGCGGCAACGAGAATGCCCGCGACAACCCCGTACCTGACTCTGGCGAGCCTCACGATGCCGCCCGACGCATGGCGCCGTCGAGTCGCTCCAGAGTGAGGGCGATATCGGCCTCCGTGTGAGCAGCCGACATGAACGCGGCCTCGAACGGCGACGGCGCGAGATAGACGCCGCGCTCGAGCGCCGCGTGAAAGAATCGACGAAAGCGCTCGACGTCGGACTGTTTGGCGGCGGCAAAGCTCCGCACCGGTTCCGCCGAGAAGAAAAAACCCCACATGCTGCCAGCAGAATCGGCGGTGAACGGCACGCCATGCCGCGCGGCGATTTCCGCCAGGCCACGGACGAGAGTCGTCGTCGCGATCGTTAGGCGGTCGTGCAGGGCCGGGGTCAAAGTCTCGAGCGTTGCGACACCCGCGGCCATCGCGAGAGGATTGCCGGACAGCGTGCCCGCCTGATACACCGGCCCAACTGGCGCAACACACTCCATCAGTGCCCGACGGCCTCCGTACGCGGCAACGGGCAGACCACCGCCAATCACCTTGCCCAGCGTCGTGAGATCGGGCACGACCGCGAATCGCTCGCGCGCGCCGCCATACGCGACGCGGAAGCCTGTCATGACCTCGTCGAACACCAGCAGCGCGCCAGCACGCTCCGTCAGTGCGCGCAACCCGGGCAGGAAGCCGGGATCGGGCGGGATGAAACCGGCATTGCCCACCACCGGCTCGATGATGACCGCCGCCACTTCGTGATCCGCAAGCGCTCGCTCGACGAGGGAAAGATCATTGTATGGCGCCGTGATCGTCAGGCGCGCCAGCGCGTCCGGCACGCCGGGCGAGTTGGGCAGCCCGAGGGTGGCGACACCGGAGCCGGCCTTGACGAGAAACGAATCGGCGTGACCGTGATAGCAGCCCTCGAATTTGAGAATTACATCCCGCTTCGTTACCGCCCGAGCGACGCGAATTGCGCTCATCGTCGCCTCGGTTCCACTCGAGACGAAACGCAGCATTTCGAGGTGCGGCATACGCTCGACGATCAACTCACCGAGTCGGACCTCGAGCTCCGTTGGAATACCGAAGCTGGTCCCGCGACGCATCGTGTCCTCGAGCGCTTCGAGCACGACCTGCGGCGCATGGCCGAGCACGAGCGGGCCCCACGACAATACGAAGTCGATGTATTCGTTGCCGTCGACGTCCCAGATGCGCGATCCCTGGCCCCGCTCGACGACGAACGGTTCACCGCCCACGCCGCCGAAGGCACGCACCGGCGAGTTGACGCCGCCGGGAAACAGCTCGCGGGCGCGAGCCATTATTTGCCGAGAGGTGCTCTCGATAGCCCCCGTCATCGGCCGTAGCTACCTAACGTCGCACCGACCACCGGAAGCGCGCGCGCGCGCGGCTGCGAACGAGCAGGCGCGGATACGACGCGAATGAGCGAGGCCTCGAAGTCGTAGTCGTCGGCGACGCGCTCCACGGCGACGTCGATGAGATTGCCCGGCCGCAGCGCGATGTCCGCGGAAACTCGCGTCACACCGTCGATGTCGTCGGCCTGCCAGAAGACGCGTGCCTCGACTGTTCCATCGGGATGAACGCGGTCGACCAGCGCGCGCGCGTCGCGCCCAACCCGGCGCTCATATCGTTCGGCGGTGACGAGGCGCTGCAGCTCGAGCAACCGCTCCAGCCGCTCGCGCTTCGTCGCCTCGGGTACATCGTCGATCATCGCCGCGGCTCGCGTTCCCTCCTGCGGCGAATACGTGAACGCCCCGACCCGCTCGAACTGCACTTCCTCCAGAAAGGTGAGTAAACTTTCAAAATCATCATCCGTCTCCCCGGGAAACCCGACGATGCAGGTCGTTCGGATCGCGACGTCGGGTACGCGCCGACGGATATCGGCGACGCGCTCTCGAATCGTCTCGCGGCGCTCGGGGCGCCGCATCCGCTTCAGCACTTCGTCCGAAGCGTGCTGCATCGGCATGTCCACGTACGGGATGATGCGCGCCTCGCGCGCCATGACGTCCAGCAGCCTTGGCGTGAGGCCCGATGAGTAGACGTACAACAACCGAATCCAGGGGATCGACGTCTCCGCGACGAGCGCCTCGAGCAGCTCCGGGAGGCCCGCAGCGTCACGCAGATCACGCCCGTAGTGCGCGAGATCCTGCGCGACGAGGTTGACCTCCACCGCACCCTGTGCTTCGAGCAGCTGCGCCTCTCGTACGACCTCCGGCAGAGCGAAGGAGCGATGCCGGCCGCGCATCAACGGAATGGCGCAGAAGGCACATCCGTGATCGCATCCTTCGCTGACCTTGAGATAGCGCACATGCGACAGATCGCCGGTGAAGACTCTGACGCCGGGATGGAGCGTGGGAACGTCCTCGATCAAGCCACGATCGTGCAGCTCCGGTATGAGCCGGTTCATCTCCGCGGACCCGAGGAACAGATCGACTTCGGGCAGCGCCTCGATGAGCTCATCCTTGTGGCGCTGGACCATGCAGCCGACGCCGACAACGGCGCGGCAGCTCCCCGCCTCCTTCAAGCGGCCAGCCTCTACGAGAGCGTCGATGCTTTCCTTCTTTGCCGCGTCGATGAAGCCACAGGTGTTGACGACGATGACCTCGGCCTCATCGAGATTGGCCGTGAACTCGGCGCCGTAGTCCGTGAGCTGTGCGACGTAGCGCTCGCTATCGACGGTGTTCTTGTCGCAGCCGAGGGTGAGGAGGGAGAACTTCAAGCGGTGGTCGGTGGTCGGTCAGTGGTCGGTGATCAGTGGTCGGTGATCGGTCTAGGTAATCTGATAGCTGTAGCTGCTGCTGACCACCGACCACCGTCCACCGTCCACCGTCGTCACCGGTAATTCCCAAACTTCAGCTCGACGCCGAAGTCCTTGCCGCGCAGGAGCTGAATGGCTTCCTGCAAATCATCCTTCGACGGCGAGGACACGCGAACCTGCTCGCCCTGAATCGCGGCCTGGACCTTCTTGAGCTTCGCCTCCTTGATCGCGGCTGCCACCTTCTTGGCTGTATCTGAGTCGAGCGCCGTCTTGAGCTTGATCTCCTTGCGCACTGTGTCGCCGCCGGCGGGCTTTGTCTCCCCAATATCGAGATTCTTCACCGGCACGCCGCGCTTGATCAGCTTCGACTGCAGCACGTCGAACAGCGCGCGCATCTTGAAGTCGTCGTCGGCAACGAGAACGAGCATCGAATCGGGACGCTTGAACTCGATCGTGGCCTTCGAGCCTTTGAAGTCATAGCGCTGGCCGATCTCCTTCTGCGCCTGATTGACGGCGTTGTCGACTTCCTGAAGGTCGACGCCGGTGGTGACGTCGAAGCTGCTGGCCTGTGGCATCGCGGGAGGGGCTAGGGACTGGGGCTAGGGGCTAGGGGAAAATAAAAAGGGTCGCGAACTTCATCGCGACCCTTCCGAGCCCCTAGCCCGTAGTCCCCTAGCCCAAATAACTCTCCAGTGCACGGGCGCGACTCACATGTCGCAAGCGAGACAGCGCCTTTTCCTTGATCTGCCTAACGCGCTCGCGGGTGATCCCGAGCAACGAGCCGATCTGCTCGAGCGTCATCGGCTCCTCGCCATCCAGGCCAAAATACAGGCGAAGGATCTTCGACTCGCGCTCCTTGAGGTGCGAGAGTGCTTCCTCGATCGACTCGGTGAGCGCTTTCTCGAACGTCTGCTCGTCGGGCGGCGGATTGAGGTTGTCCGGCAGGTAATCGAGCAACTTGTTGTCCTCGCCCGGCGTCATCGGCGCATCGAGGGAGAGGTGCGTCTGCGAGATCGACATCGTCTTCGCGACTTCCTCTTCCGTGATGTCCATACCGTCGGCGATCTCCTCATGCGTCGGCTCCCGGCCGAGCTCCTGGAGGAGCGCGTTCGCGCGCTTGCCGATGCGGTGCAGCGTGCCGGCGCGATTGAGCGGAACGCGCACAATGCGCGATTGCTCGGCAAGCGCCTGCAGGATCGCCTGCCGGATCCACCAGACGGCGTAGGAGATGAACTTGATCCCCTTCGTCTCGTCGAATTTGTGCGCGGCGCGAATGAGGCCGAGGTTCCCCTCATTAATCAGATCGGACAGCGATACTCCCTGATTCTGATACTTCTTCGCCACGGACACGACGAACCGCAAATTCGATCGGACGAGCTTATCCAACGCTTCCTGATCGCCCGTTCGAATACGCTGCGCCAGGCGCACTTCCTCGTCCCGCGAGATCAGCGGATAGGCGCTGATGTCCCGCAGGTACTGATCGAGTGAGCCTTCCTCGTAGGAGGATTTCTTGTGATTGCCGGTAGCGGGCATGCGGACAGCGGCTCCTTGGAGCGAACGGACAGGGATCCCCGCAGCAGACGCCGCGACGGTCGTCCTGGTAACGAAACGTGCCTATCTATCAGTGGACGCGCTCGCCGACTCGCTGCCATCGAATGCGAGTCAGCCAGGCGAAGTCGACGCTGTCGGGAGCGTAGCTGTAGTAGATGACAAATGGCCGGCCCTTTACTAAAGAATCGGCCACGAAGCCCCAGTAGCGACTATCGAGGGAATTATCGCGGTTATCTCCGAGCACAAAATAATTTCCGATCGGAACGACGAGCGGACCCCAATTATTTCGTGACGGATGGTACCCGACGGTTGCGTTCGCCGTCTTCACCAGGTAGTTGCTCTGCCAGCGGAACTCCTCCGGCGATGGATCGACGTCGGGCTCCGTATGCAGAACGTATGGCTCATTCAGCGCGCGGCCGTTGCGAATGAGCTTGCCGTCGCGCATCTCGAGCGTGTCGCCAGGGAGCCCAACGAGGCGCTTTACGAAATTCTTCGTCGGATCTTCCGGCCACTCGAAAACGATGACGTCCCCATCCTGCGGCTCGCGCAGCTTTGGCAGCCGGCGATGGGTGAACGGCACCTCCGCCCCATACGCGAGCTTGTTCACCAACAGGAAGTCGCCGACGAGGAGCGTGCGTTCCATGCTACCGCTCGGAATCTTGAACGCCTCGACGAAGAAGGTGCGCAGGAAGAAGAACAGCAGCACCGAGACGGCCAGAAT